>Ga0136616_10000168_pt1 | contig 26856 bp, 28 predicted proteins | sample AntDrymUQ2992106_2_FD_106648 | JGI IMG/M metagenome (GOLD analysis project Ga0136616, IMG submission 106648) | Polar desert sand microbial communities from Dry Valleys, Antarctica - metaG UQ299 (21.06) | ecosystem: Environmental > Terrestrial > Soil > Desert | place: Antarctica: Dry Valley... | reverse complement strand
TTGTCGGCCCGGGCCATGGATCTCCTTCCAGTGCTTCCCATCGAGGCGTGGTGCTTGGGCGACCGAGAGGGGTCCAGACGAACGAGACGCCCCGGCGCGAGGCGCGGGGCGTCGACCTCGACCTCGTACCGTCGAGGAATCGAGCTACACACCTGCGCGGGTCGCCCGGCTGTCCGGGGCTTTCGGTCACCCGAGGGTGACGACCAGCGGTCTTTGGCAGTGGCTCAGCGTACGTGGTGCCGTGCTGACCGACCAAATCGTCAGGGTCAGGAGGCAGCGTCGGCGGTCTCTTCGAGCACGTCACGCGTCTTCGTCGGGTCCACCGCGATCCCGGGACCCATCGTCGTGGAGACCGTCACCTTGCGGACGTACCGACCCTTGGACGAGGACGGCTTCAGGCGGAGCACCTCCTCGAGCGCGGCCGTGTAGTTGTCGAGGAGCTGCCGCTCGGCGAACGAGGACTTGCCGACGATGAAGTGGAGGTTCGCGTGCCGGTCGACCCGGAACTCGATCTTGCCGCCCTTGATCTCGGTCACGGCCTTGGCGACATCGTTGGTCACCGTCCCGGTCTTCGGGTTCGGCATGAGCCCACGCGGACCGAGCACGCGACCGAGCCGGCCGACCTTGCCCATGAGGTCCGGGGTGGCGACCGCGGCGTCGAAGTCGAGGAACCCGCCGCTCACCCGCTCGATGAGCTCGTCACCGCCGACGATGTCGGCGCCCGCGGCCCGGGCCTCGTCGGCGCGGTCACCCGCGGCGAACACGAGCACCCGAGCTGTCTTGCCGGTGCCGTGCGGCAGGTTGACCGTCCCGCGGACCATCTGGTCGGCCTTGCGTGGGTCGACGCCGAGCCGCATCGAGACCTCGACGGTGGGGTCGAAGGCCGTGGTCGACGTCTTCTTCACCAGGGTCACGGCCTCGGCCGGGGTGTAGAGCCGCTCGTCATCGACGAGGTCGGCGGCCTTGCGATAGTTCTTGCTGCGCTTCACGTCTGCTCCTGTGTCGTGGTGCTCTCGTGGAGTCCTGCTCCTGGAGTTGTGGTCAGCGGGCCAGCGCGGCCCTCCCACATCGTGCGTTGGCGGATGTCAGCCCTCGACGACATCCACACCCATCGACCGGGCGGTCCCAGCGATGATCTTCTCTGCGGCGTCGAGGTCATGCGTGTTGAGGTCAGCCATCTTCGCCTGCGCGATGCCCCGGGCCTGGGTCCGGGTGATCTTGCCCACCTTCTTCACGTGCGGCTCGCCGCTGCCCTTGTCCAGTCCCGCTGCGGTCTTGATCAGCACGGCGGCCGGGGACGTCTTCAGGACGAACGTGAACGAGCGGTCCTCGTAGATCGTGATCTCGGCCGGGATGACCTGACCGCGCTGGGTCTCCGTCGAGGCGTTGTACGCCTTGCAGAAGTCCATGATGTTGACCCCGTGCGGGCCCAGGACGGTCCCTACCGGCGGTGCCGGGGTCGCCACGCCAGCCTTCAGCTGGATGCGGACGACGGTGGCGATCTTCTTCTTGGGAGGCATTGGGCGCCCTTCTTCCTTCGGGTGCGAGAGCGGGTGTTGGGAGGAGGTGATCAGACCTTCTGGATCTGGCTGAAGGACAGCTCGACGGGTGTCTCGCGGCCGAAGATCTCGACCAGGCCCTTGACCTTCTGCGCCTCGGTGTTGATCTCGTTGATCGTGGCATGCAGCGTCGCGAACGGCCCGTCGACGACCATGACCGAGTCACCGACGGCGAAGTCGACCGTCGTGATCTGCGCCTTCGCGCCCGGACCGGCCGGCTGGTCCCGCGTCGCGGTAAACGCAGGCGCGAGGATCTTCTCGACCTCGGGGAGGGACAGCGGAAGCGGCTGGTGGTTGTGGCCGACGAAACCGGTCACCTGCGGCGTGTGCCGGACCGCGGACCAGGACTCGTCGGTGAGGTCCATCCGGACCAGCACGTACCCGGGGAACACGTTGCGCCGAACCTGCTTGCGCTGACCGTTCTTGATCTCGGTGACGTCTTCTTGCGGCACCGCGATCTCGTAGATGAAGTCCTCCATGTTGAGGGAGGAGATCCGGCTCTCGAGGTTGGTCCGCACCCGGTTCTCCATGCCGGAGTAGGTGTGCACCACGTACCACTCGCCCGGGCGGGCCCGCAGCGCGGCCCGGAACTCCTCGGCCGGGTCGCTCGGCGGCCCGTCCTGGGGATCCTCAGCAGCTTCCGCGCTCTCGACCTCGGCGACATCCCCAGCCGCGTCCTCACCCGCGTCCTCAGCCGCGTCCTCAGCCGCGTCGGCCTCGGCCTCGGCGGCCGCCGGCTCGAGCAGGGGCGTCTCGGCGCCGGCCGGCTCGAGCGAGACGTCGTCGGCGAGCGCGATCTCGTCGGCGTCGAGACGGCCGGGCTCGGCACCAGGCGCAGGCTCGTTGATCTCCCCCGACGTGAGGTCCTCGGTGTAGACCTCGCCGGATGCCCCGACGACGGCCGAGCCGGAGTAGGCCGCGGCATCGGGGTCCTCGCCCGGGTCCGCGCTGACCGCGGACTCAGCCGAGCCCTCGATCACCTCCGCGCGGGACAGACCGCCCGGTGACTCGTCACGCGGCTCGTCGAGGTGGCTCACGCTGGCCAGCTCGTCCGCGAGCGGCTCCGCGCCCTCTTCCTCGAGGGCCGGGTCGTCGGACTGGCTGGTGGTGGAGTCGGACACGGTGTCTGCTACTTCCTAGCGGTCGTTGGCGGTCGAAGTCGGACGAGGGAGTGCTGCGGTGTCCCGGGTCGCGGGCTCGTGCGGACCTGCCTGCTTCGCCGGACGTGAGGCGTCCCGATCAGCCCCTGGTCAGCCGCGGTCAGCCGAACACCTCGAGCACGAGGTAGCCGAAGCCGAAGTCGAGGAGCGAGACCACGGTGATGATGAAGGCGACGAAGACGAGCACGACCGCCGTGTAGGTGATCAGCTGGCTGCGGGTCGGCCAGACGACCTTGCGAAGCTCGGCGATGACCTGGCGGTAGAACAGGCCCAAGCGCGCCCCGAGCGAACGGCGATCGGCCGTCCGCGAGGTGCGCTCACGCTCGGCCGGGGGCCGGTGCGTCTCGGTCACGGCTGTCCTCCGGGTGGTCGGGTCTGTGCGGTCACGCAGGGCAGGAGGGACTCGAACCCACAACCGCCGGTTTTGGAGACCGGAACTCTGCCAATTGAGCTACTGCCCTAACAGCGGTGGGTCTTGGTCGGTCCGACGAGGCAGCACATGGCGAAGCGCACGACGAACCGCGGTCGGGACCACCAACGGGGAAGTGTACGGGAGGCGCTCCCCCCGGGTCGAATGGCCGCAGCTCGCACCGCGCCGCGCGCCGGGGAGCGCGGTGGCAGGATTCCGCCATGACTGCTGCACCTCTCGCGGACCACCCGACCGGCTCGACCACCGAGCGTCGCGTCTCGGGGCGGCTCGGCGCGATCGCGCCGTCGGCCACGTTGGCGATCGATGCCAGGGCCAAGGACATGCGGTCGGCCGGGCGGCCGGTCATCGTCTTCGGCGCCGGCGAACCGGACTTCCCGACTCCTGCGCACGTCGTCGCGGCGGCCGAGGCCGCCTGCCGCGACCCGCGCTTCCACCACTACACGCCCGCGTCGGGCCTGCCCGAGCTCCGCGTCGCGATCGCGGAGAAGACGCAGCGCGACAACGGGTTGGCGGTGACCGCCGCCCAGGTGGTGGTCACCAACGGTGGCAAGCAGGCGCTCTACAACGCGTTCGCAGCGATCCTCGACCCTGGGGACGAGGTGCTGCTGCCGGCGCCGTACTGGACGACCTACCCCGAGACGATCAGCCTCGCCGGCGGGACGGCGGTCGAGGTGCACACCGACGAGTCGACCGGCTACCTGGCGACCGTCGAGCAGCTCGAGGCGGCCCGGACCCCCCGCACGCGTGCCCTCGTCTTCGTCTCCCCCAGCAACCCGACCGGCGCGGTCTATCCAGCGGCCGAGATCGAGGCGATCGGACGTTGGGCCGTCGAGCACCGCATCTGGGTGGTGACCGACGAGATCTACCAGGACCTGAGGTACGGCAGCGCGGCCGAGGGACGGTACCTGTCGATGCCGGTGCTCGTCCCCGAGCTCGCCGAGCGTTGCATCGTGGTGAGCGGCGTCGCGAAGTCCTACGCGATGACCGGGTGGCGGGTGGGCTGGTTGATCGCACCGCCGGACATCGCGGCCGCGGCCGGGAACCTGCAGTCCCATGCCAGCTCGAACGTCTGCAACGTCGCGCAGGCCGCCGCCCTGGCTGCCCTGACCGGCCCGCAGGACGCGGTCGAGACCATGCGCCGGGCCTTCGACCGGCGGCGACAGACCATGACGCGCCTGCTCGCGGCGATCCCGGGCGTCAGCTGCCCCGAGCCGCTCGGCGCGTTCTACTGCTATCCCTCGGTCGGTGCGTTGCTCGGGTCCGATCTCAGCGGCCACCGCGTGTCGACGTCGGCCGAGCTCGCCGAGCTGCTGCTCGAGGAGATCGAGATCGCGGTGGTTCCCGGTGAGGCGTTCGGCACGCCCGGCTACCTCCGCCTCTCGTACGCCCTCGGCGACGACGACCTGGAGGAAGGGGTACGTCGCCTGCAGCGACTGGTGAGCGGTCCGGGCTGAGGTCGTCACGCACGAGGGCCGCCCCGGCCCTGCGGCCGGGGCGGCCCCCGAGACGCCGGGTGACCCGCCCCACCGCCGTCGCGCCTGGCCGCGCGCAGCGCGAGCAGCAGGTCTGCGGCCAGGCCAGCTGCAGCCGACGCGACGTCGGCATCGCTCGTCGCGTCCGGTGCGGCTGTCGAAGCGGACCCGGCTGGCTCGGGCAGCAGCTCCTCGAGGTCGCCCAGGACGAGATGACCTCGTTCGCGCAACGCCTCGACCAGCCGCTGCGCACAGTCGGCCGCCCAGGCGTGGTCGTCCGGCGTGAGCTCGGCCAGGGTCCCGGTCGCCCGAGCCACGGCGCGGGGGCCCTGCAGGGGACGGACGAGCTCGCGGTACCGGGGCTGCTCCAGCGGGCGGCGATCGCCCAGCGCCAGGTTCACCCGCCGCAACAGCTCGACCTGTACGGCAGGGAGCGAGGTGTTCGCCGGCGGCGGGACCTCGGTCGCCAGGCCCGGGTCGAGATCAGCCGCGGTGGCGAACCGGTGCCAGAACACGCTCGGGTCCACCCTGGACCGGGGGACGGTCACGACCCGGACCTGATCGGCGCGGAGACCGGCGGACCAGGCGTCGAGGACATCGAGCGTGGACGGCAACCACTCCCAGGCCATGCCGTCCCGCACGTGCGCGACGAATGCCGCGAGCCCGACGGTGGAGCCGGTGCGGACGTGCTGCTGCCACACCGACGGCAGCACCCTGGCGGGGTCACGCAGCGTGCAGACGACCCGGACGTCGGCCGGCCGGAGGTCGGCCAACGCCAGTTGGGCCTGCTCGGCCGGCACCGCCGAGAGCCCCTCGCAGCTGAGCACGACCGTGCCGGGTGATTCGCGTACGGCGTCGACGAGCCGCCGCCAGTCGGCGCTGCCGTCGCGGGTGAGGTCGCGGGCGGCGTCGAACAGCTCGCGCATGGTGGTCACCACCAGGTGGACGTCGGCGGCCAGCAGGCGTTCGCGGTTCGCCCACAGCAGCTGCTGCAAGAACGTCGTCCCGGTCTTGGGCAGGCCGACGTGGAGCACCACCCGATCCGCCACGTCTCCCGCCCGCCTGCCCGCGGAGCGGACACTCACCGTGCTCCAACCGCCGAGGGTAGCCGCGGGCGCCGACGACCGTGACCCTGACCCGCGGTCACGTCCGCCGTCGAGCCAAGTCTCGACCACTGCGAGCACGTCCGGCTGCCGCCAGAACTCACTCCTCGGCGGGCGGCGCGCTCGAGAGCACCGGCCGCGGACTCTGCCAGCGAGGCGTCGAGACGCTGCTTGCCCTGTTGTGGCCAGCTTAAGTCGCGGTACCCGCTCGGCGCTTGGTGTGCTTGTCGTGGTCGGGGATGCGCGCGCGGGTGTTTCGGAGGTTGATCAGCAGCGCGGCGATCATCTCGACAGCGAAGGGGGCGATCGCGGTGTCATCGACCGGACCTGGGTCGGGCCAGTCGTCGGTGGCCACGGCGTGGAGGTCAGCGAGGTCACCGTGGACCGGGTGTGACCGTTGGCCGAGCGCCGCGGCGATCGATCGGCCCCGTTCGGTGGCCCAGGCCGTGTCGTCCTGAGACAGCGTGGTTCCCCGACCCACGTCGTCGCCGATGGCACTCCTCACCAGTGGCCGGACGAGCTCGCGGTATCGCCGCTGCGCGTCAGGCACACGGTCACCGAGGGCCACGTTCACCCGCCGGAGAAGTTCGAGCGCCACGTCACCCCGCAAGCCGTCCTCCCGTTCCCACCCTTCCACGATGGCAGGGTCGAGGTCGGTCGCGGATGCGAACAGCGCCCAGAGCACCGACTCGGACCCCACCCCGGACGGCACCACGACGACGTGCACGTCCGCGGCCGGCACGGCAGCGGCCCAGGCGTCAACGACGTCCACCGGGTCGGGTACCAGCGTGGAGTACGCACCGTCTCGCAAGCCCTCGACGAACTCGTCGAGACTCTCGGTCGCTCCGGAACGGACCAGCTGCTGCCATACCAGCGGGATCAAGAGGACAGGATGTTGAACCGTGCAGACCACCCGCACCTCAGCCGGCGCCAGGTCTCGCACCGCTCGCGCGGCCCCGGCGGCGTCGACCGCGGAGAAGCCCTCACTGCTGAGCAGGATCCGGTCGGGAGCGACGGTCACCGCGTCGGCGATCGCCTGCCACTGCTCCCCGCCGCCGCCGGCGAGGTCACGAGCTCCGCGGTCGAGCGCGCGAGGAGCCTCGCCGACGAGGCCGACCCTGAGGTCCTCGCGGTTGTCGTACAGGACCTGCTGCAGGTACGCCGTACCGGCATTGGGCAGCCCAACGTGTAGGTCCACGCGTGCGGCCATCCGCCACCGTCCTCAACCGTCGGCACCTTGCTCGCCCACCGTAGCGGCGCGAGGATGTCGAGATCGATGATCGCCCTACGTCCGATCGTCGCCGACCGGCGAGCGTTACCGTGGGCCGTCGATGGACGGACGCCCGCTGGACACGCTGCCAAAGGCGCACCTGCACCTGCACTTCACCGGCTCGCTGCGGCCCACCACGCTGCTCGAGCTCGCCGCCGAGACCGGGACCCGGCTGCCCGACGCCCTCGCGACCGCGCTCGGGTCGGGCCGGCCGAGGCAGTTCGCCGCCACGGATGCTCGCGGCTGGTTCCGGTTCCAGCGCCTCTACGACGCCGCGCGGAGCGTGGTCCGTACCGAGTCCGCGGTGCGTCGGCTCGTCGTCGAGGCCGCCGAGGACGACCGGCGCGAGGGTTCGGGGTGGCTCGAGATCCAGGTCGAGCCGACGTCGTACGCGCCATGGCTCGGCGGACTGACCCCGGCGCTGGAGCTCATCCTTGAGAGTGCCCGCGATGCCGCGGACCGGACCGGCGTAGGGGTTGGCGTCGTCGTCGCCGCCAGTCGCGTGCGGCATCCGCTCGACGCGCGGACGCTGGCGCGCCTGGCCGCTCGCTACGCAGGTGCCGGGGTCGTCGGGTTCGGGCTCTCGAACGACGAGCGGCGCGGTCAGACCGAGGCGTTCGCGCCGGCCTTTCGGATCGCGCGCGAGGCCGGCCTGGCGGCAGTCCCCCACGGTGGTGAGCTGCGCGGTGCCGCCGCGGTGGCGGACTGCCTCGACCTGCTCGGCGCCGTGCGCATCGGGCACGGGGTGCGCTCGGTGGAGGACCCGGACCTGGTGGCCAGGCTCGCGCAGCGGCAGGTGCCGCTGGAGCTGTGCCCGACCTCCAACCTGGCGCTCGGCGTGGTGACCCGTCCCGAGGAGGTCCCGCTCCGGACGCTGATGACCGCCGGCGTGCCAATCGCGCTCGGAGCCGATGACCCGCTGCTGTTCGGTCCTCGCCTCGTCGCACAGTACGAGGAGGCTCGTACGGTGCACGGCTGCACCGACGCCGAGCTCGCCCGGCTCGCCGAGCAATCCGTGCTTGCCTCGACCGCGCCGGTGGCCGTCAAGCACCACCTGCTCGCCGCCATTACCACCTGGCTCGCCACCCCGGCGCCTGCTGCCCCCCCTGGTTGATCAGTCAACGAGGGGCAGCGTGGCTCCGACGAGGACAGGCTCGGGGGTGAGCCGCACGCCGAACGCCGCGGCTACGCCGGCGCGGATCTCCCCGGCCAGGGCGACCAGGTCCGCGGTCGTGGCGGCACCGCGGTTCGTGAGCGCGAGGGTGTGCTTGGTCGACAGACGCACCCGCTCGTCGCCGTACCCACGAGTGAATCCGGCCCGCTCGATGAGCCACGCGGCCGATGTCTTCACCGAGCCGCCCGAGCCCGGATAGGACGGCGGTACGGCAGCCGGACCGAAGCGCCGGACCGACCGGGTGCGCAGCACCTCGTACGACGCCGCGTCGAGGACCGGGTTCATGAAGAACGAACCTGCGCTCCACGTGTCGTGGTCGACCGGGTCGAGGAGCATCCCCTTGCCCGCCCGCAGCGCGAGGACCGCCGCCCGGGCTTCGGCGAGCGGGACCCGGGCGCCGAGGTCGACGCCGAGGCAGTCCGCCAGCTCGGCGTACCGGATCGGCACGGACCTGGCGTCGTGCGGGAGGACGAAGCGGACGGCGAGCACGAGGAACCGCCCAGGCTCGGTCTTGAACCGGCTGGTGCGGTAGCCGAAACCGCACTCGGCGGCACTGAGCGAGCGGATCGCAGCGGTCGCGCGGTCCCAGACCCGGACCTGCGCGACCACCCCGGACACCTCCTGGCCGTATGCGCCGACGTTCTGGATCGGGCTGGCGCCGACCAGGCCCGGGATGCCCGAGAGGCACTCGACACCCGACCAGCCCTTGGCCACGGCCCGCTCGACGAGGACGTCCCACGGCTCGCCGGCGGCGACCTCGACGGCGGCGGCCAGGCTCGAGCTGCCCGGCACGCCATCCGTGGACAGCTCGATGCCGCGGGTGCGGATCGCGACGACCAGGCCGTCGAAACCGTCGTCGCTGACCACGAGGTTGCTCCCCCCGCCCAGCACGAGCACCGGCCCGCCGAGCCGGTCGGCTGCCGAGACGGCGGCAACCAGCTCGGCCTCGGAGGTCACCTCGACATATGACCGGGCGGGGCCGCCGAGCCGGAGCGTCGTACGGTCGGCCAGCCGGACCGGTCGGTCGCGCTCATCGCCACGTGTGGCGCCGGTGCGGGCGTCGTCCATCGCGGGGGTCAGGAGAGACGGAGGAAGGCGCGTGCGCCGGACAGCACCCGCTCACCGTCGCAGGTTGCGGTGAGGTCGACCCGCACGACGTTGTCGTCGAGCAGGGCGGCCACGCGGCCACCGAAGACGACCTCGGCACCGACGTTGTCGTCCGGCACCAGCACGGGCTTCGCGAACCGGACGGAGAACTCCGTGATCGCCGCCGGGTCGCCCGCCCAGTCGGTGACCACCCGGGCGGCCTGGGCCATGGTGAGCATGCCGTGCGCGATCACTTCGGGCAGCCCGACGTCGCGGGCGACCCGGTCGCTCCAGTGGATCGTGTTGAAGTCGCCGGACGCTCCCGCGTACCGGACCAGGTCCTTGCGAGTGATGCGGACGACGAGCCCAGGCAGCTCGTGGCCGACCTCGAGATCGGCGTAGCGCGGCGAGCCGGTCGGTTGCTCGGCCGTCGTCGTCGCGAAAGGTGCGCTCATGCCTCGTCGCCCGTCGCGTCGCCCGTCTCGTCATCGCGGACCAGGATCGTCGAGTACGTGCTCGCGACGTGCTCGTCCTGGTCGGTCCGGATGTCCGTGCGGATGACGAGCCAGGACATGCCCATGCGCTCGCGGACGCTCTCGATCTCGGCGATCCCGGAGATCACGTCGCCGACCCGGATCGGGCGGTTCGACACGAAGCGCTGGTCGACGTGGAGCACGCGGGAGAACTCGATCTCGAGGTCGTCCATGATCGCGTGCCACCCGTCGAGGGTGAGCACGAACGCGAACGTCGGCGGCGCCAGCGGCGCCTCGGCATCCGCGGCGACGTAGTCCGAGCGCGGGTCCCCGATCGACTCGGCGAACTCACGGACCTTCTCCCGGCCCACGTCGTACGGGCGCGGCGACCTGTAGGTCCGACCGACGACGGCCGGGTCGATCGACATGCTCGAGCCGCCGACGTCAGCCGCCGCGATCAGCGCGTCTCGCGGTGCGCGGTGTGCCGACCGTCGCGCGGGCAGAACTTCATCAGCTCCATGCGGTCCGGGTCGTTCCGGCGGTTCTTCTTCGTGATGTAGTTCCGCTCCTTGCACTCCACGCAGGCCAGGGTGATCTTGGGACGGACATCGCTCTTGGCCACGGTGACATGCCTCTCGGAACACGCGTCGGAAAGTCGTACGAAACGCTGGTGGGTGCGCGGCTGCGCACGGCCGACCAGCCGAGTCAGGGTAGCCGACCGCCTGCGGGCGAGTCGAACCGTGGGTTCGACGTCGCGTAGCGGGGGCGGGACTCGAACCCGCGACACCACGATTATGAGCCGTGTGCTCTAACCACCTGAGCTACCCCGCCCTGCGGCCGGCACCTGCGTTGCGTGTGGTGGCCGGCCGATGGAGCCCCTTTACGGAATCGAACCGTAGACCTTCTCCTTACCATGGAGACGCTCTGCCGACTGAGCTAAAGGGGCAAGCGAGCGACGAGACTACACGTCGCCCCGGCCGTGCTGCCTGTGGACTTCCGCCTGGTCAAGCCGGTTGCGCGCGGAGAAACGCGAGCACCTCCGCGTTCCACTGCTTCGGCGCCTCGAGGTGGCCGCAGTGGCCGATCCCGGGAAGCCGGACCAGCACGGAACCCCGGATCCCGGCGTGCAGCGCCTCCGCGACCGGAGCGGGCGCTCGGATATCGGCGTCGCCGTAGAGGAGCAGCGTCGGCACGTCGATCCGCGGCAGCACCGGGCGCAGGTCGACCGGCGCGAACCTCGCCAGCATCGCCTTCGTCGTTGCGGGCCGCGCCTCGAGGATCATCGCGACCTGATGCTCGACGAGCTCGGCCGGCGCGTCCGCTGAGAACAGCGTCGCGACGAAGTCGCGGGCTGCCTCCTCGGATGGCCGCTCCGCGTCGCGCAGCGCCAGCTTCACCCGGCGCTCGACCTCCTCCGGGGCGAGCGAGCCGCCCCAACCCGCGTACGCGGAGGCGAGCACGAGTGACCCGGCGATCTCCGGGTGCCCGGCCATGAACGGCGATCGCCAGCATGCCGCCGAGGGAGAGACCGAGAACGTGTGGTCCGTCGAGACCGAGCGCTCGAACAAAGCGCGCGAGCGTCTCGACGCAGTCGTCGAAGCCGTACGCGGCCGGCAGGTCGTCGGACCCCCCGCAACCAGGCGCGTCCCACGCGACCACCCTGAAGTCGCCCGCGAACGCCTCGAGCTGGTGCTGCCAGTCACGGCTGTCCGCCACGGCACCGTGGACGAGCACAAGTGGCCGGCCCTGCCCCGCCTGGCGGTAGCCGATCCGCAGACCGTCGACCTCGACCAGGTCCATGTCGCCTTCCTACCACCAGGATGAGGCAGCACCCGGCATAGCGCAGCGATCGCCTCAGGAGATCCAGCGTCCGTGATCGCCGTGCGCGCGACGGGCCGGGAATCGCCACGACCGCGCCGACCGTGCGGGCCTCCCGACCGGTTCAGCGCGACCCGGGTACGGGTCGGCGAGCCGGTCGGGGGCACGCGCGCGGCGGCGCGGCCGGGCAGTGGCAGGTGTTGGGTTCGAACCAACGAAGGCTGAGCCGGCGGATTTACAGTCCGCTCCCTTTGACCACTCGGGCAACCTGCCGGTGCCACCTCGGCGGCGGCGGCTTGACAGGATAGCCGACTGATCGGGTGCCTCCGGGTCTCGATCACGGCCGTCTCCAGACCTGCCGGACGGCTGCGGCGCACGCGCAGAGAGGGAGGACAGCCAATGGCTGACTCATCGTTCGACGTGGTGAGCAAGGTCGACCGACAGGAGATCGACAACGCCCTCAACCAGGCCGCGAAGGAGATCGCGACCCGGTTCGACTTCAAGAACGTCGGGGCCTCGATCGCGTGGTCTGGCGACAAGATCGAGATGGTCGCCTCGTCCGAGGACAGGGTCAAGGCCGTGCTCGACGTGTTCAGGGACAAGCTCGTCAGGCGCGGCATCTCGCTCAAGGCTCTCGACGCCGGCGAGCCACGGCTCTCGGGAAAGGACCACCACATCACCGCTTCGATGCAGGACGGCATCACCCAGGAGAACGCGAAGAAGGTGGCGAAGATCATCCGGGATGAGGGACCCAAGGGCGTGCGGGCTCAGATCCAGGGCGACGAGCTCCGCGTCAGCGCGAAGAAGAAGGACGACCTCCAGGAGGTCATCGCCCTCCTCAAGGGTCAGGAGCTCGACTTCGCGATCCAGTTCACCAACTACCGCTGACGGGCTGGCCGGTCCCGCCTGGGCAGGGTCAGCAGCGGGGCGCGACCCGCTTGCGGGTGTCGGTGTAGACGTAGCCGTCGGAGAAGTATCGGCCGGGTCGGTCGCTGTCCCAGATCCGCGTCTCGTAGTCGAAGATCGGGCTGTACACGGACTCGCCGCGGGTTTGGCACCGGATCCGCACCACGGCGTCGTCGGGCAGCGTACCGACGACGTCACCGGAGGTCCGTGGCTTGTTGCGGACGTTGAGCGCCCCGCCCTCGGTCATCACCACACCGACCACGATGTTGTCGCCGGTCACCCTGAGCACGGCCTTGCGCGCCTCGTTCAGATAGATCTTGAAGGCGCGTGAGTTGTACGTCGACCACGGCTGGAACGTGCTGGAGCGGTCGCGGTAGATCTGGTAGGCGGCGTCGGCGTTGCACTGCAGGTTGTACGCGCACGTGTCGCCTACACCTGGGTGGTAGCAGTCGTTGATCTGCCAGGCGCCGCGGTCACGAGAGCCGTTCGGGCAGCCCTGGGTCGGACCGTTCGTCCCGGTGGCCGACGGGTTGCAGCCGGACTCGGCCATCGCGATGGCCGTCGCCACCACGAGGTCGGTGCCAGACCACCCGGCCCGGTCGGCCGCCCTGGCGCACTTGTGCAGCGGCAGCGCTTCCTGCGTGGTGACGACCCGGCTCAGGTAGAGCGCTGCCTCCGCCTCGGCCGCCCGCTGGGCCTCCCCGCCGCTCCCGGCCTGTGCCGCGGTCATGAACGAACCGGCCAGCACCACCGCGACGACCACGACCAGGACGCGTGCCGTGCGACGGTGGGTCGGTTCTTGGCCGTGCCTCATGGTGCCTCCAGGATCGTTACTGCCGTGATCGATGGGACAGGTGTGACAACAGGCGCGAGTTCCGGATCGTAGTGCGATCCCCCTGATTGCGGTAGCCCACCGCCGTTCCGGGGGCCGGATGGGTCGCCGGGCGATCAGCGCGGGTAGCCGGCCATGCGCTCGAGCCGCGCAACCCGGTCCGCCATCGGCGGGTGGGTGCTGAAGAGCCGGGACCAGCCCTCGGGCCGGAACGGGTTCGCGATCATCAGCACGCTCGTGGTCTGCAGCTCCGGCGCGGGTCGAAGCGGAAACGCCCGCGTACCGGCCTCGAGCTTGCGCAGGGCGGCGGCGAGGCCGAGCGGGTCGCCGGTGAGGACCACCCCGGACGCGTCGGCCTCGTACTCGCGTGACCGGCTCACGCCGAGCTGGACCACCAGCGCTGCGACCGGCGCCAGCACGAGCAGGAACAGCCCGTTGACCAGACCGCCGTCCTCATCCTCAGCAGGTCGCCCGAACGGCAGCAGCCAGGCGAGCTGGACACCGAGCATGACGGCGCTGGCCAGCGCTGTGGTGATCGACGAGACGAGGATGTCCCGGTTGAGGACGTGCGAGAGCTCGTGCGCCAGCACCCCGCGGAGCTCGCGCTCGTCCAGCATCGTGAGAATGCCTTCCGTGCAGCACACCGCCGAGTGCCGCGGGTCACGCCCGGTCGCGAACGCGTTCGGCGCGGCGGTCGGCGAGACGTAGAGGCGCGGCATCGGCTGTCGCGCGCCGGTCGACAGCTCGCGCACGATGCGGTACATCACCGGCTGCATCGCCTCGCTCACGGGGTACGCCCGCATTGCCCGCAGCGCGACCTTGTCACTCGCGAGGTACGCGGCGCAGTTCATGCCGATCGCCGCGACGAGGGCCACGACCAGCCCGAGCGGGCCGAAGAACGAGCCGACGACGAGGATCAGCCCGGACAGCGCGGTCAGGAGCGCAGCCGTCCGGAGCGTGTTCCGCGAGGCGTGCACCAGCCCTCCCGTCAGCAGGGTCGAGATCCGGGGGCGGGGCGGGCCCTCGACACCGCCACCGCGTGGACAACGAGCACGCGGGGTGCCCACGTTCCCGGCCTGCGGTCGGCACCCACCCGGTCACAGCACCGCGAGCACGGCCTGCGGCCAGATCGACAGCGCGACGCCGCCTGCAAGCGCGAGCCCGACCGCGACGGACGGCGCTCGACCGTGCGCGCGGACCTCGAGCCCACCTTCGTGGGGCGACGAGGCGGGGATGGCGAAGATGACCGCCGTCCAACGAAGGTAGTAGGCCAGCCCGAGCACGACGTTCACCGCCATCACCACCGCGAGCCAGCCGAGCCCGGCATCCACAGCGGACCGGAGCACGACGACTTTCGTGACCAGCCCGGCGACCCCTGGTGGTACGCCGGCCAGCGAGACGAGGAAGAACGCGAGCGCGATGCCCGCCAGCGCGCTGGTCCGGATCATCCCGGTGTAGTCCGCGACGGTTCTTGCCCCGCTCGTCCCCCGAAGGCTGTCGGTCACCGCGACCACCGCGAACGCGCCGAGGTTCATCACGGCGTAGACGGCGAGGTAGGCGATCGTGGCAGCCGCACCGTCGAGGGCGAGCCCGCGCGCGCTGGTTGCGATCCCGGCCGCGGCGAGCGGGACGAGCATGAAGCCCGACTGCGCTATCGAGGACCAGGCCAGGAGGCGTACGACGTCGGTCTGCCGCAGCGCCCCGAGGTTGCCGATCGTCATGGTCAGCGCGGCGATGATCGCGAGCACGGTGCCCCATGCCTCGCCGTACGGACGAAGCCCGAACCACAGCACGACCAGCAGACCGGCGAAACCGCCGGACTTCGAGACGACCGAGAGGAACGCCGCGACCCGGACCGGTGCGCCCACGTACGCGTCGGGCACCCAGCCGTGGAACGGCACGGCGGCGACCTTGAAAAGGAGCCCGGCGAGCAGCAGCGTCGCGCCGACCGCGGCGACCGGTGTCGACGCGGTCCCGGCGACGAGCGCGCCGGCGAGCAGGTCGAAGTAGAGCGTGCCGGTGACGCCGTACAGCAGGGCCGCGCCGAAGAGCATCACGGCGAGGGCCACCACCGACACGAGAAAGGCCTTGAGGGCGCCCTCCGCGGCCGACGGGTGCTCGCGCGTCTGACCAGCCGGCAGCGCGATCATCGCGAAGGCCGGGAGCGAGAGCACCTCGAGCGCGATCACCAGGGTCAGCACGTCGCGCGAGGCAGCGATCGCCATCGCCCCCGCCAGCGAGACGAGCAGCAGGAAGTGGTACTCCCCAGACAGCCGGCCCGACAGCCGGCCCGACATCCGGCCCGACATCCGGCCCGGTGCCCCTGGCGCCGGACCTGGATCGTCCCGGACCGGAAGCATGATCACGACGGCGGCGCCGACGAGCGAGATCGCCTGCAGCGCCCAGGTGATCGGCTCGACCACGAACGAGCAGGCCGACAGCCCACCACCGGCATCGATGCAGAACGTGCCCCGCTCACGGTCCGTCTGAGCCGCCAGGAGGGCGCCGGCGAGGACGACCACGCCCAGCGTCGGCCACCGCAGCGCGGCTCGGCGCGCGGGCGGCACCCACAGATCGGCGAGCAGAACACCGATCGAGCCGAGCGCCACCACGAGCGTCGGGCCCAGCGCCACCCAGTCGACCGACTGCACGAGCGACGTCATGAAAAGGCCCCGTGCCCGGTGAGTGCCTGGCCGATCACCAGGCTGTGCACCTCCGAGGTGCCCTCGTAGGTGAGCACCGACTCGAGGTTGTTCGCGTGCCGGAGCACGCCGTACTCCAGCGTGATGCCGTTCGCACCGAGGATCGTGCGGCACTCACGGGCGATCTTCAGCGCCTCGCGCACGTTGTTGAGCTTGCCCAGGCTGACCTGGCGTCCTTCGAGCCGGTGCTCGTCCTTGAGCCGGCCGAGGTGCATCGCCAGCAGGAACGCCTTTTGCAGCTCCAGCGCCATGTCCGCGAGCTTGGCCTGGGTGAGCTGGAATGCGGCCAGCGGGCGCCCGAAGACCTCGCGCTCGCAGGCATACGCGATCGCGGTCTCGAGGCAGTCCCGGGCCGCGCCGACCGCGCCGAACACGATCCCGAACCTGGCCTCGTCGAGGCAGGACAGCGGGCCACGCAGGCCACGGGCCTCGGGCAGCACCGCCGAGGCCGGGAGCCGTACGCCGTCGAGCACGAGCTCGGAGGTGATCGACGCTCGCAGCGAGAGCTTGCCGTGCATCGTGGTGGCGGAGAATCCCGCAGTGCCGACCGGCACGAGGAACCCACGGATACCGTCGTCGGTCTGCGCCCACACGACCGCGACGTCGGCGACCGAGCCGTTGGTGACCCACATCTTCGTGCCGTCGAGCACCCAGCCGTCGCCCTCACGTCGCGCCCGGGTGCGCATGCCGCCGGGGTTGGAGCCGAAGTCCGGCTCCGTCAGTCCGAAGCAACCGATCGCCTCGCCGGCGGCCATCCGCGGCAACCACGCGGTCTTCTGCTCTTCGCTCCCCCACCGCCAGATCGCGAACATCGCCAGCGACCCCTGCACGGAGACGAAGCTGCGGGTCCCGGAGTCGCCGGCCTCGAGCTCGAGGCAGGCGAGCCCGTACGAGGTCGCGCTGGTCCCCGCGCAGCCGTAGCCCTGCAGGTGCATGCCGAGGAGACCCAGCGCCCCGAAGTCCTCGGCCAGGTCGACCGGGAACGTGCCGGCCTCGTACCAGGAGGCGACATCCGGCCGGATGCGCTCGGCGACGAAGCGCCGGACGGTCGCCTGGATGTCGCGCTCGTCGTCGGTGAGCAGATGGTCGATGACCAGGAGCTCCAACGCACCGACCCGTTCAGTCGCCATGCGTCCTCCTCCGGTCGGCGAGCTCTCGGGCGGCCAGCTCGACCCTGTCCGCTGCGACGAGGACGTGCAAGGCGGCGGCGCCGAGGGGGACGAAGCTGTCCTCCGTGGCCACCCGAGCGAGCGGCCCACGGAAGCCCGCGTCGAGCAGAGCGGCCATGACGCCTTCGGCGACGCCGCCGGTCCGCCGGGTCTCGTCCACGACGAGCATCCGGCCGGTGGCGTGTGCGGCGTCGAGCAGGTCGTCCAGCGGGAGCGGCGCGAGCCAGCGCAGGTCGACCACGCGCGCGGCGATGCCGTCAGCGGCGAGCCGGGCGGCCACCGACAGCGCCATCGGGACGCCGTTGCCGAACGTGACGAGCGCGAGATCGCCGCCGTCACCCCAGGTGCGGGCTCGTCCAACCGGGACATGCCGCTCGACCCATCTCGCGGGTGCGTCGTACGGGGCGCAGCAGGCCCCGTCGCCGGGCGTGGAGAGGTCCCGTTCGTGGTACCGCGCGATCGGTTCGAGGAACACGCACACCGAGCCGTCGACCAGCGCGGCTGCGACGCAGGTCCGAAGCATGGCTGGCGCGTCGGCCGGTCCCGAGGGCGAGGCGATGATCAGCCCGGGGACGTCCCGGAGGACGGCCACCGAGCTGTCGTTGTGGAAGTGCCCGCCGAACCCGCGCTGGTAGCCGTACGCGGGGACCCGCACGACCATGGGGTTGCGGTAGCGGCCCTGGGAGAAGAACTGCAGCGTCGCGGCCTCGCCGCGGATCTGGTCCTCGGCGTTGTGGAGGTATGCGAGGTACTGGATCTCCGCGATCGGCAGCAGGCCGGAGACACCCGCGCCGAGCGCGAGGCCGAGCACCGCCTGCTCGTCGAGCAACGTGTCGAAGACCCGCCCGGCGCCGAAGCGCCGCTGCAGTCCTCGGGTCACCCCGTAGACGCCGCCCTTCGCGGCGACGTCCTGGCCGAAGACCAGCGCACCGGGCGTCGCGGCGAGCACGTCGTGCAGGGCGCGGTTGATGCTCTGGGCCAAGGTCAAGGGACCCTCGTCCTCCGGGAGCCGGCCGCCGAAGATCCCCAGCCGGCGGTGGTGATCTGCCGCGACCGCAGCCCGGTCGGCGACGGCCGCCGGCCGGCGGGGCGCGATCGGCGCCATGATCGTCGGTGCGTCGGCCAGCTTGGGTAGCCGGACCACCTCCGCCGCAGTCGCGTCGACCCGCGCCCGGACCGCGTCGTAGCGCGCGAGCAGGCCCGCTGGGTCGAGCACGCCGGCCTGGACGAGCCTCTTGGCGGCGTGCACCAGCGGGTCCCGCGCGAGATCTGCAGCGATCGCGGTGCTCGAGCGGTAGCTCGCCTCCGCGTCGGATCCCGCGTGCCCCATGAGACGGACGGTCGTGAGGTGCAAGAAGACCGGGCGCCGGCGGTCACGGACGTACGCGACGGCTTCGCGGGCGACCGCGAGCACGTCGAGGACGTCGCTCCCGTCGGCGGCCAGGTAGCGCAGCCCCGGCCGCGCCTGGTACGCGGCGCGGACCCAGCCTGCAGGGGTGGGCACGCTGATCCCGAGCCCGTTGTCCTCGCAGACGAGCAGCAGCGGGAGCGGCAGGCCCTGGTAGGCGATGTGGCAGGCGGTGTTGATCGCCCCGGCCGCGGTCGAGTGGTTGACCGACGCGTCCCCGAAGCTGCACACCGTGATCGCGTCCGACGGCCACGGCGAGGCGACGCCGAGCTTCCGCGAACGTTCGACCGTCAAGGCCACTCCGACCGCCCGCGGCAGGTGTGAGGCGATGGTGGACGTCTGCGGGATCACGGCCAGATCGGCGTGCCCGAAGACCTTGTGCCGACCGCCGGCGATCGGCTCGGCGGCGGCCGCGACCAGCCCGAGCAGCACGTCGCGGATGCCGTCGTGGCCGGCGACCTGGCCGGCTCGGCGGAGGTAGAACCCCCCGGAGCGGTAGTGCAGCAGCGCCGGGTCGGTGGGGCGCAGGGCCGCGGCCACCGCGGCGTTCGCCTCGTGACCGGCCGACCCGATCGTGTAGAACGCCTCGTCGCGCGCTCGCAGGTCACGCGCCACGAGGTCGAGGTGGCGGCTGCCGGCGGCCGCGTCGAAGAGCTCGAGCAGCTCGCTTGCGGTGTCGGCGTCGAGACGGTCCACCGGGCTGGCGGGCACGGGCGTGGTGGCGAGCTCGGCGACCCTGTCGCGGAAGTGCTGGTCGACGGGATCGGTGTCCAGGCTCTGCACGGTCGTCGCCCGGGCGCGCAGGGTGGCGACGCGCACCACGGTCAGCCCCCCGTCCCGAGCAGCGTCGCGACTGCCGGGTCGGTGAGCCCGAGCAGCAGCCCTGGCCACACCCCGAGCAGGACGACGAGCACGACCAGCGGCGACCAGGCCAGCGCCTCGATGCTGGAGACGTCCTTGAGGCTCGAGCGCCGCGGAGCTGCGTCAGCGATCGGTCCCTGGCAGACCCGACGGACGGTCTGGAGCAGGTAGGCAGCGGTGAGCACCGCACCGACCCCGGCCAGCGTCATCAGCGTGAGGTAGAGCCCACGCGGGAGCGCGGAGGACGGGTCGTACGCGCCGAGCAGCGTGAGCATCTCGCCCCAGAAGCCGGCCAGGCCGGGGAGGCCGAGGCTGGCGACCGCAGCGAACGCGAGGATCGCGGCGAGCCGGGGCGCCCGCGCGTAGAGCGCACGGCCGACCCCGTCGAACGACGACGACCCGTGCCGGTCCTTGATCCCGCCGACCACGAAGAACAGCAAGCCGGTGATCAGGCCGTGCGCGACGTTCGCGTAGAGCGCGCCGTTGATGCCGGCCGGGGTGAGCGTGGAGATGCCGAGCAGGACGAAGCCCATGTGGCCCACGCTGGAGTACGCGATCAACCGCTTGAGGTCGGTCTGGGCCAGGCAGGCGAAGGAGCCGTACAGGATGCCGACCACGCCGAGCGCGCCGAGGTACGGCGCCAGCACCTCGGTGCCCTCGGGGACGACCGGCAGGACCACGCGCACCATGCCGTAGGTCCCCATCTTCAGCAGCGCGCCGGCCAGCAGCACCGAGCCGACCGTCGGGGCAGCCGTGTGTGCGTCGGGCAGCCACGTGTGCAGCGGCCACATCGGGGTCTTGACCGCGAGCCCGCCGAGCATCGCCAGCGCGGCGATCACCTGCGTGCCGCGGGCCATCCCTGCGCCCGCCCCGTCGGCAAGGGCGACCAGGTCGAACGTGTCGGTCTCGGCGTGCACCACGAGGAAACCGAGCACCATGACCGCGGAGCCGAGCAGCGTGTAGAGGATGAACGTGTTCGCCGCGGATCGCGCTGTGCTGGATGGGGTGCTGTCACCCCAGACGGCGATCACGAACCACATCGGGATCAGCACGACCTCGAAGAACAGGAAGAACAGCACGAGGTCGAGTGCGACGAACGTGCCGAGGAGGCCGACCTCGAGCAGGAGGAGCACGGCGACGAACGCCCGCGGCTGGGCCGCCTTCGGCATGACTCGCGTTGTGTACGCGAGGCAGAGGAACGCCAGGAGCGCGGTGAGCAGGACCAGCGGGAGCGAGATGCCGTCGACGCCCAGGTGGAACCGCAGGTCCAACGCCGGCACCCATGACAGGTCGGTCTCCAGCTGGAACGTGCCGGCGGCGTCGTGGTCGAACGCAAGAACCGCAACGACGGCCAGCGCGAGCGTGATCCCGCCGAAGATCGCTCCGAGCGGTCGAGCCACCCGGTCCCCGCGGGGTCCCGGGACCAGCGCGACCACCGCGCTCCCGAGCGCTGGGACGATGATCATCGCGAGCAGGACCCAGGCCTCGGCGCTCACGTCCCGGCCGCAATCCAGGCGGCGACGATCACGAGGACCGTGCCGGCGAGCAGCACGGTGAGGTACCGCTGCAGGTCACCGTCCTGGCTGCGGCGGACCGCGGCCCCGAGCCGTTGGCTCACCGTGCCCGACCCGGTCACCGCCGCTCCCACGACGTCGCGGTCGGCGACCAGGGTTGCCGCGGCGATCCGGCGCGCGGGGCGCACGACGATCCGGTCGTAGAGCGAGTCGACCCCGAACCCGCGGTCGAGCACCGGTTCGAGCCGGCCGAGCAGCCGCGCCGGATCGGCCGTGGTTCGGCGCCAGGAGAGGTAGGTCAGGCCGGCTCCGATCGCCGCGAGCACGAGGCTGGCGATGGAGGTGACCAGGCCGGGCGCGAGCAGCGTCGCTTCCGCGGGGACGAGGTCCGTGATTCCGGCTGGCTCGACTGTGAACGTCAGACGGTCCAGCCACGCCGGGAACCAGTCGTTGCGGAGACCGATCAACCCCAGCCCGACGGTGGCGGTGGCCAGCACGACCAGCGGGCCACGCATGGTCCACCCGACCTCGTGCGGCTGAGCCGGCGCGGAGTGTGTGCCGAAGAACGCCAACAACCAGAGCCGGGTGGCGTACGCGGCAGTCACAGTGACCGTGATCATCGCCACGACGAGGACGAACCACGGCACCCACGCCGTCGCCGCCGAGCCGTCGTGGATGGCCTCCTCGGCCCCGACGAAGATCGCTTCCTTGGAGAAGAACCCGCTGAAGGGTGGGATCCCGATCAGCGCGGCGAGCCCGATCGTCATGGTGACGAACGTGACCGGCATGATCCGCCGGAGTCCACCCATCTCGGGCAGCAGGTTCGTCCCGACGACGTGGATCAGCGCCCCGGCGGCGAGGAAGAGCAGCGCTTTGAACGCCCCGTGGGTGATCAGGTGGAACATCCCCGCCTCGTACGCCTGCACACCGAGCGCGGCGAGCATGTACGCCAGCTGGCTGATCGTCGAGTACGCGAGCACACGCTTGATGTCGGGCTGCACGAGAGCAGCCAGCGCGGCGCCGAGCATGGTGATCGCCGCGATCACGGCGAGGACGGCCAGGGTGGCGGGGGCGGCCAGGAACACGTCGTACAGGCGGGCGACCAGGAAGACACCTGCGGCCACCATGGTCGCGGCGTGGATCAGCGCGCTCACCGGCGTCGGCCCGGCCATCGCGTCCGGCAGCCAGACCTGCAGCGGGAGCTGTGCGGACTTGCCGACGACGCCGGCCAGCAGCAGCAGCGTGACGACGGTGAGGGTGTTGCCCGCCATCAGGTCGTCGCCCACGAGCAGCTCGAGGTCGCTGATCCTGAACGTGCCGGAGCCGAGGCCGAGCCCGAAGATCCCGAACATGAACGCGATGTCGCCGATGCGAGTGACCAGGAACGCCTTGACGCCGGCCCGCCGGGCATCGCGCAGCTCCCAGTGGTGGGCCACCAGGAAGTACGAGCAGATGCCCATGACCTCCCAGCCGATGAGCAAGATGATCAGGTCGTCGGCGTGGACGACCAGCATCATGGCGGCGGTGAACAGCGAGATCAGCGCTGCGTACGAGGGGTAACGCGGGTCCCCACCGAGGTAGGAGACCGAGTAGATCTGCACCGCGAGCGCGACCGCGGCGACCATGATTGCCACGGTGGCGCTGAGCCCGTCCAGCCGGAGCGCCACCTGCATCGGCGCGGTGCCGTTCGGGATCAGCCCGTACGACGCGCTGTCCGCGACGCCGTCGACGACGTTGGCGATGGCTGTGCCGGCCGTGACCGCGAAGGTCACGAGCGCACCGCCGACCGCCACGGCCGCCGCTCGACGAGACCGGCCGAGCGCGGTCAGCCCGACCAGCGCAGCGAGCGCCGGGACGAGAATCGCGGCCAAGGCTGGCGTCACGGCGGGGAGCCTGATCGCTGGGCCTGGCGGCCGATCGTGGTGTCGTGATCTTCATCGGCGTCGGCGGCATCGTGATCGGGGCCGTCGTGATCGGGGCCGTCGTCATGGTCGGCGAGCGTGCGCAGCAGGTCCAGATCGATCGTCGCGGACCCGCGGAAGACGGCGAGCACGATGGCGAGTCCGAGCCCGATCTCGGCTGCAGCGATGGTGATCACGAACAGGGTCAGCGCCTGGCCGGTGTGGAGCGTGTCGCGCAGGTACACGTCGAAGGCGACCAGCAGGAGGTTGACCGCGTTCAGCATGAGCTCGACACCCATGAGCACGAGGACGGCGTTGCGCCGGGCCAGCACCGCGTACACGCCGATCGCGAACAGCGCCGAGGCGATCACGAGCGGGACGGCCAGATGCATCACGAGTCGACCTCGTCGCCCGACGCCCTGGACAGCGCGATCGCCCCGACGAGAGCGGAGAGGAGGAGCAGCGAGATGATCTCGAACGGCAGCACCCAGGCGCGGAAGATCACTGTGCCCGTCGTGGTCGCGTCACCCTGCGGCGCGCCGCTCAGGTCGATGGTCGCCCCGCCGAACGCCATGAGGAGGGCGGTGACGATGACCGCCCCGACCGCGACCGCGACGGTGCCGGCCAAGAGGCGTCGCGGGCGCGACAGGTCGGTGACCGGGCCGATCGGTGCGCGGGTGAGCATGAGCCCGAACAGCAAGATCACGACGATCGCGCCGACGTAGATGAGCACTTGGACCCAGGCCAGGAACTCTGCGGTGAGGACGAGGAAGCAGCCGGCGACCGCGGCGAGGCACACCACGAGCCAGAGTGCGGCGTGCACGAGCTGGCGGGTGACGGCGACCATGAGTGCGGCCCCCACGGCGATGAGGCCGAGGAGGCCGATGACGACGTCCAGTCCCGTCATCCGGTCTCGCCGTCAGGCGGTGCCACCCGCGGCCGGACAGTCGGCTCGGTGGTCGGCCCAGCGGTTGGCTCGGCTGCGAGGGGCGGAGGTTCGATGGCCTTGCGGGCAGCAGCCAGCTCTTTGGCCGGCGCGCTATGGACGTCGAGCGGCGGTGGGGCGGGAACCGTCCACATCCACTCGCGCAGGCGGTCCTTCTCGTGCACGAGATCGCGGATGTCGAGCTCGGCGTACTCGAACTCCGGGGACCAGAAGAGCGCGTCGAACGGGCAGACCTCGATGCAGATGCCGCAGTACATGCACAGCGCGAAGTCGATCGCGAACCGGTCGAGCACGTTGTGCGAGCGGTCCTTGGCACCCTCCTCGACCGCCGGCACGACCTCCTTGTGCGAGTCGATGTAGATGCACCAGTCCGGGCACTCGCGCGCGCAGAGCATGCAGCTCGTGCAGTTCTCCTCGAGCAGCGCGATGACGCCCCGGCTGCGCGGCGGCAGAGCCGGCTTCTCGTCCGGGTACTGCCTCGTCACCGACCGGCGCGTGAGGTTCTGGAGCGTCACCCGGAGACCATCGAGGAGACCCAGGCGCGCCATGGGCACATCCTGTCCCGCGCGGCCGCCGATGACGAGCACTCGACCTTGGGGTTTCCCACCATTTACCTGAGCCGATGGTCAGGTCAGGCCATGCTCGGCCAGATCAGGCGCCGAGCGCGCTGACCGTCTCGTCGGTCGGACGTAGGTGCTCGAGCCCTGGGATGGAACCGAATCCGCGGTCTGCTGACACGAGCGGTGCACCCGTGGCGATCGCGACCGAGGCGAGGAGTGCGTCGAACATCCCGACGGTCGGGTTCGACTGGAAGATCGCGAGCGCATCTACAAGGTTTGCCTCATCACTCACAAGCAACGGACCGAAGAGATTCAGGTACGACCGACCGCGCGCAACTGCGTCCGCCCGATCCCGACGCTGACTCCGAACGTGGACGAACTCCTTTAGAACCTCGACCGTCGTACGCGCCACGATCGCGCGCGCGTCCGCCGCCGCGACCAGTCGTCGACAGGGTTCGCGGAACTGGTGCTCGCCACCGACGGCGTACACCAGGACAGTCGTGTCGAGGACAATCATGCTCGCCGGCTGCGAATCTCGTTCAGCTCGGCGACAAGATCCTCGACTCGCTCGGGAACGTCCATCGGTGGGGCATTGAGGATGTCGCGCGCCGCCGCCGCTCGGCGGCGGTCATCTGGCTCAGCCAGGCTGCGATCGATGGCGTCACGAATCACCGCCGCCACGGAGATCTGTCGGACCGTCGCGATTGCCGCAACCCGCTCGTAGCGTTCCTCGTCGAGCAGAATCTGCAACCGCCGACTCATAGACATACACATACAGTAGCATGTGTATGTCTAGGTCGGCCGTCAGAGAACGGCAACAACGCCGGTCAGCGCGAGCTGAGCGAGCGCGAGCGGGACGAGGACGGTCCAGGCGAGGCGCTGGAGCTGGTCCGCCCGCAGGCGCGGGAAGGCGACGCGGAACCAGATCACCACGAGCGCCAGCGCCATCGTCTTCGCCAGCGTCCAGATCCACCCGATCTCGCCGGACCACGGGCCCTTCCAGCCGCCGAGGAACAGCACCGCGGTCAGCGCGCAGAGCAGGACGATGCCGGCATACTCCGCGAGCAGGAAGAATGCGAATCGCAGCCCGCCGTACTCGGTGTACGGCCCGAACACGATCTCGGAGTCCGCGACCGGCATGTCGAACGGGGGCCGGGCCAGCTCGGCCAGCCCGGCGACGAAGAACACGATCGCGCCGGGCAGCTGCCAGAGCAGCCACCACGGCTCCCACGCGTCGACGATCCCGGTCAGCGACAGCGTTCCGGCCGCCATCGCGACCGACGCCGCTGCCAGCACGAACGGCAGCTCGTACGCCAGGAGCTGCGCGGCCGTGCGCATGCCCCCGAGCAGCGCGTACTTGTTCGCGCTCGCCCAGCCGGCCATGAGCGTGCCGACGACGCCGACGCTCATCACGGCGAGCACGAAGAACAGGCCCAGGTCGAGGTCCTGCCCGACCAGGCCGGGACCGATCGGGACCGCGACCAGCGCGACGAGGTACGGGACGAGCGCGATCCCCGGTGCCAACCGGAAGATCGTCCGGTCGGCGGCGGCCGGGACCGTGTCCTCCTTCTGCACGAACTTCACGCCGTCAGCGACGAGCTGCAGCCACCCGTGGAACCCGCCGGCGTACATCGGGCCGAGTCGCGACTGCATGTGCGCCATCACCTTGTGCTCGGCCTGGCCGACCGCGAGCGGCAGCACGAGAAACGCGGCGAGCACCGCGACCAGCCGCACCGCGACGTCGAGCACCTCGCTCACGACGAAGGTCCCTCCGCCGTCGAGTCTGCGACGCTGGGTCGCGTCGCGGGGAGCTCGCGCGGCCCCCAAGCCGCGTCGGGGACGCCCGGTGGTTGCATGCGTCGCCGGCCGGGTGCCCCGTCGCCGGACTCGCCGGGCTCCTTCGCGCCGGGCCAGGGCTTGGCCGCGCGGGCGGCGAGCACGAAGTCCTTGCGCAGCGGGTGGCCCTCGAACGCGTCGGGGAGCAGGAGCGGGACGAGGTGCGGGTGCCCCTCGAACCCGATGCCGAACATCTCGTAGGTCTCCCGCTCGTGCCACGCCGCCCCGCGGAAGACGCCGGTCGCGGTCGGCAGGCTCGGCGCGAGCGCCGACAACGTCGTACGGACGAGCAGGTGCGTCACCGACCCAGGCGTACCGACCGCCGCGAGATGGGCCACGACGTGGAACCCGTCCTCGCCGTGGTCGACCGCGGACATCCAGTCGAGATAGTCCAGCCCGGCGCGGTCCCGCAGCGTCGTGAGCGCCTGCACCCACTCCTCGGCCGGCACCTCGAGCGTGGCCGGGTACGAGTCCTCGTCGAGCCAGACCTCGACCCCCAGGGCAGCGGCGAGCAGGTCGCGGGCCCCCGCGGCGTCAGCCGCAAGAGGAGGCACCGCGGCGTCAGCCGCAAGAGGGGGCAGGGCGCCGTCAGCCGCCATACCGGGCCCCGAGCGACTCCGCGGCGATCTTCTCCTGGAGCCGCACGATGCCCTGGAGCAGCGCCTCGGGTCGCGGC
>Ga0136616_10000167_pt1 | contig 26879 bp, 25 predicted proteins | sample AntDrymUQ2992106_2_FD_106648 | JGI IMG/M metagenome (GOLD analysis project Ga0136616, IMG submission 106648) | Polar desert sand microbial communities from Dry Valleys, Antarctica - metaG UQ299 (21.06) | ecosystem: Environmental > Terrestrial > Soil > Desert | place: Antarctica: Dry Valley... | reverse complement strand
GCGCCGTGGCGTGCAGGTTCGGGTCGTCTACAGCCGCGAGGCGGTGCGCGACCGCGACCGGATCGTCGACCTGCTTCGCGCCGGCGGGGAGTGCAGGGTCCTCCCCGAGATCCCGATGAAGCTCCTCGTCCGCGACGGCGTCGAAGCGCTCGTCTCGCTCCGGGACGCTCGCAGCGGCGACCAGACGATCACGTCGGTGGCGATGCGCCATCCCGACCTTGCCAAGCCGCTCGGCCTGCTGTTCCGGCAGCAGTGGAAGAAGGCCGAGCCGATCGACGAAGGAGCCGTATGAGCGCCCAGGGCGAGGACAAGCTGAGGGTCCTGTTCTGCATCGGCGTCAGGGACGCGTTCTTCGACGCCGGGCCGGACGGCCGCCAGGAGGCGTTCGAGGGGATCCCGCCCGCCTTCGCCGATCTCGGGGGCCGCTTCGGTATCGAGGTCCTCGGCACGATGGACGACGACCAGCTGATGGTCGGGCCGTCGTCGACCTGGCCGTGGACGTGCTACATCCTCGCCGACGCTCCTGACCTGGTTGCCGTGGCCGCGGTGTGCGACATCGTGCGCTCGACGGACTTCGGCTCGGGCAACAAGCTCTGGCGCTACCTCAAGATCGAGGCGCGCGTGGGCCGGCCGCTGTTCTTCGGCAACGAGTAGGAGGGGACGATCCGCTGCGCCGGAGCGCCGCGTCATCCCAGATCAACACGAGCTTGATCAACTATCGAATACTGGGGTTACACGAGAGAGGGGGAACCATCGTGGGAGTTCTACGACGGATCGGATCTGCGGCCGGCGCCGCGCTGCTCGTCGCGCTCGTGATCGGCTGCGGCTCCGACGGCTCTGACGAGTCGTCGCCCGAGGGCTCGGGCGGCGGCCCGCCCGATCAGCCGGTCACGATCAAGATGGGGTGGGGCATCCCCGCCGAGGAGATCAAGTACGTGATGATGAGCAATCCCGAGGTCGCGCCCAACCTCGGCACCTGGTACGACATCGAGTGGCAGCAGTTCGCGGGCACGGCGCTCGGGGTGCAGGGCTTGGCGGCCGGGACGCTCGACTGCGCGACGGTCGGTGGCCTGTCGGTGGCGAACGGCCTCGACCAGGGGGCGGAGATCGTCGTGCTCGGCGAGTTCATCGAGGAGCGCCAGCCGAACTTCTCGACCGCCTGGATGGTCCGCAAGGACTCCGGCATCGAGACGCTGGAGGATCTGGAGGGCAAGACCGTGGCCACGTCCGCGGTCGGCGGCTCGACCGACTACATCCAGGACTCCTACATCCGGCAGGAGACCGACCTCGAGCCCGGCAAGGACTACAAGAAGGTCGAGGTCCCGTTCGGCCAGATGCAGGAGACCCTGCTCTCCGGCCGCGTGGACATGGGCCTGTTCCCGCAGCCGTTCTTCGGATCGATCGATGCGACGGGCGACGTGAAGACGATGTTCCGCCTCACGGACGCGATCGACCCGTTCGTGCAGCTCCTCAACGGCTGCAGCAGGGACTTCCTCGAGGAGAACGCCGAGGCGATGCAGAAGTTCCAGGAGGACTGGGCCACCGTCGCCGACTGGGTGCTCGACCCGGCCAACCGCGACGCGGTCATCGAGGCCAGCGCCGAGGCCACGAAGATCCCCGCGAAGGTCCTGAAGGGGTTCCTGGTCACCGAGGACGACTTCTTCCGGCCCGAGAAGGGCGCGGTCAGCGTCGACGCGCTGCAGGAGGAGTGGGACTTCTTCCGCGAGCAGGGCGGCATCGAGCAGGACCTGCAGGTGCCCGATTACCTCTCGGAGGAGAGCGTCACGGACGGCGGGGGTGGCTGACCCGGTGACCGAGCGCTCCACGACGGCGGCGCGTCAGCCGGGGGCTGACGCGCCGCCAGGCGCACCGAAGATCGAGGTCCGCGGCCTCCGGAAGGTGTTCGCGAGCCGGCGTGGCGAGGTGACCGCCATCGACGGCGTCGACTTCTCCGCCTCGGCGGGCGAGTTCGTCTCGATCGTCGGGCCCTCGGGGTGCGGGAAGTCGACGTTCCTGTACATCGTGGGTGGGTTCGTCGATGCCACGGACGGGACCGTCGTCGTGGACGGGTCGCCCATCACCGGCCCCGATCCCGCGCGCGGGATCGTGTTCCAGGAGTTCGTCCTCTTCCCCTGGAAGACCGTGATGGGGAACGTGACCTATGGCCTCGCCGAGCAGGGCGTCCCGCGCTCCGAGCGCCGCGAGCGAGCGCGGCAGCTGATCGAGACGGTCAAGCTCACCGGGTTCGAGCGGCACTTCCCGAAGGAGCTGTCGGGCGGCATGAAGCAGCGGGTCGCGCTCGCGCGCACCCTGATCATGGACCCCGACATCCTGCTGATGGACGAGCCGTTCGGCGCCATCGACGCGCAGACGCGCGTCATCCTCCAGGCGGAGCTCATCCAGATCTGGGAGCGCACGAAGAAGACCGTGCTGTTCGTGACGCACTCGGTCGAGGAGGCGCTCTACCTCTCGGACAAGGTGTACGTGCTCTCGGGCCGTCCCGCGCGGGTGAAGGAGGTCATCGAGGTCGACCTCCCGCGTCCCCGCGATCCCGAGCAGATCGTCGGCACCGAGGCCTACGGACGGCTCCATCGCCGCATCTGGGGCCTGCTCGAGCAGGAGCACCGCGCCCATGGCGACGACCGCTGAGGCGTCCGGGCCCGGGCGGCGTCCCGGACCGGCGGCGGCGGCGATCGCGCTGCCGATCCTCAGCGTCGCGGCGCTGCTGGGCCTGTGGGAGCTGGCCCCGCGCATCGGCCTCGTCCGGCCGACCTCCGTGCCGCCGTTCTCGGACGTCATCGCCGAGGTCGTCACCGTGCTCGGCCGGCCCGAGTTCCTCGACAACCTGGGATCCTCCGCGCAGCGCTGGGCGGCGGGCTTCGCCCTCGCGATCCTCATCGGCATCCCCCTCGGAACGCTGATGGGCCGCTGGCGGCCGCTCTACAACCTCGTCGACCCGCTGCTCGTCGTCGGCTACCCGGTCCCGAAGGCCGCGCTGATCCTCATCTTCGTGCTCTGGTGGGGGGCCGGGAACGTCTCGCGCATCGGGATCATCATCGTCGGCTGCCTGATCCCGATCGTCATCTCCTCCTACCACGGGGCGCACGGCATCGAGCCGCGGCTGCTGTGGTCGGCCCGCGGGCTGGGAACCGGCCGGCTGGGCTCCTGGTTCCGCGTCATCCTGCCGGCCGCGCTCCCCCAGATCCTCTCCGGCCTGCGGCTCGCGATCGCGATCTCGATCTTCACGCTGCTGGGGTCCGAGCTGCTGATCCGCGGCTCCGGGATGGGCGCCTTCATGTTCACGGCGCTCGACAACGGGCAGACGCTCGTGGTCTTCGCGATGAGCACCATCATCGCGGTGATCGGGTTCATGCTCGACTTCCTCTACGTCCGGGCGGTGCGGCGCGGCCTCCCCTGGCTCGAGGGGGAGATATGAGCGGCGTTCGCCGCGCCGGCGCGGTGCTCGGCTGGATCGTCAGGGGCGTGTACCCCTTCGCACTGATCGTCGGCCTGTGGTGGCTGCTGGCGAAGCTCGGCACGCTGGGCAACGCGTTCGTCATGCCGCCTCCGGACCGCGTGTTCGACCGTGCCAGGGCGCTGGTGGAGGAGGGCAGCCTGATCGGCGAGACCCTCATAACGCTGCGCCGCGTGCTGATCGCCTACGCGCTCGCGATCGTCGCGGGCATCGTCGTCGGGACCCTGATCGGGCGGGTACGGCCGGTCCGCCAGGCGCTGCGGCCGATCGTCTCGTTCCTGTTCCCCACGCCGAAGGTCGCGCTGTACCCCGCGATGCTGATCGTCTTCGGGCTCGGGTCGACGTCGAAGATCGCGTTCGGCTTCTCCGAGGCGCTGTTCCCCGTCCTGCTCGCGACGGCGGCGGGGACGTCCCAGGTCGAGCCCCGCCTGGTGTGGTCGGCCGCCGCGCTCGGCACGTCGCAGCGGGCGTCGCTCGTGAAGGTCGTGATCCCCGCGGCGCTGCCGGGCATCCTCACCGGCGCGCGGATCGGCCTGGTCGGAGCGATCATCGGCGTGTTCCTCGGCGAGATGATCGCCGGCGCCGACGGCCTCGGCCACCTGATGGCCGTCGCGTACCGGACGCTCGACACGTCGGACATGTACGTGGCGATCATCACGATCTCGGTGATCGGCTACCTCCTCGACCGCACCTTCCTGCTCGCCCGCCGGCGGCTGCTCGCCTGGAGCCCGGAGGAGGCGGCTTGACGACCGCCCTCACGCGCGCGCTCGTGCTCACGCTGGACCGCGAGCGCCGGATCCTGACCGACGGCGCCGTCGCGTTCGACGGCGCCGGCGAGATCCTCGCCGTCGGCCCGACCGACGAGGTGGTCGACCGCCTCGACGGCGGCGCCCGGATCGTCGACTGCGCCGGCCGGGTCATCACCCCGGGGTTCGTCGACGTCCACGTCCATCTCGGCGAGCAGCTCATGCGCGGCCTCGTGCCGGACGGCGCCGGTCCCACCGAGTGGCTGCCCGACTGGCTGCTGCCCACCTATGCGGCGCTGGAGCCCGAGGAGGAGCGGCTGGCCGCCGAGGTCGCGATCGCGGAGCTGCTGCTGACCGGCACGACCACGTTCTGCGAGGCGGGCACGCTGCTCGAGACCGAGCCCGTGGCCGACGCCGTCCTCCGGACGGGCATCCGCGCGCAGCTCGGGCGCTGGACGTGGGACCTCCCAGCGGCGCCGGCGCGGATGCGTGCGACGACAGCCGAGGCGCTCGCGGCCAACGCGGACATGCTCGCGCACCTGCGCTCGCGAGGCTGCCCGCGCGTGTCGGGCGCCGTGATCCTGCTCGGCATGGGCACGGCGTCCGAGACGCTGCTGCGCGAGGCGCACGCGCTCGCCGCCGAGCACGGCGTCCCCAAGGCCATGATGTACGCCGGCACCGCCCCCGAGCACGGCGGGACGCCGCTCGCCGCCGCGAGCCTCGCGGAGTGGGGCTGGGCCGACGAGCGCACGAAGCTGACGCACGTCGTGTACGTCGACGACGACGAGGTGGCGCTGCTGGCCGACGGCGGCGTCCGGGTCGCCCACTGCCCGACGGCCGCGCTGCGGCACGTGAAGGGCCTCCACCGGCACGGCAAGGTCCCCGAGATGCTCGCGGCGGGGATGGCCGTCGGACTGGGCGGGGACTCGGCCAACGGCTCGAACCACTTCAACATGCTGCGGCTGGCGTATCTCGCCGCGACGCTCTACAAGGACTTCCGCATGGACTCGACCATGGTCCCGCCGGAGCTCGCGCTCGAGATGGCGACCCTCCACGGGGCGCGCTGTCTGGGGATGGAGGACGAGATCGGCTCGCTGGAGCCCGGGAAGCGGGCCGACCTCGTCGTGTTCTCGACCGAGCACCCGGAGTGGCGGCCGATGCTCCATCCGGTGCAGAACCTCGTGCTGAACGCGACCGACCGATCGATCGAGTCGGTCTGGGTCGACGGCCGCCGGCTCGTCGAGCACGGCCGCCTGGAGACCATGGACCTGCCCGCGGTGCTCGCCGCCGCCGACGTCGCCGCGGTCTCGCTGCTGGAGCGGGTCGGCCTCTCCGCGCCCTGGGACTGGCCGCGGGCATGAGCGGCGACGTCGCCCTCGTGACCGGCGGGAGCCGGGGCATCGGGCTCGCGATCGCGCGCGAGCTGGCACGCGCGGGCGCGAGCGTGTGCATCACGGGCCGCGACGCGGACGCGCTCGAACGAGCCCGTCGGGAGCTCGAGGCGATCACCGAGGTCATCGCGGTGCAGGCCGACGTCGGCTCGGAGGAGGACGTCGTGCGAGCGCTGGGGGAGGCGGGCCGGCTCGGCCCGGTGCAGGTCGTCGTCAACAATGCCGCGGCGGCCGGGCCCACGCTGCCGGTCCACGAGATGCCCGTGGACGCGTTCGCCGACGTGCTTGCGACGAACCTCATCGGGCCGTTCCTCGTGGCCAAGCACGCCCTTGGGGGCATGTTCGAGCGCGGCGGCGGAGCGATCGTGAACGTCGGCTCGATCGCCGGGGTCGAGGCGTACCCGCTGCGCTCGCCGTACTGCGCCTCGAAGTGGGGACTGATCGGGCTGACGCGAACGCTCGCGGCCGAGGCCGGCCCTCGCGGCGTGCGGGTGAACCTCGTCGCGCCCGGCCCGACGGAGGGCGAGCGCTCACGCGGCGTCATCGCGGCCCGCGCCGAGGCGCTCGGGCGACCGGCGGACGAGCTCAAGGCGGAGTACGCCGAGCGGATCCCGCTGCAGCGCTTCGTCCGCCCCGAGGAGGTGGCCGCCACCGTCGCCTTCCTGGCCTCGCCGGCCGCGAGCGGCATCACCGGCCAGGCGTTCTGCGTCAGCGGGGGGATCGAGATATGAGCCTGAGGTTCGCGGAGTACCTGCTCGACGCGCTCGGCGCTGCGGCGGGCGAGCGCGCCGCGCTGATCGCCGACGCGGATCGCGCCGCGACCGCCCGGGCGGTGGAGCGGTGCGCGCGCGAGCGCGGGCTCGACGTCAGGCTGATGATCGGGGATCGGGACTACCGGCGCGAGGCCGACATGCCGCGCGAGGCGATCGAGGCGGTCGACTGGGCCGACCTCGCGGTGCTGCTCGTCGCGCTGCGCCGCATCCAGTTCGGCGGCCACAGCGAGTTCCGCAAGCGCGCGAGCGCCCGGGGCGCTCGCGTGGGGTTCGTCACGCACGATCTCCCCGACGTCGATGCCGCGGCGCTCGCCGGCGTCGCCGCACACACCCGTCGCGTGGCCGCCAGCCTCACCGCCGCATCGCGGGCGGTCGTGACGTCGCCGCGCGGGACGCGGCTCGAGCTCGACGTGTCGGGCCGCCCCGGCCTCCCCCTCACGAACGAGCTCGCCGAGCCGGGCGCCTGGGGCGCGCTGCCCGAGTTCTTCGAGGCCGCGGTCGCGCCGGTCGAGGGCACGGCCACGGGGCGCCTGGTCGTCGACGGGACCTCGCTCGTCACCGGCATCGCCTCCGAGCCGATGGAGCTGACCGTGCGCGACGGGATCGTGACCGACCTGAGCGGAGGGAAGGCCGACGAGCTGCGGGCCTACCTCGACGACGCCGGCGAGAATGCGCGCAACCTCGCGGAGCTCGGGATCGGCACCAACCGGCTCGCGCCGGCGTCGCTGACGGGGACGTTCGTGGACAAGCGCATTGGAGGGACCGTCCACTTCGGGCTGGGGGACAACCGGGGGCTGGGCGGGCGCACGCGGGCGGCGATCCACACCGACGTCCAGGTGATGGACGCCACGGTGGCGCTCGACGGCGAGGTCCTCTGAGGCGGGCTCGCTCAGCCCGGGGAGGCGGCGGGGGCGAGGAACTCCAGCAGCACCTCGTTGAAGCGCTGCGGCTCCTCCACGTGCGGGCAGTGGGCGCTCTCCTCGAACGTGACGAGGCGCGCGTTCGCAAGCCGGCCGGCGAGGTACTCGGCGCCTTCGTAGCGGGTCTTGCGGTCGTGCCGGCCGTGCATGAGGAGCACGGGCGCCTCGATCGCGCCGAGCGCGTCGCGGTGGTCGACCTCGCCGAGGCTCGCCGCGAGCTGGACGAAGACCGGCAGTGGCCAGGCGAGCGCCATCTGCAGGCACCAGGCGCGCAGCGCTTCACCCGGCTCGCGGTGGAAGAACGCGCCGTCGATCAGGTCGAGATCGGCCTGGGCGCGGTTGCGTCCGGCGCCGGCCCGCATCCGCGCCCACAGCTCGTCCGGGAAACCGCCGCCGTCGGCGGCTCGATCGCCGACGAACCAGGGCGCCGCCGCCGCGAGGATGAGCGCGCCCACGAGCTCCGGTCGGGTCGCGGCAAGGCGAAGCGCGACATGGGCGCCGAGGCCGTGGCCGACGATCGCCGGCCGCTCCAGGTCGAGGCGGGTCACGAGCGCGGCGAGGTCCTCCGCGAACGCTTCGACCGAGTAGCCGGAGGACGGCTTGTCGGAGCCGCCGGCCCCGCGCAGGTCGTAGGCGATCGCGCGGTGACTGCCCATCGCGGCGGCCACCTGGTGGTCCCACACGCGGTGGGTCATGGCGCCGCCGTGCAGGAAGAGGACGGCGGGCCCCGAGCCGAACTCCTGCACCTCGAGCGCGACGCCGGTGTCGAGGGGAACGAGGGTCATGATCGACCGACCTCCTTCACGTGGGCGCGGGAGACCGCGCCGGGGTGTGGGCATCCGAGCAGCGTCAGGGCGGTCGTCACCTCTGCGCCCAGGAGTCCGAGCAGGTGCGCGACGCCCTGCTCACCGCCTACGGCGAGCGCCCAGATCAGGGGGCGGCCGACGAGCACGGCGCGCGCGCCGAGAGCGACCGCGACGACCGCGTCCGTGCCCCGGCGCACCCCGCCGTCGACGAGCACCTCGACCCGTCCCGCGACCGCCTCGACGACCTCGCCGAGCGCGTCGATGCCGGCGTCGACGCCGTCGAGCTGCCGGCCGCCGTGATTGGAGACGATGACGCCCGCGACGCCGGCCTCGCACGCCAGCTCCGCGTCCTCGCGCGTGAGGATGCCCTTGAGCAGGACGGGGAGCCCGGTCTCGCCCACCAGCCATTCGAGGTCGCGCCAGGTCAGCGTCCGCGAGATCAGCTCCTCGAGGCTCTGCGCACGGCCGCCTGTAAGCGCCGCGGCGACGTTCGGGACCGCGCCGATGCCGGGCAGCCCGAAGCCGAGCCCGCGCTCGCGTCTGCCGAGTACCGGCGCGTCGACGGTCAGGACGATCGCCGAGGCCCCCGCCTCGCGGCCGGAGTCGATCAGCGCGCGGGTGCGCTCGCGATCGGTGAAGTGGTAGACCTGCAGCCAGCGGGCGGCGCCCGGGGCGGCGGCCGCGATGTCGGCGAACGAGGACGTCGCCATCGTCGAGACGCACATGACCGTGCCCGCGGCGGCGGCGCCGCGGGCCATCGCGAGCTCCCCCTGGGGGTGCACGAGGCGATGGAAGGCGACTGGGGCGACGAGGACCGGCAGCGCCAGCTCCTGCCCGAGCACCGTCGTGCCCGGCGTGACCCGTTCGACGTCGACGAGCACGCGCGGTCGCAGCCGGAAGCGCCGGAACGCCGCCTCGTTGTCGCGCAGGGTCCGTTCGTCGCCCGCCCCACCTGCGAACCAGTCGAAGACGGCGGCTTCGAGCGTCGCCGCGGCGCGGCGCTCGTAGTCCCCGGCGTTCAGCGGCGGGTCAGTAGCCGGCATCGACGTCGACCACGCCGCTCAGGGGTCTGCCCGAGCCGAAGGCGCGCACGTTGGAGGCGAGATGGTCGAGCAGCTCGGGGAGGTGCGAGTCCCAGGGATCGCCGTCGTTGGGGTTGGCGACGTGGGGCGTGACGAGCACGTTGTCGAGCGCCCACAGCGGATGGCCGGCGGGCAGCGGCTCGGGGTCGGTCACGTCGAGTAGCGCCGCGCAGAGCCGGCCCGTCTGGAGGCGCTCCACGAGCGCGTCGGTGTCGACGATCTCGCCGCGCGAGAGGTTGACGACCGCGCCCGCAGGTCCCAGCGCGTCCAGCATCGCACCATCGACCATGCCCCTGGTCTGTGGGGTCAGCGGCGCGGAGATCACGAGGAAGCGCGTGCCGGCGAGCGCGCCTGGGAGGTCGCTCACGCGGACGGTCTCGGCGAACCCGGCGACCGGTAGGCCGCGGCGGGTCACCGCGACGAGCCGTGCGCCGGTGGGCGCGAGGAGCTGCGCGAGGCGCCGTCCGATCGCACCCGCCCCGAGCACCGTGACGGTGGCGCCGCGCAGCCGCTCCCCGGGGATCCGCCGCCACTCGCGGGCGCGGGCGCTGGCGGGGAGCCGGCGGGCGCCCGCGAGGATGAGCGCGAGCCCGTGCTCGGCGACCCCGTCGGCATATACCCCGCGGGCGCACGTCCAGACCCGGGATCCGTCCACGAGTCCGGAGGCCAGCCACCGCTCGATCCCCGCGATGACGAGGGCGATCCACCGATGGCGCGGCTCCAGCAGCGCGGCGAGCTCGTCGGCGTCGCCGGGCGACGTCCACACGATCGCTTCCGCCTCGCCCGGCTCGACGACGTCCGCTCCCGCCTCCCGAAGCGCCTCGTCCAGCCCGGGGACGGCGCGCGGGAGCACCGCGACCGGCACCCCGGCCATCAGCCCTCCCCCCGCAGGGCGGCTGCGATCTCGGCCGAGCTGGGGTTCACGACGTCGCCGTTGATGCGCACGTCGAGCACAAGCGGGCCGGTGGCGTCGGCCAGCGCCGGCGCCAGCGACTCCAGCGCGGCGGGCGAGTCGATCCGGTGGCCGGCGGCGCCGGTCGCCTGGGCAAGGGCGGCGAGGTCCGGCGTTCGCAGGACGGCGTGCGAGGCGTCCAGGCCCTTGGCGCGCATGTTGTGGCGCTCCTGCCCGTAACCGTCGTCGTTCATCACGAACATCGTCAGCGGGACGGCGTAGCGCGCGGCCGTCTCGAGCTCCGCGATGGCCATCAGGAAGCCGCCGTCGCCGGCGACCAGCGTCGTCCGCGGCGGCCCGGCGATGGCCGCGCCGATCGCGATCCCCAGCCCCTGCCCTATCGCCCCGAAGTCCGACGTCCAGCCGAACTGCGCCGTACCGTGGACCGTCAGGAGCTGCGAGGCGAAGATCGCGAAGTGGCCGCCGTCGATGACCAGCCGGCGCTCGGGGGCCAGCGCGCGGTCGAGCGCGAGCAGGGCGCGGCGCGGGTCGACCGTCCCGGTGCCGTCGTCGAACGCGTCCGGCTCGGGACGCGGCGGCGGCAGCGGGCGGTCGACGCGACCTGGGCCCAGACCGGCGAGGACCTGCTCGGTCGCCAGCCGCGCATCGGCCAGGACCGGCGTGTCCGCGCCGCCTGCGGCGAGCCGGCTCGGCTCGGCGTCGACGCGGACCACGTGCGCGTCGAGCGGCCTGCCGCCCAGCGTCCACGAGCTGAGCGACGTCCCGGCCGCGTACACGCAGTCGGCCTCGCGCAGGGCGTCCGATCCGCGGCCGTCGCCGAGCGACCCGCTTACGCCGACGTGGCGAGGATGGTCGGCGCAGAACCCGTGCGCGAGCAGGGTCGTGGCGATCGGCGCCCCGAGCCGGTCCGCGAGCCGCGCCAGCGCGATCCCGGCGCCGGCGCCGGCAGCGCCGCGACCGGCGAGGATCGCCGGGCGGGCGGCGGCGCCCAGCGCCGCGACCGCGCGCTCGACCGCCGCCGGCGCCGGGTCGGGCCGCGGGAGCGGCGGAACCATGAGCCGTGGCACGGCGCCGGGCCCGGCCTCGTCGCGCTGCACGTCGGTCGGGAGGTTCAGCACGGCGGGACCGTCGCGCAGGCGCTCCCCGATGGCTGCGAGCGCCGCGGTGGCGCCGCCGCCCGACTGCAGCGTCCACGCGGCGCCTGCGACCAGCCGGCCGAACGCGAGCTGGTCGAACGCGCCGGCGCGTCCGGCGTCGGCCGCGGGGGTGTCGCCCGCGACGAGCAGCACCGGAGTGCCGTACGCGCGCGCGGTGTGCAGCGAAGTGGCCGTCTGCGTGATCCCGGCGCCGTGCGTCACCGAGCACACGCCCGGCGTCCCGCTCGCACGCGCGTACCCGTCGGCCATCGCGACGGCGCCCTGCTCGTGCCGGGCATGGACGAGGCGCACCCCGCGCCGGGCGAACGCGTCGAGGAGGTCGAGGTTGCCGTCTCCCATGACCGTGAACACGTGGCTGACGCCCGACGCCGTGAGCGCTTCGGCCACGAGCTCGTGAACCTTCACGTCCCCGGCCTCAGGCGACGAGCGCCGAGGAACGCCCAGGCGGCGACGAGCAACAGGCCAGCACAGACCAGCCAGGCGAGCGCGAACGACGCCTCGGCCGCCAACAGCCCGACGAGTGGCGGCCCGATCATGGCGCCGGCGAACGTGCCGGTGGCGGCCGCGCCGACCGCGCGTCCCGTCGCGCCGCGCGCCTGCTCCACGGCCGTGAGGACGTAGAGCCCGGCCCAGCCCCAGCCGATCCCGAGCGCCAGCGTACAGCCCGCCACCGTCGCCCACGGCGCCTCGACGGCCAGCAGCGCGAAGCCCGCCACGCCGGCCAGCGCGAGGCCCGCCATCTGGGGCAGGCGCGAACGGGGCCGGCGGTCGGCGAGCACGCCGAGGCCGATCCGCGTCGCGACGCAGGTGACGCTCGCGAAGGCCAGGAGGATCCCCGCGGCGGTCGTCGACAGCCCGGCGGCGACGGCGAAGACCACGAGGTAGGCGAGCAGGCCGTTCGCGGCGCCGCTCGCGAGCGCGCCGCCGAGCACGAGCAGCCGGCTCGGCGGGCGCCGGTCGCGCGCCGGTGGCGTGGACCGGTTCACCACACCGGCGTCGGCGTCGGCGTCGCGGACGACGCCGGTCGCCGCGACCGCGGCGACAGCACCCAGCGCGAACACCCACCGCCAACCGAGTACGGCGCCGGCGGTCGGCAGCGCGATGCCCGCGACGACGCTCGCGAGCGGCGGGCCCGACTGCTGGAGGCCGAACGTCGTCCCGCGACGTCCCGCACGCAGGCTGCGGCTGACGACGGCACTCATGCCGGGAGTGATGATCGCGTTCCCGAGGCCGGTGAGGGCAAGCAGGGCCGCGAAGGCTGCGAACGAGTCGGCGAACGCTGCGATCGCGAGCGATCCCGCCCCGACGCATGCTCCCGCGAGGTGGACGCCGCGCGCTGGGCCGATCCGGTCGACGAGCCAGCCGCCCGGCAGCGAGCCCAGCGTGGCGAGGACCCAGAAGGCTGCGATGGCGAGCCCGATCTCCTCGTCCGCGAGCCCGAGGTCCCGCTGGATGGCCAGGGCGAGGGCGGAGGTGAAGAAGAGCGGCAGGGCGCAGGCGGCCATCGTCGTGATGGCGAGCGCCATCCCGCGTGCTTCGGCGGGCGCGGCGGACCTTAGGCGGCGCATAGCTCGAATTTGATCAAATACGGCAAGGCGATGCGGCTCCCTGGCTCTAACAAGTTTGATCAAGTATCTGTCCCTACGGCTGGTAGTGATAACATCGGCGTAATGGCGGGTCAAACGGCGCGAGCCGAGGAGAGCCCTGCCGCCCCTCCCTCCCGACGGGCGCCGACAGCACGTCCCGCCGAGCGCGCGCCGGCCGCCGATCCCGCCGACGGGGCGCTCGAGGACCTGCGCGCGGGCCGGATGGTCGCGCTGTTGAGCGGCGGAGAGGGGCATCTCGTCCTCGGCGCGCGCTTCGCCACCGCGCAGGCCGTCAACTTCCTGGCCAGGCACGCGCGCGGACTGATCTGCCTGGCGCTGGAGCCGGAGCGCTGCGAGCGGCTCGGCTTGGAGGCGATGGCGAAGGACTCGGCGCCAGGGCGCCTGCCCTTCACCGTCTCGATCGAGGCGCGCGAGGGCGTGACGACCGGGATCTCGGCCGCCGACCGGGCGCGCACGATCCAGGTCGCGATCGATCCCGAGAGCGTCCCGCGCGATCTCGTCCAGCCCGGCCACGTCTTCCCGTTGCGCGCCGACCCCGGCGGCGTGCTCGCGCGTCCCGGCCTTGCGGAGGCCGCGGTCGACCTCGCCCGCCTGGCGGGGTACGAGGGCGCGGCGGTCGTCACTGCCGTGATGAACGACGACGGCACGGTGGCCGGCGCCGATGACCTGCGCCGCTTCTGCGTGCGGCACCGGCTCGAGCTCGTCGACCGTTCGCTCGTCGCGGACTGGCGGAGGAGCCGGCCGGACGCCGTCGAGCGGGTGTCCGCCACGAGGCTGCCGACGGCGGCCGGCGAGCTGGTGTCGGTCGGCTACCGCTCCCGGCCCGACGAGCGTGATCACGTCGCGCTCGTCCGGGGCGACGTGCGCGGCCGCGACGACGTGCTCGCCCACCTGCACCCGGAATGCCTGACCGGCGACGTGTTCGGCTCGCTGGGCTGCCGTTGTGGACGCCGCCTGGATGCGGCGCTGGCCGCCATCGAGCGGGCGGGCGCAGGGGTCGTGGTCTACGTCGGTCGCCGCCGCGATGACGGCGCCGTGCCCGGGCGCTGCGGGACGGGCGTCGACGGCGGGCTGGAGATCGGCTCGCGCATCCTGGCGGATCTCGGCGCGCGCTCGGTGCGGTTCCTCGAGACCGGATGACCGGCGCGCTCGGATCGGCCCCGCTGCGTGGGCTGGCGGTCGAGCGGCAGACGCTTCCCGCCCTGCTCGAGCTTCAGGCCGCCGCGAGCGGCGACGCCCCGCTGCTGCGGATCGGCGGCGGCGCCGAGCGCACGTACGCGGACGTCTGCGACGTGGTCGCGCGCACCGCGGGGATGCTCGCCAACGCGGGAATCCGGCGCGGCGACCGCGTCGCCATGATGTGCGAGAACCGCCCCGAGCTGCTCGACCTGATCCTCGGCTGCGCCTGGCTCGGGGCGATCGCAGTGCCGGTCAACACCGCGCTGCGGGGCGCGCAGCTCTTCCACGTCCTCGACAACTCCGGCGCGCGGACCATCGCCGTCGACTCGGCGCTGCTCGACGTCCTGGGGCACGCCGGACGGCCGGCGGCGCTCGAGGACGTGTGGGCGCTCGACGGCGTGCCGGAGCAGGTGCCCGCCGGCTACCGGGTGAGTCCACCGCCGGAAGGCGCGGACCCGGTGCCCCCTGCCTCCGTCGGCCCCGGCGACACGCTGGCGATCCTCTACACGTCCGGCACGACCGGCCCGGCGAAGGGCGTCTGCTGCCCTCACGCCCAGTTCTACTGGTGGGGGATGCACGTCGCCGAGTGGCTGCAGATCCGCTCCGGGGACGTCCTCTACACCTGCCTGCCGCTCTTTCACACCAACGCCCTCAACGCGTTCACGCAGGCGCTCGTGTCAGGCGCGAGCTATGTCATCGGGCCCCGCTTTTCGGCTTCGCGCTTCTGGAGCCGCGCCGCCGAGGCGGGGGCGGACGTCAGCTACCTGCTGGGCGCGATGGTGAACATCTTGTGGGCGCAGCCGCCATCGGAGGCCGATCGCGCTCACAGCGTGCGCGTGGCGCTCGCCCCGGCGACCTCGCCGCGGCTGATCGAGCCGTTCCGTGAGCGCTTCGGCACGGAGTTGGTCGAAGGCTATGGCTCCACCGAGACCAACGCCGCGATCGGCCGGCGGGCCGGCAGCCGCCGGATCGGCGGCATGGGCGCGGTGATCGACGGCTTCGAGGCGCTCGTGGTCGATGAGCACGACCGGCCACGGCCCGACGGCGAGGCGGGCGAGCTGGTCCTCCGCCACCGCGAGCCGTACGCGTTCGCCACCGGGTACTGGCGGATGCCCGAGAAGACGGTCGAGGCATGGCGCAACCTGTGGTTCCACACCGGTGACCGTGTGGTGCGCGACCCCGACGGCGGCTTCCGCTTCGTCGATCGGCTGAAGGACGCGATCCGCCGGCGCGGCGAGAACATCTCGTCGTTCGAGGTCGAGCAGGTGCTCATGGAGCACCGAGCCGTCGCCGCAGTCGCGGTCTTCGCCGTCCCGTCCGAGCTGTCCGAGGACGAGGTCATGGCGGCGGTCGTCGCCGAGGAGGGCATGAGCCTGGACCCGGTCGAGATCATGCGCCACTGCGAGCCGCGGCTGGCGTACTTCGCGATCCCTCGCTTCCTCGACATGGTCGATGAGCTCCCGCTGACCGAGAACGGCAAGATCCGCAAGGCGGCGCTGCGCGAGCGCGGCGTCACGCCCACGACATGGGACCGCGAGGCCGCGGGCTACGAGCTCTCGCGGTGAGCGCTCACCGCATGAGCAGGCCGCCGTTGATGTCGAAGGTCGCGCCGGTGACGTACCCGGCCTCCTCCGACGCGAGGAACGCGACGAGCTCGGCGACCTCGCCGGGACGGCCGACGCGGCCCACCGGGATGCGCGCCGCCAGCGCCTCGACGCGCTCCTGCGGCATCGCGTCCATGATCGGCCCGCTGATCGCGGCCGGCGCGACCGCGTTGACCGTCACGCCGTCGGCGGCCAGGTCGGCGGCGGCGATCTTGGTCAGCACGATGATGCCCGCCTTGGAGGCGGCGTAATGAGCCCCGGCGACGGCTCCGCCCTGCTGGCCCGCCAGCGAGGCCATGTTGACGATGCGCCCCCAGCCCCGGTCGCGCATGCGCGGGCCGACGATCTGGGTGGCGAGGAACACGCTGCGCAGATTGGTGGCCAGCACGTCGTCCCACTCGTCGAGCGGGATCTCCCACAGCGGCCGGCTCACGGTCCGAGCGGCGTTGTTGACGAGGATGTCGATCTGCCCGAAGGCGTCCTCCGCCTCGCCGACCAGCCGCTCGATCGCGGCGGGATCGCGCACGTCGGCGGCGACGGCGCGGGTGGCGGCGCCGGCGGCGGCGGCCTCGCCGGCCACGCGGCGCGCGCCGTCCTCGTTGACGTCGGCGAGCACGACGTTCGCCCCGCGCGCCGCGAGCGTGCGCGCGATCGCCTCGCCCAGCCCCTGCGCGGCGCCGGTGACCACGGCGGTGCGGCCCAGCATGCGCGGCATCGTACCATCGATTTGATCAAATTTTCGCTAGGATCGACGGGGTGACCGACGCCGTGGCCATCGTCGGGGCTGCCGAGTCCGCGTACGTTCGCCACCCGGAGGTGGAGCGGCGCACCGAGACCTTCCTCGCCGAGGCGGTCGTGGGCGCCCTCGAGGACGCCGGGATCCACCGGGACGAGGTCGACGGTCTCGGCGTCTCGTCGTTCTCGCTCGCCCCCGACCACGCGATCGACTTCGCCTGGCGGATGGGGATGCGCCTGCGCTGGGTGATGGAGGACACGAACGGCGGCGCGAGCGGCATCAACCTCCTCCAGCACGCCATCCGCGCGATCGAGGCGGGGGACGCCGAGACCGTGGTCCTGTGCTCGGGCGACCGGATGGAGAAGCGCGAGTTCCATCTGATGACCGACCGCTACAACCGGGTCTCCCGCGACTACCTGGCGCCGCTGCCGCTCAACGGGCCGAACGCGCTGTTCTCCTTCCTCACCCAGCGCCACGCGCGCGCGAACGGCCTCGGCCGGGAGGACTATGCCTGCGTCCCCATCGCCCAGCGCGCCTGGGCCGGGCGCAACCCGGGGGCGGTGTACCGCGCGCCCATGAACCTCGAGGAGTACATGGAGTCGGTTCCGATCGCGCCGCCGCTCACCCGCTTCGACTGCGTCCCGATCGTCAGCGGCGGCGACGCGTTCGTCCTCACCACCCGCGCGCGCGCGGCGAGGCAGGCGCGGCCCGCGGTGGGGATCCGCGGCATCCGCGCGCTGTTCAACCACGACCAGCAGGACAGCGACGCGCTCACCACCGGCTTCGCCGAGATCGCCGGCGAGCTGTGGGCGAGCGCCGGCGCGCGCCCCGAGGATCTCGACGCGGCGTACGTCTACGACGACTACCCGGTGATGGTCGTGTGCCAGGCGGTCGACCTGGGGCTGGTGCAGGACGGCGACCTGACCCGTTTCCTCCGCGGTCGCCTGCTCGAGGACCAGTGGCCCATGAACACGTCCGGCGGCCAGCTCTCCGCCGGCCAGGCGGGCGCCGCCGGGGGTATGCACGGTCTGGTGGAGGCGATCACGCAGTTGCGCGGCCGGGCCGGCGAGCGGCAGGTCGACGGCGCCGAGCTCGCCCTGGTCACGGGCTACGGCATGGTGGTCTACAAGCATGGCGCCTGTCACAACGCGGCCGTGCTGGAGCGCCTGGGATGAGCGCCGCGTTCACCGTCGACGTGTGCTCGCGGTGCGGTTACGCCGCCTATCCGCCGCGGATCCTGTGCCCAGCGTGCGGCGGGGCCGAGTGGCGGCGACGGCGGGCCGACAGCGGCATGGTCGAGGAGGTGACGGTGCGCCGCCCCGTCTTCAAGCGCCGCCAGCTCCCATGGGGCAACTGGCTCGACCAGAGCGAGACTTGGCTCGGATCGGTCCGGACGGACCTCGGCCCGGTCGTGGTCGCGCGCGTACCCGAGAGCGTCAAGCCCGGTGACCGCGTGCGCCTGCACTCGCAGGCCAGCACCACCATCGCGCTTCCCGGCCACCTGGCCGAGGCGACGTCGTTCGCGCCGGACGGCGCGCCGGACGCCGCCGCCCACGATTCCGCGGGGAGGGGCTAGCCGTGCTGCTCCCCGCCTTCGAGTACGCGCGCCCGCAGAGCGTCGAGGAGGCGCTCGCCGAGCTCGGCCGCCACCGCAACGCGCGCGTGATCGCGGGCGGCCAGACGCTGCTCAACGCGCTCAAGCTCCGCGTCGCCCAGCCGGACGTGCTCGTCGACGTCTCGCGTCTGGAGGAGCTGCGCGCCATCTCCGCCGACGCCGACGGCGGCCTGCGCATCGGCGCGGCGGTGACCTACGACGAGCTGGCCGGCTCGCCGCTCGTGCGCGAGCACCACCCGGTCACCGCCGCGATGAGCGCGCGGCTCGTCGACCGCCAGGTGCGTGCGCGCGGGACGGTCGGCGGCAACGTCTGCCTGGCCGATCCGACGTCGAACTTCCCGCCGCTGCTGGTGGCGCTCGGCGCCTCGCTGAGCGTGGACGGCCCTGACGGCTCCCGCGAGGTGGCCGCCGACGCCTTCTTCCTGGCGCCGTACGTCACCGCCGTGCTGCCCGGCGAACTGCTCGTCGAGGTGCGGCTGCCGCCGCTGGCGCCCGGCGAACGCGTCGGCTACGAATCGCTGCAGCTCGGGACCGACTCGTGGGCGCTGGCGCGAGCGTCGGTGCTCGTGCGCTCCAACGGCGCGATCGAGCACGCCCGCGTCGTGCTGGGGTGCGGCCCGGTGCCGGTGCGCCAGCCCGCGATGGAGGCAGCGCTCCGCGGGGCGGCGACGGCGGAGTCGGTCGAGGCGGCTGCCGAGCTGGCGGGGGAGGACTTCGAGCCGCCCACCGACGTGCACGCGAGCAGCGAGTACCGGCGCGCGATGGGGAAGGTCATGGCCACGCGCGCCGTGCTGGCCGCCACCCGGGAGGACGCGTAGCCCGTGGCCGACAGCGCCCATCCGATCACCGTGATCGTCAACGGGGAGACCCACGAGCGCACCGTGCTCGCCCGCCAGCTGCTCGTGCACCTCCTGCGCGATTCGCTCGCGCTGAAGGGCACGCACATCGGCTGCGACAGCGGCAACTGCGGGGCTTGCACCGTCGTCTGCGACGGCCGCGCGATCAAGAGCTGCATGATGCTGGCCGTCCAGGCCGACGGACGCTCGATCGAGACGGTGGAAAGCCTGTCCGGCCCGCTGGAGGCGCCGGACCCCTTGCAGGCGGCGTTCACCCGCCATCACGCGCTGCAGTGCGGGTACTGCACGCCGGGGATGCTGATGGCGGCGAAGACCCTGCTCGCCGAGAACCCGCGGCCCACGCAGGACGAGGTACGCCACGCCATCAAGGGCAACGTGTGCCGCTGCACGGGCTACGTGAACATCGTGCGCGCGATCCAGGACGCGGCGGGGACGCTGGAATGAGCACGCCGCGGCATCTCGACACGTGGACGCCCCCGGCGGCCGCCGCGCGCTGGACCGGGCTGGAGCTGCCCCGCAAGGAGGACCTGCGCCTGCTCAAGGGCCAGGGGACCTACGCGGATGACCTGTGGATGCACCGGATGGGCTACGTGCACTTCGTTCGCTCCCCGCATCCCCACGCCCGCATCCTCGATGTCGATACGAGCCGCGCCGAGCGGGTTCCCGGCGTGTACGCGACGCTCACCGGCGACGAGGTTCGCCGCCTCAGCGATCGCTACACCCAGCTGGCGCCCGAGCCCGGCGGCCGCGTCAAGGACTACTGCCTCGCGGTCGACAAGGTGCGCTTCGCCGGGGAGCCCGTCGCCGCCGTCCTGGCGGAGTCGCGTGAGCTCGCCCGCGACGCGGGCGCCCTCGTGGAGGTCGACTACGAGCCGTTGCCGTTCGTCTTGGACGCGGTGGACGGTGCCGAGCGCGGCCGGCCGCAGGTGCACACGGAGGTCGGCTCGAACGTCGGCTGGCACGGCGTGTTCGACTTCGGCGACGTCGACTGGGCCGTCAAGGCAGCCGACCACGTCGTCCGCATCCCGCACCTGCACTTCCACCGCTTCACCTCCGCGCCGCTGGAGTGCAACGCGGCGCTCGTGCACTGGGACCCCGGCACCGGGAACATCGAGCTCCAGTCCAACAACCAGATGCCGCAGTTCGCGGCGATGCTCATCGCGCCCGCGCTCGGAGTCCGCACCGACCAGCTCAAGTTCAAGGCACAGGACATCGGCGGCGCCTTCGGGATCAAGCTCACGACCTACACGTACCTGACGGCGCTCGCGCTGCTGTCGCGCAAGGCGAACCGCCCCGCGAAGTGGACCGAGTACCGCTCCGAGCACCTGGCAGCCAGCGCGCACGGCAACGAGCGCACGTTCCGTGACATCGAGGTCCCCGTGATGGCTGATGGCGAGATCCTCGGGTACCGCGCCGCCGCCTATGACGACGTCGGCGCGTTCATGCGCTATGAGCCGCTCGGTGCAGCCATCTGGTCGCAGGTGATGCCGGGCTGCTACCGCTTCAAGCACATGCGGGTCGACTACCGCTCGGTGTTCACCAACAAGTGCCCGGTCGGCCCGAACCGGGGGTACTCGCGGCTGCAGCACCTGTGGCTGGTCGAGCGGATCGTCGATCTCGTCGCCGACGAGCTCGGCTTCGACCCGGTCGAGCTGCGTCGGCGCAACTACGTCCCGGCCGACGCCTTCCCCTACACGACGCCGAACGGCTGCGTCTACGACTCGGGCGACTACCACCGGATGCTCGACCGGGCGCTCGAGCTGATCGACTACGACGGCGCGCGGGAGCTGCAGCGCGATGCGCACGGCACCGGCAAGCGGATCGGGATCGGGATCGGCTCGACGCTCGACTCGGGGACGAACAACTTCGGCCAGGCACGCATCGTCAACAAGCACCTGCCCTTCTCCGGCAACGGCGAGGCGGCGATCTGCAAGCTCGACCTCTACGGCGAGATCAACGTCGCGCTCGGCACCGTGCCGCAGGGCCAGAGCCACGAGACCACCACGGCCCAGGTGATCGCGGACGCGCTGGGGGTCACGCCCGACGAGGTCCTCGTCCAGCCGGGCCACGACTCGGCGCGGAACTCCTACACCGGCTTCTCGGGGACCTACGCGAGCCAGTTCGCGGTCACGGGGATCGGCGCTGCGCTCGGCGCCGCCGAGCGCCTGCGGGCGGACATCGTCAGGGTCGCCGCGTGCGTGCTCGAGTGTCCCGACGAGGAGATCGTGCTGGTACGAGGCACGGCGTCCGTCGAGGGGGATGAGGATCGCGCGCTGACCTTCGCGGAGATCTCGAACCTGGTCTACGCGAACATCGGCGCGCTGCCGCCGGACGTGGCCGACACGGTCACCCTCAACCACCGCTACGTCTACCGGCCGCCGTTCGAGGTGCCCGACTGGAAGTCCAAGGCCGGGAACCTGGCACTGACCTACGCCAGCCAGGTCCATGCCTGCGTGGTCGAGGTCGACGAGCAGACCGGACAGGTGCGGATCCTCGACTACGCGGCGGTGGACGAGTGCGGCACGCCGATCAACCCGCAGATCGTCGAGGGTCAGGTGCACGGCGCCGCTGCGCACGGTGTCGCCGCCGCGCTGCAGGAGACGCTGGAGTACGACGAGCGCGGGCAGCTCCTGAACGCCACGTTCTGGGACTACAAGGTCCTGACCGCGCCGGACACGCCGATGTTCAAGACCGACAACCTGCCCTGCCCGTCGCCGTTCACGCCGACCGGCTCCAAGGGGATGGGCGAGGGCGGCGGAGCGCCGTTGCACTCGATCTGCGGCGCCCTCCAGGACGCCCTGCGCGGCACGGGTGCCGTGGTCACCGACACGCACAACCCGCCCGAGCGGGTGTGGCGACTGCTGCGGACGCCGCCCGAGGCGCGCGTGCACGGGGTCGAGTCGGTCTCGCGGAAGCCGGCGCCGTGAGGCTCGCCGGCACCGAGCGGCTCGCCGTACCCCACGGCGCTCTCTGGTCCGTGCTCGGGGATCCCGAGCGGCTCGCCGAGGCGCTGCCCCATGTCGACGACCTCGTCCGCCTCGAGGACGGCGGCTTCGAGGCGACGATCCGGCCGGCGCTCGCGCTGGGAGAAGTCCCGTTCCGCACGGTCTGGCGGCGCGATGGCGGCGTCGCCGGCGAGACACTCTCGTTCGCCGTCGAGGGCCGCAGCGAGGAGTACCTGCTCGAGCTGCACGCGGATCTGCGCTTGACCGGCGGGGATGACGGTGCGACCACGCTTGCGTGGAACGTCGACTGCGGCTTCACGGGGACGATGCGCGCCGTCGGGCAGCGCGTGCTGCCGGCCATCGTTCGCCATCAGGTGCAACTCGTGCTGGCGGCCGCTACACGGCAGGCGAGCGCGGCAACGGAAGGAGGCGGCCCATGAGCCTGGAGATCGACGAGGTTCGGCGATTGATGGCGCACTGGGCGACCGGCGTGAGCGTGCTGACCAGTCACACCGACGAGGACGGGCCGAAGGGCTGCACGGCGAACGCCGTCACGTCGCTGTCCCTCGACCCGCTGCTCCTGCTCGCGTGCTTCGATCTGAGCTCGAACACGCTGGACGCCGTGCGCCGGGCCGGGCGCTTCGGCGTCAACATCCTCGCCCTCGACCAGGAGGACGTCTCCCGCCGCTTCGCCGGCAAGAGCGGGCGGAAGTTCGAGGGCCTGAACTTCCACCTCGTCGAGGGCGTCCCGGTCATCGACGGCGTCCTGGCCTGGATCGTGTGCGAGGTGCGCGAGGAGATGCACGGGGGCGATCACGCGATCGTCATCGGCGCGCCGCTGCGCGGCGACGTACGCGAGGGCGCGCACCCGCTCGTGTTCTTCCGCAGCCGGTACGGCCACGTCGCTGCGTGAGGCCCGGAGCGGCGCTCGGTTGCCGCGGGGCGGCCCCGTACGCGTGCTCGCGCTCGTGCCGCGCGGCTGAGCCGCCCGGCGGCTGTGGCGCGCGCCGACCGCGATCGTGGTTGACTGCGATCCGTGATCGACCTGCGCCATGAGCTCGCGCGGCTCCACGCGCCGGGTGCCGGCGGCTACTACCGCAGCCGCATCCCGTGCTCCCAGGACTCGGAGGTCGCGCGCGCCGTCAGCGCCTTCGCGGAGGCGACGCCGCGCGAGCAGGCGGCCTTCCGCGCCGGCATCGACCGCACGCGGGCCGGGCTGCTGCAGGTCTGGAGCGAGCGCGTCGCCGCGCTCGCCGTGCGGCTCGACAGCTCCTCACCGCTCGTCCTCGGACTCGTCGGGCTGAGCCTGGCCCAGGGCGACGACGACCACGAGGCGCTGCTGATCGCCCCCCTGCACCGCCGCAGCGCCGAGATCCTCGGCGTCGACGCCGGCCGCGTGTTCGACGAGGCGGCCGGCCGCACCGACCTCGCCGGCGCCCGCTGGCTGGCCGAGATGCGCGACTCCGAGGACCAGCCCGAGGACGCCGGCTACGTCGAGGACGACGACGGCGAGGGCTTCCGCTACGAGCGCGACGGCGGCGGGCTCGGCCTGCGCTGAGCGCCTCGGCGCTCAGCCGCGCTTCGCGGCGCAGGTGCGGTACCTGCGCGTGGAGACCGCCTTGCGGCCGGTCGTGGTGACGGCGACGACCTTCATCACGACCACCCTGCCCTTGGGCAGGCCGCGCAGGCTCAGCTTGGCCTTGAGCTTGCGCGCCTTGAGGCCCGTGAGCTTGACCTTCGTCCGGCGGTTGACGGTGATGGCCAGCGACTTGAAGACGATCCCCTTCGGGCGGCGGACGTGGATGACGAGCTTCCGCCGGCTCACGCAGCGCTTCGCGGAGGGCATCGCGAACACCTTCGCGCCCAGGACCGTGCCCGTCGGGTCGGCGTCCACGCCTCCGCTACCGGGCGGGACGGGGGTCGGGGCGATCGCGGGCGGCTGCGGCGTGGCGGCCGGGGGCGCCGGTGCGGGCGGCGTCGGGTCGGGTGGCGTCGGCGTCGGCGTCGGGTCGGGGTCGGGCGGCTCGCTGCCCACCGCGGTCCACGTGAAGCCCGCCGCGAGCTGCGCGCCCTGGTAGGCGTTGTCGGCCGCGCCCGCCGCCGGCAGCGTGGACTCGAAGCGGAAGCTGCGCCGCGCGCCGGGCGCGAGCGTCCCGAGCGCCACCGGGGGCATCGCGTCCAGCCGGCCGCTGTAGACGGTGGCCGGCTGGGCGGCGGTGACGTCGACGACGCGCAGCTCGAGCCGGTCTGACAGCCGGCCGCCGCCCGGACCGGGCACGTCGGCCGCGCCGGCGGTGCGGGCGACGCGCAGTGCCCCCGCCACCGAGCCGGTGTTGGTGAGGCTGACCGTGCCGCTGGACGGCTGGCCGGGGCGCATGGCGCCGGCGTTGAAGATCGCCGCGCCCTCCTTGGAGTTGAGCAGCGTGAGCGAGCCGTCGCCCCCGGTCAGCTCGAGTTGGGGCACCTCGCTCGCGCTGCGCTCGGCGACCGCGATGCCGAGGACGCCGATCGCCAGCAGCGCGTTGGTGGCGAGCACGGCCGATCGGCCGCTCGAGCGGCCTCGCGGGCGGGGCATGGCTAGAAGTCCTCGTCCGCCGGCGACCCGGACTCCGTCACGGCGATCGGCAGGCAGGCGGTGCCGGCGGCGTTCGTCGCCGCCGTCGAGGGCGTCCACACCAGGCCCACCTCGGGCTTTGTCGGTCACGCGCACCGTGATCGCCGTCGACGCCCCGTTCCAGCCGGTCAGGATCGAGGCCGGCAGCATCGACTGCGAGTAGGTGAAGACCACCGCGTCGGTGTCGATCCGGTCGGCGGCGCCGGCGCGGGTGACCTGGACGTCGACCGCGGCGGGGGAGCTGTTGTCGACGATCCGCCCGGCCAGCACCGTCGAGGCGCTCTGCCGGCCGTCCGTGTCGGTGCCGAGCGCGCGCAGGTCGTAGGCGCCGTTGGCGACGCCGGTGGTGTTCCACGCGCAGCTGTAGGGCGTCGACGTGTCCGTGCAGATCGTCGTCCACGTGCCGCTGCCGGCGGGCGCGTACTGGACGGCGAGCGACTGCACGCCGGAGACGTCGGTGGCGGTGGCGCTCAGCGTGGTCGTCGCGCGCAGGTGCGTGCCCGGGTCGGCGAGCACCGTGGTCGGACCGTTGTTGTCGACGATCCGGTTGGTGCGGACGGTCGAGGCGCGCTCGTTGCCGGCGGCGTCCACGGCCACCATGCGGAGGTCGTACGTACCGTCGGCGATCGCGGTCGAGGCCCACGTGCAGGAGGCGAACGGCGCCACCGAGTCCGTGCAGGCCGTCGTCCAGGTGCCGGTGGTGGCCACGCGGTACTCGAAGCGCAGGGCGGCGATGCCGGAGCCGCTGTCCGTGCCGGAGCCGCTGAGCGTGACGGTGCCCGACAGGGTCGTGCCCGGGCTGTTGAACGTGGACGTGCTCGGGATCGTGTTGTCGATCCGCCACGAGGTCACGGGGCTCGAGACGGTGGAGAGCGCCGCGCCGTCGGTGGCCGTGGCGCGCACGTCGTAGAGGCCGTCGGTCGCCGCGGTCGTGTTGAACGAGCAGGAGAACGGGGTCGTGGGGCCGGTGCAGGCGGTCAGCCAGGCGCCGCTGGTGCCGGAGGCCCGGTACTCGTAGCGCACCGTCGTCACGCCGCTGCCGTTGCCGTCGCCGGTGCTCGATCGCAGCGTGATCGTCCCCCGCACGACCGCGCCGGGGTCGGTGACGGTCACCGTCGGCGCGGTGTTGTCCACCCGGCGCTCGCTCACGACCGCCGACGTCGCGCTGTTGCCGGCGTTGTCAGTCGCGGTCGAGCGCAGGTCGTAGAGGCCGTCGGCGACGCCGGCGGTGCCCCAGGCGCAGGAGTAGGGGGCGCTGGCGTCCGTGCAGAGCGTGGTCCAGCTGCCCGACGGCGAGCTGCGGTACTCGATCAGCACGTCCTGGACGCCGGAGCCGGCGTCCGTGCTGCTCGCGTTCATCGTCCTGGGGCCGGTGAGCGGCGTGCCGGGGTCGCTCATCGCCGCGCTGGGGGCGGTGTTGTCCACCCGGCGATCCGCGACGACCGGGCTGGTCTGCGAGTAGCCGTAGACGTCGAGCGCGAGCGCGCCGCAGGTCATAGAGGCCGTCGGCGGCGCCCGTCGTGTCCCACGAGCAGTCGTACGGGGCGGCGGTGTCGGTGCACACGTCGGTCCAGGTCCCGGCGCCGGCGGGGGAGCGCTGGATCCGCACGCTCGTCAGCGGGTGGTCCGAGCCGGCCGTGGCCTCGAGCGCGACGATGCCGCTCAGCGGCGTCCCGGGGTCGGTCAGCGAGGTCGTGACGGTGTTGAAGACGGCTGCGGTGGCGAACGTGTTGAGCGCGTTGGTGGTGGCCGCCACGAAGTTCGCGCCCGAGGGCAGCACGCCCTGCGTCAGCGCGACGCCGAGCAGCAGCAGGCCGAGCACGGCGCCCAGCCGGCGCTTCACGCCGCGGCCCGCGCGGGCATGCGCGCGGCCTCGGTGCCGGCCTCGCGCCACAGGGCGCTCAGGCTCATCAGGGCGATCAGCGCGGCGGGCAGGCCGACGATCAGCATGCGCCAGCGCCGGTCCGAGAGCGCCGCGATCGCGAAGCCGACCTTCGGGACGCCGACCGTCACGCGCGCCTGGGTCGGGCCGCGCAGGGCGAAGGTCCACGGATCGGCGGCGGCGTTGGCGTCGCCCTTGGTGCGGTAGAGGCGGGCGCCGAGGCGGTCGTGGGAGATCGCGGCGATCCGGTGGGTCACGAGCCCCTCGGGGCCGGAACCCGCCGGCGGGCGGTAGGTGATCACGTCGCCGACCTTCAGAGAAGAGACCGGGACGACCTCGTCGAGGACGAGCGAGCCACGGTCGTAGGTCCCGGTCATGGAGCCGCTGACGATCACGTAGCGCTCCCAGCCCAGCAGGGCCGGAGCGATCAGCAGGGTCCCGAGCAGGATCCCCGCCGCGACGAGCAGCGTGGAGACCACGCGTCCGGCGCGGCGGGGCATGTCCAATCCCTCGGTTCCGCCGCTTCGCTTACGCCGCGTTCCAGGTGAACTCGACCTCGGAGGTGTCGCCCTGGTAG
>Ga0136616_10000166_pt1 | contig 26919 bp, 24 predicted proteins | sample AntDrymUQ2992106_2_FD_106648 | JGI IMG/M metagenome (GOLD analysis project Ga0136616, IMG submission 106648) | Polar desert sand microbial communities from Dry Valleys, Antarctica - metaG UQ299 (21.06) | ecosystem: Environmental > Terrestrial > Soil > Desert | place: Antarctica: Dry Valley... | reverse complement strand
CCGGGACAACGCCGAGGTCAACGAGTCCTGGAACTGCGACAAGGGCCGCTTCGGCTTCGAGTATGTCGCGGCGCCGGAGCGGCTGCGCGAGCCGATCGTGCGCGACGAGCTGGGTGTGGCCAAGCCCGCCGCGTGGATCACGGCGCTGCGCAAGGCTGCGGCGGGTCTCAAGGCGGCACTCGACGCCGGCGGGCCCCAGGCGGTCGGCGTCCTGACCGGCGGGCGCCTCACCGACGAGGACGCCTACGCGGTCAGCCGCTTCACCCGCGACGTGCTCGGCACGGACAACGTCGACTTCCGCCTGCGGCCGCGCACCGGCGAGGAGCGCGACGTGCTCGGCGCGATCGCCGGCACCGTCGGCCCCACCTACAGCGACGTCGAGCACGCGCCGGTGGTGGTGGTGGCGGGGCTGGAGACGGAGGAGGAGGCGCCGATCCTCCACCTGCGCCTGCGCAAGGCCGCGCGCCGCAACCGTCAGCAGATCGTGGTCGTCGGCCCGGTGCTCGGTTCGCTCGAGGGCGTCGCCCAGCACTGGCTGCCAACCGGCGTCGGCGGCGAGGCCGACGTCCTCGCCGCCCTGGCCCGCACCACCGACGCCCGCACCACCGACGCCCGCACCACCGACGCCCGTACCACCGACGCCCGCGCCAGCGCCAGCCCTGGCGACGCCGGGCAGGACGGCGCCGTGCGCGGCGGGGCCACCGCGCTCCGCGGTCCCGACGGCGCCGCGCCCGGCCGCGCCGCCACTCAGCCCGCCGACCCGGCGGTGCGGGCGGCGGCGGGGCTGGTGCGCGAGGCCGGTGGTGGGCTGGTCGTGCTCGCCGGGGAGCGGCTGGCGCAGTCGCCCGGCGCGCTGCCGGGGGCTGCGGCGCTGGCCGCCGCGCACGGCGGCGCGCTCGCCTGGGTGCCGCGCAAGGCCGGCGCCCGCGGAGCGGTCGACGCGGGCCTGCTGCCCGGGCTGCTGCCCGGCGGGCGGCGCCTGTCGGAGGCGGGGGAGGTGGCGTCGGCGTGGCGCCGCGTGCCCGACACCGCAGGGCTGGACGCCCGCGGGATGCTGGAGGCCGCCGCCAGCGGCGAGCTCAAGGCGCTGTACCTCATCGGTGTGGACCCCGCGCGCGACTTCGAGGACCCCACCCTGGCCCAGCAGGCCCTGCAGCGCGTGGACACGCTGATCGTGCAGGACCTCCTGCCCACCGAGTCCACACGCCATGCTGACGTGCTGTTCCCGGCAGCGGCGCCTCAGGAGCGCGTCGGCTCCTTCACCACCTGGGAGGGACGCCGCCAGCCCTTCCCGCAGGCCCTGCCCGCCCAGGGGCTGGCCCAGCAGGACTGGGACATCGTCCGCCAGCTCGCCCGCGTCCTGGGCGTGGACCTCGGCTGGGAGTCGGCCAGCGACGTGCGCCGCGAGGCCGCCGGGCTCATGGAGTCCGCGGGCTCGCCGTCGGGGTCCGCTGCGGCGCCCGCGTCCCGCGACGGCGCACCCGCCTCCGCCGGCGCCGAGGCCCGCGAGGCGGGCTCGTTCGAGGTCGTGGTGCTCGACTATCTGCTAGGGCGTGGTTCGATGCTCGTAGGGGCGCCGGCGCTGGCCCAGACCGCTCGGACGCCTTCGCTGTGGGTGAACGCGCTCGATGCTGCGGACGCCGCGCTGTCGGATGGTGAGTCGGTTGCGGTCGTCGGCGCGAATCGTCGGGTGGAGTTGCCCGTCAAGGTCACCACCGGGGTCGCCCGCGGCGTGGTCGTGTTGCCCGGGAGCTCGACGCTGCCGGGCGCACCCGTGGGGGCTCGGGTGCGGTTGGAGGGTGCTGCGGCGCCGGTGGGAGCGAGGTCCTAGATGGATGGGTTCGATGTCGTCCTGATCGGAGTCCGGGCGCTGCTGGCGTTCCTGCTGTGGCTGATCTCCACCGCCCTGCTCATCTGGGGTGAGCGGCGGATCGTGGCGAAGATGCAGACGCGCATCGGGCCGAACCGGCTGGGACCGTTCGGGGTATTCCAGGTCCTCGCCGACGGCGCGAAGATGTTCTTCAAGGAGGACATCACGCCGCGCAGCGTGGACAAGGTCGTCTACTTCGCCGCACCGGTGGTATCGGCCACCGTCGCCTTTCTCACCTTCGCCGTCATCCCCTTCGGCGGGACGATGGAGCTCGAGCTGGGCGGTGAGTTGCGCCAGATCCCCCTGCAGGTCTGGGACCCCGAGATCGGCCTGCTGTGGTTCCTCGCCATGAGCTCGATCGGCGTCTACGGCGTGGCGCTGGGCGGGTGGGCCTCGGGCTCGAAGTACCCGCTGCTGGGCGGCGTGCGCTCCAGCGCGCAACTCATCTCCTACGAGCTGGCCATGGGCCTGTCGATGGGCGCGGTCTTCATCTGGGCCGGCACGCTGCGCGCCAGCGAGATCGTTGCGAACCAGACGGGCACGTTCTTCGGCTTCATCCCCGCCTGGCACGTCTTCCCGATGATCCCCGCGTTCTTCATCTTCTACATCGCGGTGGTGGCGGAGGCGCAGCGGCCACCGTTCGACCTCGCCGAGGCCGAGGGCGAGCTCGTGGCCGGTTTCCACACCGAGTACTCCGGCGCGAAGTTCGCGATGTTCATGCTCGCCGAATTCATGGCCGTGATCACCATGTCGGCGATGACCGTCACCCTGTTCTTCGGCGGCCCCAACGGCCCGCTGTTCGGGCTGTCACCCACCAGCATCCGCGCCGCCCTGCTCGGCGTCGTCTACTTCCTCGCAAAGTGCTTCATCTTCGTGTTCGTGTTCATCTGGCTGCGCGGCACGCTGCCCCGCCTGCCTTACAACCGGCTCATGGACCTGGGCTGGAAGGTCATGCTCCCGCTTGGCTTGGTCTGGGTGCTGCTGACCGGCGCGGTCGTCACGCTCCAGCAGCAGGGCTACACGCCCACGTTCCTGACCGTGCTCGCCATCGTCGTGGTCACCTACATCGCGCTGTCGTCCCTCGCGCCGCTGTTCCGGCGCGACCCGGCCCAGGCGCCGGGCAGCGACGGCGGCGGGGACGGCAGCCGCCCGTCCGGCGACGGCGACGACGGCGACAGCGGGCTGGCGATCGCGCCCGATTCGGAGACCATCACGGTCCCGGCAGGCAACGCGCCGCCCGGTCGCGAACCCGAGAAGGTCGGCGCCACCCGCGCCGACGCAGATCCCGATTCCTAGGACGCACCGATGCTGAGCGACCTGCGCCGCAGAGCCCGACACTCAGGACGTACCCGATGCTGAACGAACTTCGGAGAGGGTTCGGCCTCACCTTCCGGACGATGTTCCGGCCACCGGTGACCACCCAATACCCCGAGAAGCGCAAGCCGGTCGCGCCGCGCTTCCACGGCCGCCACGTGCTCAACCGCCACCCCGACGGGCTGGAGAAGTGCGTCGGCTGCGAGCTGTGCGCGTGGGCCTGCCCCGCGGACGCCATCTACGTGGAGGGCAAGGACAACACGCCAGAACAGCGCTACTCGCCCGGTGAGCGCTACGGGGTGGACTACCAGATCAACTACCTGCGCTGCATCTTCTGCGGGCTGTGCATCGAGGCGTGCCCCACCCGGGCGCTGACCATGGGCAACGACTACGACTTCACGATGAATACTCGCGAGGACTTCATCTTCACCAAGGAGCGCCTGCTCGCGCCGCTGCCGGAGGGCGCCACCCCGCTGCCGCACAGCGACGCCGAGGTCGCGGCCCGCGGCATCTCCTACTACGACGGCAAGGCCGCGCAGAACCCCCTCGCCGAGCGCTCCGACGCCATGGACCGGGGCAACGTCACCACCGGCGTCAGTCCGGACAGCCACGGCGAGCCGGCCACGGTCTCGGTCGGCGGCGGGCGCACCGAGGGCAAGCGCACAGAGGGCAAGCGCACCGAGGACGACGTCGAGGAGCAGCCCCGATGAGCGGCGCGCTCGCGGTCCTCGCAAGTATCGTGGCCCAGGTGGGCGGCCAAGGGCTGGACACCGGCGCCACGGCCAGTTCGGGCACGGCGGAGTTCGTGGTCTTCGTGATCGTGGCGCCCATCTCGCTGGGCGCGGCGCTGGCGGTCATATTCCTGCGCAACGCCGTGCATGCGGCGCTGATGCTGGTGGTGAACTTCTTCACCATCGCGGTGCTCTACGCGCTGCTAGAGGCGCAGTTCCTCGCGGTGGTCCAGGTGATCGTCTACGCCGGCGCGATCATGGTGCTGTTCCTGTTCATGCTCATGCTGCTCGGCGTGGACCGCGAGCTGGCCTTTCGGGACCGGCTACGGGGCCAGAAAGCCGCGGCGGTGCTGCTGGGTGCGGTGCTGCTCGGCGTGCTCGCGGTCGGCGTGGCGGGCAACTACCTCGGCACGGAGTCGGCCTGCACCGGCGCGGCCGCGACCGGCGACGGCCCGCCCTGCGCAGGGCTGGCCACCGTGAACGAGGGTGAGGGCGGCAACGTCGGCGGCATCGGCGCGCTGCTGTTCACCGAGTACGTGTGGCCCTTCGAGATCACCAGCGTGCTGCTCGTGATCGCCGCGCTCGGCGCGATGGTCCTGGGCCGCAAGACCGAGGACGAGTCCGACCTCACCGACACCCCGCGCCGCGACCGCGTCCCCGTCCCGGCCGGCGGCGAGCCCCCGCACCGGCGCGAGCTCGAAGCATCCCCTCCGGAGGAGCCGTGATGGCCGTCCCCGCCGGGTGGTACCTCGCCCTCGCCGCCGCCCTGTTCGTGATCGGCGTGGTCGGCGTGCTCATCCGCCGCAATCTCATCGTCATGTTCATGTGCGTCGAGCTCATGCTCAACAGCGTGAACCTCACCCTGGTCACGTTCTCACGGATCAACGGCAACCTCGAGGGACAGGTGCTGTCCTTCTTCGTGATGGTCGTCGCCGCGGCCGAGGTGACGGTGGGCCTGGCACTCATCGTCAACCTGTTCCGCCTCAAGGCGTCCATCGACGCCGACGACGTCGACGCGCTGCGCGCCTGACCATCAAAACCACCTAGGACTCCGCATGCTCCCTGCTGTCCTCGCCACCGAGGCGGGCGGCGCCCCGCTGGAGGCGATCTCCGCCGTCCCCAGCGGCAGCGCGATCGACTTCGCCTGGCTCATCCCGGTGATCCCCGCGCTGAGCGCGGCGCTGCTGCTGGTGTTCGGCAAGCGTCTCGGCGCGCGGGTCGCCTCGGCGACCGCCATCACCGCCATCGGCGCCTCGGCGACCATCTCGACGCTGGTGTTCATGCAGGTGGCCGCGCAGCCGGCCGTGGAGCGCACCTTCGTGCGCACGCTGGTCACCTGGATGAACGCGGGGGACCTCCGGGTCGACTGGGCGCTGCTCATCGACCCGCTGAGCGCGGTGATGCTGCTGCTGGTCACCTGGGTCGGCCTGCTCATCCACGTCTACTCGCTGGGCTACATGCACGGCGACGAGCGCTACAGCCGCTTCTTCGCCTACCTGAACCTGTTCGCCGCGTCGATGCTCGTGCTCGTCCTCGGGGAGAGCTTCCTCACGCTGTTCGTCGGCTGGGAGCTGGTGGGCCTGTGCAGCTACCTGCTCGTCGGCTTCTGGTTCGAGCGCCCGTCCTATGCGAGCGCGGCGAAGAAGGCCTTCGTCGTCAACCGCGTCGGCGACGTCGGCTTCATGATCGCGATGTTCGTGGTGTTCTCGGTCTTCGGGACGCTGTCGTTCGCGCAGGTGCTGCCCGCCGCCGGCGTCCTCGCCGGCGGCACGGCGACGGCGATCGGGCTGCTGCTGCTGGTCGCCGCCACCGGCAAGAGCGCGCAGATCCCGCTGTACGTCTGGCTGCCCGACGCGATGGCCGGTCCGACCCCCGTCAGCGCGCTGATCCACGCGGCCACGATGGTGACCGCCGGGGTCTACCTCATCGCCAGGACCTCCCCGATCTTCACCCTGACCCCCGACGTCGGGCTGCTCGTGGCCGGCGTCGGCGTCACCACCGCCCTGGTCACCGCGATCATCGCGTGCGCCCAGGTCGACCTGAAGAAGATCCTCGCCTACTCCACCGTCTCCCAGCTGGGCTACATGTTCGTGGGCGTCGGTGTCGGCGACTACACCGCCGGGGTGTTCCACCTGCTCACCCACGGCTTCTTCAAGGCCCTGCTGTTCCTGGCCGCCGGATCGGTGATGCACGCGCTGGCCGACGAGACCGACGTGCGGCGCATGGGCGGGCTGGCCCGGATCATGCCGGTGACCGCCGCCACCTCGCTGGTCGCGGTCGGCGCGATCACCGGGCTGCCGCCGCTGTCGGGCTTCTACTCCAAGGAGGAGGTGCTCGCCTCGGCGGCGAACGTGGGCGGCGCGGGCGCCGTCATCTGGCTCGTGGGCATCCTCGTGGCCGGGCTCACCGCCTTTTACATGGGGCGCTGGTGGATCTTGATTTTTCTGGGACCTGCTCGATGGCAAGCCGTGGCGCACCCCTCGCACACCGAGCTGCACCCGCACGAGTCCCCGCCGTCCATGACGCTGCCGCTGGTGGTGCTGGCGATCGGCAGCGCGGCCGGCGGGCTGCTGAACCTCAACGCCGAGAGCGGGTTCCTGCACGGCTGGCTGGTGGGGACCAGTGTGGTCGGCTTCGAGGCCGAGGCTGGGGTCATTCCAGAAGGCTTGCTGCTGCCGGCCGCCGTCGGCGTGGCGCTGCTCGGTAGCGCCGCGGCCATCGCGATGTACCGCGGGGTCGACATCCGCACGGTCGGGGTGGGCGGCGGGGCGCGCAAGGCGGCGCGCGAGGCGTTCCGCGTCGACGCGTTCTACGACCTGCTGGTCGCCAGGCCCGGTCGCCTGCTGGCCAACCTGTTCGTGGCCTTTGATACCCGAGGCGTTGACGGCTCGGTGAACGGCCTGGCCCGGCTCACCGGCGGGGTCGCCGGCGCCGGGCGGCGGTTGCAGACGGGGTTCGTGCGCAGCTACGTGCTGGCCGTGCTCGTGGGCACCGTGCTGCTGGCCGCGGTGTTCCTCGGTACCGCGTACGCGGGAGGCAACTGATGGCGTTCGGCCTGCTCTCCGCGCTCATCGCCGTCCCGGCCGTCACCGCCGTGGCGATCGCGGTCGTCCCGCGTGGCGACCACCGCAGCGTGCGCCTCGTCGCCCTGGCCGGCAGCACGCTGACCCTCGCGCTCGCGGTGGCGATGCTCGTGCGCTTCTCGGTCGGCGAGGCGGGCTTCCAGTTCGAAGAGGTCCGCAGCTGGGTGCCCCAGTACGGGATCACCTACCGGCTGGGCGTGGACGGCGTGAGCCTGCTGCTGGTGGCGCTCACCGCGTTGATCATGCCCCTGTCGGTGCTGGCCGCCTGGCACCAGCAGGACCGTGCGACGGGTTTCTTCGCCGCGCTGCTGGGCCTGGAGGCGGCGCTGATCGGGTTGTTCTGCGCGCTGGACCTCGTGCTGTTCTACGTCTTCTTCGAGATCAGCCTGGTGCCGATGTACGCGCTGATCGGCATCTGGGGCGGGGCGGACCGGCGCTACGCGGCGGTGAAGTTCTTCCTCTACACGCTGGTCGGTGGGCTGTTCATGCTCATCGGCATCCTCTACGTCTACTTCGACACCGGTGCGACGTCGTTCGACTACACCGTGGTGCTGGAGCGGCTGTCGCTCACCGACACCGAGCAGTTCTGGCTGTTCCTCACGTTCTTCGCCGCGTTCGCGATCAAGGTTCCGCTGTTCCCCCTGCACACCTGGCTGCCGGACGCGCACACCGAGGCGCCCACGGTCGGCTCGGTGATCCTGGCCGCGGTCATGCTGAAGATCGGCGGGTACGGCTTCCTGCGCTACTCGTTGCCGATGTTCCCCGACGCCACCGTGCGCCTGGCGCCCGTGGTGCTCGCCCTGGCGATCGTGGGGATCCTCTACGGCGCGCTGGTGGCCACCATGCAGCGCGACATCAAGAAGCTCGTCGCGTACTCGTCGGTGGCCCACCTCGGCTTCGTGGTGCTCGGCGCCTTCGCGCTGGACCCCACAGCGGCCGCCGGCAGCGTGGTGCAGATGGTGAACCACGGCATCACCACCGGCACGCTATTCCTGCTCATCGGCTTCATGTACGAGCGCACCCACAGCCGCGCCATCGCCGAGCACTCCGGCCTGCTCAAGGCCGCGCCGGTGTTCGGCGGGCTGTTCCTGCTCACCACCATGGCCTCGATCGCGCTGCCGGGGCTGAACGGCTTCGTCGGTGAGTTCCCGATTCTGCTCGGCGCCTACCAGACGGTCCCCTGGGCGGCGGTCCTCGCGGCCTTCGGGGTCATCCTGGCCGCGCTGTACCTGCTGTGGGCCTACCAGCGCATGTTCCACGGCCCCGTCGAGGGCCACGCCGTGGGCATGGCGGACCTCAACCCTCGCGAGCTCGCCGTGGTGGTCCCGCTGGTGGTGCTCATGCTGGCCATCGGGCTGTACCCCGACCCGCTCTACGACCGCGTGAATCCCAGCGTCGAGGCCATCGTGGCCGAGGTGCAAGCCGCCACCGACATCGCCTCGACCGGACAGGACGCGCGATGAGCGTGCTCGCCCAGCTCCCCATCCCACTACCCCTCCAGGCCATGGACTTCCCCTGGGCCGCGATCAGCCCCGAGCTTGTCCTGTTCGGGGTCGGGCTCCTCGTCCTGCTGCTCGACACGGCCGGCGAGCAGCGGCTCGCCACCTCGTTCTCCGCCATGGGCGTGCTGCTGGTGGGCGCGGGCGCCGCGGTCTATTTTGGCGAGACCTTCGGCACACGGGAGTACGTGCTGTGCGCGCTCGTCGGCCTGGCCGGGGTGCTGCAGTTCGCCCTGACCGCGTTGTGGCACGACCGCCCCCGGACCCTCGGCGCGATCCTGACCGCGCTCGGCTTCGCCGGCGCGCTCGGCGTCACCGGCTGGCAGTGGCTGGTGTCCAGCGACCCCGGCCTGCTGTTCGACAACGCCGCGATCGTGGGCACCGACAGCGTGCTCGGCGACATGTTCGCGGTGGACGGCGTGGCGCTGTTCACCCGCTTCACCGTGTGCATCAGCGGCCTGCTCACCATCCCCCTCGGCTTCTCCTACGCCGAGGAGCGCCGCATCCACCGCGGCGAGTACTACCCGCTGCTGCTGTTCGCGGCGACGGGCATGACGCTGCTCGCGGCGAGCGCCGACCTCCTGATGGTCTTCATCTCCATCGAGGTGCTGTCGCTGTCGCTGTACATCCTGTGCGGCTTCGCCAGGCGCGACCTGAACTCCCAGGAGTCCGCGCTGAAGTACTTCCTGCTCGGCGCGTTCTCCTCTGCGCTGCTGCTGTACGGCGTCGCGCTGGTCTACGGCGTGACCGGCTCCACCAACATCGCCGAGGCCGGCCGCGCCTTTGCTGCGCTGGACGCCGACCGCGGCCTCGTCATCACCGCGATGGCGCTGCTCATCGTGGGTCTAGCGTTCAAGACCTCGCTGGTGCCGTTCCACATGTGGACCCCGGACGTCTACCAGGGCGCACCCACGCCGGTGACGGGCTTCATGGCCGGCGCCACCAAGGCAGCGGCCTTTGCCGCATTCCTGAGGATCTTCGTCGGCGCGTTCGCACCGCTGCAGTGGTCCTGGTCCCCGGCGATCGCCACGCTCGCGGTGCTGACGATGCTGGTGGGCGCGGTCCTCGCCGTGGTGCAGACCGACCTCAAGCGCATGCTCGGCTACTCCGCCATCGCCCACGCCGGCTACATCCTGCTCGGGCTGTTGTCGGTGACCCGCGCCGGCATCAGCGCCACGCTGTTCTACCTGCTGATCTACACTTTCATGTCGCTTGGGACCTTCGGTGTCCTGGCCCTGCTCGAACGAAGGACACAGAAGGCCGTGACGCTGGACGACCTGCGCGGCCTGGGGCGGCGCTACCCGTTCCCCGCCGGCCTGTTCGCGCTGTTCCTGCTGTCACTGGCCGGTATCCCCGGGACCGCGGGTTTCATCGCGAAGTTCGCGGTGTTCCGGGCCGCGATCGAGGCCGACCAGGTGGGGCTCGTGGTCGTCGCCGTGGTGTCCAGCGTCATCGCGGCGTTCTTCTACATCCGCGTTATCGTGGCCATGTTCATGGACGAAGAGCCGGTGAACGAGGAGGCGCCGGGGACCGGGGTGGTACTTGCGCCCTTGGAGTCCACGACCGGCACGTCGTTCGGTCTCGCGGTCGCCGCGGCCGCGGTCGTCGCTTTTGGAGTGCTTCCGGGCGCGCTCGTCGACCTCGCGCGCCAAGCGGCCTCCCTGGTCGGGTAGGGGCGAGGGACAGACATGGCGATCTCCCAGGCCGCGCTTGATGACCTCACCCGCCGCGGTGCGGCGCGCGGCGTGGACCCGGGACCCGGGCTGGCGCTCGTCGAGGAGCACCTGCGCACCGGCGTGATGGCCGACCTGCCGTTCCTCGAGGACGCGTCGCGCTACCTCGTGGATGCCGGCGGCAAGCGTTTCCGGCCGCTGCTCGTGCTGCTCGCGGGGATGCTGGGCGGTGCGGAGCCCGATGAGCCGGACCTGGTGAGCGCCGGGGTCATCGTGGAGCTGGTTCATCTGTCGACCCTCTATCACGACGACGTGATCGACGCGGCCGAGGTCCGCCGCGGCGCGCCGGCGGCGCACGTGAAGTGGTCCAACACCGTGGCGATCCTGACCGGGGACTTCCTGCTGGCCCGCGCCTCGGAGCGGTCGGCCGCGCTCGGCGTCGAGGTCACCCGCCTGATGGCGCGCACGATCGCGGAGTTGTGCCAGGGGCAGATCCGCGAGGTGCAGGGCTCGGCGCTGGCCGTGGCCCATCACGTGGCGGACCCAACACCCGCCCCGCCCGCCCCCGGCCGCGAGCACTACCTGGCGGTGATCGCGGAGAAGACCGCGTCGCTGATCTCGGCGTCTGCAAGGCTCGGCGCGATGCTGTCCCACCAGCCGCCCGCCGCGGTGGAGGCGCTGACCGGCTACGGCCACGCCCTCGGCATGGCCTTCCAGCTGTCCGACGACGTCCTCGACATCGTCGGACAGCCCGAAGAGTCGGGCAAGGCGCCCGGCACGGACCTGCGCGAGGGCGTGCGGACGCTGCCGGTCCTGCTCGCCCTGGAGCACGACGGGCCAGGGTCAGAGCTCGCCCGGCTGCTCGACGAGGTCGTCGAGGCGCCCGACGACGACGGACCGCTCGACAAGGCCCTGACGTTGCTGCGCGGGCACCCCACGCACAGCCTCGCCCGGGACGCCGCCCGCCTGGAGGCCGGCCGCGCCCGCCAGGCCTTGAGCGACTTCCCCCGCACCCCCGCCAGCGCTGTCCTCCTCGACGGCCTCGGCGAGCTGGCCGACTACGCGGTCGACCGTGTCGGTTAGCGCGGTCAGGACTGGCGCGGGCTGACCACGCCGGCGCGATAGGCGAAGACGACCGCCTGGAGGCGGTCGCGCAGGCCCAGCTTGGTCAGCAGGTGGGACACGTGGGACTTGATCGTGGCCTCGCCGAGGAACAGCTGGTCGGCGATCTCGGCGTTGGACAGGCCGGTGGCGAGCAGGGCGAGCACCTCGCGCTCGCGGTCGCTGAGGACCTCGATCGGGTCCTCCCCGGCGCGGCTGCGCAGCGGCGGCAGCGCGGTGATCGCGTGGTCGAGCAGCTGGCGCGTCACCGACGGCGCGAGCACCGCCCCGCCTGCGGCGACCGCGTGGACCGCCTCGATGAGCCGTTCCGCCGACGAGCCCTTCAGCAGGTAGCCGCGCGCGCCCGCCCGGACCGCCTCCACCACGTCCTCGTCGAGGTCGAACATCGTGACCATGAGCACCTTCACCGGGTCCTCGACCCCAGGGCCGGCAAGGCGGCGGGTCGCCTCGATGCCGTCCAAGCCCGGCATCCGCAGGTCCATGAGCACCACGTCCGGTCGCAGCGCTCGAGCCTTGGCCACCGCCTCGGCGCCGTCGCCCGCCTCGCCCACGACCTCGAGGTCGGCCTCGCCCTCCAGCAGCGAGCGCAGCCCGCTGCGCACCAGCGGGTGGTCATCGGCCACCAGCAGCCGGATGGTCATCTCCGGTCCCCGTTGCGCATCATGCCGAGACCCGATCGGCTGCCGGCAATCGCGCCTGTACGCTGTACCCGCCCTCAGGCCCCGTGCCCGAGCGCAGCTCCCCGCCCAGCATGGTGATGCGCTCGCGCATGCCGGTCAGGCCCTCGCCCGGGCGTGAGCCGGGCGCCGCGCCTCGCCCGGTGTCGACCACCTCGACCTCCAGGGCCTCCGCACTGCGACTCACCACCACGCGCGCGCTCGCGTAGCCGGCGTGCTTCAGGGTGTTCGTGAGCGCCTCCTGCACCACGCGGTAGATGGCGGTCTGCAGGGTGGCCGACATGCGCCCCAGGTCGCCCTGCACCATGAGCGTGACCGGGAGCCCGGCGGTGCGGAAGCCGTCCGCGAGCAAGCCGAGGTCGTCGACGGTGGGCTGGGGCCGGCGGGCCAGCGCCTCGTCGCCACGCAGGAAGCCCAGCAGGTGGCGCAGGTCGGCCAGCGCCTCGTCGGCCATGCCGCCGATGGCGGACAGCGCACTGCCCGCCTGCTCGGGGCGCCGTCCCAGCGCGCGGCGGCCGGCCTCGGCCTGGATGGCGATCACGCCGAGGGCGTGCGCGGCGAGGTCGTGCAGCTCCTGGGCCATGCGCACACGCTCGTTGGTGATCGCGTGCTCGACCAGCGCCTCCTGGTCGTGCCGGGCCTGCTCGGCCCGCTCGGCCAGCGTGCGTTCGCGCAGCCGCCGCCGGCGCCGGTCATTGCCCAGGACCCACGCCGCCCCGAATACCAGGTGCAGCAGCACGAAGGTCTCGAACGGCAGCAGGCCGAGCACGGTCAGCGCGATGACCCCGCCCGCCACCGCCGCGGCGGCCTGGAAGGTGCGCTCCGGCCGGTCGCGCGCGGCCAGGGAGAAGAAGGCGACCGCGGAGGCGAGGTCGGCGCCGGTGAAGGGGTAGCCCTGCACGCGCAGCGCGACGGTCGCCACCAGTACCACGCCGAACACAGCGAACGGCGCCCGCCGGCGCCGGATCAGGGAGACGGTCTGCAACGCGAGCAGCGCGCAGGCCAGCGCGTCCGGCGTCCGCTGCCCGCCGAGCAGACCGCCCGGGGTGCGGTCGAGCGCGAAGCCGAGCAGGCCAACGGCCAGCAGCAGCAGGGCGAGGGCTGGGTCGGTGAGCCGCGAGTGCAGACGCCGCAGCAGCCGCGTACCGGGACGTGGGCGCTCGGCGGAACGCCGCTCGCGCCGCGAGGTGCTCGTGCTCATGTGCGCCCGCTCATCCTGAGGGGATCTCGCCGATCGAGTCCGTAGGAGACCTCCCCCATCCGAAGGAGCTCTTGTGCTCGGCGTACCCTCCTTGGGAGGCTGCAAGTTCCGCACTCTGCCTGAAGACGGCGTGTGGACGCGAGTCTATCTTCAGAACCGTCGCGGAAGGGATATTTCACCGTGCGGTGGGCAGCATCACGGTGCGTAGCGATCTCGGTGCGGGGCGGTCGACAACGAGAGGGATGGTGGATGGAGATCTGGGGCCACTGCGCGCACTGCGACCGCTGGTTCCCCTGCGCCACGTGGTTCGATCGCACCGCTCCCGCACCCTGCTGCCCGCGCTGCGGGGACGAGCCCTGGGCCATCGAGAACCGCGCCGCCCGCGTCCTGGTGCGCAGCGCCTGAGCGCGCCCGCCGCTGCGTCCCGGCGGGGGCGCGACGGGGCCTGCACCGACCGCGCACGGGCTGAAGTCGCTGGTGGGGTGACGGAGCGGTCACGCGTACACTGACCGGGTGATCCGCGGCGCGGCGCGTTCGCCCGCGGATCTCCGCGCTCCGATCGGGGCCGCAGGCCCCGTGCACGGGTCCCGCGGGGCGCCACCCACCTCGAGGTGAGCCGGCGAGTAGGGACACGAGTGGCGAACGAGTACTACGCGGCCTATGGCACCGTGCTGGCCCTGATCGTCGCGGGCGTGGCCGTGGTTGCCCTGGCGTTCACGCTGAACCGCCTGATCCGACCCGACAAGTCCTACGGCGGCAAGCTGTCCACCTACGAGTGCGGGCTGGACCCCGTGGGTCAGGGCTGGTCCCAGACCCACATCCGCTACTACCTGTTCGCGTTCATGTTCGTGGTCTTCGACGTCGAGACCCTGTTCCTGTTCCCCTGGGCCGTCGTGCTGGGCAGCGCGCCGGACTCCCGCCAGGGCTTCATGCTCGGCGCCATGCTGGTGTTCCTGTTCTTCGTCACCATCACCCTGCCCTATGAGTACAAGAAGGGTGTGCTGAAGTGGGTCTAGTCGATTCCGTCGAGGTTCCGCAGCCGCTGAAATTCGTCCTCAACTGGGGGCGCAAGTACAGCTTGTGGGTGATGAACTTCGGGCTGGCCTGCTGCGCCATCGAGTTCATCGCCACCTCCTCGTCGCGCCACGACTTCATACGCCTGGGCGTCATCCCGTTCGCGCACGGTCCCCGGCAGGCAGACCTGATGGTGGTGGCGGGTACGCTGACGGACAAGATGGCGCCGGCGATCAAGCGCCTCTACGACCAGATGCCGGAGCCCAAGTACGTCATATCCTTTGGATCCTGTTCGAACTGCGGCGGCCCCTACTGGGACAGCTACTCGGTCACCAAAGGCGTGGACCAGATCATCCCCGTCGACGTGTACGTGCCGGGCTGCCCGCCCCGTCCCGAGGCCCTGCTGGAGGGGATCATCAAGCTGCAGGAGATGATCGCCACGGAGTCGCTGAAGGACCGTTACGCCCAGCGCGAGCTGGGCCAGCCGATCGTGGTCGGGGGTGGCGACCCGACCCGGCACCCGCTCACGGACCCGCAGTAGCCGATGGCGTTCACCACCGCCACGCTCACGGCCACCCAGGTCGGCGACCACCTCCGCGCGGCCCTCGAGGGCGACGTCCTCGAGGTCACCGACGCCTACGGCACCGCACGGGTGACGGTGCGGGCCGAGGCCCTGCCGCGTGCGGCGCGGCTGTGCAAGTCCGAGCCGCGCCTCGCCTTTGACTTCTTCGACTTCCTGTCCGCGGTCGACGAGCGCGAGCAGGGCTTCGCCGTCATCGTGTCGCTGTACTCGCTGGCCCACCGTCACCACGTGACGCTGCGCACGCTGGCGGATGGGGGTCGGGACGCGCCGCGGGTGCCCTCGCTCACCGGCGTCTACCGGGGCGCGAACTGGCACGAGCGCGAGACCTACGACATGTACGGGATCAGCTTTGCAGGGCATCCTTCGCTGCTCCCGCGCATCCTGACCGTGGAGAACTTCGAGGGCTGGCCCCTGCGCAAGGAGTTCCTGCTCGCCACCCGCGAGGCGAAGCCCTGGCCGGGCGCGAAGGAGCCCGAGGAGCGCAGGGAGGAGGCCGGTCCCGGCCAGTCCGAGGCGGTCATCGCCAACGCCGCGCCATTGAGCGCTGCCGAGAAGGACGCGGCGGCCGAGGCCGAGGCCAAGGCCGGCGCCGCGCAGGCGCGAGCGGACGCCGCGGACGCGGGTGAGGTCGACTACGACCGCGCGCTGTACGAGCAGCTGGTGGCCGAGGGCAAGAGCGAGCGCATCGCCCGCTCCCGCGCAAAGGCAGCCGCCATGCGCGCCCGCAAGAAGAGCGCGGAGGCCGTGGGCGGCGACGACCCGCCGGACGCGCCCAGCGTGGACCCGTCGGCGGCGCCCGCCAACGGCAAGCCCATGTCCACGTCCCCGCCCACCCCCGCGGCGGCGGCCGCGCGCACCGCGGCGGGCGACCCTGCGCCGTCCTCGCCCGAGGGCGCCGCGGCCGTGGCCGAGCTCGACATGGCAGACCCCAGCATCGCCAAGGACGCCGCGGCCGGCGCCGTGGGCGGCGACGTGGCCGCGGGCGCCCCGGGTGACGTCGCCGGTGTCGACCAGCCCGTGAGCGACCTCGCCGCCGAGGCCCGCGTCGGGACGGGCGCGCCGCCCACCGCCAGCGGCGCCCCGATCCGTCCACAGGATCGTGGCCCGGATCCGGAGCTCCCGCTCCGGGCCCCGGGCGTCGAGGCCGAGGGCCGCCACGCTGGCGCCGAAGAGCAGTCCGGCGAGCGCCCGGCCGCCGACACCCCCGGCATGGGGGCCGCGCCCGGCGACGCGATCACGCCACCGGCCGACGAGCCGCCGCCAGCGCCGGGCACGGACGCCTCGGATCGCGAAGAGGGAGGGACCACCCCATGACCGACACCCTGCCCCGCACCGGCGCCACCGTCATGCCCGGCGGGCCCGCCGAGGGGATGCTCATCGAGGTCCGCGACGGGGACCTGTCGACCCAGGACATGAACCTCAACATCGGCCCGCAGCACCCGGCAACCCATGGCGTGCTGCGTGTGGTCGTCGACCTGGACGGCGAGAAGATCGTGCGCGCCACCCCGGTGATCGGCTACATGCACCGCGGGTTCGAGAAGCTGGCCGAGGCCCGCGACTACCGCCAGATCATGGCGCTGGTGAACCGCCACGACTGGCTGTCGGCGTTCTGCAACGAGATCGGCGTGGCGATCGCCGTCGAGCGGATGATGGGCCTGGAGGTGCCGGAACGCGCGGAGTGGATCCGCGTGATCATGGCCGAGTGGAACCGGGTCCTGAACCACCTGATGTTCGTCGCGTCGTTCGGGCTGGAGCTCGGGGCGATCACGCCGGTGTTCTTCGCGTTCCGTGAGCGCGAGGACATCCAGCATCTCATGGAGTCCGCCACGGGCGGGCGGCTGCACTTCTCCTACACCCGCGTCGGCGGCCTGAAGGAGGACCTGCCGCGCGGCTTCCTGGCCGCCTCCGCGCAGATGACCAAGACCATCCGCGTGCGCGTCGACGAGTACCGCGACCTGCTGACCGGCAACGAGATCTTCCAGGCGCGCACGAAGGGCGTTGGCGTCCTGCCCCCCGACGTCGCCATCGACTTCGGCGTCACCGGCCCCACCCTGCACGCCACGGGGGTGCCGGAGGACGCCCGCGTCACCGAGCCCTACGGGGTCTACGGCCAGCTCGACGTCCCCGTGCCCACCTACACCAGCGGCGACAGCTACGACCGCTTCATGGTCCTGCTCGAGCGCATCGACGCGAGCTGCCACATCATTGACCAGGCCCTCGGGCGCATCACGGCGGGTCCCATCAACCAGAAGCTGCCCAAGGTCGTCAAGGCGCCCGAGGGCGAGATCTACGTCCGCACGGAGAACCCGCTGGGGCAGTGCGGCTACTACCTGGTCTCCGACGGCAAGAAGAACCCCTGGCGGCTGAAGATGCGCACGCCGAGCTTCAGCAACGTGCAGATGGTGCCCTACCTGCTCGAGGGCGCCCTGCTGAGCGACATGATCGCGGTGCTCGGCAGCGTGTTCTTCGTCGTCGGCGACGTGGACCGGTAGGGACAGCCAGTGGAAAGCCTCCTCAACGTCGACGGCTTCATGTTCGCGGCCGCCGTGACGATCGCGCTGAAGCTCGCGCTCGTCGTGGTCTTCTTCTTCACCGTGCCGCTCGGCGTCGGCTACATGGAGCACAAGGGCCTGGCCCACATGCAGGACCGGCTGGGGCCGATGGAGGCTGGCCCGCACGGCACGCTCCAGCTGGTGGCGGACGGCATCAAATTCCTGCAAAAGGAGGACATCGTCCCGGCCGCGGCGGACCGCTGGGTCTACAAGCTCGCCCCCGCGGTGGCCATGCTGCCGGCGATGTTCATCCTGGTGACCATCCCGCTGGGCCCGGGCCTGTTCGCAGAGAACCTCGACGCCGGCATCTTCTTCGCGCTGGCCATCTCCTCGGTCAGCGTGATCGGCGTGCTCATGGGCGCCTGGTCCAGCGCGAACAAGTTCTCGCTCATGGGCGGGCTGCGCGCCGCCGCCCAGCTCATTGCCTACGAGCTGCCGCTGGTGCTCGGCGCCGCGGCGGTCGTGCTGCAGGTCGGCAGCCTGTCGCTGGTCGACATCGTCGAGGCGCAGGCCGACTTCCAGCTGTTCGACACGATCCGGATCTGGTTCTTCCTGCCGCACTTCGTGGGGCTCGGGCTGTTCTACGTCGCGTCGCTGGCGGAGCTCAACCGACCGCCCTTCGACATGCCGATCGCGGACTCCGAGCTGATCTTCGGGCACATGACCGAGTACACCGGCCTGCGCTACGCGTTCTTCATGCTCACCGAGTACGCGGGCATGGTCGTGCTGTCCGCGCTGACCGCGATCCTGTTCCTCGGCGGCTGGTACCCGTGGCCGGGCTTCGACTTCTCGATCGTGCCATTCGGCGTGGCCGGTGCGGCGGTGGTCGGCTTCGCCGCGACCATCGGCAAGATCCTCGCGCTGACGTTCATCATGATCTGGCTGCGGGCCACGTTCCCCCGGCTGCGCGAGGACCAGCTCCAGCGCATGAGCTGGCTCGTGATGATCCCGCTGGCGCTGCTCAACATCGTCGTCGTCGCCATCATCAAGGTGGTCGCGTAGTGCCCTCGCTGCCCACGCCGACCGTCCCCAAGATCGGCCTGCTCAAGGGTCTCGGCGTCACGCTGAAGACCATGCTCTCGCCGGCCACCACGCAGCGGTACCCGCACGTCAAGCCCGACCTGCCGCCGCGCACGCGCGGGGTCATCGCGCTGATGGAGGAGAACTGCACGGTCTGCATGCTGTGCGCTCGCGAGTGCCCCGACTGGTGCATCTACATCGACTCCCACAAGGAGGTCGCCCCGTCCAAGGACGGCGGCCGCGCGCGCACCCGCAACCTGCTCGACCGCTTCGCCATCGACTTCGCGCTGTGCATGTACTGCGGGATCTGCGTGGAGGTCTGCCCCTTCGACGCGTTGTTCTGGTCGCCCGAGTTCGAGTACTCCACCTACTCGGTCCGCGAGCTGACCCACGAGAAGGAGCAGCTGCGGGTGTGGATGGATACCGTCCCCGCCCCGCCGGAGCTCGACGTCGGCGCCGAGAACCCCAAGGAGATCGTCGACGGCCTCGCCGCGGCCCTCAAGGCCGCCGAGCAGGCGGCCGTGGCCGCCGCCCCGGCCGCAGCGGGCGCGCCGGCCGCGTCCGGGGCGCCCGCGGTGACCGCCACGGTGCCGCCGCCCGCCGAAGACATCCACGTGGAGGCGCAGGTCGACCAGAAGGTCTTCGACGAGCTGGTGGCCGGCGGCGCCAGCGAGCGCGTGGCCCGCGCCAAGGCCAAGGCCGCGTACGTGCGCGCGGAGAAGGCGCGCATCCGGGGGGAGAGGGCGGGCGCCAGCCCGCCGGCGGGCGGGGATTCTGATGGACGAGAGGCGGAAGCGTGACGGCGCAGGACATCGGAATGTTGCTCGTGGCGGTGGTCGGGACGGCGTCGGCGCTGCTGGTGGTGGCGTCGCGCAACGTGGTGCACTCCGCGCTCTACCTGGTGATCGCGCTGCTGTCGGTGGCGGCGACCTTCCTGCTGCTCGGCGCGGAGTTCCTCGCCTGGGCCCAGGTGCTCGTCTACGTCGGCGCCGTCGTGGTGCTCATCCTGTTCGGGCTCATGCTGACCCGGGCGCCCATCGGCCCGACAGCGCAGGGCAACGAACTGGGCCGCGCGCTGCCGATGGGCGTGAGCATCGCGCTGTTCGGCTTCCTCGCCACCGTGATCTTCCTGGCCTACCCCACCACCGATATCGCGCTGGCGCCCACCACGACCGCCGCGCTCGGCTCGGTGCTCTACGTGCACTGGGCCTTCCCGTTCATGGTGCTCGGGTTCTTCCTCACCGTATCGCTGATCGGTGCGATCATCCTGGCGCGCAAGGAGGAGGGCGAGGGCCCCGACCCCTACGCCGACGCCGTGACCGAGGTCCCGGTGCCCGCCGAGAGCGACACCACCGGCGATCCCACACCCGTGGGCCGCTAGCCATGCAGGCGGTCTACCCGCTCGTCTTCTCGGCGGCGCTGTTCTGCGTCGGCGTCTACGGGGTGCTGTCGCGGCGCAACGCCGTGCTCGTGCTGATGTCGGTGGAGCTCATGCTCGCCAGCGTCACCATCAACCTGGTGGCCTTCGGCGCCATTCTCGGCGCCGGCGCGGACCCGCTGCTCACCGGGCAGGTGTTCGCGCTGTTCGTGATGGCCGTCGCCGCCGCGGAGGTGGGCGTGGGGCTGGCGATCGTGCTGCTGCTGTACCGCAACCGTGCGTCGGTGAACATCGACGACGCCGACCTGATGAAGTACTAGGAGCCCACCCGGTGTCGGAGTTCGCCTGGCTCATCCCCGCGGTCATGGCCCTGTCGGCCCTGACGATCCTGCTGTTCGGCAAGCGCATGCCGCGCCACGGCGCCGAGGTCGGGATCCTCGCGCTGGGGGTCGCCTTTGTGCTGTCCGTGCTCGTGGCCGTCGAGGTCTTCAGCGCCAACGTCGCGGCGGTGGCCGAGGTCGAGGAGGCGCACTCGGTCCAGAGCGTCTGGGAGGTCGGCGGGCGTGAGGTGACCCTGGTTGTCGACGCGGCGGAGGGCGGGGAGGCCGCCGAGATCCCCGCCGGGGTGCACGAGTTCCGCCTCGAGCAGTCGACCGAGCTGTCGCCCATCGGCGGCGGGTTCAGCATCGAAGCGGGGACCCGCATCGACGGGCTCACCGCGATGATGTTCCTGCTGGTCAGCTTTGTGAGCTTGATGGTGCACGTCTACTCCACGGGCTACATGCACGGCGACCCGCGCTACACCTGGTATTTCACGCTGCTGTCGGTGTTCACGTTCTCGATGCTGCTGCTGGTGATCGCGAACAACCTGCTGATGGTCGTGATGGGCTGGGAGCTGGTGGGCGTGTGCTCGTTCCTGCTGATCGGCTTCTGGTGGGAGGAAAAGGCCAACAGTGACGCGGCCATCAAGGCCCTCCTCACCACCAAGCTGGGCGACGTGGGGCTGATGGTCGGTGTCGTCGGCCTGTGGTCGGAGTTCGGCACCTTCAACATCACGCGCATCTATGAGGGGGTCGCGGCGGGCGACTTCGATCAGGGACTGCTGACGTTCAGCCTGCTCGCGCTGTTCATCGGCGCGGTCGGCAAGTCCGCGCAGTTCCCGCTCCACACCTGGCTGCCGGACGCGATGGCCGGGCCGACCCCGGTGTCCGCACTCATCCACGCCGCCACCATGGTGACCGCCGGGGTGTTCCTGATCGCACGGCTGTACCCCGTGTACCAGGCCTCGCCCACCACCCTGACCGTGATCGCGATCATCGGCGTCATCACGCTGTTCGCGATGGGACTGCTCGCGCTCGTGCAGGACGACGTGAAGCGCGTCCTGGCCTACTCGACGATCTCCCAGCTCGGCTACATGGTGGCGGCGCTCGCCTTCTCCTACACCGCGGGCATCTTCCACCTGTTCGCCCACGGCTTCTTCAAGGCGCTGCTGTTCCTCGGCGCCGGCTCGCTCATCCACGCGGTGCACTCGAACAACATGAGCGACATGGGGGGCTTGAGGAAGCCCATGCCGGTGACCTTCGCCACCTTCGTGATCGGGTCGGCGGCCCTGGCGGCGATCCCGCCGCTGGCGGGCTTCTGGTCAAAGGACGAGGTCCTGGCGGGCGCGTTCGGGGCCGGCGGGTACAGCGGGACGCTGGTCACCGTGCTCGGTGGGCTGGGCGGCATGATCACGGCGTTCTACATGGCCCGCGTGCTGTGGCTGGTGTTCGCCGGCGAGTTCCGCGGCAACGGCCACCCGCACGAGAGCCCCGCGGCGATGAAGTGGCCGCTGGTGGTGCTGGCCGTGCCCGCCGCGCTCATCGGCTTCGTCAACCTGCCTTTCGACTTCGCCCACCCGCGCGGCTTCGCGGCCTGGACGATGTTCGACCTCGCGTACTTCGAGGGACACCCCGTGGAGTTCAACCTGCTCCTGGCGCTGGGGACGACACTGCTGGCGCTGTTGGGCATCGCGGCCGCGACCGCCATCTACCGGCGCCGCGCGGCGGTGGCGAACGACCCGATGCTGCGGCTGGGCCTGTTCACCCAGGTGCTGCAGAACAAGTACTACCTGGACCAGCTCTATATGGGGGTGATCGTCCGGCCGCTGCGCGACCGCGTGGCCCCGGCGGCCTACTGGTTCAATGACCACGTCCTGGACCGCATCGTCAACCTGGCGGGCGCGGGGGCGGTGGGCCTGGGCCGTGTGACGTACCGCACCGTGGACCAGCGCGGGATCGACGGCGTCGTCAACGGGATCGGCAGCACGGCGAACTACACCGGCAACCTGCTGAAGTTCGCCCAGTCCGGCAACGTGCAGCTCTATGCAGGGGCGCTGTTCGTGGGCGTCTTCGTCCTCGGCGTGCTCTTCGCGGTCGCCTAGAAAGGTTCACGCAGCATGTGGGAGAACGCGGCGCTCACCATCACGGTGTTCCTGCCACTCGCCGGGGCGGGCGTCATCTCGCTGATCCCCAAGGCCCGCGAGGAGCAGGCGCGCACCGTCGCCCTGCTCGTCTCGGTCCTGGCGTTCGCGCTGTCGCTGGCGATCCTGGGCAGCTACTACCTCGGCGGCAACTCCCCGGCACCGGGGGAGCTGTCGTTCGAGGTCAACACCGAGTGGATCCCCGCCATCGGCGCGAACTTCCATCTCGGCATCGACGGGATCTCGCTGCCGCTGTTCGTCCTCAGCTACCTGCTCACGTTCCTGTGCGCGGTCTACGCCTTTCACCACATCGAGGATCCCGGCAAGCCCAAGGCCTTTCTGGCACTCATGCTGATGCTACAGACGGGGATGGCCGGGACGTTCATCGCCTTTGACCTGATCCTGTTCTTCATCTTCTGGGAGCTGGTCCTGGTCCCGATGTACTTCCTCATCGGCATCTGGGGCGGTGAGCGGCGCGAGTACGCCGCGATCAAGTTCTTCCTCTACACGCTGTTCGGCTCGGTGTTCATGCTGGTCGCGTTCCTGGCGCTGTACTTCCGCTCCGGGGTCGGCACCTTTGACATCCAGGAGCTGACGGCGCTGGGCGCGGCGGGTGAGTTCCGGGGGACGTTCGGGCTGCTCGCCTTCGGCGGCATCGCGCTGTCGTTCGCCATCAAGGCGCCGATGTGGCCGTTCCACACCTGGCTGCCGGACGCCCATACCGAGGCGCCGACCATCGGCTCGGTCCTGCTGGCCGGGATCCTGCTGAAGATGGGCACCTACGGCTTCGTCCGCATCGCGCTGCCGATCCTGCCGGAGGCCGCCGCCGCCTACGCGCCGATCATCGCGGTGCTGGCCGTGATCGCGATCCTGTACGGCGCGCTGTGCTGCCTGGCCCAGACCGATCTGAAGCGGCTCATCGCGTTCTCGTCGGTGGGGCACATGGGCTTCGTCATGCTCGGCATCGCCACGCTTACCCCGATCGGCATCAACGCCGCGATCTTCGGCATGGTGGCCCACGGGATCATCACCGGGATGCTGTTCTTCATCGTCGGCAGCGTGAAGGACCGCTATCACACCCGGGCGATCGCCGAGATCGGCGGCGGCATGAACCAGGTGCTGCCGCGCATGAGCGGGCTGATGATGTTCGTCGGCATCGCCAGCCTCGGGCTGCCGGGGCTGGCGGGCTTCTGGGGCGAGATGTTCGCGCTGCTCGCCGCGTTCAACCCGGCGCCGGTGCTGCAGGAGGCCGGCTACCTGCCGCTGTACCGCACGCTCATGGTGCTCGGTGCGGTCGGCACGCTGATGACCGCTGGCTACTTCCTGTACATGTTCCAGCGCGTGAACCAGGGTGTCGCGCCGCAGCGCTGGCGCGACGCGGGCCTGGGTGACGTGTCGGTGATCGAGTGGGGGACCTGGCTGCCGCTGCTGATCCTGATCCCGGTGCTGGGTTTCCTGCCCTTCCTCGTCACCGGCATCACCGACGCGCCCGTGACCGAGCTGTTCAACCGCGTGTTCGGCTAGCCGATGCCCGCCGACGTGATGTCGTTCGACTGGTTCGCACTCGCACCGGAGCTCACGCTGCTGACCACGGCGCTGGTGGTGCTGCTCGTCGAGCTGTTCCTCGCGCAGCGCCACAAGCAGTTCGTGAACCCGATCGCCGCGCTCGGGGTGCTCGTGTCGCTGGGGTGGGTCGTCGCGCTCGCCGTCGACGGCACCCGCCGCACCTCGTTCGGCCAGATGTTCGTGGTCGACAACTACGCCCTGCTGTTCAAGGTGTTCTTCCTCGGTACCGCGCTGTTCGTGCTGTTCCTGTCCTACCGGTACTTCGCCGAGATCCGCACCTACCAGGGGGAGTACTACTTCCTGCTGCTCAGCGCGTTCACCGGCATGCTGCTCATGCCCAGCGCCCGCGACCTGGTGATGATCTTCCTCGCACTCGAGCTGGTCAGCGTGCCGGGCTTCGTCATGGCGGGCCTGCGCAAGTTCGACCTGCGCTCCAACGAGGGCGCGCTGAAGTTCTTCCTCATCGGCGTGCTGAGCGTGGCGGTCCTGCTGTTCGGGTTGTCGGTGGTCTACGGCTTCACCGGCACCACCGACCTCGCCGGCGTGGGCGCCGCGCTCGCCGAGTCCGAGCGTGAGCCGCTGCTGCTCGGCTCGATCCTGTTCGTCATCGTCGGCTTCGGCTTCAAGATCTCCGCCGTGCCGTTCCACTTCTGGGCGCCGGACACCTACGAGGGGTCACCGATCCCGGTGACGGCCTTTCTTTCTGTTGCTTCCAAGGCGGCGGGCTTCGCGGGCCTGCTGCAGGTCTGCTTCGTGGCCTTCGAGCCCGTGGCGGACGTGTACGCCCCGGTGCTCGGCGTGATCGCGGTGCTGACCATGACGCTGGGCAACCTCACCGCGCTGCAGCAGCGCAACATCGTTCGGCTGTTCGCCTACTCCTCGGTGGCGCACGCGGGCTACATGCTCGTGCCGTTCGCGCTCGTGCGGCCGGGCGACGTCGAGCTGAACAGCGCGTTCTTCAGCGCGGTGCTCGTGTACCTGCTGGCCTACTCGGTGATGAACATCGGCGCCTTTGCGGTCGTGACCGCGATGGCGCGCCAGCAGCCGGATCGCTTGATCTCCGGCTACGCCGGGCTGGGCCAGCGCGCCCCGGGGCTGGCGATCGGGCTGTCACTGTTCCTGCTGTCGCTGGGTGGGGTGCTGCCGATCGTGGTGGGTTTCTGGGCGAAGCTCTACGTGCTGCAGGCCACGATCATCGAACCCACGGCCGGCGCGATCGCGCTCGCCGCCGCGGTGGTGGTGAACTCGGTGATCGGCGCCTTCTACTACCTGCGCCTGCTGCGCATCACGTGGTTCGACCCGCCCACCCTCACCGACGAGATCCGCCCCGGCTTCGCCCTCAACGTCGCCGTCGCATTCCTCGCCGCCGTCGTCCTCGCCGTCGGCGTCTACCCCCAGGCCTTCGCCGGCTTCGCCGAACTTTCCACCCTCGCCACCGCCACCCCCTAGTTGACTAGGCGACGGTCCAGCGCGTGGCGCTGCTGGCGAAGTCGGCGGTGCGCACCGCGATGACGACCCGGGGCGCGACACGGAAGACTGGGTTCTCGCTGGGGTCCGGGAAACCCATGCCGTACTTGCGCTGGTAGATCTCCAGGAGGGCGGCCGTATCGCTGCTCACGCGTTCGGCGATGCCCTTGACGACGACGGACTCGTCGGCCTGCTCCGTGCTAACCGAGCAGCGAGGGTTGGCGGCCAGGTCGCGCGCCTTGACCGACGCCTCGCCGGTGCTGAAGCACAGCGCGCCGTCGGTCCACACGCCCCAGACGGCCGCGAGGTGTGGACCGCCGTCCGGGCTCGTGGTGGCCACCCAGTAGTTCCGTGCGCCTTCGAGACGCTCCACCGCCCAGGTCCACGGCAGCAGGCCGGTCTCGCCGGTGTCGATGCCGTAGCCCGGCACCCACGGGCGGCTCGCGACGGGTTCGGCTTCCATGGTTCGCCTTTACCGAGGTTTTGCACAGCTTCCATGCGGCCCAAGCGTTCCGCTCAGGGCGCCCGGTATGCTTGTGGATGCGGATGACAGGTGGTCATCCGCCACAAGGAGTAGTGACTGCCGAGCGATGCTCAAGTCGTTCAAGACCGTCGTCCTGCTGGCCACGCTGTCCGGCATCATCCTGCTGATCGCGGACCGGTTCAGCGGTGGCCTGTACATCGGGCTCTTCATCGCCCTGGTGATGAACGTCGGGTCCTACTGGTTCAGCGACAAGCTGGCCATCCGCATGGCCCGCGCCCGCGAGGTCAGTCCCGACGAGCTGCCCTGGTATCACGAGATGGCGGGCGAGCTGTCGGAGAAGGCCGGCTCGCCGATGCCCCGCCTCTACATCTCGCCGTCGCCCCAGCCCAACGCGTTCGCCACGGGCCGCAACCCGCGTCACGCGGCGGTGTGCCTGAACCAGGGCCTGATCGAGCTGCTCGACCGTGACGAGATGGAGGGCGTGCTCGCTCACGAGCTTTCCCACGTCTACAACCGCGACATCCTGATTGGCACGATCGCCGCCACCCTGGCCACTTCCATCACCTTCGTCGCGCGTTTCGCGCTGTTCTTCGGCGGCGGCGGCCGCGACGAGAACAGCAACCCGATCGCCCAGATCGCGCTGGTGATCCTCGCGCCGATCGCTGCGATCCTCATCCAGTTCGCCATCACGCGCAGTCGTGAGACGCAGGCGGACACGTCCGGGTCCCAGCTGTCCGGCAAGCCGCTGGCGCTCGCGAGCGCCCTGCAGAAGCTGGAGCTGGGCGGTCGCGCGCGCCGCAACGCCCCGGCCAGCCCGGCCGAGACGTCGCCGGCGTTCAGCCAGCTCTACATCGCCGCCCCGTTCGGTGGCGCACGCACCCGGGGGGCGGGAGGCTTCGGCAACCTGTTCCGCACTCACCCCACCACCCAGGTCCGCGTCGCCAACCTCGAGATGATCGCCCGGCGCATGGGCCAGCTCACCTGATCCCGGCCGGTACGCGCTGAGCGTCACTCCTCGTCACTCAAATGGGTGACCAGTCAGGATGAGCCACAGCAGAATGACTCCTCCTGGTCTCGCTGTTGGGGGTGGCGCTGCGTACCCTTTGTGGTGTGCGAGGTGCACCCGGTCGCGGGACCGGCTTCCCCTGGCACCGACGCGGCGGGCCGCGGGGATCGACCGGGCGCCCGGTGGCGGCACCGGCGGCGACGAGAGTCGCACCTGCT
>Ga0136616_10000165_pt1 | contig 26967 bp, 20 predicted proteins | sample AntDrymUQ2992106_2_FD_106648 | JGI IMG/M metagenome (GOLD analysis project Ga0136616, IMG submission 106648) | Polar desert sand microbial communities from Dry Valleys, Antarctica - metaG UQ299 (21.06) | ecosystem: Environmental > Terrestrial > Soil > Desert | place: Antarctica: Dry Valley... | reverse complement strand
TGAAGAACATGGTGGTGGGAAGCTCGAACCTGTTGGCTGCCATCGGATTCGCCGTGTTCGGACCGGTGGACTGGCGGTTCGTACTGCCGCTGGCCGTCGGTTGCTTTCTGGGTGGCCTGGTCGCGCCCTGGATCGTCCGCCGGATCTCGGACACCCCGCTACGGATCGGCATCGGCCTGATCGGCGTGGGGCTGGCCGTGAAGCTCGGCCTGGACGCCTACCGCTAGCCGGCTGCCCCGAGGGTGATCGCGTTGCCGACCTCGGGCCGACTCGATGGGATCAGCGTTTGGCACTCCACGGCACGCCGCGCCCGCCCGAAGAGGTATCCCTGCCCCACGCGGAACCCGAGCCGGGAGAGACGCTGCAGTTGGTCGTGGGTCTCCACGCCTTCGGCGACGGCCTGGATCGACAGGCCGCGGGCAAGGTGCACGATCGCGGCCGGAATCGCTTCTGCGGCCGGTGATCGCCCGAGCTCGGCGGTGAACGAGCGATCCAGCTTGATCAGATCCACCGGAAAGCGACCGAGATAGCTCAGCGACGACCAGCCGGTGCCGAAGTCATCGAGGGCGATCCGCACACCGGCGGCACGTAGTCGCTGCAACCGTTCGCCCACCTGCGCATCCTTGATCAGCACCTGCTCGGTCACCTCGAGAATCAGCCGATCGGGCGGCACGTTCGCGCCGCGCAGCGCCTCGAGCACCTCATCCTCGATACCCGGTTGCTGCAGGGTCCGCCCGGAGAGGTTGACCGAGAGTTCGAGGTCCTCGCAACTGGAATCGCGGCGCCACGCCGCGAGCTGGGTCACCGCCGCGCAGAGCACCGCCCGGTCGATGGCTGAGACCAACCCGGTCTCCTCCGCCCGGGTCAGCCATTCGCCGGGACCGACCGCCGGATGTCCGGGGCGGCACCAGCGAGCCAGCGCCTCGAAGCCCAGCAGCCGGCCGCTGCCCAGGTCGACGACGGGCTGGAACCACGGTTCGATCTCCCCCTCGGCGAGCGCTCTGACCAGACCGCTGCGCAGGTCGAGCTGCTCGAGCAGGACCGCCGACATTCCCGATTGATAACGCGCCCACCCACCGCCTCGGCGTTTGGCGGTGTACATCGCCACGTCGGCCTCGCGCAGCATGTCTCCGGACGAGTAGGTCAACCCAGCGGCGGTCGTCACGCCGATGCTGACCTCGGGACGCAACTCATGACCGTGCAGCAGCAGCGGCGGCCTGAGCGTGAGCAGCAACTGTTGCGCCGCCACCTCTGGGTCGCCATGGATCAGCACGGCAAACTCGTCACCGCCGAAGCGGGCGATCAAGTGATCAGCGGGCAGTGCCGATCGCAGTCGATCCGCGACTTCGACGAGAACCAGGTCCCCGGCGTCATGGCCCAGCGTGTCGTTCACCGTCTTGAAGTCGTTGAGATCGAGAAAGGCGATCGACGGACGCGATCCACCGGCGTTCCAGGCAGCGAGTTCGGAGTCCAAGGTGTCGACGAAGCGGTCCCGGCTGGCCAAGCCGGTCAACGTGTCGTGGTCCACCTGGCGCCGAAGGTCCTGGGTTGCGCGCTCCCGGGCCAGCAGGGCAGTCTCCAGCGCGTCGGTGCGGTCGCTGAGCAACTCCGACCGATGTTCGGCGAGGGTGAGCAGCCCGCGGCCGCGAGCCACGACCAGGGCCAACAGAGCCGCGGTGGCCGCGGCGGCGAACAGTCCGTCGCTGATTCCGCCCAGCGGCGGACCGAAGAGCAACTGGTAGAGCATCAGCGCGGGGGCGAACAGAGCCGGCACGAGCAGGGCCTGCAGCCGTCGCCGGCCGCCCGGCCCGGCCGCGCGGGTACGAAGCTGAGTGAGCCGAATCATCGAGGGGTGCAGGGCCGCCAGTCCGACCATCAGGTTGAGCAACAGCCAGCCGGCATCGGTGAATTCGCCCGTCACGTACACGTTCTGCGCCTCGCGGACGTTGAAGGCCAGGTCCACCGCCACCAGGGATACGAGTCCGGCGGTGAGCAGGAGGTAGGCCGGGTACACCGACAGCCGTCCGGCCAGCATCCGCAACACCATCAGGAGCAGGCCGAGGTCGAGCAACGGGTAGACCATCCCGGCGATGGAGGACAGGGCGCTGACCCCATCGGCGACGATGTACGGCTGAAACAGTGGCTCCCAGAGCACCACGGCCGCGCCGGTGGTCCAGATCGACGCGTCGACCCACGCCGCCCGGTCGGGGTGGCCGGTCGAGCTGAGGAACCGTCCGATCGCGACGTAGACCAGCGGGTAGAACAGCAGATAGGCCACATCGGCCAAGGATGGGAACGGTTTAGCGGCTCCGACGGTGTGATCGAGCACGATGGACGTGGCATCGCCGAGAAAGAAGCAGCCGAACCCGGCCATCAGCAGCAGCCACGGGGAACGATCGGCGGGCTGGTACCTGCGTACACCCCACCAGAGCGCGACAAGCACCGAAGCCGACGACAGCAGGTAGATGGCGTCCTTGCCGGTGGCCGCGACGAAGGGATATATCGCGAGGCCAGCGACGGCCACGGCGAGATAGATCCATCGAATCCTGCGCATGCGAAGCTCCAGTCCGGCGCTTCCGATGGAGCTCCGCTCAGCCACAAGGGTCGCACATGCGACTACTTATGGTGATCGCACACGCACTTTACGCCATCCGGGTGGCTAGGCCCGTGCTGGGGCGCCCGTGCGGGGCAGCGCCGCGGCGCGAAGCAGGTCGGCCAGCACCGTGCCGAGGTCCAGTCCGGCAGCAGCCACCGACATCGGCAGCATGGAGGTGTCGGTCATTCCTGGCGAGACGTTGACCTCGAGGAAGTAGATCTCCCCGTCCGGGCTGATGATCGCGTCGCTACGCGACAGCCCGGACAGGGCCAGCGTGCGATGTACGGTCAGCGCGACTTCGGCGGCCATGGCCGCGGTGCCGTCATCGAGGCGGGCCGGGGTGAAGTACTCGGTCATTCCCGGCGTGTAGCGGGCCGCGTAGTCGAAGACGCCGGACTGCGGAACGATCTCCACTGCCGGCAAGGCGATCGGCCCGTCCGCGCGGTCGATCACCGAGATCGCGACCTCGGTCCCGCTGATGAACTGCTCGATCAGCACCGTGTCCGCGTAGGCGAAGGCACCGATCATGGCCTCCGGAAGCTCTTGCACAGTACTGACTTTGATCGTTCCCAGTGCCGACCCGCCCTGGGCCGGCTTGAGCATCAGGGGCAGGCCGAGTCGGGACAGGATGAGGTCAAGCACGGCGCCGGCGCCCAACTCGCGATAGGTGGAATGCGGCAAGGCAACCCATTCCGGGGTGCGGATACCGGCGCCCGTGGCCCGGGCCTTGGCGCCGGGCTTGTCCCAGGCCAGCCGACTGGCCGTGGAACTGCTTCCGACGTACGGGATTCCGGCCAGTTCCAGGACGGAGCGCAGTGAACCGTCCTCGCCAGATGCCCCGTGCAGCGCGATGAACAGCGCGTCGCACGGGTGGGTAGCGAGCGCGGGCAGTAACCCGGCGTCGGTATCGAGGACTTCGACATCGAGACCGGCGTTGCGCAATGCCGCGCTGATCCGGCGCCCGCTTCGCATCGACACGTCGCGTTCGAAGGTGAGCCCGCCGGCGAGCACGACCACCCGCAGCGCGTCGGGGGTCAGGGCTGCGGCAGCAGCGGGGTCGCTCATGGCGCATCGGCGGCTGGAGAGCTGCCGCCGGTCGCGGAGCGGCTCGCCGCCGTACCCGGGTCGGGTGACAGGTCGCCGGCCCGTACGGTCACCGGCGCAGCGCCGTGCAACGACGCCGGATCGATGCCGCCGAAGGTCTCCCGCAACTCGATCTCGGACTCGATGACACCGGCCAGACGCCGGACGCCCTCGCGGATCCGGTCCGGCTCGGGGTAGCAGTAGGACAACCGGAGGAAGCGTTGCCCCGACCCGTCGGCATAGAAGCCGACACCGGGAACGTAGGCGACCCGAGCACTGATCGCCCGGGGCTGCATCACTTTGGCGTCCAGGCCTTCTGGCAACTGCAGCCAGACATAGAAGCCGCCGTCGGGCTTGGTCCAGCTCACGCCGTCGGGCATCAGCGCGGCCAGGGAGTCCAGAGTCGCGTCCCGTCGTTCCCGGTAGAGCTCGCAGAACACCTTGATCTGCTGCTGCCATGGCTGGGTGTCCAGGTACCTCGCCACCGCGTACTGGGTCAGCGAGGGCGGACACAGGATCTGGGCCTCACTGGCCAGCACCAACTTCTCCCGGACGGCGACCGGCGCGTACACCCAGCCGACCCGCAAACCAGGGGAGAAGGTCTTGGAGAACGAGCCGAGATAGATAACCCGATCCGCAGCTCGAGAGCGCATGGCAGGCAACGGGTCCCGGTCAAAGCCGAGCAGTCCGTACGGATTGTCCTCCACGATCAGAAGGTCGAACTCGTCAGCCAGAGCGAGAATCTCCTCGCGCCGTTGCACCGGCAACGTGACGCCAGCCGGGTTGTGGAAGTTCGGCACGGTATAGAGGAACTTCGCCCGGAGGCCCTGCGCCCGCAACGTCAGCAGAGCTTCGCGCAGCGCCTCGGGGATCAGCCCGTCGGCGTCCATGTCGACATGTCGCACCTCGGCCTGCGCTGCCTGGAAGACGCCCAGAGCGCCGACGTAGGACGGAGCCTCGGCCAGCACGATGTCTCCGGGATCGCAGAAGACCCGGGCGACCAGATCCAAACCCTGCTGCGAACCGACCGTCACCACCACGTTGTCCGGCGATGCGTCGATGTCCCCGCCCACGCCGATGCCCTCCAGGGCCATCACGTCGCAGATCCGCTCTCGCAGCCGCGGGTCGCCCTGTCCGGATCCGTACTGCAACGTGGTGGCGCCGTGACCGCTGACCAGATCGCCGATCATCGAGCCGACCGCGTCCAGCGGGAGCGCGGTGACCGCCGGCATCCCGCCGGCCAGGGAGACAACCTCCGGCCGGCTCACGACGGCGAACAGAGCTCGGATCTCCGATGCGGTCATGCCGTGGGTACGGGCGGCATAGCGGTCGGAGTAGGGATCAAGCCTGGTGCCGGACACCCAGGCGAGTGTAGCGACACCTCGACTCCCGCACGTTACGCGCATAACGTGCGGGATTCCGGGCCGGATTCGGGACGTTATGCGCATAACGTGCGGGATTCCGGGCCGGATTCGGGACGTTATGCGCATAACGTGCGGGGATGGAGATCAGGCCGTGCTCTGCCCAGGACCTTGCTCGGTTGCAGGCGGGCTGGCCGATTCCGGGAAGCGACATCCACGCTGCGCATTTTGCGGCTCAGCAAACCGGGTCGGCTACCTATCTCGTGGCCTGGCGCGGTGGGCTCCCGGTTGGGTCGGGCATGGTCCAGTGGGGCGGCTGCGTAGGCCCGCACGCGCGGTCAGCGCATCCGGGCTGCATCGAGTTCAATCATCTGCAGGTCCGACCCGAAGAGCGCGGCAGCGGGGTCGGCTCGGCGCTGATCGCTGCGGCCGAAGACCTGATCCGATGGCGCGGCCATCCGGAGGTCGGCATCGGCGTAGCTGCCGACAACCCAGCTGCCGCTGCGCTCTACCGCCGGCTCGGGTACGAATTGACCGGCGTACGGGACACGATCGCCTACACCTGGTTCGACGGAGACGGCGCAGCGCACGACGAAATCGAACACGACGAACTGCTGGTCAAGGCACTGCGTGACCAGCGCCGAACGTCACCGACCTCGGGGCCGCAAGTCGGCTGAGGACCAGCGCCGCGGTGGCCAGTACGGTGCTGAAGCCGATCAGAAACAGCGCCGGGCCGGGCGATACCACCGCTGATCCAGCAACTCCGCCGGAGACGATGGTCGGTAATCCGATGAATGTCTGCAGCGCACTGACCCCGATCAAGAAGCCCGCACCAGCTGTGAAGAGCAACTGGCGATGCAGCCAGCCCTCGCCTCGGCCGCGGGCCCGCACAACGGCGACAGCTGCCCAGAGCGCGAGAGCCGCTGCGGCGGTGAATGGGACGCCGTAGATCCACTGGGCCTGCGCAGCTGACTCGCCGGCGATTCCGGTGCTCGACGTGGTCCAGATACCGATCCGGGTGACGAAACTGTCGTTGGTGAAGAGGTACAACGGAAAGAACCAGGCGAGAATCGTGCTGAGGACGGCAGCGATGAGCAGCGAACCAGCTTGCAGGTCGGCTCGTGCCCGCTCCGCTCCCGGGCGCTGCTCGTCGAGGCGGTTGAGCAGCTCGGCTACCTCGTCGTCATCCAGATCGTTGACGTCGACGGCGTCGAGATCCACCCGGTCGAGTCGCTCATCTGCGTCGTCCTGCTCGTCGTCCGCGTCCGCATCGTCGTCCGCGTCCGCGTCGTCGTCCGCATCGTCGTCCGCATCGTCGTCCGCATCGTCCGCGTCGTCTTGCTCGACGTAAGCGGGGGCTGCCTCGCGATCGTCGCTTGTCATCTCGCCGAGATTACGCGGGGAGTCATCGGCAAACCCCGGGGTTCTCGAGAAAGTGTTCGGTCAACTGACGATGATCAGCTCGACGAGGCCAGGCGGGTCATCCCCTCCGGCAGCGGCTGGGCATGCGCCACGATCAGGCGCTGGGTCGCTCGGGACAGCGCGACGTAGAGATCGTGCTCGCCACGGCGGCGTTCTGCCACGATCGCGGCGGGTTCCACCACGATCACCGCGTCGAACTCCAGGCCCTTCGTCGTACGAGCGGTCAGCACAACGGCCGGGGTGTCCAGGCTGGCCCGACCGGAGGTGGACGCCGCCGGTATCTCGCGCTGGACTGCGGCGGCTACGGCGGACAGGTGCACCGCCGGCACGATGATCCCGACGGTTCCGCCGGTCTCGCCGGCGCCGAATGCGGTTGCCTGTTCACCGGCCAACCGGGCGACCTCGCCGGCCAGCTGGTCGGCCGGGACTCGGACTGCGACCGGCTGCTCACCGGCGGAGCGGATCGCCTCCGGCGGCCGGGCCTGCGGGTCGGCACTGCGCAATACGTCCGCGGCCACCGCCATGATCTCGGTCGGGGTCCGGTAGTTGACCGTGAGTTCGACCCGGCTCCAGCGACTTCGTGCGTACGGGTCGAGAGCCTGCGCCCAGCTTCGCAGGCTCGACGGACCAGTGGCCTGAGCCAGATCGCCCACCACCGTCATCGACCGGCTCGGGCAGCGCCGGGTCAGCATCCGCCAGGCCATCGGGGACAGCTCCTGCGCCTCGTCGACGATGACGTGCCCATAGGCCCAGGCCCGGTCGGCACCGGCGCGTTCGGCCGTGGTCTGCCGGGTCGGCGTACCCCGGTAGCGCGCTGCCACCAACGACGCGTCGACCGGGACCATCAGGTCGAGTTCGGCGAGCACATCTGCGGCATAGCCCTCCTCGGCGGCTTCCTCTGCCTGCCGGGCCACCGCGGCCGGATCCGCCGGAGCGATCGAGCCGAGTCGCTCGGCCAACTCGTCCAGAAGCGGCATGTCGGCGGCCGTCCAGCCGTATCCGGCCGGCCGGGTCAGCAGCTGGCGGTCCGGGCCGGTCAACCGATCGGCAGCCCGGTCAAGAGCTTGCTGGTCCGCGAACAGAGACCGCAGCACCTCCTCGGGGTTGAGCACCGGCCAACACGCGTCCAGCGCCTCGATGACGGGCTCGTGCTCGCGCAGTTCGCTGATCAGGTCCTCGCGCGATCCGGCGTCGAGGACGTCCTGGTCCAGCGCGCGGGCGGTCTGTCTGGCAAGCCCGTTGAGCAGCTCACGCAGGAACACCGCTCGAGCCCGGTTGTGCGGCTGGCGCGACCGGCGGGCCTTTCCGCGGCAGCGCGCCACCTCGTTGCGATCGATCGCCAGAGTCGTTCTGCCGTACCGGATCTCAAAGGTCCCGTTCGGCAGCGATTGATGTAGCCGGACGGCGTGCTCCAGTACGTCGGCCATCCGCAGGTCGCCCTTGACCGTGGCCACGGCGTCGGACTCATCGGCCGTGACGCGCGCTCCCCGGTAGAGCCCGGAGATCGTCGACAGCAGGACGCCGGTCTCACCGAGGCTGGGTAGCACCCGCTCGATGTAGCGCAGGAACACATCGCCCGGCCCGACGACGAGGACACCTCTGGAGGCCAGCTGTCGGCGGTGCTCGTAGAGCAGGAACGCCGCCCGGTGCAGCGCCACCGCAGTCTTGCCGGTGCCGGGCCCGCCCTCGACGACGAGCACCCCGTCGAGTCCGGCCCGGATGACGGCGTCCTGCTCGGCCTGGATCGTGGCGACGATGTCTCTCATGTGGCCGGTTCGGCCCGCATTCAGGGCCGCGAGCAGGGCACCTTCGCCGGCCAGGTGCCGCTGGTCGTCCTCGCTGACGTTGTCCATGTCGAGCACGTCGTCCTCGATCCCGAGCACGACCCGCTGTCTGGTCCGGATGTGGCGGCGGCGTACGACACCCTGTGGTGCCCGGGGCGTTGCTGCATAGAAGGGTCGCGCCGCCGGAGCGCGCCAGTCGACCAACAGCCGGTCGTAGGTGGGGCTGGCAACCCCGATCCGGCCGATGTAGAACTGCTCGTCGTCGGCCCGGTCGATCCGGCCGAAACACAGGCCTTCCTCGATTCCGTCGAGCTGTGCGACTCGGTCCTCCAGCATGCTGGCCCGGCTGTCCCGCTCGGAGCGGCCCTGATGGGTCAGCCCGGAGACCCGAGTCAGCCGTACGTCGGACAGGTCGGCGCGGGCGCGGGCGCGCAGTTCGTCGACTCGCCGGTACAGGTCGGTGATGTAGGTCTGCTCGGTCGCCATCTCGTCCCTCGTACGGCCGGCTGATGCCACCGGAGCGCCCGTCGGTGTCGATACGTCGTCGATGGTTGCGGCTCGCTTTCCTGGTCATCACGACGGTCACGGTCGCGCGGGGGTTCTCATCGTCGTACGAAGTGGGCGTCCTGTCACGTTGGGCGCGGCTGTCCGAACCGCCGTTATCGCGATAACGGCCCGATTGACGCTGCTGGAAGCGTCGTTATCGCGAAAACGGCGGGAATCGGCGGGCAGGGGCGGGCCGGATCAGCGGCGCAGGGGCTGCAGGTCCAGGGCCCCGGTCTTGTAGTCGTCGGCCTCGGGCAGGTAGAGCCGCTGGATTGCCGCGAGCACCGCCTGGGCGATGGTGCTGCGGAACCGGGCGTCGAGCAGCATCCGCCGGTCGACCGGGTGCGAGAGGTAGCCGCAGTCCAGTCGAATCGCCGGCATCCGGGTCAGCCGCAGAAGATCCCAGGACTTGGCGTGCGTGCCGCAATCCGGCAGCGCGGTCCGGGCTACCACCTCGCGACACAACATTCCGGCCAGGTTCTCGCCGACCGACGAACCAGGTCCGGATCCCGAACCGGTGCCGAAGTAGTAGGTCGCGACGCCGCGGGCATGGGGCGAGGGATGTGACTCGACGTGCAACGACAGCAGCAGGTCCGCGTCGGTGGAATTGGCCAGTGCGGCCCGCTCCATCATGGTCGGGCCGCCACGTCGGCCGCGGGTCAGATAGGCGGTCCCCCCTGCTGCGGCAAGCTGACCCTCGATCCGCGAGGCGATGTCCCAGGTCAGGTCAGCCTCGGTGGTTTCGCCGAGGACGTGTCCCTTGTCCGGACCGCCGTGTCCTGGATCGATGACGACCCGCTTGCCGAACAGGTGTGGGCCCGCGCTGACCAGGGCGGCCTCCTGGCGCAGCAGTTGCGGACGTCCCCCGCTGACCACCCGGCTGAGTTGGTGCAGGGCACGGATGGTGGCCGGCCCGCAGGTGCCGTCGGCGATCAGCCCGTAGTCGGCCTGCAAGCCGCGCAGCGCTCGTTCGGTCTGTTCCCCGAAGATCGCGTCCGGCTTGCCGGCGTCATATCCGAGCCCGATCAGCCGCTCCTGAAGGGTCAGCACGTCGTCGCCGTGCATCACCCGGCTCAGCGAGTGCCGCAGCAGCCGGTCACCGAAGCGCCAGCGCGCGGCGGTCATCGCGTCGTAGGTCTCCCGCCCGACGATCCCGTCCACCGAGAGCCCGCGTACCTGCTGAAAATGTCGCACTGCCAGTTCGAGACTGGAGTCGTACTCAGCCGACTCGGTCTCCCGCGGGGCTTGCTGGCTCGGCTCTCCGAGCAGCCCCAACTGGACGAGGATGTCGCGGACGTCGGCCACACCTGCTCCGGTGTGTCCGCGGCGCAGCACCGGTTCGGTGCTGTCCTCCAAGGGTGAACTCACCGCGTCATTCTGGCACCTGGACGGCATTCGGTCATGGTCGGAAAAAAGTCACGACCGATCCGCCGTCCCCCCCGGCGTGGGAGGAGGTGATTGCCTACAGGTAGTCAGCGAGCTCGGCGAGAATGGCCGACTTGGGCTTGGCACCGATGATCGATTTCACCGGCTTGCCGTCGACATACACGGTCATCGTCGGAATGGACATCACGTTGTAGTCCCGCGCGGTCTGCGGGTTCTCGTCGATGTTCAGCTTGGCGATCGTCAGCTTCTCGCTGTGCGTGGCGGCGATCTCCTCCAGAACCGGGGCGATCATCTTGCATGGTGTGCACCACTCGGCCCAGAAGTCGACCAGGACCGGTTTGCTGGAGCCCAACACGTCGGCGTTGAAGCTGGCGTCGGTGACGATCTTGGTGTTGCCGGTCTTCGTGTTGCTCTCCATGGGATCTCCTCTAGTCGGTGCGGAAAGTCGTACGTCCGTGCGGTTGCGCGGTAGTGCGTACGGATCAGGGGTGTGCGGCTTCGATCGGGATGTCGGCCAGCCAGCGTTCGGCGTCGATCGCCGCGGCGCAGCCGGTGCCGGCCGCGGTGATGGCCTGACGATAGGTGTGGTCTACGACATCGCCGCAGGCGAACACACCGTCGATGTTGGTCTTGGTGGTGGGATGTTCCACGATCACGTAGCCGGCGTCGTCGAGCTTGAGCTGCCCGGCGAACAGTTCGCTGCGCGGGTCGTGTCCGATCGCGACGAACAGGCCGGTGACATCGAGCCGCTCCTTCGCGCCGCTGTCCAGAGTGGTCAATTCGACGCCGTCGACCTTGTCCTGCCCGTGGACCTCGCTCACCGTCGTACCGAGCTTCCACTTGATCTTCTCGTTGTCCCGGGCCCGGTCCTGCATGATCTTGCTGGCCCGCAACTCCTCGCGGCGGTGCACGATCGTCACGGACTTGGCAAAGCGGGTCAGGAAGGTGGCTTCCTCCATCGCGGAGTCGCCACCACCGACGACGGCAATGTCCTGATCCCGGAAGAAGAACCCGTCGCAGGTAGCACACGCCGAGACGCCGCGGCCTAGCAGCCGGGTCTCGTTGGAAAGCCCAAGGTAGCGGTACTTCGATCCGGTGGCCACGATCACGGTCTTGGCGAGGTAGGTGTCCTCGCCGACCTTGACCACCTTGGGGTTGGCGGCGAGGTCGACCTCGGTCACGTCGGTGGGTATGAGCTCGGCACCGAAGCGTTCGGCCTGTCCGCGCAGGTCCTCCATGAGCTGGGGACCCTGGATGCCCTCGACGAAGCCGGGAAAGTTCTCCACCTCGGTCGTCGTCATCAGCGCGCCGCCGTACTGGGCGCCTTCGAAGACCAGCGGCACGAGATTGGCCCGCGCGGCATAGATCGCCGCGGTGTAGCCGGCCGGCCCGGAGCCGATGATGATCACGCTACGTACCTGGTCAGGCACCTGTTCCACCCTCGCTTCTGTGGTCGCTGACACCACAACGTGAGGGTACGGGTGGGCATTCCCTCATGGGCAACGACTCGACTCCGGGCACCTGTGCTGATTCGGCGCAGAATATAGACACAGAGTGATCGACAGATTACTCTATGTAACAGGAAGTGGGTGCTGGCTCCTGTGCAGGCTGTCATGGGCACCTTGTCGGCGGTAGCCCCCCGTGGAATCGGCCGAGACGGCTAGGAGGTCCCTTATGACGATCGCACCCGCGACGCCAAAGGCCTTGTCGTGCGCCTGCCCAGAGGAACGGTGGCCGCCCGTGGGAATCGACGGCCCGCCGCCGCTCCCCGCTCCACCGCTCAGCAACCAGCGCTATGCCCTACGGGGTCCCCAGGTGGAGCCGGAGGCCGGCTTTTGGACGCTGTGCACAATCCCATGCGTGATCCAGATCCGGGATCTGGTCAAGAGAACTGACAAGGACGGGCCTTGCTACTTCCCGCCCTATGCGACCGACGCGGGCATACTGCGCGGGGAACTCGACGAGCTGATTGAACTCGCCTCGCTGCGCGACGACCCGAGCGCCGTCTCCAGCACCGACCCGACCCGACCCCGTAAGGGGATCAGCCCATTTCTGCAGCTGCGCCCACAACCGGTCGGCGCCGTGGTGAACATCGAGCGCGACCCGGTTCTTGGCGCGGTCTGGGAGGGGCGACAGCCAGGCCAGGGCGCGATCGACATCGTCCGAGGCAAGGTGACCGATCCTGCCTACCCGGTGATCCGAACGGGACGCGAGCTCGCGCGGTACTTCGAGAGTGAAACCCCTGGGCTGGCGCACCGTCTTGCGCTCAACGAGCTAGTTCGTCAGCAGAACTGGTCGCCCCCGCGCCAGGCTATGGCGTGGGCGGCGCTCGACGTCGCCATCTACAGCGCCCTGCTCGCGGCGTGGCACTACAAGTGGGCGGCGCACATCCCGGTGTCAGGGATCGCGGCTCGCGGCGGTGTCTCGTATCGTCCGCGGCCGATCGAGATGGATTACCGAGTCAGCGTCCTATACAACCGCGAGGTCGCCGATAGTGGGGTTGGCGACGATGGGCGGCGACTCCTGCCTGACCCGTCGCCCGGCACCCCTCGCCACCCTGCCTATCCCTCGGGCCACAGCACGTATGCGGGTGCGGCGAGTGAGATGCTGTCGTACTTCTTCCCCGACTACACCGAGGAGTTCGACCGGCTAGCCGACAACGCAGGGATGGCTCGCATGTGGGCGGGAATCCACTGGCGCTCCGACCATGTCGAGGGAATGAAGCTCGGTCGGTGCGTTGCGCGAATGATCATCGAACAACTCGAGGACAGCTGCGTCTGCCCCGACGACCCGTGTTCCCCGGCCGACAACTGCGCTCCGCCCCCGAAGCGGACCCACCTTCAGGACTGTGCGCGCGACTTCCAGCACTGCTGCGATGAGGCGAAAGCGGCGAGCAAAGGCGGTCAGCTGGCTCAGTCACAGGCCGAAGACGAACCCGCGGAGGGCGAACCGCTTCCCACGGACTCCAAAGTCGTCGAGGACCGACCTCAGGTTGCAGCCACCTCACAGGCGGCCGCCCGCGAACAGGCCGCGGGCCCGCAGGAAGGCGCACCGGCCTCACGATCAAACACCGAGGAGCGACGACAAGCCGCCGGGCCCCAAGAAGGAGGCGGCGGGCAGGCCGCCTCCGACCGCGAGACCGAACAAGCCGAGGGACCCCAGGAGGGGGCGAGGTAAACGCCGATTCGAGGTCACGGCGCAGTCCACGTCACCACCAACACCTCGTCCGGCCACGGCGGTCCGCCCCGTGTCCAGTCCGTACACCATTCTGGCCGAATAGAGCTAGATCTGGCCCTGCAGGACGTCCACGATCTCCGGGTCCTCGAGCGAGCAATCGTCGACCACGTAGACCCGGGCCACCGTGGGGTCGGAAGTGGTGAAGAACACGGCGTCTCGGTTGCGGCCGCCGTACCGGATCTCGATGACTCCGATCCGGTCCTCGACGCCTGCGATCTGGAGGCTGGGAACGCAGTCCTCAGGCGCCGGTGTGCCTTCCAACCGCAGCGGCTGCTCCCCCTCGCCGCCGGAGACCAACTCGCTCACCGCACCGGGCAAGGAATCCTGGTCGAAACCGGAATCGCTAGGCACAGGCGAGTCGTCGCCATTCCCGGCATCGGCGCTGACCTGGCCGCTGGATGAGTTCCCGACGAGTTGGGACACCAGGGTGCCACCGCCGCCGAAGACCAGTACGCCGGCCGCGGCAATCCCGATCAGCTGCTGGCGCCTTCTCCGCCGAGCTCTGAGCTGGTCGATCGACACAACGGCAGACTCAGCGGCAAGCGCATCGTCGATGCGGGCCGCCACGTGCGGCGGCATCGCGAGCGGGGGCAACCAGCGCAGTTCGCTGCCCGTCCGCTCCAGTGCTGCCAGCACCGTCGAGCACTCCGAGCACTGCTCGACGTGCGCGCGAGCCGTTCGGTCGGCAGCGGCGGGGAGTAGGTGAGCGGACAGGTCAGCCAGCACGTCGATGTCCGGGCCGCTGCGCGGATGCGGTGCGGTGCTCATGACTCCTCAGCGGAGAAGAGTGCTTCGTCGGTGCTCACGACTCCTCCCCTCCCTTCGTTCTGGTGCCGACGGCGACGGCGACCTCCGCGGCCGGTGTGTCGCCTGCGTTGTGTGCGTGGACAACTACCCGCACGTTAGTACGCCCACGAGTCCTTTCCATTGACCACTCGAACCTCAGACGTGAGCGGCGCGGTTGCGGTTCCCCAGCCTGCGCCGGTACTGAACTCGGCGGCCGCCGAACTCGGCAGTCACTGAACTCGCAGATGACCGAGGCTGACGGCCAACCGAGCCCGCCCCCGGGCGCATCGGCTCTTGATCGTTCCGATCGGTACGCCGAGGGCCTCGGCAGCATCGGCGACCGGAAAACCCTGAACGTCGACCAGCACGATGGCCGACCGTTGGTCTATCGGCAGCTCACCGAGGGCCTGCTCGACGGCCATCCCGAGTTCCCGCTCGGCGATCCGGTCCCGGGGATCCGCAGGCTGGAAGGACTCCTCCTCGCGGATCGGCACGCTGGGTCTGGCCGACCGCCGGCGGGCCAGGTCCAAACAGGCGTTGACCACGATGCGGTGCAGCCAGGTGGTGACTGCGGACTGGCCGCGGAATGAGGCCGCGTTGCGAAATGCCGAGATCAACGCTTCCTGTACGGCGTCGGCAGCGTCCTCGGGATCTCGGGTGGTGCGCAGGGCGACTGCCCACAGCCGGTCGCGGTGCCGGCGTACCAGTTCGTTGAACGCATCGGGACTTCCCTCGACATGGGCAGCCAGCAGCGCGTTGTCACTCGCGGTGCCCAGCGCCGACGCTTTGCCCTCGGCGCCGACGCGTTTGGTGGCGGCCACGAATGTCGACCCTAGTCGGGAGGGCAGCACGGCCTGACGCGAGAAGGATCTTCGTTCCTGGCCCAACGTCGTCACGGGTCGTCACTGCACCCTTTGATCGGTTCGGACAAGGTGCATCTCGGTACGGCGCGAACGGCGCTGGCGCTGATCGCGCTTAGGAACCCAAGATGCGGCACTCGGACAGCGCGCCCCGGAAGCCGCCGTTGGAATCGACCAGCCGGATGAACCAGATGATCACGAAGCGCGCGCGTACGGGTTCGGCCAGGGCGACCGAACCGCTGTCCGGGAAGGGATCCAGGCCGCCCACGACCGGATAGCTCTCCAGCGCCGCGTCGGGCGCCGCGCCCACCCGGACTTCGATGGCAGAGCCGGGCAAGTTCGTGGCCAGCTCGATCGAATTGATCGTGCGTTCCTCGCCCAGATCGAAGATCACGCCAACACCGGGCTTCAGATTTCCGAGCTCTGGGCTGTTCTGATAGGTCAGCGTCTGCCAGGCCGAGCCGACATCGCCGTCATAGGACAGGCCGACCTCGTCGACATTCTCCGGCTGACCGTCGCCGAACGGGTCGTACACAGCGGCACTGACCGGCGCCAGCGGAAGGGGCGCCGCCGGTTCCTCGGACGCTTGCGTGGCCTCTCCTTCGGTCGGGACGGTATCGCCGCTGGTCGCCTCCGCAGTCGAAACCACGGCGCCCTCATCGCCGTCGGTCACCACCGCACTGAACTGCTTGCCCACGAAGACGCCCAACAGGATCACCAGAATCAGAGCGGCCAGCGGCACGGCATAGAGCAGGATCTTGCGCCGGGTTTCGCTGCCCTCGTGGGCGCCGCCCGCTTCGGGATCATCGTCGTCGTCGTAGCTGCCCCAGGTCCCGCTGTCCTCGTCCAACCACGGGTCGTAGTCGTCGGCTGAGTATCCGAGCGGAAAGCTGTCCGAGTTCGCGGCCGCGTGGCTGCTCGCGCCAGGATCCGAGCCGTCGCGATCCTCGACCAGGTCACGGGAGGTAGCGCCGGCAGGTGCCGACGCTGCCGCACTCGAAGCGGAACCGCTGAGCGGGATCTCTGAGGTGGTCCGGGCGGCCGTAGTGCCGGTGGCAGCCGACCCGCTTTCGATCCGCTGGGTGCCAGTTGCCTTCGAGGGGCGGTCGGGCCTACCAGCGGCGCCCACAGCAGCGCCAGCACCCACAGCCGCGGCGGCACCCGGACCGGCAGCGAGCGCTGGGTCGGCGCCAACGACCGGCAACCTGATCAACTGGGTGGGGGGTGCGCCGACAAGGGGCACCGGGATCGATCGGGTTGTTGCCGGACTGTCGGCGTCATCCCGGCCGGACTGGGATGCCCGGCCCGGAGCCGTGTCATGGGACGGGGGCCTGGAATCTGGATCCAGGCCGCCCAGGCGGTCCCCGGTGCGGCCGGCGGTTGGCTCGGTCGTGGACGACGGCCGGGTCCGCGGGCGCAACACGGCAGCGAAGGCGGCAGCGCTGCCCAACTGCCGTACCGGATCCTGGTCCAGGGCCCTCTGACAGAGCACCGCCAGGTCACGTGGAACCCCGCGTGGCACATGCCCGGCCAGATCCGGGTCGTCGGGGTCGGGTTCGTTTCCGGTGAGCGCGGCGTAGAGCAGCGTTCCGAGCTGTTGGATGTCGCCGCGCTCGTCGGCGAACAAGGCTGGTACCGCGGCAACGGTGACAGCTGCGTTGTCGCGTAGCACGACCCGTTCGGCGGTGATCCCGCCGATCGGCAGGCCGGCGTGGTGCGCGACGGTGATCGCTTCGGCTACTTCGCCCAACGTCTTGCGGGCGGTGGTCGGGCTCAGCGGGCCGTGGGCGATCAGGGTCTCGGCCAGCGACGTACCGTCGATCCACTCGCACACCACGATCGCGTACTCGCCGTGGTCGACGGCCTCGTAGACCATGCCCAGCGCGGGATGGGCGACGAGGCTCATCTCAAGCGCGCGATCAAGGAACAGTTTCGCCGAGTTTCCGCCAGGCGTGATCACCCGCAGGACGACGTCGCGCTCGGCCAGGGTGTCCCGGGCGCGCCAGGTCTGCACCTTGCCGCCCGCGAAGCGCTCATCGGCCCCGAAAGGCGCGACGAGGGAATACCGCCCCCCGACCGGTGGATCGCCTACCTGCACCTCGCCCGTTCCCTCCGATCTGATTGTCAAGCCTCGCCCTATTGTCTCCCACGTCGCAGACCGGCCACGGTGTCCCGGATCTCGGGCAGCCGAACCAGCCAGAGCGCGAAACCCAGCACGATGCCCAGAACGACGCTACCTATGCCGACCGCCACGAGTGAACGCAGCGGGCTGTCCGCGTTCGGTATCACCCAGCCCACCACCAGGTAGGCCGCCCCCACACCCACGGCTGCGAAGCCTGCGACCACCGCGCCGGTACGCAGGATCCGCCAGGTGTCGACGTGGCCGAACTTGCGGCGCAACAGGGTCTGACCCACCACCGCACCGACACAGAAACTCAACGCATTGACCGCGCCGAGGGCCGGTACGACGTTCTCCGGCTCGACCAACAACGGCACGAGCAGGGCCATCGGGACGCGGACCGCGACCATCACCAGGTTCAGCAGGGTCGGCGTACGTGCGTCCTTCATCGCGTAGAAGACCCGCATGTGCAGCAAGGTCAGCGCGAAGGGAACCAGCCCGATCCCGCTCAGCGCCAGCGCGAGACCGACCGTACGAGCCTGATCGACGCCGACCTGACCATGGGCGAAGACCACGATCGCCACATTCGGGCCGAAGACCATGAACAACGCGGCGACCGGGATCAGGCCGAGGTTGGTCAGCCGGGCGCCCAAGGACAGGTCCCGGATCAGGGCGGGGGTGTCCCCGTGCGCGGCGGCCCGGCTCATCCGCGGGTGCAGCGCGGTCAGCAGGGCAACGCCCAGGATGCCGTACGGGAGTTGGAAGAGCAGGTTGGCATTGGCGTAGGCATTGGAGCCCAGCCCGCCCGCGCGGGCGGCGGTGTTGGCGACGTTGCTGAACGCGATCAGGCTGAGCTGGCTCAGGGCGACGTAGCCCAGCACCCAGGCGCCGAGCCGGCCGACCTCGGACAGTCCCGCGCCCCTCCAGTCGCGGCGGAAGCGTACGGGTACCCCGGCCCGTCGCAGCGCCGGAATCAGGACCATGGCCTGTACGGCGATGCCGAGGGTGGTGCCGGCGCCGAGCAGGTAGATCTCGCCGGTGCTGATCGTGTCCGGGGTCAGCGGACCGGTCCCCCGGATCATGATGAACAGGAACCCGACGGCGATCACGATCAGGTTGTTGAGCACCGGCGCCCAGGCCGGTGCGCCGAAGACGTTCCGGGTGTTCAGGATCGACGTCGCTACCGCCCCGATGCCGTAGAACACGATCTCTACCAACAGGATTCGGGCGAGCGTGTTGGCCAGTGCGACCTGGGACTCGTCCCCGCGGATGCCGTAGGCAAAGGTAAGGACCGGCGCGGCGATCACGGCCAGTGCGGTGGCGCCGACGACGAGCACCGTGATCAGACTGAGCAGCCGTTGGGCGTAGGCAACCCCTTGGTCGGCATCACGCTCCTGGGCGTGCACGAGCAGCGGTACGACGACCGAGGTCAAGACGCCGCCGATGAGCAGTTCGTAGACGATGTTGGGCAAGTTGTTCGCCGTCGTGTACGCATCGCCGACCAGCCCGATCCCGATGGCCGCCGAGAGCACGGCTGCCTTGAGGCCGCCGGTGAGCCGGGACACGGCGGTGGCCACCGCGATCGTGCCGGTTGCCCGCAGCAGCCGCGATCCGGCGGCGCCGGGGAGTTCCCGCTCGTCGGCCGGAGCGGGGATGTAGGTGGTGAGCGACTCCCCGGGCAGGGTCTCCGGGGCCTCGACCTGCCAGGACCGCAGTGGTCTCGGCGGTGGCACCGGCGGCGGATACATGGGGATGTCGCCGGCGGCCGCGGAGGGCGCGTACGGCGATGGCTCGGGCAGAACCGGCGGAACCGGCGGAACCGGCGGAACCGGCGGAACCGGCGGGAGCGCCGCGGGAACGGCCGGCATCAATTGGGTCGGCGGGGGGTCCGGCTGCGGGTCGGGTTCAGAACTGGTCCCCCCCGCGTAGTTGGTCACGGCGAGTTCCTGGCGGTTTTGGCGGAAACCGCCGAACTGGTGGTTCTGACGGAAACCGCCAGGAATGTCTGCGTCGCCTCCCAGGTCGTGCTGAGGCTGAGCCGGGTGTCAGCGCCAGGCGGGGTCAGCCTCAGACGAGCAGAGGAGACATGGCCTACGTCGTCGGTCACACCGGACTCCGCGGCGGCGGTTGGACAAGGGTCGGTTCGGCGATCCGGCCGCTCGCGGAGTCGACCGGCTCCGCTCCCCCTTCGGCCCGACTGGCCTCGGCTTGCGACTCCGGGAGACCGCGACGGCGGGCCCGCCAGTACTTGACCGAACGCCGGGCGAAGAGCAGGACCAGCAGTGCTGTCGCGCCGAAGGTGATCGCCAGGGCAACCGGGCCGTAGACCGTGCTCTGCACCCGAAGCTGCACCGGCGTGCCCAGTTCGCTGCCGGCAGGGGTGCTGACGCTGGCGATCACTGTGAAGCTGCCCGAGCGCTGCACGTTCGCCGGAACCGCGATGGTTGTCCTGGTCTGTGCCGGCAGCACCTCGACGACGTTGGTCGTGGTGACACCGGGTGCCCCGCGCGGTGCCAGCCGAACCGTCACCTCGACCGGAAACGGATTGTTGTTGAAGACCGTGAGCACCAAAGGTGCGTCGGCGGAGGCGAGACTGTAGGTGCCGTTGGCCGGTGCGACGATGCCGACCGTCGGGGCCAGAGCGCTGACCGCGGCGGCCGCGTCGCGGACCGTGGCTTGGCCGGCTTCGGGAACCGGACCGCGGTTGATGGTGGCCGCCCGCGCGAGCGCCCGGTCGATGGACAGCAGGTCGGTGTCCGGGTCGGCCAGCGCGCTGGCGAAGGCGTCGCGTGCCTGCATGGCGCCGGTCAGCTCTGACAGCTGCGATTGCGGGATCGCGCTTGGCTCCGGGGGCGGGGAGATTACCGTACGAGCGGCCCGCTGGGAGACCGCGGTGTCCAGGCCGGTGGCCTGCTCGGTGCCCAACCAGGGTTGTTCGGCAGCCGCGGCCATCAGGGCCTGCGCGGTGTGCGGCTGGAAGTCGCGCCGCGGCGCAATCAGCAGATGTCGGGGTTGGGCCGGTTCGGAGTCGGCGGCCACGACCAGTTCGGCGAGAAAGCGCTGTTCGGTGGTGGCTTGGGCACCCGGCTCGGAAATGTCGGTTTGCAGCAGCCTGCTGAGAACGTGGTCCCCGACCAGCGCTGTAATGGATCCGGAGTCCGCCTCGATCGTGCTGACCGGGCCGAGAACCTCCTCCCCCGGCGCATCCACGAAGGTCAGCAACTCGTCGGCAATCAGCCGGCGAATGCCATGCTCGGCCAGCAGGTCCACGACCGCGGGATCGGCGGCTGCACCTGCCGGTGGCCAGGCGACGGTTTCCAACGGTTCGACGCCGAGTACTTCCTCGACCAGCCCACCGGCGCTGCCGTCTGGCAGCAGCCGCTCGACGGCGGCTGCCTGTCCCTGGGAGACCAGAGCGGCAAGATCGGGATCCGCGTAGGGCAAGGACACGACCGGCAGGCTGGCGGCCAGGGCGCGAAGCCGGGTCAGCCAGTTCGCGGCATCGGTGCTGCCGATCGAGGAGGTCTGCTGTTGGCCGGCAACCAGAAGTTGGTAGTCGCCGTTGGCCAGAATCTGTACCTCCTCGAGCAGTGCGGGATCGATGGCGAGAGTCACCGGTCTTGGTGATTGAGCGGAGCCGTCGGGTCCGGATGGGCCCTCGATCGCCGACAGGGCCTGGCCGAGCCGGCCACCAGGACCTAGCGAGTCCGCCAGCTCGGTGCCGGTGAAGACCCCTGCGGCGTTGCGCTCCGGGGTGGTCACCAACGGCCAGAGCCAGGACAACTGGGTCACCGCAGGGGGGGGCTCGGTGAGATAGGGCAGCAGGATCACCTGCTCACCGACTCGACTCTCGGGATCCGAGCCGGCCAGGCCGTTGACGTTGACCAGCAACGGATAGCCCCCACTGGCCGACAGCCCCAGCTCCTCCGGCGTGGTCGTGTAGCTGAACGGCAGCACGCCCGAGCCGGCCAGCGGTCGGGTCAGGTCGACGAAATCAGTACTGGAATCATTGACCTCGACCGGATCGGAGTCGTTGTCGGCCAGATCCGTCCGGCTCTCCAGCGCCGGCCCACGTTGCAGTCGTACGGTCAGGTCGCTGATCGGGATGTCGGTGGTGTTCAGCAAGCGACCGCTGACCTCGATCGGGATCCCCGGGACGCTCACCTTCGGGCTGATCGCATCGATGACGATGACCACCGGGCGATCCCCGGGAACGACGTGCGCCGCGGCCGGCGTACTCAGGATGACGGTGCTCAGCAACATCAGAATCGGACCGGCGAGCAGGAAGAGAAAGCGGATCAGCGGCATGGACGGACCGCCCAGGCGCGGATCGGAGTCGGTAGGCCCTCTGCTCGCCATGATGCGCACAACGGTCAAGAATCGGGCTCCGGTTCCGCCGTTATGCGCACAACGGCGGGGAAGCGGAGGGTGCGGCGGCTTCACGCGGGATTGGCTCCGTCGATCACGTGGCGATCACGTGACGATCATGCGATGTCTGCGAGCAGGCGCGGCGCCCGCTCGGCGAGAGCCCGTTCGTCGGCGTAGGCAAGCCGCGCCGACAGCTCTTCGAGTGGCACCCAGGCGACTTCGTTGACCTCGATGTCCTCGTCGGACAACGCCCCTCCGACCGCACGCAGCAGGAAGTGGTGAACGGTCTTGTGGATCCTTCGGCCCTCGGCGACGAACCAGAAGTCGATCACCCCGAGAGGCGCGAGGATCTCGCCGATGATGCCGGTCTCCTCGGCGACCTCGCGTACGGCGGTGTCCTCGGGCGACTCGCCGGATTCGATGTGCCCCTTGGGTAGCGACCAGAGCAGCCGACCCTTGCGGTCGATCCGTCCGATCAGCGCGGCGGCCGGTACGTCGCGTTCGGCGTCTACGACGAGCCCGCCGGCCGAGGTCTCGTCGACTCGGCGCAGCCGGCGCGCGGGTCGAGGCGACTTGCCACGGCTGGGCATTGGTCGAGGGTAGCGCGACGGGCCGAAACTGCCCGGACGCCTTGCGGGCGAGCCGCCCCCGCGACGCCACCACCCGCCGGGCTGTCACGATCGGGAAGGAGCCCCGACTACCCTGGCCGGTCGTGCCCGAGAAGAGCGATCAGATCAGCGCCGCCCAGCAACGGGCGGTCACCGAACTGGTCGCGCTGGCTCCGGTGCTCGACGAACTGGCCGAACTGCTCAGCGGGTACGAGGTGCACCTGGTCGGCGGTTCGGTACGCGATGCCCTGCTCGGTCAGCTGGCCGTGCCTGAACCCGGCGGTATGTCCCCGCCCGAGGCCGCGGGCGGCCGGGGCACCGACGCCGGTTCCCGTGCGGACGCCGCGGACTTGGACGTGACCACCGATGCCCGCCCGGCCGATGTCCTGCGGCTGGTCGAGGGCTGGGCCCAGGCGGTCTGGACGACCGGAATCGAGTTCGGCACGGTCGGCGTACAGCGGCGTGGTCGCCGGATCGAGATCACCACGTTCCGGGCGGACTCCTACGACCGGAGTTCCCGCAATCCCGAGGTGGCCTTCGGAACCTCGTTGGTCGAGGACCTGGGCCGGCGGGATTTCACGATCAACGCGATGGCCATCTCGCTGGGCGCCGATCCGAGGTTCACCGACCCGTACGGCGGACTCGCCGACCTGGTGGGCCGGCGACTACGTACCCCGAGGGCTCCCGAGGACTCGCTGGCCGACGACCCGCTGCGGATGATGCGGGCGGTCCGGTTCGTGTCTCAACTCGGTGTGACGCTGGACCCTGCGCTGCTGACCGCGGTTACCGCGATGTCCGCTGAGTTGGCCCGGATCACGCCGGAGCGGGTGCAGGCCGAGTTGTCCAAGCTGCTGCTCGGTGCCTGGCCCCGGCGCGGACTGGAGCTGTTCGTCTCGACCGGCCTGGCCGGTCGCGTCCTGCCAGAACTTCCCGCCTTGCAGATGGAGATCGACGAGCACCACCAGCACAAGGACGTCTATTCCCACTCGCTGACGGTGCTGGAGCAGGCGATCGCCCAGGAACCGGCCGGCGAGCCGGACCTGGTGCTGCGGCTGGCCGCGCTGCTGCACGACATCGGCAAGCCGGCCACCCGGCGGCGCGAGGCTCGCGGCGGGGTGTCCTTCCACCACCACGAGGTGGTCGGGGCCCGACTGGTCAAGGCCCGGCTGTCCGCGCTGCGCTATCCCAAGCAGGTCATCGAGGACGTGGCCCGGCTGACGTACCTGCACCTGCGCTTCCACGGGTTCGGCGGGGGGGAGTGGACCGATTCGGCCGTACGCCGCTACGTCACAGACGCCGGTCCGCTGCTGTCCCGGTTGCACAAGTTGGTCCGATCGGACTCGACGACCCGCAACCTTCGGCGGGCCCGTGCGCTGGCTGACTCCTATGACCTGCTCGAGCAGCGGATCGCGGTCCTGCTGGAGGCCGAGGACCTGGCCCGCGTACGACCGGACCTCGATGGCAACGCGATCATGGAGTTGTTGGATATCCCGGCCGGTCCGCTGGTGGGCAAGGCTTGGCGCTACCTCAAGGAACTCCGGATGGACCGAGGTCCGCTGTCCCGCGACGAGGCCGAAGCCGAACTGCTGACTTGGTGGGCGCACCAACCGCGGCCCTGACCCCGACCCAAGTCCCGCACGTTATGCGCATAACGTCCGGTTTTGGGTGGGCGATGCCGCACGTTATGCGCATAACGTGCACGTCGGGGGCTCAGTGCGGGTAGTGGTAGCGGCGGGCGGCCACGGCGTAGCCGACTGCGGCGAGCAGATAGACGATGCCCACCCCGATGAGCACCGGCAGGGCCACCCCGTTGTCCGGCAGCGTCCGGGCACCGATCAGCAGGCCGCCGACGAACGCGAGGTTGTACGTGGTGTCCGACACCGAGAAGACCCGCCCGCGATAAGCGTCGCTGACGTGTTCCTGGAACACCGTGTCGGCGCAGATCTTCACCGCCTGCCCGACTCCGCCGATCAGGAAGCCGGCCACCAGCAACAGCTCTAGTTCGTACGGCGGGCCGAGGGTCACCTCGGTGACTGCCGCGAGGACCAGCAGGCTGACGATCCAGCGCGGCTTGCCGATCCGCCGGGTGACCATCGGAGTGATCGCTGCAGCCAGCAGTGCCCCCGCAGCTCCGATCACCAGGACCTGACCGAGACCGACGATCCCGGCTCGGAAGAAGCCCTCCGGGACGAAGTAGTTGCGGTAGAGCAGCAGCGTCGCCAGGGTCAGGATGCCGTACACCGCGCGGTGGACTGCCAGGACGGCCAGCGCTCCGACTGCCGGCGGGTGGGCGGCGATGTGCCGCATTCCGGCTACCAGTCCGATGACCACATCCCGGGCCGTCGATCGGGCATGCCCCTCTACTGTGTCCGGGCCGAGGTAGGCGCCGGCGAACCCGCGGGCGAACGTCGCGGCGGCAAGGTACCCGACCGTTGAGGACGCCGCGAGTACGCCGTACCCGCTGTTGTTCTCCCCCACCAGCTGCAGAAGACCAAGCGCCGCACCGGCCCCGGCGACGGCAGCCACCGTGCCAAGGGTCGTGGTCAGGGCGTTCGCCGTGACCAGATCGTCTTCCTCGGCGACGTGTGGAAGGGCCGCCGACAGCGCCGAGAGCACGAATCGGTTGACTGCCAGGACGGTCAGGGCCGCCAGATAGAGCCACGTCCCGCCGATGCCGGCGACCAGCAGCCCGGCAACCGCGAGCACCTGGGCGCTGCGCAGCAGGTTCGCGACGAGCAGGACATTGCGCCTGGTCCACCGATCGAGCAGCACCCCGGCGAAGGGACCGACCAGGGAGTACGGCAGTAGCAGGATCGCGAAGCCCGCGGCGACATCGGCCGGGGTCGCGGCCCGCTCGGGATTGAACAACACCGCACCGGCCAACGAGGCTTGAAAGATCCCGTCCGCGAACTGCCCCGACAGCCGGGTCCCGAGCAGCCGACGGAAGTCCCCGCGACGCACCAGTCCGCGTACGACATGGCGGCTGGCGGTAGACACGGTCGGCACGGTCGCCCAGGGTACGGACCCGCCGCGGGCCGAGCGGCACGCCGTGCATGCGCAGCCGGCGGGAAGTGCGCCGCCCCGGACGCCCCAACCGTGGTGATCTTGACCTCTTTGTCGGTTCTCGGGCCCGTTGCCCGGCGTGTCGCCACCACAAGGTCAAGATCACCGGAAAAGTGAACCCGCCGTATCGAGCGGTATTGGGGCACACTGGTTGCCGATGAGTTCTTCGCCGCCTCCGGACCACGACCGTCAGCCAACGACTGCCCATCTCGGCTGGGCGCCAGGCGCCGGGCAGGATGTCGTTGCCGGTTCGCTGCTGATCGCCATGCCGGTGCTTGCCGACTCGAACTTCAGCCACACCGTGGTCTTCCTGCTCGAACATTCCGCCGACGGCACCGTCGGCGTGGTCCTGAACCGGCCCAGTGAGGTCAGGTTGGAGCACGTGCTGCCGACCTGGGCTGCCCTGGCCACCGGGTCGGAGGTCTTCCATGTCGGAGGTCCGTGCCAGACCGACGCCGCGCTGTGCCTGGCCAGGGGTGATCTGCTCGACGCCCGCGCCGGCATCGACGGCGGCCGGAGCGAGCTCGCCGCGGTCGGGCTCAAGCCCGCCGGGACCGGGATCTTTCTCGCCGACCTCGATATCGAGCCGGTTCCCTCCGCACAGCTGATCAACGACATCCGGGTCTTCGCGGGGTACGCCGGATGGTCGGCCGGGCAACTGTCGGCCGAGATCGCCGAGGGCGCCTGGCTGTGCCTGCCCTCGCTGCCCGAGGATGTCTTCACGCCCACGCCGACGACCTTGTGGCGCAGTGTGTTGTCCCGCCAGCGCGGACCCCTTGGCATCCTGCGCAGCGCGCCGGAGGATCCAGCACTGAACTAGCTGCCAGCGGTCCTGCCAGCGATCTGGGTACGAGGGCGCCGCGGCGCCGATCGAGGAGGGCACGATGGCCACCGGAATCTCCGACGACATGATCATGATGTACGTGATCCACGACGCGTTGCGGCGCGACCTGGAACACCTGACCAGAGCGGTCGAGACCGGGGACCTGGTCGACCCGCAACGCCGGCAATCGGCCAACGACGGCTGGGAGCTGTTCAAGTACCAGCTGCATCACCACCACACCGGTGAGGACATCGCGCTGTGGCCCAAGGTCCGGCCCCGCCTCGCCGGTCGCCCGGACGATCTGGCGCTGCTCGATGAGATGGAGGCCGAGCATGTACGAATCGGTCCGCTCATCGAGGAGATCGACTCGGCGGTTGCCGATCCGGAGTCCGGTAGGGACCGACTGCCGCAGGCCACGGCGGTCTTCCGGCAGGAACTCGCCGACCATCTCGGTAATGAGGAGCGCGAGGCCGTACCCGTGGTTGAGTCAGTGATGACTCCCAAGGACTGGAAGGAGTTCTCCCGGAGCCAGCAGAAGTCACTGGGCGGAATCAAGGGTGCGGCGGAGTTCTTCCCGTACATCCTGTCCGGAGCCGATCCCGAGCGGGGCTCCCAGGCGCTGAGCATCTTTCCGCCGCCGCTGCGGTTGGTGATCCGTCGGGTGTGGCAACCGCGTCACGCCAAGCGAAGGCTGTGGAACTGATCGGTGCGCCCGATCGGCGAGTCGGTTGCCATCCCTGGCCGGGTCTGCGGTAGAACAGACCCAGTCGGGTGGAGCGGCTTGGGGAAGAAGCCGCTCCACCCGACATCCATGTCTGTAGCCGCCGGGAAAGCGGCGGGCCGGCATCTCCGGCCGAGGACGCCGGCCAGCATCTCCTGGTGGTTTTGTCGCAAACCGCCAGGAGCTCAGACGCCGACTGAAGCG
>Ga0136616_10000164_pt1 | contig 27020 bp, 24 predicted proteins | sample AntDrymUQ2992106_2_FD_106648 | JGI IMG/M metagenome (GOLD analysis project Ga0136616, IMG submission 106648) | Polar desert sand microbial communities from Dry Valleys, Antarctica - metaG UQ299 (21.06) | ecosystem: Environmental > Terrestrial > Soil > Desert | place: Antarctica: Dry Valley... | reverse complement strand
GCGATCAGCCGCTGTCCCTGGAGAATAAAACTCTCATGGTAGGCGTAAAGCACCCGCAAGCCATCGGCGAAGTCCGTGGCCGGGTCGATAAACGCAGCAGTAGATTTATTCACAAGCTCTCAGCGGTGGTAGCGGACAAATTTGGTGCGGACGATCTGATAGGGCCGGAAAAGATAGGTCAAGGGGATGCTCCAGGCGTGGACCAGCCGGGTGAAGGGGAAGAGCAGGAAGACCGTCATGCCGAAAAACAGATGCACCTTGTAGATGAGGTCCACATTGGAGAGCAGCACCGGATCGGGCCGGAAGGTGACGAGGCCCTGAGCCCATTCGGCCAGCAACACCATCGCCGTGGCATCACCGTTGAGCGCATGGTGGAGCGACCAGGGGATCGTGGAAAGGCCCAGGCCGAGGGTCACCAGCAGCCAGTCGAGGATGAAGATGTCCATGAAGCGCGAGGTGGCGCGCACTCTCGGGTTAAACATGCGCCGCCGCCACAGGATCACTCCCCCGAGCATGCACAAGACCCCGAACAGCGCCCCGGCGCCTATGGCCAGGGACTGGTGCGCGAGGTCCGAGACGCCGAGCGCCAACCAGACCGAACTGGGGGTCAGGAGTCCCACGAAGTGGCCGGCTAAGAGTGCCAGGATGCCGATGTGGAAGAGGTTGCTGCCCAGGCGTAACTGCTCACGCGCCAGCAACTGGCTGGAATCGGCCTTCCAGGTGTATTGCTCGCGGTCGAAGCGGATGAGGCTGCCCAGGAAAAAGACGCTCAACGCGATGTAGGGGTAAACGCCGTAGAGGAACTGGTGTAGATACATGAGCTAAAACGATCGCAAGAGCTATTAGTTCACCGCCGTCTGCGCTTGATCTCGATCTCCGCCAGGCGCTTCATGGGCCTTCGGTTCCGCAAGTTGACCCTGCCGCTCGACGATGCGTAGCAATAGGGCATAAGGGCTTTCCATGTTCTCTAGGTTCCGCGCGAGTAACGCCGCCACCTCGACTGCTTGGTGCAAGAACTGCCGAGCGTTTTGTTCGTCCGGCAAGGTCGAGACGTATTCGAGCAGGAGCGGCAGATAGTCGGGGAGCTCGCCGTGCTCGATGGCGAAACCCTGAGCCTGGAAGTATTCGCTGAGCTTGACCAGCGCCGGGCCGCAGGCCCGGTCTTGCTCCTCGAAGAGATGATGGGTCAGATACAGCGCGTTGTCGGGTGTGAGATCGAAGATCTTGACGTAGTGCTCCTGAAGCTCGGTGAACGGCAGGGCCTGCGCCCAGGCGATAAAATTCAATAATGCCTGCTGGTCCTCGGGCGCGGCATGCTCCAAGCCACCGATCATCTGCGCGCTCTCCGCCAGGTGTTCCCGAAGCTCCGCGTGCGGATACTCCAGAAGCACGGAGAGTAGCTTGTAGATCCACATCACTCGATTCCGGTCTTCTCGGTCAGGCCTGTCCGCGGGGCGGCTGGCTTGGCCCTGGGAATGAACTGCATGACCTTGACCTCGACGCTCTGCTTGCGCTTCTCCGGAAACAGCGAGAAGCCGTCGTGCCCGGCGACGCTGCAACTGTCGTTGCCAAAGGTGTAGCCCATCTGGCCCTGGAAGGCATGCGAGTCCGCGTGGCGCAGCTCGTCGTGGCTGGTCGGATGGCCGCGCTCGCCGTCGTGCAGGACGACGATGTTCGCATCCTCCATCCACAGCGCATCCCACAGAACGCGGGCCAGGTCCTGAGGTATCCAGCGCATCGCACGGTACACACAGCAGCGAGTCGTGGCGCGCCGTTTCGAGCAGGCGCAGCAATCCGGCCAGGGGGCCCTTTCCCACCGTGTCAGTGACGACCGGCCAGCCGAGCGTCGCATAGCGTTCCAGGTTGCGATTGGCGGAAATCACCACCTCCTCCACCTGGGGGGCGAGGCGCGCGAGCACGTGTTCGACGAAGGCGCGGGCCGCGGTACTGCAGCCAGCCCTGGTTGGCGCGGCCAAAACGCCGCCCTTCACCGCCCGCGAGAATGCCACCCGACAGCCTCATGGTCATACCACAGCCTGTTCCAGGTGCGGTGCCGTTGCAAGCAGGGCCCTGAGTTCCGGAATACAGGAACCGCAGTTGGTACCGCATTTGAGCCTGGTGCCCAGGGCATCCACGCTGTCGGCACCCTGCTCCCGGATCGCGCGCAGGATCACCTTGCGGCCCACGCCGAAGCAGGAACAGACCGTCGGGCCGGTGTCTTGCGCCGGATCGAGCGGCGTTCCGACCAGCAGTCCCACTCGGTCCGCTTCCTCCAGCTGTGCCCGCACGAACAGGCCGGACAGCCAGGCGCGTGCCGGCAGGTCCTCCACGCACTTTGAGGCGAACACGCAGGCTTCGATGCGCTCGCCCACCACGTGCGCCGCGCGATACGCACCCTCCGCGGCGTCGCTCGCTTCCAGCCAGTCGGCGTCCTCGTGCGGGTTGCCGAGCAGCGCGCGCCCCCAGGCATGCCAGTCTTGCGGCTTGCCTCGGCCGGCCAGCTCGTAGCGAAAGAAACGGCTGCCCTGGATGCGCGACCACCAGGTGACGCTGTCCAGCGCCGATTGCGGCAGCGCCGCGCGGGCCAGCACGAAGCCATGCCAGTCCACGTCAAACGGTTCCAGCTGCGCGGGCGTGTGCTTGAACTCCGGTTGGCCGGAAATCGGATCCACCACCGGGTCGACCAGCGCCCCGACCCGCGCGTCGGACGCCGTCTGGTCGTTCCAGTGGATGGGCACGAAGATCTGCCGCTGCAGCACATCGGCGCTGGCGCGCACCCGCACCACGCACGCCCCCCAGCGCGTGGACACCCGCGCGAGGCGCCCATCCTGCACGCCGCTGAGCATGGCATCGTGCGGATGGATCTCCACGAACGGTTCCGGCAGGTGCGAGGCCAGCCGCGGCGACTTGCCGGTGCGCGTCATGGTGTGCCACTGATCGCGGATCCGGCCGGTGTTGAGCACCAGCGGGTAATCGTCGTCGGGCGCATTCGCCGGAGCATGGGGCAGCACCGGCACCAGCCGGGCGCGTGCCGAAGCGGTGTAGAACCGTCCGTCCGTGAACAGCCGCGCCGTACCGCCATGGCCGACTTGTGGCACCGGCCACTGGATGGGCGCCAGCGCGTCGTATTGCTCCGGCGTCAGTTCGGCAAGGCCGGCGATGTTGAAGTCGCGCGGCAGTTCGTCCTGGCTCGAACCGGACAGCCGCGCGTGCTCGACAAAGACCTCGTGGGCCGACTCGTAGGGAAAGGCTTTGGCGAAGCCCATTCGCCGAGCCACCTGGGTGACCATCCACCAGTCCGGTTTGGCCGAGCCGGGCACCGGCAGGAACGCGCGCTGGCGCGATATGCGCCGCTCGGAATTCGTGCCCGTGCCCTCCCTCTCGCCCCAGGCGGCCGCGGGCAGAAGCACGTGGGCGTACCGCGTGGTGTCGGTCTGTTCCATCACATCGGACACCACCACCAGTTCGCAACGAGAAAGGGATCCGCGCACCGTGTCGGCGTCCGGCAGCGATACCACCGGATTGGTGGCCATGATCCAGATCGCCTTCACGCGGCCTTCGCACACGGCCTGGAACAGATCGACGGCCTTGAGTCCGGGCCGGTCGGCGATGCGGGGACTTCCCCAGAAGGTCTGCACCAGTTCGCGGTGGCGCGGCTCGGTCAGTTCCAGATGCGCCGCGAGCGACGTCGCTAGTCCACCGACCTCGCGTCCGCCCATGGCATTCGGCTGGCCGGTGATGGAGAACGGCCCCGCTCCGGGTTTGCCGATGCGGCCGGTCAGCAGATGACAATTGATGATGCTGTTGACCTTGTCCACGCCGGCGCTGGACTGGTTCACGCCCTGCGAGAACAGCGTGATCACGCGCGGCGTGCACGCGAACAGCCGGTAGAACTCGAGCAGCTTCTCTTCCGACAGGCCACAGGCGCGCGCCACATGCGCCACGCTGCCGCCGGTCTGCTCGGCGACGGCGATGGCTTCGCGCGCGCCTTCAGTGTGGGCCTCGACGAAGGCCGTGTCCACCAGGCCGTGCTGGTGCAGCCACGCGAGCAGTCCGTTGAACAGCCACACGTCGGTGCCGCCGCGCACCGGCAGATGCAGGTCGGCCTGTTCGCAAGTGGCGGTGCGGCGCGGGTCAATCACCACGACTTTCAGCTCGGGCCGCAACTGTTTCGCGGCGAGAATGCGCTGGAACACCACCGGATGGCACCAGGCCGTGTTGGAGCCGACCAGCACCACCAGATCCGTATGATCGAAGTCTTCGTAGCACACCGGCACGCTGTCGTTGCCGAAGGCGCGCTTGTGGCCCGCCACCGCCGAGGACATGCACAGGCGCGAGTTGGTGTCGATGTTGCCCGTCCCGAAAAAGCCTTTCGCGAGCTTGTTGGCGACGTAATAGTCCTCGGTCGGCAGCTGGCCGGAGACATACAGCGCCACCGCCTCGGGCCCGTGTTGCTCGATGATCCGCTGGAAGCCTTTGGCGACGAGATTTAGCGCCTGATCCCAACTCGCCTCCCGCCTCCCGCCTCCCGCCTCCCGAATGAGGGGATGCAGCAGCCGGCCTTCCAGCCCCAGGGTTTCACCCAGCGCAGCGCCTTTCACGCACAGCTTGCCGAAGTTGGCGGGATGATCGGGATCGCCGGCAATGTCGAACGATCCGTCGGCCGCGCGACTCGCGCGCACGCCACAACCCACCCCACAGTAGGGGCAAGTGGTTTTCACCGGGTTCATGCCGCCGCAGCTTCGACGAAACGCCGTCCGAACACCAGACGGTTGCGGTAACCGCCGACGTCGGCTTTGCGCTGCATCAGCTCGAAATACCAGGGACCGTCCTGTGTGTCACCATACAGCACCGCGCCCTCGATGCGGTTGCCGCGCAATACCAGCCGCTTGTAGACGCCACGCCGCAGATCCTTGTAGACGAGGTCTTCGGTGCCGGAACCGCCCAGGAAGTCGCCGGCGGAGTAGAGATCGATGCCGGTGACCTTGAGCTGAGTGGACAGCACCGAGCCGCGATAGGAACGGTGGCCCTGCCGGGCCAGGTGGGTGGCGCAGACTCGCGCCTGCTCCCACACCGGCGCCACCAGACCGTAGGTGAGCTTGCGGTGCTGAACGCACTCGCCCACAGCGTAGATGCGCGGATCAAAGGTCTGCAGGGTGTCGTTGACCAAGAGGCCGCGCTCACACGATAGGCCGGCGACCTTCGCCAGTTCGATGTTGGGCTGAATGCCGGCGGCCATGACCACGAGGTCGGCAGGAATTTCACTGCCGTCCTTGAAGCGTACCGCTTCCACGCGCTCGCGGCCCGCGATTTCCGCGGTCTGCGTCTTCAGCAAAAACCTCAAACCCCGGCTTTCAAGATTCCGGCGCAGCAGTTCGGCGGCCGGGGCGTCGAGCTGACGCTCCATCAGACGGTCCATCAGGTGGACTACGGTGACGTCCATGCCCTGGCGCGACAGTCCGTTGGCTGCCTCGAGACCAAGCAGGCCGCCGCCAATCACGACGGCGCGTTTGTGCTGCCGCGCGGCGGCCAGCATGGTGTCCACGTCGGCAATGTCGCGGAAGGCGATCACACCCGGCAACCGGTTGCCGGGGACCGGAAGGATGAATGGCCTGGACCCGGTGGCGACCAACAGCCGGTCGTAGCGGGTGATGCGGCCGGACATGGAATGCACCGTCCGGCGCACGCGGTCAATCTTCGCCGCCGGATCGCCGGCGTACAGCGTGATGCCGTTGGCCGCATACCACTCGCGCGGGTGCGTGATAATGTCCGCCACACACTTTTCCCCAGCCAGCACCGGCGACAGCAGAATTCGGTTGTAGTTGCCATGCGGTTCAGCGCCGTACACCGTGATGTCGTACAGGTCCGGCGCCAGCTTCAGCAGCTCTTCCAACGCCCGCCCGCCTGCCATGCCATTGCCGATCAGCACCAGGCTTGGACGCGGCTTCATGATCCGTTCCCCACCCACACGGTGTGCCCTTCCACACGCACCGGGTAAACCTTGAGCTGCACGGCCGGGTCTTCCACACACGCGCCGCTGGCCAGGCTGAAGTGATGCTTGTACACCGGCGAGGCGACGACGCGCTCGCCCTTGACGTCACCGACGATGCCGCGCGCCAGCACGTTGGCGCGAGAAAACGGATCGCGGTTGTCGAGGGCGTAAAGGCTGTCGTCGTCGAGCCGGAACACGGCGACCTGCTTTCCGTTCACCAGCGCGCAGACGCCGCTGTTCGATAGGCGTCCTCCCACTGGCGATCCTCGTTGGTGACGATGCCGTGGCCGTTCGAAAAGCTGTCCTGGACCCGTTTGAAGAATCGCAGGCGATCGAAAAAATGGCTCATTCTAATGTCTCCTGCCTACACGCGCTAAGCTTTTCATCAGGTCCGATCCCCCGCTCCCTCGATTTAAGCCGGAATGCTCATCAGCCCCTTGCTGACCATGACGGCGGGACCGCCGACCCGGACGGTGAGGTCCGCGGTCCGTTTATTATCCATCTCCACCGTCAACAGGCTCTTGCGGGTGGCCGCCTGGCCCCGGTCGATGGTGAAACCGTAGGTTCCGATGCGGATGTGCGAATGGGCGCAGAGATACCCCGCGAAGGCGGGCATCGCCGATCCGATCGGAGGGTCGTCGTCAAAGCCGATGTGGGGACCGATGAGCCGCGCATGGAAATTGGATCCGAGCGTTTCGGTGCGGGTCGCAAAAAGCAGGATCTCGCGGGCAAAGGTCGCGGGGGCCGCAGATTGGCTCCACGCCGTATAATTGAATTGGGCGCGGCGTACCGCTGCATAAGAGCTGATAGGCACGATGAGATAGGGATACCCGCAGGATACCAACAACGGAGTATATTTAGGCGCCCGCGGTGCCCGCAGGTCGGAGACGCCCAAGGACAGGATCCCGGCCAGCTCGTCTTCGGCCGGCACGAACCGGTCGATCGTATACTGCGTCTTCATGGAAAATTGCGCCCGCATCGGTCTGGCAGGCGCTTTCGGATCGCGGGTGATGTGCACTTCCACGGGGCCGCTCTGCTGCTCAAGGACAACGGGAGTGTGCGGTTGCGGCAGTGCGATCGCGCCGATCGAGGCAAGCACGAACGCGGCGGCGATGATTCCGTGGCCGCCGAACTCGGCCTCGGCCAGCGGAGAAAAGATGCGGATCCGCCACCTGCCGGTATCTTTTAGCGCGGGAAACACAAACACGGTTTGCGGGAGATTTAGCTCCCGCGCGATCAGTTGCATCTTCGCCGCATCCAGCCCTTGGGCGTCGGGAAACACGGCGATCTGCGCGCCATGAAACACGGTATCGGTGAACACATCGGCGGTGTAGAACTCGAGATCCACTGCTTGTTTTCCTTATGCTTGTTCATGGCGAAGCTCAGCTTGAGCCTCTCAGTCCGGCACCCGAACGCCAATATGCACCCGGCCCGCGACGACTCGCACCGCGTAAGTCTCGACATGGGCCTCCTTTTTCTCGAGACATTGGCCGGTGATCAGGCTGAAGTGCTGTTTGTACAGCGGTGAGGCGACGACGAGCTCACCATTGATATCACCGACGATACCACGGTGCAAGACATTGGCCTTGCCGATGGGATCGTAGTTGTCGATCGCATAGAGGCCGTCTTCGTTCAGGTAAAATATCGCGACTTGGCGGCCTTGCACCAGCGCGCAGCCGCCGTACCAGGGGACTAAATCGTCGAGCGCGCAAACATCCATCCACTCTGTCGATTCCTCAAACTCGATCGCCACAGCTAGATTTGCCCCTCTCACGGTAACTGGTTCAATCCTCCACGCGCTCTTGGCGCGAGCAGCTTTTCTGCTTCGGTCGCCGGCCGGATCTGGCCGCGCTCGTGCACGAAGATCACGTTGCTGTCTTTCTTGTCGCTATTGACGAAGTGGCGGAAACGCTTGACCTTGTCCGGGTCCTCGATGGTCTTTTTCCATTCGCATTCGTAGGTGTCGATGACCGCCGCCATCTCCGCCTCCAGTTCCGCGCCGATCCCGAGCGTGTCATGGATGATGACGTCCTTGAGATACTCGAGTCCGCCTTCCATGTTTTCCATCCACACGGCGGTCCGCTGCAGACGGCCGGCGGTGCGGATGTAGAACATGAAGAAGCGATCGATGTATTGGATCAGGGTGGCCTTGTCGAGGTCGGTGGCAAACAGATCGGCATGCCGAGGTTTCACGCCGCCGTTGCCGCAGACATACAGATTCCAGCCCTTGTCCGTGGCAATGACGCCGACATCCTTGCCCTGCGCCTCCGCGCACTCGCGGGTGCAGCCGGAGACCGCCATCTTGATCTTATGCGGCGCGCGCAAACCCTTATAGCGATCCTCGATCTCAATCGCGAGCCCCACGCTGTCCTGGACTCCATAACGGCACCAGGTGCTGCCGACGCAGGATTTAACGGTGCGCAAGGCCTTGGCATACGCATGGCCGGATTCAAAACCTGCGGCAACCAAGTCCTTCCAGATGTGCGGCAACTGATCGACCCGGGCCCCGAACATGTCGATGCGCTGCGCGCCCGTGATCTTGGTGTATAGCCCGTGCTGCTTCGCCACCCATCCGAGCGCGATGAGTTTTTCCGGGGTGATCTCCCCGGCCGGAACGCGCGGGATCACCGAATAGGTGCCGTCCTTCTGCATATTGGCGAGATAGTGATCGTTGGTGTCTTGCAGCCCCGCATGCTCCTTCTGTAAGACGTAGTCGTTCCAGCACGCGGCCAGAATGGAGGCCACCGCCGGCTTGCAGATGTCGCAGCCGCGGCCGCGGCCGTGTTTGTCCAGTAACTCCTCGAAGGTCTTGCAGCGTTCGACCCGAACGATGTGGTATAGCTCTTGGCGGGAGTGAGGGAAATGCTCGCAGAGATCCTTTTTAACGGCGAACCCGAGCCGGGCCATCTCCTTGTTCAGGATTTGGGTCACGAGCGGCGCACAGCCGCCGCAGGTCGTGCTCGCCTTGGTCTCGCTCTTGAGCGCCCCGAGGCTTGTGGCGCCGGCGCGGATCGCCGCGCACAGCTCTCCCTTGCTGACGTTGTTGCAGGAGCAGATTTGGGCCACGTCCGGAAGAGCATCGACGCCGAGACCCGGCGCTCCGGCCGGGCTCACGGGCAGGATCAGCGCCTCGGGATGCTCGGGCAGGCCGAGACCGTTGAGCACGATCTGCAGGAGATTTCCGTAAGCCTCGGCCTCGCCTACCAGGACCGCGCCGAGCAAGTGCTGGCCCTCGGCGCTCACCACCAGCTTCTTGTAGATCCCGTTCGGCTCGTCGATGAAGGTGTAGGCGCGCGCGCCGTGGCTTTTGCCATGCGCGTCGCCGATGCTGGCGACATCGACGCCCAGGAGCTTGAGCTTGGTGCTCATGTCTGCGCCGGTGAAGCTCGCCGCGTCCCCGCAGAGGTGAGCCGACGCCACCTGGGCCATTTGATACCCCGGCCCGACCAGCCCGAAGATCTGGTTGTTCCATACCGCGCACTCGCCGATGGCATAGATATCCGCATCCGAGGTCTGGCAATGGTTATTGACCGAGATCCCGCCGCGCGCGCCGAGCGCGAGGTCGCAGGCGCGTGCGATCTCATCCCTCGGCCGGATCCCGGCCGAGAAAACTACCAGATCCGTCTCCAGAGATGCGCCGTCCTCGAACTCCAAGCGGTGCAGGCGCTCGCTGCCCGCCCCGATTCTCGTTGTGTTCTTGGCGACGTGCACCCGGACCCCCAGCGCTTCGATCTTGCTGCGCAGGACGGCGCCGCCGCCCGCATCGATCTGCACTGCCATGAGGCGCGGCGCGAACTCGACCACGTGGGTCTCGAGTCCTAGACTCTTCAAGGCGTTGGCCGCCTCCAGACCGAGCAAACCGCCCCCGACCACGACCCCGATGCGGCTCGCTTGCGCCTTGACGGTGATGGCCTCCAGATCCTCGATGGTGCGATAGACGAAGCAGCCTTCGCGATCGCTACCCGCGATGGGCGGCACGAAGGGATAAGAGCCGGTCGCGAGCACCAGCTTGTCGTAATCGACCTCGTGTCCGCGCGCGGAGGTGACGATCTTGTTCGCCCGATCGATGGCTACGGCCTTGTCGTTCAGGTGTACCGTGACGCCGTGCCGAGAATAGAAACCCTCGGCCACAAGCGACAGATCTTGCGCGTTCTTGCCGTTAAAGAACTCGGAAAGGTGGACTCGATCGTAGGCGTAGCGGGATTCTTCGCAAAAGGTGATCAGCTCGAATCGCTGCGCGACGGCGGAGCCCACCAAGGTCTCGACGAGCTTGTGGCCCACCATGCCGTTACCGATGATTACAAGGCGTGTTCTTGTCTGCATACCTTACCTCCGCGAACCGCTCTCGTGAGCTTGGAAGCAGCCCACCAAGGCATCCTCAAACAAGGGCAGCATGCGTGCCACTCTTGCCGCGCATTTAAGCATTTGAATCAAAGGTGATTACGATTCAATTGCCATCAATGGAAATCCGCCCACGCACCAAGCTAGGGCTGAACCTACTCTTGTGCACGATTATGGTGCGCCTTCAAGGCTTATGAACCAAAAGGTAGGACAGGAATACGACCATTAGGAATAGGATCCCCGACAGTCCTTGCCAAAACGCAACCGGGTTTCGTTCTATGAGCGGTTTCCGAGCGCTGCCGCACAATCCGGCGTTCGGATGGCGCAGATCGTACAGAAACTCGGAAAGGGCCTCATACCGCCTCGCCGGATCGGGTTGTACGGCTTTACGCAGAGCCCCATCGACCCACGGGGGAACATCAGGCCGAAAGGAAGTCAGCGGACGGTAGCTGAATCTTCGCAAGTCCATTTTTTTTTGCCACTCCGCGGAGGACACCCGATAGGGCAGTTGGTCTGTCAGAAGCTCGTAGGCGATAACCCCTAAAGCGTAGATATCGGAGCGCTGGGTCCCCGTCTGTCCCAGCAGGTATTCCGGGGCGGCGTAATTCTTGGTGCCGAGCAACTGTTCCCGCGCCACCGGGGTAGCGATCTCGGCGACACCCGCGACTTTGGCCGACCCAAAGTCGACCAGTTTTACCGTCCCGGCAAGATCGAGCATGATATTTTCCGGCTTGAGATCCTGGTGGATCATCTCCAAACGATGAAACGCTCGCAGCCCTTTGGCGATTTGCTCCACGAGCCCGCGCACGACCTCTAAAGAGGGCGCAGGGTGGTCCCGCATCCATTGCCTGAGCGTCGCTCCCTCTATGTACTCCGTGACGTGGTACAAGAACCGCCGCCGCCGGGTGGGCTTGTACACTTTCTCCACATGCGGGCTATCGATACGCTGCCCGATCCATTCCTCCAGGGTAAAGCGTTCGATATAGGCCGGGTCGGTTTCGAAGTTCACCGAAGGGGTTTTCAGCACCACCCGCAGCCCGGTCTCCAGGTCAAGAACGAGGTAAAGCTGGGTGCGTTTACTGGCGTAGATCTCCCGTATAACCCGGTAGCCATCGATGATCATGCCCTCAGTGAGGGCGGGCGGAAACGGCAGCTCGGTAAGCTCCTGAAAGACCTCATCCGGGTCTTGGCTGGGCAGGCTTTCCACCCGCAATACCTGACAGGTCGCGTTGTCGGGGCTGCTGTTGGCCAGAGCGCCGCGCACGATCAGCTCCGCCGCTTTCGCTAGGTCGGCTTGGCTTTCCAACACCAGCCCTGCGATCTCCCGATCACTGAAGTAATCATGCACCCCGTCCGTGGTAAAAACGAAAATATCCCCTTGCTCTACCGGAAGCCTGCAATAGTCGATCTGCAAGTGCATGTCCGCACCCATGGCGCGGCTCAGATAATGTTGGCTAAGGCTCATCCACACCCGGTGATCCACCGTGAGCTGTTCCATCTGCCCGCGACGCAGCCGGTAGATGCGGCTGTCGCCCACATGAATGACATGGGCGGTAGTGGACTTCAATACCAAGGTGCTCAAGGTGCTCACCCGTCCGCGCTGCGGGTCGCGACCGTTTCCACCTTGGGCATATAGCCAGGTATTCAAGGCCGCGAGCACGCGCTCTGCGGATTGCTTCACGGACCACGAGTCTGGGGTGCACAGGTAATCCTCGAGGAACCCCGTCACGCAGGCCTCGGCGGCTTCTGCGCCTTTATCGGAGCTGCTGACACCATCGGCGATGGCAGCCGCGATCCCTTTGCTTTTCCGCAGTCGCTCGGGCGGCAATCTCAAGCCGTGGAAGTCTTGGTTGCTTGGCTTTAATCCCCGCTCGGAGAACTGGCCTACGCTGACCTCGAGTTGGGCGGGCATGCTAGCGCTTGCGTATTGCCTAACTCAAATCGATCATCTGCACCGTGCCGTCGGGTAACACCTCCGCCATGGCTCCTTTAGGTTCGTCCATGAACACCACGGCGGTCAACGCCAACCCGGCGGTGGCGGCAATCACCAGGAAAAACGCTTGGGTAGAGGCAATGGAGAGAACGGTTAAAAAGCCCACTCCGCCGACGTTGCCATAGGCGCCCACGAGACCGGCGATCTGTCCTGTGAGTCGGCGCTGGATGAGCGGTACGATGGCGAATACCGCACCGGTACCGAGGTGCACAAACAAGGCGCAGGCGCTGATCGCGGCCACCGCGAGCCAGAGCGGCCAGGTCGCCTCAATCTGACTCATGAGAAGGTAACCGCAACAGAGGCCTATCATCACCACCATCAGCGTGCGCTTACGCCCAAAACGGTCGCTCACCCATCCCCCGAGCGGCCGCATGAAGAGCACGACCAAGGCGAAGGGCGCCGCGAGCATACCCGCTGCTACCTGCGAGAGCTTGAAGGTCTCCGCGAAGAATAGGGGGAGCATGGAAACCACCGCCAGCTCAGAGCCAAACGTCACGAGATAGGCGAGGCTCAAAATAGCCACCTGCTTGAACTTGTAACGGAAGAGCTTAGGGACTGGTTGCCCGAAGATCTTGGCATTGACGCGGTAAATGCCATAGCTCTGATAGGCAAAAATCCCGGCTAGGACCAAATTAATTACCTTTGCCGCCGCTTCGGGCATTAGCCCTAGCTCGGTGAGCTTCCCCGTGATCAGAGCGAGGGCGAGGTAGAGCGGTATGTTCATCAGCAGATAGGCGAAGAAATCGCCCCGGCTCGTGACTTCCAAGCCGCCATGCTTGTTGGGCTTGAAATAGGTCGAGCCTTCGGGCATGTCGCGCACCCCAAGGTAATAGACCAAGGCATAGCCGAGGGCGATCGCGCCGGTTAACGCGACGGCGTACCGCCAACCCTGATCTCCGCCGAATAGCAGCGCCAGGGTCGGCAAGATAAGCGCCGCCGCCGCGGAGCCAAAATTGCCCCAACCGGCATAAACCCCCTGCGCGAAGCCCACCTGCCGTGCCGGAAACCACTCTCCGATCATGCGGATCCCGATGACGAAGCCCGCGCCTACAAAGCCAAGTAAAAAGCGGGCCAGCGCAAGCGTCTGGAAGCTCTGCGCGAACGCGAAAAAGAAACAAAGCCCTCCCCCGATCGCAAGCAATGCCGAGTAGGTGATGCGAGGGCCGAACCTATCGACCAGCATCCCGATAACGATACGTGCGGGAATGGTCAGTGCGACGTTCAAGATCAACAGCGTCTTGACCTGTTGATCGCTCAGGTCCATCGCCTCGCGCATAGAGGCCAGAAGCGGGGCATGATTGAACCAAACGACGAACGAGAGAAAAAAGGCGAACCAGGTAAAGTGCAGGACGCGTACCCTGCCAGTAAAGCAAAACAGCTTAAGCGGCGCAATCTGTTCAAAACTCATAGCGGGTCCCCGTTAAAGGAAATCAAGGCAGAAAGCGGCGTCCGTGCGCTCAAGATGACTCATCTTCGGTGTGGGGCTAAGTCTGGACTTTTGACGCTCGTTTTGCCAGGGCATTTAGTAAAGCGGTAAGCCAACCGGGAAAGGTGGAGTGGTATGGGCCGCGCGAGTAGCGCCGCCACCTCGACCGATTGGTGTAAGAACTGCCGAGCGTTTTGTTCGTCCGGCAAGGTCGAGACGTATTCGAGCAGGAGCGGTAGAATCACTGTACGCACCAAAGCGGGGCACGCCCGACGGCCGCAAGCGAGGGTGCTCGCGACAGCGGGTTTTTCTCCCTGCGCCCGTAGAGCGCGTATGATTGGGGGACTGAAATACAAAGCTCGATTGGAATGGCGTGGAGCAGATCCTATTCTTGACGGGGAAACTAGCCGAACGGGGTCTCGAACGTATCCTGCAGGCGATGCAACCGGCGGATTTTACCTACCGGGTGTTAAACATCGGGGTGAATGTGGCGGCCTTGATGAGCGCCGAAATGATCAATCGCCGCTTGCAAAACGTGGATGGGATCGATCGCATCATCGTTCCCGGCCTGTGTGCCGGGGATCTCGATCAAAGCTCGCGCCGCCTCGGGATCCCGGTACTGCGGGGGCCCGAGGAGATGAAAGACCTGCCTGCCTTTTTCGGTCAAGGCGCCAAAGCCCGGCCGCTCGATCGCTACACGATTCGGATTTTCGCGGAAATCGTCGATGCGCCCCGCATGGAGATCGAGGCGATCATCAACCAGGCCGATGCCTACGTGAGGGATGGCGCCGATGTCATCGATCTCGGTTGTTTGCCGGCGGTGCCTTTCCCGCACCTCGAGGCGTCGATCGCGGCGCTGCGCGAGCGCGGCTATCTAATCAGCGTCGATTCCTTGGAGACCGATGATCTCCTGCGTGGAGCGAGGTCAGGCGCCCACTATCTACTGAGCCTAAAGGAAAGCACCGTCGATCTTGCCGCTGATGTCGACGCCGTGCCGGTGTTGATTCCGGAACGCGCGGGAGATCTGGATTCACTTTTCCGGGCCATCGACGTCATGCTCGAACGCGGCCGACCGTTTCTCGCCGACAGTGTTCTCGACCCCATACACTTCGGGCTGACGGAATCATTGGTACGCTATAGCCGATTACGACAACGCTATCCCGGCATCGAGATCATGATGGGCGTCGGTAATCTCTCCGAGCTTACCGACGCCGATACCACCGGCCTTAATGCTTTCATGCTGGGGATCCTGTCCGAATTGCGGATCGATAACCTATTGACGACCCAGGTCAGCGCGCACGCGCGATCGGTGGTCCGGGAGCTCGACGTCGGGCGCCGGATCATGTTTGCCGCCCGCGAGGACACCAGCCTGCCTAAAGGTTATGACGGCTCGCTGCTCACGATCCATGATCGCAAGCCGTTTCCGTATACGGAGATGGAGATCGCCGAGACCGCCAAGGAAATCCGCGATCCCAGTTATCGCGTCCAGGTCTCCGAGGCGGGCATTCATGTGTACAATCGCGACGGGATGGTCACGGCGCGCGACCCTTTTGATCTATTTCCGCATCTGAAAGAATTGCAGAGCGATGCGCCGCATGCTTTTTACATGGGGGTCGAGCTGGCGCGCGCGCAACTGGCCTGGCAACTGGGAAAACGTTACATGCAGGACGAGCCGCTCCAGTGGGGGTGCGCGGCGCGGGAGCGGGCACGGCGCGATCCCAACGCGCTGCACGCCTACAAACCGTCCGGTAGCACTTTGGCGAAAGCGAAAAAGTAGGCGCATAAGATGATTTTTGAAGCCGTGATCACGACGCTGGACGAAGACGCGAGCCCGCATATCGCGCCGATGGGCTTTCACTATGAGGGGCCGCGAGTCATCATCGCGCCGTTCCGCCCGTGCCGAACTTTGTCCAATCTGGAGCGTACCGGCGAGGCGGTGCTCAATCTGACTGACAATGTCGCGATCATCGCCGGGTGTTTAACCGGCCGGCGCGCGTGGCCGACGGCGCCGGTCGCTTCGATTCAGGGCTGCAGGTTGGCCGATACCCTGGCGCATATCGAGGTCCGCGCGCTGCGGGTGGAGCCCGATGAGCTGCGGCCCAGGTTTGTTTGCGAGGTCGTGCATGAGCAGGCGCATCGGGCTTTCCAAGGCTTCAATCGCGCCCAGGGAGCCGTGATCGAAGCGGCGATCCTAGTCAGCCGTTTGTCCCGCTTGCCCGTGGCCAAAGTCGATGCCGAGATTGATTACCTGCGCACGGCGATTGACAAAACCGCGGGTGAGCGCGAGCGCCAGGCCTGGGCATGGCTGATGGAGCGCGTGCAGGCCTTTCGCCGCGGCCGCTTAGGCGATGTCGCATGACCGGGTTTCTGGCGAGCGTCCAAACGATCGCCGAGGCCCGGACCGCGTTTCAGGAAGGCGCGGATATCATCGATCTGAAGGCGCCTGCCCGAGGCGCCCTCGGCGCTGTGTCGTTTGCGACCATGCGTGAGGTCGTCGCGTGGGTCCATGCGCGCCGGCCGGTGAGCGCCACAACAGGCAATCTTCCGGCGATTCCCAAGCGGGTGCGGCGGGCCGTAGCGGAAACTGCAGCCACCGGCGTCGCGTTCGTCAAGGTCGGGTTTTGTGAGTGCGATCGCCAGGCCGCCGTGCTCGCTGCGATTGAAGAGGAAGTAAAGCAAGGGGCGCGCGTGGTCGCGGTACTGTTCGCCGACCGTGAAAGCAGTCCGGTTGCGGCCCTGCGCGCCTTTGCCGATCACGGGCTGGTGGGCGCTATGGTCGATACGGCCGAGAAGCGCGGCCGGGGTCTGCGCGCCTGCCTCGACGAAGCTCAGCTTGTGGCCTTCGTTCAAGAGTGCCGGCGGCTCGGGCTGTTTGCGGGACTCGCGGGATCGCTGCAAACTAACGATATTGAGCCGCTGATGGCTCTCGGCCCGGATTATCTCGGATTTCGAGGGGCGTTGTGCGACCAGCACCGGCGCACCGGCGCGCTCGACCCTAGGCGCGTGAAACATATTCGCATGCGCATCTCCGCTTATAGGGTTAAAATACCGAAACTGACTTTTAGACGCGAGGAGACCTGCAATGGGCTGGCGAGCTAAGCAACACGAAGAAACGTATACCGATGAAGAAGTCGAAGCGAGGCTCAAGGACGAGCTCCCGCATTGGTATCTGGAAGAGGGTTGGATCAGGCGCAAATATAAGACGTCGGGCTGGAAAGGCACGCTGATGGTGGTCAACACCGTGGGGCACCTGGCGGAAGCGGCTTTTCATCACCCCGATCTCACCGTGTCCTACGCCTTCGTTATCGTAAAGCTCATGAACCACGCGGCCAAGGGCATCACCAATAAAGATTTTGATCTCGCTAAAAAAATCGAACAAGTGGTGATGTGGCAGCCCGGCAAGGAGGACGGGACTGCGCTTGAGGGGACGCCGGAGGATCCGCGCTTCAAGTACATCAAATACGATTAGGAAAAGCCACATGAACGACACATCTGATGTAATCGCTGGCAAAAGCAGCAATACCGTATGGCATGAGGCAACAATTACCCGGCCGCGGCGGGAGCAGCGCAATGGGCACAAAGGCGCAATCATTTGGCTGACCGGGTTATCGGGGTCCGGCAAATCGACGCTTGCCCATGCCTTGGAGGACCGCCTGTTCGCGATGGGGTGCAATACCTATGTATGTGACGGGGACAATATCCGCCACGGATTGTGCGGCGATTTAGGCTTTTCACCGCAGGATCGGGTCGAAAACATCCGCCGCATCGGGGAAGTGGTTAAGCTCTTCATGGATGCCGGGGTGATTGCGATGACGGCCTTCATCTCGCCGTATCGCGCCGATCGGGATCGGGCGCGCAAGCTGGTGGCGCCCGGGGACTTTATCGAGGTTTACTGTGAGTGCGCGATAGACGTTTGCGAACAGCGCGACGCCAAGGGCTTGTATCGCCGCGCGCGGGCCGGGGAGATCAAAGAGTTTACCGGAATATCAGCGCCCTACGAGGAACCTGAAAATCCGGAACTACGCATCAACTCGGGGACGGAACCGGTCACGAGTTGCGTTCAACGTATTATCGATCACCTCGTGGCGCAAGGCGTCGTGCCAGCCTAGAATCACATGAATCTGACCCTGGCCCTGATCCTCGGCATGACTTTGTCGGCCGCCTCAAAGGCCCATGTCTATCCAACGCTCGATCGGGTCGATCGGGTGCTGACCTGCATGGCCAAGCAGGGAGGGCAGACGGTCGATAATCTCTATGCGTGTGCGTGCGAAATCGATGCGATTGCCGTAGCCATCCGCTTCGATGATTACGTGGAGGCGACCACTTTTCGCGCCTTTCGCGCGATGCCGGGGGAGCGCGGAGGCCTGTTTCGGGATTCAAAAAGAGGCAAGGCGCTCGTGGCGCGGCTAGAGGAAGCGGAGCGGGCCGCCGCTCGTACCTGTTTCTTCCGGCGTGCGCGGGTATCCGGCAAGACCGCGGGGAGGCGGTAACTCCCAACGGGCGCGGATCGATTAGAACCGTAGTCGCTTCCCCGCTTAACTTGTTGATGAATCGACTCGATTCGTTATAATTTTCCGGACAGCTGCGACTGCGTATAATCACTACCAACCGAGTGTACACTATCCGGGCGTGGCAGCGGATTATTGCATTCACTCCTTGCGCCTTTGCGATCTCTGAGGCACTCGGAGAATAAGAATTAGAGATCGACATAACATTGGAAGGAGGAGGTCATGAGAAAAACGCGTTTTCAGGGCATGCTCTTAGCCGCAATCGCCACGGCCGTACCGGCTACGGCGCTCGCCAATGAAGAACTGCTCAAGCTGCAAGACAGCCCGAATTATTGGGTGATGCAGAATGGCAATTTTTGGGCTCAGCGGTATTCGAAGTTAGACCAAATCAACGCCGCGAATGCTTCTAAGCTGCAGGCGGCTTGGACGTTTTCGACCGGTGTCCTGCGCGGGCACGAAGGCGGCCCGCTGGTGCTCCCGGGCAGTGCAACCGGCCTCGATCACGATACGCTTTACGTCAATGCGCCATTCCCCAACAACGTTTTCGCGATAAACCTGGATAACCTGGAGGTCGTGTGGGAATACATCCCGGTGCAAAACTACGATGAGACCGTCCCGGTCATGTGCTGTGATACGGTGAATCGTGGTGTGGCCTATGCTGACGGCAAGATCTTTCTGCACCAGGCAAATACCGAGTTGGTGGCTATCGATGCTAAGACCGGTAAGAAAGTATGGTCGGTCAAAAACGGTGATCCCAAGAGAGGAGAGACCAACACCAACGCCCCCCACGTCATTAAGGATAAGGTCGTTACCGGGATCAGCGGCGGGGAGTTCGGGGTGCACGGCTTCCTCGCCGCTTACAACATCAAAGACGGTAAGTTGGCGTGGAAGGCGTACAGCGTGGGACCCGATGACCAGATGCTCATTGATCCCGAAAAGACCACCGAGTTGGGCAAACCCATCGGCAAGGATTCAAGTCTTAAGACTTGGAAAGGCGATCAATGGAAGACCGGCGGTGGCACGACCTGGGGCTGGTATGCCTACGACAAAGAGCTGAACCTGGTCTATTACGGTTCCGGTAACCCGGGCACTTGGAACCCCGTCGTCCGCCCTGGTGATAACAAGTGGTCGATGACCATTTTTGCTCGCGATGTCGACACCGGCGTCGCCAAGTGGGTCTACCAGATGACGCCCCACGATGAATGGGACTACGACGGCGTCAACGAAATGATTCTCGCGGATATCAAGGTAAAGGGCGAGGATCGCAAAGCCCTCGTGCATTTCGACCGCAACGGGTTCGCTTATACGCTGGATCGGGTCACCGGCGAACTGCTCGTGGCCGAGAAATACGATCCTTCCGTCAATTGGGCCACGCACGTTGACATGAAGACGGGCCGGCCAGAGCAGGTACCCCGCTACAGCACCCACAAGAACGGCGAAGACGTCAACACCACCAACATCTGTCCGGCCGCGCTCGGGACCAAGGACCAGCAACCGGCCGCCTTCTCGCCGCGCACGGGGCTCTTCTATGTGCCCACGAACCATGTGTGCATGGACTACGAGCCGGTGAGCGGCGGCGAGTACACCGCGGGTCAGCCCTATGTCAACGCGGTGCTCAATATGTTTCCGGCGGGCAAGGTCACGGGCGATGGGACCAATAACCTGGGTAATTTCATCGCCTGGGACGCCGGCACCGGTAAGATCAAATGGTCGATTCCGGAGCGCTTCTCGGTGTGGAGCGGCGCCCTGGCCACGGCGGGTGACGTGGTTTTCTACGGAACCCTGGACGGTTACATCAAGTGCATCGATGCCAAGAGCGGTAAGGAGCTTTGGAAGTTCAAAACGCCCTCCGGCATCATCGGTAACCTAAACACCTGGACGCACAAGGATAAGCAGTATGTCGGGGTGCTCTCCGGCGTTGGCGGTTGGGCCGGTATCGGCATGGCCGCCGGCCTCATTCAGGACACCGAGGGTTTAGGCGCGGTAGGTGCGTATAAGGGATTGAGTAGCTATACGCGTCTCGGTGGCGTGTTGAGTGTCTTTAGCTTGCCCTGAGATACAAACGCGTTGTTAGTCAATTTAGGTTTCGCCCCACGGGGTATGCAACCTCGTGGGGCGACCAAAGGGGAGAGGCGCCTCTCCCCTTTGGAAACCCCATCGCTAAGGTCCCCGCGGCAAGACCGCGGGGAATAGATTTAGACCCCGGCAACTGGTTTTGCCGGGGTTTTATGAGGGTGGAGATTATGCGAGGAACGGCTAAAATTATAGCTCTAGCATGCCTAGCGGTAACACTCGTTGCTTGTGGCGAAAAATCGTCGGAACTCTCGGAAGAGCAGCAGGTCAGGAACTCACTCGAGGCGGTTAACCGTATGCTGGCGAACCGGAAGGGACCGGACGATCCCGCGACGGATGGCATGGAACACATGAAGGCCGAGCTTGAACGAAGGCTCGCCGAAGTAACAGGCAATCAGGCCGAACAACAGTAGTGGGAGCTGGTCCTATTCTCGGCGGCGAACCGGTGGGCGGCGAACCGGTGGAGGTTCCTCAAAGTGAATGATGCGGCGCGCGCTTCGGCGCTGTGGATCGCTATCGTCCGCCGGCGTTATCTTCGCGCCGTGTTCGACGCGCTTGGTGTCCGCCACCCGTGAGACTGTCTGGATTTCCAGTAATCCGGGGATACCGTTGCCTCGCTGAGCTTGCTCGTTCTCATGATCCGCAGGAAGCGATGCCCGTGAGGCCGAGCCGGCGGGCTCGTGACCGGACGGATTGGCGAAGCGGTCGTTGAGGCTCTCGACGTAGCGGTCGGCGTCGCTGAGGACGCGGATAATGCCGCGCTGAGCCCGCCGCCCCCATCCCACGGGTGTCGTACGAAAAATCGAGCGCATAAAGCGCGTGTTTTGCTTGAACGCGCGAATCAAGGAGTCTTTGATTTCTTGGGATAAGGCTTCTTGACGTAGTCCTTTGATGACGGTCTTGGCGGCGAGTTGGCGCAACGCGAAATGAGGGTAAATTAGAAGCGCGATCACCACCGCGGCGCCGGCGAGTTGGAGGAAATCGGGAAGGTTTTGCAGCCACGCAGGAGAACCATCGGCCCACCACCCGGCGGAAATACCCGATGCCAGGAGTACGCTGAATACAAATCCGTAGACGAGTGCGTCCAACAGCAAAACGCGTAGTTTCCATTTTCGTTTGGTCGCGCTAATCCTCGGCACGAAATCCTCTTGGATGGCCTTAGCCGTCTTCTCCAGAACACCGATAATGCGGTAGCAGCGCTCCACCTCGACCTGTTGCATCCGGCCGACGAGCTCCGCCATATCGACGCCCCTTTTTTGCTCGAATCGCTGCCGCAGATTATCATCGTCGATCGGGTTGGCCGCTTCCAGGTTGTAAATGCGGTAAAAACGGCCGGCCGTCAATCCCGCGCTCGCCAAGGCGCGTTGCCAAGCCGCGAAGACTTCTTCGGGATTGTCTTCGCGGGCGGTCGCATCGATTTGATTGAGCACAAACAGAAACTTGTTGGAGTCGGGCCTGCTAATGGTCTCGGCGACCAGATGCTGGAGGGTATCTTTCATTGCCCCCGGTTCCGGATGCCGGGCATCGAAAAACACCAGCACCAGATCGGAGAGGTCGATGATATGGTTCGTGATCCGCAAGGTCGAAGTCCTTTGCAGATCCGCGTCGAATCCCGGGGAATCGATTAATATCTTGCCTCGGAGGGCTTCGCTCGGACAGGTTTTAAGCTGCAGATAGGCATCCACACGCCGGCCTTCGCCCTGGGCCACCGCGTCGATGTCGCGGCTTATGTTGTAAAACGGAAAGCGTGGATCGGCGTCGAGCGCGAGGCCCGGTAAGATCCGGGGCGTAGCGTCGGTGCTGAAACAGATCACAGTAAACTTGTCGTCTACCGCCTGATTACCGGTGAGTTGCAGCTTGTAGCGTAGATAATCGTTGATAAACGTAGACTTGCCCGAGGAAAACGTTCCTAGTACCGAAAGCAGGGGCCACCAAGGCACGCGGGTGGCGTAGGAGTCCCCAAGATCGAGCAGACCCATGCGGTAGGCGACGCCGTCCAACGTCCGGAAGCTCTTGACCACATCGAGCAGGATCGGGTTTTCTTGCGCTAAATGGGTTTCTAAGCGTTGCAGACGTTGTGTTAGGTTTAAACGGACATTGCCGGCCATGAGGTGCTCCTGCCTTACACGCGCAGCGCTTGAGAATGGCTCTTGCGGCGCCGCGGGTAAGTTTTTTCTATTTAGCTGCGTCTAATGCGTGGCAACGATGCCGGGCTGAGCTTTATGTGCTTAGATTTAGTATAACATGCGCCACTTTTAGGGGCAGATCCGTGGTCCCCGGAGTAGGCGGTCGCGCATGGCAATGAAGGCAGGATGACGGTGGGAGAAGACTTGCGATCGAGCCCGCGTCAGCGCGCGGCTGAGATCATCGCGCGCAAACTGCCGTACGCGCGCGGGCATCACCGCGATAAACTGCTCGGGGGGCGGCGGATCGAGGAGTGGTTTTGCGCTGAATATCCCGATCTCGAGGGATTACTGAACGCCCTCGCGGAATCACCCTATGTGGATACCGCAGCGCCCGAGAGCAGCCGATTGATTTCAGATCTGGTCTCGGCGCGCGGCTCGATGTTCCGGGTATTTACCGAGGAAGAGATCGGAATTGTGGTCGAATGGATTCGCACCTTGGGATCGACGGGCGATCCGGTCCCCCGAGGCAACGTAGAACCGCAGGCGCCAGATGGCCGAGGGGACGCCACCGGCCCGTGGCCTGGGACGGGCATGGGCGAGCCTGAGAGCGCGTCGGCTAGCCCGGTCCAAGACGCGAGATCGCCGCGCCTGGACAAACGGCTGCTTTATTATCAACTGGTCAACGCGGAACGCTATCCCGAGTCTTCGCGCCCGGCGAAGCACTACGTCGAGCGTTGTCTCGCCCGCGCACGACGGGCCATGTGGCTGTCCCGGCTTTATCCGGAATTATGTTCATTCGAGTACAGCCGCGCTGCGTTCGAGCATCGGATCGAGGTAAGCTATCGCGAGGCCGTGGATGCCTATCGGCCCTTTGTCCCTCCGCCGCGACTGTCCAGAGAGGAGTATCTGTGGCTATTCGTGCAACTGGCGCCGTTGATCCTCGTCGATGGGTGCTGGCTGCGCAACGTCGGCTGCCTGTACGCACGCCACCCAGGGATCGCGGCGGGTTTGCTTGAGATCTACGCCGATGAGGTGGGTGGCGGGGATCCGGAGGCGAGTCACGCCGCCATTTTTCGCGAGCTGTTGCGATCGGAAGGCATCGATCTTCCGGAAGTCTCATCGGATGAGTTCATTCGATGTAGTAAATTTCCTTCCGCCGTATTCGATCTCCCGCTTTATTTGCTGTCCATCTCCCAATATCCTCGGACGTTCCTGCCGGAGCTGCTCGGCCTCAATCTAGCCATCGAGCTGAGCGGCCTCGGCGCGTTTTACATGAAGCTCGTCGATGAGCTGAGCTATTGGCGGATCGATGCGCGCATCATCAGTGTCCACATCGCGAGCGACAACCTCGCGAGTGGTCACGCGGCACTGGCCAAGGCGGCGATCGTCGCCTATCTCGAGGAGCTGGGCGCGGGTTATGGAGAGCGAGAAGTGCAGCGGCACTGGCGGCGGGTATGGCGCGGTTACGTATCCCTGCGGGTCGTGGCCGCGAAAACGTGGTTCGACCTCTTGATCCGCTTCGTCTCCCGGTTCGGGCTCAAGCGTGTACAACGGCGGTGGGTCACTTAAGAGCCGTATCGCGTCGTAGATGAAGCGGTATTACATCGGATTAGCGACCACTTTCCACGATCCGGCCCTGGCCATCGTGGATGCGGAGGGCGAGATCGTATTCGCCGAGGCGGCCGAGCGTTTCCTGCAAGATAAACGCGCCATCAATGCGGAGCCTGATCATTTATTTAGGATCGCCCATCTGGTCAAGGAGTATTGCGAGCAAGACGCGGAATTTACGATCGCCCGCTCGTGGAGCGCAAGCTCCAGCCGCCTCCCGTTTCTGGCCGGCGCGGCAAGCCGGCTCGGCCTCCTGAGTCCAGACTGGCTCCCGCGCGCCCCGCTCGACGGCTGGTCGCGCACGCTGCTGATGCGGCGCTATCAGCTTCATCATCTCATGCTGTGCGTGCAGAGCGCGCATCTCAAAGCCGGGGCTAACCTTGCGCTCGTCATGCGGCATCGCTTTGGAAATCGCAAGCTTCGCTTTTTGAATTTCGATCATCACCTCACGCACGCGGCCTATGCTTGTTACGGCAGCCCGTTTTCGGAGGCCGTGTGCATGATCGTCGATGGCACCGGAGAGCACGGCTCGATAAGCTGCTACACTTATAGGAACGGGCGTCTGGATCGCTTGTCCCGCCACCGAGGCCCGGAAAGCTTGGGCGGGCTTTATATGCTCATCACGGAGTTATGCGGTTTCTCCAGCTTTGGCGGCGAGGAGTGGAAGGTGATGGGCCTCGCGCCCTATGGCCGCACCGACGAAGCGATCTATCGCTTGCTGAGGCCGATGATCAAGGTCGCCGGATGCGGCTTGAGATACCCACCGATGCGCCAACTGCGCGCAGGGCTTACGCGGCTTTGCAGGTATCGGCGGGCCGAAGGCGCATCTGCATTAGAAGCAGCCGATCTCGCGCATACCTGGCAGCGGGTCTTTTCCGAGATCATGGATGAGTTGTTGCAAAATCTCTACGCAGAAACCCGCGTCGACAACCTCGTTCTTAGCGGCGGCTGTGCGCTGAACTCATCCTATGCGGGCCGGGTTTTTGAAAGCACTCCGTTTAAGCGTTTGCATATTCCTAGCGCACCCGCCGACGACGGCAACGCCGTGGGCGCGGCTTTACTCGCCTACGAGCAGACAGCGGGGCCGCGCAAGACTCGACAGAAATTGTTCTCACCCTATCTCGGATCTCGGGTGTCGGCCGAGACCCTGACGAATGTGGCAAGGTGGAGTGGTCTACGGACATTGCGCCATCTTCCCGAAACGGTGCATTTGGAGGCGGCCAGGCGGCTTGCCGAAGGAAGAATTCTCGGCTGGATCCAGGAGCGCGCAGAGTTCGGTCCGCGCGCGCTCGGTAACCGTTCAATCTTGGCCGATCCGCGGCCGCGCGAGATGAAAGATCGATTAAACCGGGAGGTGAAATTCCGCGAGGAGTTTCGACCCTTCGCGCCGGCCATCTTGCACGAGTACGGCGAGGAGTATTTCGAGAACTATCAGGAGTCCCCGTACATGGAGCGAACGCTGCGCTTCAAGCAAGAAGTGCGTGCTAAAGTGCCGGCGGTGGTTCACGTGGACGGCACCGGGCGCTTGCAGACCGTGAAACGGGAATGGAATGCCCGTTTTCACGCACTCATCGAGGCTTTCCACCGTTTGACGAACATACCGCTCCTGCTCAATACATCATTTAATATCATGGGCAAGCCGATGGTCCACACCGTTGAGGACGCATTGGCGGTTTTTTTTACCACGGGAATGGATGCCTTGGTAATCGAGGATTATTTGCTTGAAAAATAGGCTTGTCCGTAGAATTTGGTGGGTAACCATTAACTCCCTCTCCGGCCGGGAGAGTGTGAAGGTGCGGGGATCTAGATCAAGGGGCGACGAAAGGCGATGGCCATAGCCTGCGGAACCCCTCGGAGCGAGCAGCATCGAAGTAAGCAACTTCTGGATCGGCGGAGGAGGACATATGAGCAGCTTTCGGATGAACCGGCGTGAATTCATCGCTGCGATCGGCGCGGCTGCCTTCGCGGCGGTTGCGAACACCCGGGCAGCAGAGAGCCCGTCGGTCGCGCCGGCCGGGATGCAGAAGCGCGCGATCCCTAGTAGCGGCGAACAGCTCCCGGTGATCGGCATGGGCACGTCGGGCACCTTCGACGTCGGCGCCACCGAGGCCGAGCGCGCGCCGCTGGTCGAGGTGCTGCGCGGGCTTTTCGACGGCGGCGGCAGCCTCATCGATACCGCGCCCAGCTACGGCCGCGCAGAGACCGTGACCGGCGATCTGCTGCAGCAGGGCGATTGGCGCCAACGCGCTTTTCTCGCCACCAAGATTTCCGCGAGGGCAGGCGCGGGCGCGCGCGCGCAGTGGAACGGTTCGCTGGCAGACCTGCGCAGCGACAAGGTCGATCTCCTGCAGGTGCATAACCTGGTCGACTGGCGCGAGAACCTGGCGTTCCTGCGCGAGCTGAAGCAGGCCGGGCAGGTACGTTACCTCGGCGTCACGCATTATCTGGATAACGCCCATGACGAGCTCGCCCGGATCGTCCAGGCCGAGCGCATCGATTTCGTCCAGGTGAATTACTCCGCCGCAACGCGCTCCGCCGAAAAGCGGCTGCTGCCGCTGTGCAAGGAGCGCGGCGTCGCCGTGCTGGTCAATCGTGCCTTCGTCGACGGCCGGCTGTTCGATACGGTGCGTGGGCGGGAAGTACCCGCCTGGGCCGCCGAGATCGACTGCCGATCGTGGGCCCAACTGTTCCTCAAGTTCGTGCTGGCGGATCCCGCGGTGACCGCAGTCATCCCGGCGACTTCCAAGGCCCGGCACATGCTCGACAACCTCGGCGCCGGCGTGGGCACGGTCGCCGATGCCAAGTATCAGGATCGGATCGCGGCACTGGTCTCCTGAGAGGCTGTGAATCAATTGTCATTTGACGGTAGTTCAGACACAGATATGACCGTCGGTCGAGGCGTTGAGGTAGATTTCGCATCCGAGCGGTATGTGCCGGAGGCGGCAACGATGGG
>Ga0136616_10000161_pt1 | contig 27663 bp, 25 predicted proteins | sample AntDrymUQ2992106_2_FD_106648 | JGI IMG/M metagenome (GOLD analysis project Ga0136616, IMG submission 106648) | Polar desert sand microbial communities from Dry Valleys, Antarctica - metaG UQ299 (21.06) | ecosystem: Environmental > Terrestrial > Soil > Desert | place: Antarctica: Dry Valley... | reverse complement strand
CGACCCCGGCGAGATCCTCATGCTCGAGAACCTCCGCTGGGAGAAGGGGGAGACCGACAACGACGAGGAGCTCGCCAAGGAGCTCGCCTCGCTGGGCGACGTGTACGTCAACGACGCCTTCGGCGCCTCGCACCGCGCGCACGCCTCGGTGGCCGGCGTGACCGAGCACCTTCGCCCCGCGGCGGCCGGCGAGCTGCTCGAGAACGAGGTCGCGACGCTCACCGAGCTGGTCGAGGACCCGGGGCGGCCGTTCGTCGTCGTCCTCGGTGGCGCCAAGGTGAGCGACAAGATCGCGCTGATCGACCGCTTTCTGGAGACTGCCGACGCGATCCTCATCGGGGGCGCGATGTGCTTCAGCTTCTTCAAGGCCCAGGACATCCCCGTCGGCAACTCTAAGGTCGAGGACGAGGACGTGGACACCGCTCGCCAGGCGCTCGAGAAGGCCGACGACTCCGATTGCAAGCTCTGCCTGCCCGTCGACCTGGTGGCTGGTCAGGACTTCGACGAGGACACGGAGACCCAGGAGCTCGACGGCGTCGAGGTGCCAGACGGCTGGATGGGGCTCGACATCGGGCCGAAGACCGTCGAGACCTACCGCGAGGAGATCACCGGCGCGGGCGCCGTGTTCTGGAACGGGCCCATGGGAGCCTTCGAGCTCGAGCCCTTCGCCGCCGGCACGAAGGGCGTGGCCGAGGCCGTGGCCGAGGCCGAGGGCAAGACGGTGGTCGGCGGCGGCGACTCCGCGTCGGCGCTCGCCCAGTTCGGCCTCGCCGACGAGGTCAGCCACCTGTCCACCGGTGGCGGGGCGTCGCTCGAGCTGCTCGAAGGCAAGGAGCTGCCCGGGGTGGAGGTCCTCGACGATGCCTGAGGCGAACTCCGGGCGCCGGCCCTACATGGTCGGCAACTGGAAGATGCACAAGACGATCGCCGAAACCCGGGAATACGTGGAGGAGCTGCTTTCGTCGCTCGGCGACGCCGGCGACCGCGTCGACGTGGGCGTCTGCCCTCCCTACACCGCCCTCGCCGCGGCCGTGGAAGGATTGGGCGAAACGGGAGTCGGGGTGTTCGCGCAGAACATGAGCGCGGCTAGCGACGGTGCCGAGACGGGAGAGGTCTCGGCGCCGATGCTGCTCGAGCTCGGCGTGAAGGGGGTCGTGCTCGGCCACTCCGAGCGCCGGCGCGACCACTGCGAGAACGACCGCTCGCTCTGCGAGAAGGTGCTCGCGGCACTCGACGCCGGCCTCGAGCCGATCCTGTGCGTGGGGGAGAGCGAGCAGGAGCGCGACGAGGGTGATATGCAGCGGCGCCTGCGCCACCAGGTGCAGGAGGGCCTCGAGCAGGTGCCGGCGGAGCGGCTCGCCGAGGTGACGATCGCCTACGAACCGGTCTGGGCGATCGGCACGGGTCGCTCGGCGTCTCCCGATGAGGCCCAGGAGGCGATCGCCTTCGTGCGCGCCCTCTTGGGCGACCGCTCGAGCGAGGCCGCCGAGCGCGTGCGGGTGCTCTACGGCGGCAGCATCAAGCCCGACAACGCCGGCGAGATCCTCGCCCAGTCGGACGTGGACGGTTCGCTCGTGGGCGGCGCGAGCCTCGAGGCGGCGGACTTCGCCGAGCTGGTCGCGGCTGCGGCTGGGTGAGCGAGGGCGCTTCGGGGCTCCCCGACGGTCCCGGCGTCCCGCCGGTTCCCGCGGTCTGCCTGATCGTGCTCGATGGTTGGGGGCTCGCGCCGGACGGGCCCGGCAACGCGATCTCGCTCGCCCGGACGCCGGTCTTCGACGGGCTGTGGGAGCGCTGCGCGCACACCGAGCTGACCACGAGCGGCGCCTCGGTCGGGCTCCCGGAGGGCCAGATAGGCAACTCCGAGGTCGGGCATCTGAACCTCGGGGCGGGGGCGGTGGTCAAGCAGTATCTGACCCGCGTCGACGACGCGATCGTCGACGGCTCGTTCGCCGCAAACGAGGCGCTGCGCGCGGCGTGTGCCCGCGCGCGCGAGACGGGGCGGCTGCACCTGCTCGGGCTCGTTTCCGACGGCGGCGTGCACTCGAGCATCGGGCACCTCGGGGCGCTGATCGACCTCGCGGCCGCCGAGGGGGTGCCCGACGTCGTGGTGCACGCCTTCACCGACGGGCGGGACACCGCCCCCGACGCGGGTCGCGGCCACCTCGAGCTGACCGAGCGCCGGCTCGGCGACTCCGGGGTGGGCCGCGTCGGGACGGTCTCCGGGCGCTTCTACGCGATGGACCGGGATCGCCGCCGGGAGCGCACGAGCGCCGCCTACGACGCGATCGTCCACGGCGATGCGGAGGGGCGGTGGGCTCCGAGCGGCACCGAAGCGGTCGCCGCCGCGTACGAGCGGGGCGAGACCGACGAGTTCGTCCTGCCCACGTCGGTCGGCGAGGCCGAGGCGCGCGTGCGCCCGGGCGACGCCGTCGTCTGCTTCAACTTCCGACCCGACCGCGCGCGCCAGCTCATGCGCGCGCTCGGCGAGCCCAAATTCGACGAATTCGACCGCCGCGATGCGCCCGAGTTCGACCTGACCACCCTCACCGAGTACAGCGAGGACTGGACGTATCCCATCGCCTTTCCACCCTCACGGCCCGAGACCACGCTCGCCGCGACGCTCGCCGAGCGAGGAGTGAGGCAGCTCCACGTCGCGGAGACCGAGAAGTACGCGCATGTGACCTACTTCTTCAACGGCGGCGAGGAGCACCAGCACCCGGGTGAGGAGCGCCGGCTCGTCGACTCCCCGCGCGACGTCTCGACCTACGACCAGAGACCCGAGATGAGCGCCGCCGCGGCCGCCGAGGCCTTCGCCGAGGAGTGGGGCACGGGCACCTTCGGCTTCGGGATCATCAACTTCGCCAACGCCGACATGGTCGGCCACACCGGGGTGATCGAGGCCGCGGTGACGGCGGTGGAGGCTGTGGATCGTGGCTTGGGGCGCGTCGTCGCCGCGGTGCACGAGACCGGTGGCGCCTGCGTGGTCACCGCCGACCACGGAAACGCCGACCACATGCTCGAGCCCGACGGCCGCCCGAACACCGCGCATTCCCTCAATCGGGTGCCGCTCGTGGTCACCGCCGCGGTCGGGCAGTTGCGCCCGGGAGGCGTGCTCGCCGATGTGGCCCCCACCGTGCTCGAGCTGCTCGGCATCGATCAGCCGGAGGGGATGACCGGAAGGTCGCTGGTCGGTGCCTACTAAGAAGGCTCGGCATTGGCGAAGGTGACGCGACCGCTCTCGCGGTCGAGCGGGCGTCCTCGCGCAGGTCACTAACCTCGGCGCGTGGCGCCCGCTTCCGTCTCCGAGCGCACCGCCTTCACCGTCGAGCATCGCGAGGGCGCCGCCCGAACAGGAACCCTGCGTACCGCCCACGGCGATGTACGCACGCCCGCCTTTGTTCCCCTCGCCTCGCACGGCACAGTGCGCTCGCTGCAGGCCATCGAGGTCGCCGAGCTCGGCTACGACATGGTGCTCGGCAACACCTTCCACCTGTTCGTCCAGCCGGGCCACGAGCACATCGCCGCGATGGGTGGGCTGCACGAGTTCATGGCCTGGCGGCGGCCGATCGTCACGGACTCCGGCGGGTTCCAGGTGTTCTCGATGGGCCACGGCTCGGTGGCGGAAGAGGTCAAGCGCCGCGGAGCCCGCCGCGATGGCGAGCCGGCGGTGATCGAGATCTCCGAGGAGGGCGTGCGCTTTCGCTCCTACCTCGACGGCTCCGAGCGCTTCATGGGCCCCGAGACGTCGATGGAGATCCAGGCCGCGCTCGGCTCGGATGTCGCTCTCGCCTTCGACGAGTGCACGCCCTTCCACTCTGGCCGCGACTACACCGCGCGCGCCACCGAGCGCACACACCGCTGGCTCGACCGCTGCCTCGCGTGGCGGCGCGACCATGCACCCGCCACCCAGCTCTTCCTCGGGATCGTCCAGGGCGGCGTCGACGAGGATCTGCGCGTCGAGTCTGCGCAGCGGGTAGCGGGAGCGGACGGGATCGACGGGGTGGCCATCGGCGGCTCGCTCGGACAGGACAAGGCTCAGATGCGCGAGGTCGTGGGCTGGGCGCTGAGCGAGCTGCCGGACGCCATGCCGCGCCACCTGCTCGGGATCGGCGACGTCGACGACGTGGTCCACGCCGTCGGCGCGGGCATCGACTGGCTCGACTGCGCGACGCCCACGCGGCTCGCCCGCCACGGAACGGCGCTCGTGCCCGACCCGCAGGCGCGCTGGCGCCTCGACGTCACGCGGCCCGCCTCGCGCTCGAGCCGCGAGCCGCTCGCGGAGGGTTGCCCATGTCCGGCGTGCCGCGAGCACACTCGCGCTTACCTGCACTACCTGGCGCGCGCCAAGGAGTTGACCGCGGTGCGCCTGCTCACCCTGCACAACCTGACCTACATGGCGAGGCTCATGGAGGGCCTTCACCAGGCGATTAGCGAGGGACGCTACGCCGACCACGCCGGGGAGGTGCTTGCAGGGCGCGCTCCGTACGCCGCCTAGGCCGCGCGCCTACCGCGTGTTCTCGTTCACGAAGTCTCGCAACTGGTCGATCTGGCGGTCGAGGCGCTCCTCCTCGATCCGAACCGGCTGCGTCCCGCCCCCGCCCGCGGTGATCACGAACGCGGCGATCACCCCGGCGACGATCACCAGGAAGACCGCCAGCAGCCGCCCGAGGCCGCGGCGGCGCCCCGTGGTCTGGGCCGCACCCGCGGGCGCAGGTGCGGCGGTCCGTTCCAGTGAAGGCGCACGGCGCGGCGCCTCGCCGGTGCGCGCGGCGCGAGTGGCCTGGGTTCGAGACGCGGTGAGCGGCACTGTGGCATCGACGCCGCCATCCCCGTCGAGCGCGCTGGCCGCGCCGGTCGCGAGCGCCTGGGTCGTGTCGGTCAGCTCACCGTGGAGACCGGCCTCGAGCGCGTCGGCGGCCTCGAGCGCGGAGCCGTAGCGGGCGTCCGCGTAGCGGGCGAGGCACGCGCGCAGGGCCAGGTCGAGCTCGCCCGGCACCTCGGGCCGCAGGTCGACGATCGGGTCGACCTCGGCCTCCTGTTGCTTGAGCGCGAGCTCGGTCAGCGATGAGTACTCGAACGGAAGCCGCCCGGTCAGGAACTGGTACCCGCATACCCCGAGCGAGTAGATGTCTGAGGCTGGTCCGGCGTCCTCGCCGCGCGCCTGCTCGGGCGAGAGGTAGGCGGCCGTCCCGAGCACCGAGCCGATCTGGGTCACACGCGACTGCTCGGCCGCCTTGGCGATGCCGAAGTCGGCGAGCTTGACCGTGTCGGACTCCTCGGCTACGAGCAGGTTGCCGGGCTTCACGTCGCGGTGGACGACGCCGGCGCGGTGGGCGTAGTCGAGCCCGCGGCAGGCGTCGCGCAGGTAGGACACGGTCGTCTCGACCGAGAGCGCCCCGCGGTCGCGAAGCAGGTCGGCGCAGGAGGGACCGTCGACGTACTCCATGACGATGTAGTGGCGCCCGGAGTCGGCGTCGCGGCCGGAGTCGTAGACCTGGACGACGTTCGGGTGCTGGAGCCGCGCGGCGGCCAACGCCTCGCGCCGGAACCGGGCGACGAAGGTTTCGTCCTCGGCCAGATGCTCGGCCAGCAGCTTGATGGCGACGCGGCGCTCGAGCACGGAGTCGAGACCGAGGAAGACCGTCGACATCCCGCCGGCGCCGAGTCGGCGCTCGAGGCGATAGCGACTCGCCACCTCGGTGGGAGTGGTCACAGTTGCCCGCCCCCGCGGGCGGCCGGGCGGGCGGCGGTCTCCTCCGCGGCGGCGTCCGAGTCGACGCCCGACGAGCCGTTGCCGCGGACGCCGCCGCGGTCGGTGCCCCCGCGGCGATCGCTGCCCCCGTCGCCGTCGCTGCCTCCGTTCCCGTCGCCGTTATTGCCTCCGCCGCCGCCGTTACCCCCGTCGCCGTCGTTGTTGCCCCCTTCCTCGGGGGCGTCGGGCTCGGGCTCGGGCTCGGGCTCCGGCTCGGGCTCGGGCTCGGGCTCCGGCTCGGTCGGGATCTCGGGCTCCGGCTCGGGTTCGGGCGCCAGGTCGGGCTCGGGCTCGGGCTCCGGCTCCGGCTCCGGCTCGGGCGGCTCCTCGCACTCGGCCTCGACCAGCTCGGTAAGACGGCCGAGCGCGTCCTCGAGCGTCGTGCGCACGTCCTCGTCGGTCTGCTTCGGCAGCCTCCCGATCTCACGTTCGAGCGCGGGCAGCGAATCCTCGCGGATGTCGTCGCAGGCGTTCTGGGCGTCGATCCGGCGCTGGACCTCGTCGAGGCGTTTGACGATCTTCTGCGCCGACCGCGCGGGAATCGGCTGGCCCTCTTCCTGGCCGCAACCGGGGAGCATCCCCACCCCGGCGACGGCCACGGCGACCACCAGGGCCGGTCCGCGGCGACGCGGGCGGGGGAAGAGGCGCATGCTGCGAGAGTAGATCACTGACCCTGGAAGAGCCGGTTGGAGAGCGCCCCGGGAAGGCCCGCAGCGCGAATCGCATCGGCCGCCTCGTCGATCGGATACTCGACCCGCCGCCAGGTCGCGGTCATGCGCTCGAGGTCGAGCAGGAGCCACGCGGCCCGCGGATCGCCGTCGCGCGGCTGCCCGACCCCGCCCGGGTTGATCAGCCACCGGCCCTGGCCGAGCTCGGCCTCCGACCCGTCGGGGGCCTGGCGCCCGCTGGCCCGGCCTCCCTCCTCCTGCCAGAAGCAAAGCGCGACGTGCGAGTGGCCGATCGCGCCGACGCGCGCGTCCATGGCTTCGAGGCAGCTCTCGGCCTGCGGGGTGGAGAGCACGTACTCCCAGACCGGATCGCGCGGGCTCGCGTGGTAGAGGCCTATCGCGCGCGAGGTGTCCATCGGCTCGAGCCCGGCCAGGTAGGCGAGGCTCTCGTCGCCGATCCGCCCGCGCGTCCACTCCACCCCGGCGGCGGCGAGACCCGAGAAGTCGCGAATGTCGAGCTCCCCGAGCACCGCGAGGTCATGGTTGCCGGTCAGACAGACCTGACATCGCTCGGCGGCGAGGGCGACACAGGCGTCGGGCTGCGCGCCGTAGCCCACGAGGTCGCCGAGGCACCACGTCTCCTCGACCCCGGCGCGGTCGACGTCGGCGAACACGGCCTTGAAGGCGGGCAGGTTGGCGTGCACGTCGGAGACTAGGGCCACCCGGGTGGGGGCCGGCCCACTGCCTTCTAGAGTGTCGTCGGGATGGGGATGAATCGCCTGCGCCTGCCGTTCGCGGTCGTCGCCACGGTCGTCGCGGCCACCATGGCCACCGTCGCCCTCCGTCCCCGATCCGGCCTGATCGAGCCGGCCGCCGTCGACCCGCAAGCCTACTTCAGCGCGGCCGAGATCGAACGGGCCCGCGCCTTTCGGGGGCCTCAACGGGTGCTCGGGGTCGGCGGCCTGGTCGTCTCCGGCGGGCTGCTTGCCCTGATCGTGGTGCGCCCTCCGGGTGCGGTGCGCCGGTCGCTCGAGCGCGCCGGCCGGCGACCCCTGGTCGGGGGTGCGGCCGCCGGCGCGGGGCTCTCGCTGGCGCTCGGGATCGCCACGCTCCCGCTCGACGCGATCGCCCACGCACGCGCCGTCGACGCGGGGCTCTCGACCCAGGCCTTCGGGGCGTGGCTCGCCGACGCGGCCAAGGCCGCCGGGGTCGGCGCGGTGCTCGCGGGCGCCGGAGCGGCGGGCGCGATCGTGCTCGTGCGGCGCTTTCCCCGGCGTCCCTGGATTCCCGGTACCGTGGCCGCCGTCGCCCTGAGCGCCGCCTTTGTGTTCCTTTCCCCGCTCCTGATCGAGCCGATCTTCAACCGCTTCACGCCGCTGCCCCGCGGCGAGCTGCGTAGCGAGGTGCTGCGCCTGGCCGAGCGATCGGGGGTAGACGTCGGCGAGGTCTACCGCGTCGACGCCAGCCGGCGGACCACGGGCGCCAACGCCTACGTCGGCGGCCTTGGGCAGACGAAGCGAGTGGTCCTATACGACACGCTGGTCGAGCGCTTCCCCCCCGACCAGGTGCGCTCCGTGGTCGCCCACGAGCTCGGTCACGTCCGCCACCGCGACCTGCTCCGTGGGCTCGTGTGGATCGCGCTGGTCGCGCCGGCGGCGCTGTTCCTCGCTCAGGCCCTGGCCGAGCGGGCGTGGGCGTCGGGGCGCCGCGGGGAAGGCGCGGGCGGCGGGTCCCCCGGCTCGCGCCTGCCCGCCACTCCCGCCGCCGTGCCGGCGCTCGCCCTCTCGCTGGCGCTCGTCTCCTTTGCGGTCGGGTCGGCCGGCAACGTCCTCTCCCGGCTCGTCGAGGCCCGCGCCGACGGCTTCGCGCTGCGGCTCATCGGCGAGCCCCAGGCGTTCATCGGCCTCGAGCGCGGGCTCGCAGTGAGCAACCTCACCGAGCCCGCTCCTCCGGCCGCCTGGCACCTCCTGCTCGGTACGCACCCGACGACGACCGAACGGATCGGCTTCGGACTGACGTACGCGCGCGAGCGCTGAGCGGCTATGCGGATCGTCGTACTCGCCGTCGGGCGCCTGCGCCCTCCCTTCGCTGACGACGTGCAGCACTACCGCTCCCTGCTCGGCCGCCACGCGCGCGTCGAGCTGCTCGAGGTGCGCGAGGAGGAGCGCGTCGAGCGCCTGCTGCCCGAGCGTGCGTTCCTGTGCCTGCTCGACGGGCGGGGGCAGACGCTCAGCTCGGAGGAGCTGAGCGGCTTCCTCGAGGAGCGCCGCCAGTCCGGCCGCGACTTGTGCTTCGTGATCGGCGGGCCGCGCGGCCTCGACCTGAGCGGCGTGGACATGCGCCTCTCGCTCGGGCCCATGACCCTGCCGCACCAGCTCGCCCGCGTCGTCCTGCTCGAGCAGCTCTTTCGCGCGCACAAGATCCTGGCCGGCGAGCCATACCATTACTGAGCCCAGCTCGTGACCTCCCTCGACGCCCAGAGCGCCCGCTCCTCCGCCCCTCGCGAGGCGGCAACCGCCGACCCCCTGGCCGAGCTGCGAGCCGCGCTCGCCGCGGCCGCCGCCGAGCTGCGCGGCTCGCCGGCCACCGTCGAGCTGCGCCTCGACCGCCCGCCCCGGCCCGAGTTCGGCGACTTCTCGACGAACGCTCCGCTGCAGCTCGCCGCGGGGCTCGACGCCCAGCCGCGCGCGGTCGCCGAACGGCTGGGTGAGCTCCTGGGGCGCGCGCTCGGACCCGACCTCGACCGCGCGGAGGTCGCCGGCCCCGGCTTCCTCAACCTGTTCCTCTCCGACCGCTTCTGGCGCTCCGCGCTGACGGGGGTGGTCGCGGCGGGCGAGCGCTTCGGCGCGGACACCGCCGCCGCCCGGGGCCCCGAGCGGATCCTCGTCGAGTTCGTGAGCGCCAACCCGACGGGCCCGATCACCGTGGCCGCCGCGCGCCACGCCGCCTACGGGGACAGCCTCTGCCGCATCCTCGCCTTCGCCGGCCACGCCGTCGAGCGCGAGTACTACGTCAACGACGCGGGCGCCCAGATTCGCCACTTCGCTGAGTCGGTCGCGGCCCGCGCCCGGGGCAAGGAGCCGCCCGAGGACGGCTACCGCGGGACCTACGTCGCCGAGCTAGCCGCCCGCATCCCCGGCGCCGCCGACCTGCCGCTCGACGAGCTCGCCACGCGGGGCGTCGACCTCATGCTCGCGGGCGTGGCGGCGACGCTCGACCGCTTCCGCGTGCGCTTCGACCGCTTCTTCTCCGAGCGCTCCCTGCACTCCGAGGGTGCGATCGCCCGCACGCTCGCACTTCTCGACGAGCGCGGCCACCTCTACGCCAGCGAAGGGGCGACGTGGCTGCGCACGAGCAGGCTCGGCGACGACAAGGACCGCGTGCTGCGGCGCTCGAGCGACGAGCTCACGTACTTCGCGGCCGACGTCGCCTATCACGAGGAGAAGCTCCGCCGCCGCCCCGACCGCGCGATCGACGTGCTAGGTGCCGACCACCACGGCTACGTGGCGCGGATGAAGGCGGCGTGGGTGGCGCTCGGCGGGGAGCCCGGCGCGCTCGAGTACCTGATCATGCAGCTCGTCAACCTCACCGAGGGCGGCCGCCGCGTGCAGATGTCCAAGCGCGAGGGAGAGTTCGTCACCCTCGACGAGCTGATCGACGACATCGGCGTCGACGCCGCACGCTGGTTTCTCCTGCAGCGCAGCCATGACACGACGCTCGACCTCGACCTGGCGCTCGCGCGCGAGCAGAGCCCGGAGAACCCGGTGTACTACGTGCAGTACGCGCACGCACGGATCGCGGCGATCCGGCGCCGCGCGGGCGCGCAGCGGATCGGCGCTGCGGGAGCGGCCGACCTCTCCGCGCGCGAGACCGCGTTGCACCCCTCCGAGCGGGCGCTCGTACGGCGGCTGCTCGACTTCCCCTCCGAGGTCGCGATGTGCGCCACCCGTCGCGCCCCCCACCGCCTCACCGCCTACGCGCTCGAGCTCGCGCAGGGCTTCTCGGCCTTCTACCGCGACTGCCGGGTCGTTGGGGCGGAGGAGGAGGGCGGCGACGAAGCCTTTCGACTCGTCCTCTGCGGCGCCTGCCAGGCGACGATCGCGCGCGCTCTCGATCTGCTCGGCGTCGAGGCCCCCGAGTCGATGTAAGCCGTCCAAATCGCCCTGCCCGGGGCGTCAGCGGGTGTTGCCGTTCGCCCGATACACGAACTTCTCCCTCTTCCCACGAGTTGTAGGGGTTGTCGGCCGCGAGTCGAACACGGGGCCGGAAAGCATGAGGTTGGCGATCAGACCAGGCACACGCAGGACCCGAGCCGCAGCGTCGAGCTCCGATTCCGGCCGCCTGCTGCATCTCGCGCCGGTGTTCCCCCGCCGCTTGCGCGACCACTGGCTCCACGGTCACGCCGCCGAGGTCGCCGAGCTCGCCGTCGAGCTCGGGCGCGGCGCCGGGCTCTCGTCTGCGGCGCTGGCCGAGCTCGAGCTCGCCGCTCGCTTCCACGACGTCGGCAAGGACGCGGTGCCGCACGCGATCCTCTGCAAGCCCGCTCCGTTGACCGACGCCGAGTGGGCGGTCATGCGCCGCCATCCGGAGTGGGGCTTCGAGATGCTCGTTGCCGTGCCCGGGCTCGAGCCGGTCGCCCTTGCCGTCCACGCCCACCACGAGCGCTGGGACGGCAACGGCTATCCCCAGCGCCTCGCCGGTCCCGACATCCCTTTCGCAAGTCGCATCGTGGCCGTCTGCGACGCCTTCAGCGCGATGACCGCCGAGCGACCCTACCGCGGCCCGCACTCGGTCGCCGAGGCGCTCGGCGAGCTGCGCCGGTGCGCGGGGACCCAGTTCGACCCGGGGCTGGTCGAGGCTTTCGTGCTGGGCTTCCCCGCCACGCCGAGGTCGCCTGAGCCGGCCGCGGAGCGGGGTCCTTACAGCTCGCCGAAGAAGTTGATCCCGAGACGCTCCATGAGCGTGAGCGCCTCACCGTTCAGGCGCGTCAGCTCGCCGGCGAACAGCAGCGATCCCATGATGATGAGAACCACGCCCGAGACCGCGGTGATCGCCCCGAAGTGGTCGCGGAAGAAGGCGAAGAAGCGCGTCGCCCGCGAGAAGGCGAGCGCCGAGAGGACGAACGGCACCGCGAGCCCGGCGGCGTAGAAGGCGAGCAGGACGCCGCCTTCCCCGACCGAGGAGCGGGTGCTCGCCGCGGTGAGGATGGCGCCGAGCGTCGGGCCCGTGCACGGCAGCCAGGCGATGGCAAAGGCGAGCCCCGCGACGACCGGCCCGCCCGTCGAGGCTCGGCGCAGGAGCATCTCGGGCCGCCAGCCGCGCTTGAGGATCGGAACGAACAGCGTCCCGATGAAGAGCACGCCCATGAGGACGATCACGACCCCGGCGATCTGGCGCAGGGCGACTCGCTGCTCGAGCAGCGCTTGCCCGATCCCGGTCGCGGTCATGCCGAGCGCGATGAACATGAGCCCGAACGAGAGGCAGAACAGGAGCGCGGGGAGGAGGACCCGCGCGCGACCGCGACCCTGCTCGAGGTCGGCGAACGAGACCCCGGAGATCGCCGAGAGGTAGCCCGGCACGAGCGGAAGCACGCAGGGGGACACGAACGAGATGAAGCCCACGGCGAAGGCGGCGAGGACCGTGGTGTCGACGCTCGAGCTCACGATGCGCTCATAGGTCGTAGCGCTCGAGGTCGCGCTCGAGGCGGGCGGCGGCGTCCGGGCTGACCTCCCGGTCGTGCCCCGAGAGATCTCCTGACATCGCGCCGCTTCCGGCGGGCGCCGCCGCGCTCGCTCGCCGGCCGCGCCAGCGCACGACCGCGAGCGCGCAGGCCCCGAGCCCGACCGCCAGGCCCAGCAGGGGCACCAGGTAGGCGGCGAGGTCGAAGCCCTCGTCCTCGGGCAGCGCCAGCACCTCGTCACCGAACTCCGCGGCGAGCGCGGTCTTGATCTCGTCCTTCGACTCGCAGCGCTCGACCCGCTCGAGGATGAAGGCGCGCTCTCGATCGGCCTGCGGCGCCTCCTGGGCGAGTCCGAGCGGGGTCTTGCACACCGGGCACATGACCTCGTTCTCGATGGCGGCCACGCTCGTGCGCGGGCACGCGGCTGCAAGCGCGGTGGCGGGCGCGACCGCGAGCGCGAGAACGGCGGCTGCGGCGGCGAGCGCCCGCCCGGCGGCGCGCTGCCGGCTCACGACCCTTCCCCGAGCAGCGGGGCGACCTCTGACCGCATGAATGACTCATCTACCGGCCCGCGCCTGAGGGCGGCGATCCGGCCGGCCCGGTCGATCACGATCGTCTCCGGGTAGGCGACGATGCCGAAGCTCCGCTGCGTAGCGCCGTCGGCGTCGCGCAGCATCGGATAGGTCAGACCGAACTCGCGCACGAAGGAGCGGGCGTCCGAGGAGACGTCCATTACGTCGACTCCCACCACCGTCCCCCCACGCCCCGAGAGCCACCTGTGCCAGCGCTCGAGCAGCGGCGACTCGGTGCGGCACGGCTCACACCACGACGCCCAGTAGTTGAGCACGACGACCCGGCCGCGGAACTCGGCGAGCGAGGCCTGGCCGCGCCCGTCGAGGCGCGGGAGCCGCGTGTCAGCGGCGGTCGGTCGATCACCGGTCGCCAGGGCCTGCTCGAGCGTCGCGTCGGGAGCCGTCGACCGAACCCCGTAGGCGAGTAGGCCGAGGAGGGCGACGACGGCGATCACGACGGCGATCGGGACGGGGGAGAGCAGGCGGCGCATGCTCCTCTGAGGGTAGAGCGGGCGGAGCCCGGTCGCGGCCGCCTCGGAGGTGCGCCGCCGACGATAGAATCGCCGCTCGTAGTCGGCCGATCCGGCCGCGCCACGCGGACGTAGCTCAGTTGGTAGAGCGTCGGCTTCCCAAGCCGAAGGTCGCGGGTTCGAGACCCGTCGTCCGCTCTGAGTAATGGCCTGCAAAGACCGGGTTGATGAGCCCGACACCTCAAGTGGCGCCTTCGGCCGACTCTGGTCTCGAAGCGCGACCACCCGGTTAGCGGGTGATCGGCGGTCGCGAGCATCGGCCTCGGAAACCGGATCAGCGCCCGGGTCATCGAGCCGAAAATCGAGCTTCCCTTCGACGACATCCCCAGCATGCGGCGCATGCGCAGGTGTCCGAGGCACAAGGAGCCGCCTCTTCGCCTCGTAGCTGGCGCCAGCGAGGGCTCCTGAGCACTGGATGGCGAAGAACTCGCCGGGACGCGCTTGTCGTCGAAGCTCACGGCCAACGCTGCTCGATCTCGAGGATCGGCCAGCTGGTTCGCTCGATCAGGCTGAGGGCGTGCTCGACGTCATCAAACGCCGTCCCGTCGGGCGGGGTGCGGGCGATAGAACCGCTTGCGAGCGGCGGCGTCCTCGATGGAGACGACCACCTCCATAGTCGGCTCCGCGACGAGCCGCATGCCGATCATCTGTTCCACGTTGGCGAAGTTGCGCAGGTATGTCCTGGAGTGCGATGAGTGCGACGAGCGCCGTATCACTTCATGTGCAGTCGTGATACGGTTGCTCTTGTGAAGAGCCTGCGGTTGGACCCAGAGCTGGAGCGTCGCCTCCAGCAGGCCGCGGCGGTCAGGGGCGAGTCGCTTTCGGAGTTCATTCGCCGTGCGGCAGCCGAGCGTGCTGAGGCGACCTTCAGCGCCGAGCCCACCGCCGACTTCAGCGACGTGGTCGGCGTCGTCCACGGTGGTGGCGGGCGCGCCGGCCGCACGGGAGAAGCGTTCACCGAGGAGTTGGTGGAGCCCGCGGCGAGTGCATGACGCTCGCCGATGCCGGTCCGCTCGTGGCGCTCATCGATGCCGATGAGGCCGATCATCGCGTGTGCCGCGCGGTGCTCGGCCAGTTGGAGCTGCCTCTGCTAACGACCTGGCCGGCGTTCACCGAGGCGATGTACCTCCTCTCCCGCGCTGGCGGAGCCGCGGGCCGTGAGGCGCTGTGGAGGCTCGTGTTGACCGACCGTTTGCGCGTCTTGGATCTCTCGCGGTCTGCTGTCGAACGCAGCGCCGAGTTGATGGCCACGTACGCCGATCTGCCGATGGACCTGGCGGACGCGACGCTGGTCGCCCTCGCCGAGGAAAGCGGGACCCGCCGGGTGTTCACGCTGGACAGCGACTTCCAGGTCTACCGGCTGCACGGCCGGCAGCGCTTCGACGTCGTGCCCGGACCACGCTGATCGACCGACGTGAGCTGCCACGGCAGGATCGCGCCACGGCCGTCTTACCCGAGCAGCTCTGCCTTGGCTGCGCGGCGATCGCCACGCCGCTGCCCGGATCGTCTGGGCCAGAGCTCAGCGGCCCGTGCTCGCTACAGGCGCGCTGGGCGCTCCGCCAAGCGGCCCTGGAAGATCGCCGTGTTAGCCAGCCTCAGCTGTGCGATGAATCGGGTGCGGCGCACTCGCGACTTGCTCGCTGGCCGACCGCTAATACCGAACGTTCGGCGGTCTGTCTGCGCCTCTCAGCCGCGAGTCTGCGTCGTTTCTTCCCAGCGGACTCGCTCTTCCCACCCTTCCAACAGCTCCTGCTGACGCTGCCCCTCCTCGACCTTCCGGCGCTAGCTGAGCGAGCTCTGCTCCCACGACTTCGCTTCGTACGCATCGCGGGACGGCAGCTCGGCTTGCTGCTTGAGGTTGAGCCACAGCCGTCGCACCAGATGCCGACCGCTGGTGTGCCACACTGCGGACAGACCCGATTATGGGTGGCTCCGCCTGACCGGCGAACGCTCGGTCGAGACTCGCGACATCGGAGTGCCGCGGCTTGGCTTGGAGGTACCGCTCGGTTGTGGTGAGCTCGAGTGTCCCGTCCAGGCTTTGAGCGTCGCGGTGTCGAGTTCGCGCACGACGAGCGAACCGAAGCTATGTCGGAGGTCGTGGAAGCGCGCGGGCGCCACCCGGCCGTCGTCTGCATCCGGCCCAGCCGCATCGCCGCCCAGCCGCATCGCCTCGACTACCGGCGCGCTGGACGAGCGACGTCCTCGCGCGTCCCTCACCGAGCCCCGCCTGGAACTGCGCGAGGTCGAGGGCCTCTCCGAGCCGCGCACGCACCGGCTGCCTGACGACCTGGCGACCGGCGGTCGTTTCGCGGTCCGATCCACCGCCGGGACGCTGTCGAGTGGTGCAACGGCGTTACTATCGCGCTCACCGTGGGGGCAGGAGAGGAGCTCGAAGCGCAGCCGGCGGACCTCGGGGCGGCCTCGCCGACCTGGCTGCGCCTCGAGGACCAGATCGAGTGGTATGACCGGGTGGCCGCCAGCAACCAGCGCTGGTTCAAGTGGCTCAAGGTGGTGCAGATCGTCGCCGCCGCGGCCGTGCCGGTGGTGGCCGCGCTCGCCGCGCCGGGATGGGTCGCCGGCGCACTCGGGAGCCTCGTGGTTGTCTTAGAGGGCGTCCAGCAGCTCTTTCAGTTTCAGCAGAACTGGGTCTCCTACCGCTCGACCTGCGAGGCGCTCAAGCACGAGAAGTACCTCTACCTAGCCACGGCCGGCCCCTACGCGACCGCCGACAGGCCGCAGGCGCTGCTCGCCGAGCGGGTCGAGGGGCTTGTCTCCCAAGAGACTGCGAAGTGGGCCTCTCAGCAGGAGGAGGCGGTGCGCGGCGAACAAGAGAACCAAGGCGCTGGGTGACCGGCATGTTGAGCTCCCCCACCTTCGACGGCCTCGCGTGACCCCCGAGCCTGCACCGCTGTGCTTCGTGGTCATGCCCTTCGGGACCAAGCCCGACGGTCAGGGAGGGTCGGTCGACTTCGACGCGGTCTACGAGCAACTCATCGCGCCGGCGGTGGAGGAGGCCGGCCTCCAGCCGCTGCGCGCCGACCAGGAGCTCGTCGGCGGCATCATCCACAAGCCGATGTTCGAGCGCCTCATCCTCGCCGACTACGGCGTGGCCGACCTGACGACCGCGAACCCGAACGTCTACTACGAGGTGGGGGTGAGACACGCGACGCGGCCGTACTCGACGGTGCTGATCGGAGCGGACGTCAAGCGCACGCCGTTCGACCTGGCGCCCGATCGCGTGCGCCCGTACACGCTCGACAGCGCCGGCCGTCCGGCCGCCGTCGCCGAGGAGCGCGAGGCGCTGGTCAAGGCGCTGCGCCACGCGCGCCAGGCGACCACCGACAGTCCGGTCTTTCAGCTCATCGACGACCTTCCCACGCCCGAGATCGACCGCCTGAAGACCGACGTGTTCCGCGAGCGCGCGGAGTACTCGGTCGAGGTCAAGCGGCGGCTCGGCGAAGCGCGGGAGGGGGGAGCTGACGCGCTGCGCGCGGTCGAGGACGAGCTCGGGCCGCCCGAGGACGTCGAGGCGGGCGTGCTCGTCGATCTCCTCCTGTCCTATCGCGCGGCGAGGGCCTGGGAGGAGATGGCCCGTCTCGTCGAGAGCATGCCGACGCCGCTGCGCCGGACCGCGCTCGTTCGTGAGCAGTACGGCTTCGCGCTCAACCGCGCCGGCCGCAGCAAGGACGCCGAGGAGGTCCTGACTGGGGTCATCGAGGACCACGGCCCCAGCAGCGAGACCTGTGGACTGCTCGGCCGCGTCTACAAGGATCGGTGGGAGGCCGAGCGCGAAGGCAGCGTGTTGCGCGCACAGGGTCACCTCGACGAGGCGATCGACGCCTACCGCGAGGGCTTTGAGGCCGACTGGCGCGACGCTTACCCGGGCATCAACGCGGTGACCCTCATGGAGATCCGCGATCCCGGCGGCGATTCTCAACAGGGCCTCGTCCCGGTCGTCCGCTATGCGAACCGACGGCGCATCGACTCCGGCTCACCCGACTACTGGGACCACGCCACGCGCCTCGAGCTCGGGGTGATCGGTCGTGACCGCGACGAGGCGCTGGCCGGCGCGCGTGCGGCGCTCGCCGCCGTCCGCGAGAGCTGGGAGCCCGAGAGCACGGCGTACAACCTTTCGCTCATCCGCCAGTCGCGCGCCGAGCGCGACGAGGTGCTCGACTGGGCGGACGAGATCGAGGGCGAGCTCCGGGGTGCGAGCGAAACGACATGACGGTCCGGCGCTCGCGTCGCCTGCCGAGTCTCGGCTCGCGGGTCCTTCCCGGAGCGCGTCAGTCTTTCAGTAAAGACCGAATTGGTCGTTCGGCGCCGCGCCACCCGTGGAGTCCGGCCGAGCAGACGCGGACGCCTGACCCGGTGCTCTAGAGCCGACACGCGGACTCAGCCGGACTACACCAAGCGTCAAGAGGAGTCCCCAAGCCGAAGGTCGCGGGTTCGAGACCCGTCGTCCACCTGACGAATCGCCTGTGTCGCCCCACGGATTCGGCGCGTGGCGAAGCCAGCTCACCCGGCCTCCCGCCTTCGCGGAGCGACGTCCCTGATGACCCGCGCCAGAGACCGAGCGTCCTCGAGCGCAGTCGCGGCCCCAGTTCGGCGAAGCGGCGCTCAAGCGTCCACAGACGGTTCTCGCACGTGTGCGCACGGCGCGCTCGCACCCGTTTTCTCGGTCTGGCTCAGCGGCGGTGTGGCGCCGGTTCGACTTTCCGAAGGGCGGGTAAAGTCGACCTCCAGACCGAATGGGAGGTGAGTCATGGGGATCTACATCGGCACCGGAGCGGCGCTCCTCATCGTAGTGGTAATCGTAGTCGTCTTTGTTCTCTAGCCATCTGAGGCTGCCGCGGGTCGAACCCGATCGCTCTGTCTTGCTCCCGGGTCCTCGCAGAGGGGACCTGGGAGCGCTTGGCACGACCTAGCGGCGAGGTTCTAATCCGCAAGATCGGCCGGCGCCCCGCGGCTAGGCTGGGTGGCTCGCGAGCAGCTCGCGCGGCCGTTCCACGCTGTCTATGAGGCGGGCCCGACGGGCCATGGCTTGGTGCGGCAGCCCCCGCGCGCGTCCCTTCAGGTCGACGTTCGGCCGCTGGGCACTATCTGGCGACATCCGACCGATCGCTTCAAGACCGACAAGCGATGCGCCCGCAAGCTCGCGAGTCCGCTCACGGCTGGCCGCAGGCCGCGCGCCGAATCCAACGCTCGTTAGTATCGCGGCGTGCCCACCGACCGCTGCGACCTCCTCTGCCTCGACCTCCCAAGGGCCGAGGATCTCCGCCACTCGCGGCTGACCCCCGAGGCCGCCGCGCATCCCGCCGCCCGCGCCCGCTCCCTCTCCGATCCCACCCGCCTCGCGCTGGCCGCTGCCCTGGAGCAGGGGGGCGAGCTCTGCGTCTGTGACCTCGCGTGGGTCTGCGAGCGCGCTCAGAACCTCGTCTCACATCACTTGCGCGCTCTGCGCGCAGCAGGCCTCGCGAGCTCTCGCCGGGAGGGACGTACCGTTCTCTACGGGCTTACCAACGAGGGCCGGGCTCTGCTCGCCGCCTTGCTGGCCGAGCCGGCCGATGTCGCGGTATGAGCCTGGTCGAGCTGCCGCAGGCCGCCGCCTCGACCCCGGCCGCAGGCCGCGCCGAGTGGCTGCGGCTGGCCCGGCGCGCCAAGGTCCTGTCCTGGGCCAGCCTCGGGTACATGACCGTCGAGGGCTCGGTCGCCCTCACCGCGGGGATCGCCGCCGCCTCCCCGGCCCTGATCGGCTTCGGGATCGACTCGGCGATCGAGGGCTTCGCGAGCCTCGTCATCGTCTGGCGCTTCACCGGCGCCCGACTCCTGTCCGAGGCGGCTGAGCGCCGTGCCCAGCTGCTCGTCGCCATACAGTTCTTCCTGCTCGCACCCTACGTCGGATACGAGTCGCTCGACGCTCTCCTCGGCGGGGAGCGTCCCGACGCGAGCTGGGTGGGGATCGGTCTCTCGATCAGCAGCCTTCTGCTGATGCCCTACCTGGGTCGAGCCAAGCGGCGCATCGGAGAGCGCATGGGATCAGTCGCCCTGCGAGGCGAAGGTCAGCAGAACCTGCTCTGCTCCTACCTCTCCGCCGCCCTGCTCGTTGGCTTGGCGGGGAACGCCTTTCTCGGTCTCTGGTGGCTCGACCCCGTGGCGGGGCTGGTGATCGCTGCGGTCGCGCTCAAGGAGGGTGTCGAGACCTGGCGCGGCGAGGGCTGCTGCGCTCCGCCGGCTCGGGTCGGCGGCGAAGCCGGGTACGCCCAGAAGGGCTGCGCCGACGACTGTTGCCGGTGAGGGCGCAAGCGGCCGCTGGTGAGTGCGTCGTGCGCCAGGGCGAGACAGTTGCGCAGGCGCGGGACGGCCGCCGAAAGACCGAAAGCCGAAGTACAGCCGCCTCTCAACGCGACGTTCCGCTTCGGTGCGCAGCACTTTCACACGTCGAGCAGCTTTCCTGCTACAACGACTGTAGCCAGGGAGAGCAGCTTTACCAGGCTGCGCACCAGGGCAAAAAAAGAAGAGACGGAAGTGGTCCGCCCGGCGGCCTCGAACGGATCCTCTGAGTACCTCGACGACCAAGGAGCCGCCCGTGACCCTGGCCCTGGAACCCGCCCCGACGCGGCAGCCCGCCCCACCCAAGCCCGCCGCCCGCGAGGACCGACGCCTCCTCATGCGCTACCACCGCAACGGCGACTTCCGCGCCCGAGATGAGCTGTGCGAGCGCTTCCTCCCGCTCGCCCGCCAGCTTGCCCGCCGCTACCAGCGCGGCTCAGAGCCCCTCGACGACCTCGTCCAGGTCGCGAGCGTCGGCCTCGTCAAGGCCATCGACCGCTTCGACCCCGATCGTACGACCGCCTTCTCGAGCTACGCGGTCCCGACCATGGTCGGGGAGCTCAAGCGCTACTTTCGCGACTTCGGCTGGGCAGTCCACGTTCCGCGCGGGATGCAGGAGCGCACGGTCGCCGTCCAGGCCACCGTCACACGCCTCTCCAAGGAGCTCGGGCGCTCGCCCGCGGCGGCCGAGGTGGCCCGGGACCTCGATCTTCCCGAGGAGCAGGTGCTCGAGGCCATGGAGGCTGCCCTGGCCTACGACGCTCTCTCGCTCGAGGCGCCACGGCCGGGCGGCGACGAGGCCGGCGACGCGGTCTTCGGCGACACGATCGGCGAGGTCGACGGGCGCTACGAGCTCGTCGAGCTCGCGGCCACGATCGCCCCCGCCCTGCGCGACCTCGACGAGCGCGACCGGCGCATCCTGCACATGCGGTTCCTCGAGGATCTGACCCAGTCGGAGATAGCCGCGCGGATCGGGGTGTCCCAGATGCACGTCTCGCGCTTGATCCGCCGGGCGCTCGCACGGCTCGAGGCCGCGGCGACCGAGGGCGACGGCGACGGCGATGTAGCCGCGGCGGCGTGCGCGGCCTGAGCCTGGCCGCTTCCATCCGATACGACCGCAGCCGAAGCCTGCTCCCGGTGGAGAAAGGGTCCGCGAACGGCTAGCCCAGAACAGTGCCTCCGATCGCTGCCCGGTCTGCGGCCGGCCGGTGCACTCCGGCGACGAAGCCGTCGGTCTGACGCGGGCGGCACGTGCACGTCGACTGTGCCTTTCCGAAGGGTCCGGATTACAGGCCGCGGGGCAGCGCGGGCGGTTAGGTCACGACGGGGCACCGACCCGCGTAGCGCGGAGGCCGAGGCGCAGGCGCAGTTGGAAATAGACGCACAGGCGGGGGCCTACTAGGCTTATCCCATCGGCCAGTGAGGTAGCAAGTTCGGCGTTTTTTGTGAGGGCTCGGGTCGGACGGACCGCTGACCGCCTCGGAAGGGGTGTGATGCGGAACGGCCCAGAAGCGACCGAAGGGCACAACATGGCCGAGAAAAACGGCGGCACGCCTGATCAGCTCGAGGGCGGTCAGCTCAGCGCAGCCATCTCCAACAGAGTCGTCCAGCTAATGAGCGAGTACACCGGGCGCGGCCCGACGCGGGCACGGACGTTCATCAATGACGGGCTCGTCGTCTGCCTGCTTCAGGACACCCTGACCAAGGGTGAGCGTGCTCTCGCTCAGCACGACGAATCCGAGGCGGTCCTGCAGATGCGAAGCACCTTCCAGCGCGCGATGCGTCAGGAGGCAAGCGTCGCCATCGAGGAGCTAACCGGGCAACCTGTGGTCGCCTTCATGAGCGCCAACCACATCGACCCCGACCTCGCCGTCGAGGTCTTCCTGCTCGACTCGATCGCAGAGCCTGTCGAAGGTGCTCCGAACGGAGTGGTTCGTAGGGAGCGGGTGTCGGAGGTCGCGGGCAGTAAGGCGGCGGCGGGTTGAGCGCGACGTCGCCGTAGAGATCTTCATGCTCGAGGGCGAGCCGGGGGCCATCTCCCACACCCGGTGACGGCCGAGCGATTGGTCGATCCGATCGGTGTCGGGCGGCGTGCGCCAACATCGGTTTCTCAGGTCTTCGCACGGTAGTCTTCGCGGCGTCGGCGCGCCGAGCCCCACCGGGAAGGAACGGATGGCCGTTCGAGACAAGCTCATGTCGCTGCCGCTCGCGCGGCAGCTCGCGGTCGACCGCCACGGGCTCGGTCGCGCCGCGCAGTCGAAGCACTCGAGGCAGCTGGCTCCGCGCATCCGCGGCGCGGACATGGCGCAGTCGATCTGTCCCTACTGCGCGGTGGGCTGCGGCCAGCGCGTCTACCACCGCGACGGCGAGGTCATCCAGATCGAGGGCGATCCCGACTCGCCGATCTCGCGCGGGCGGCTCTGCCCCAAGGGAGCGGCCTCCGAGCAGCTCGTCAACAACCCGCTGCGCGAGTACAGGATCAAGTACCGCCGCCCGTACGGCACCGAGTGGGAGGACCTCTCGCTTGACGAGGCGATGGACATGCTCGCCGACCGGGTGATCGCCGCGCGCGCGCACACGTGGGAGGACGAGACCGAGATCGACGGCGAGCGCGTCAGGCTCAACCGCACGCTCGGCTTCGCCCACCTCGGCGGCGCGACGCTGGACAACGAGGAGAACTACCTGATCAAGAAGCTGTTCACCGCGCTCGGCGCGATCCAGATCGAGAACCAGGCACGGATATGACACTCCTCGACGGTGCCGAGTCTCGGGACCTCGTTCGGGCGCGGCGGCGCCACCGACTTCCAGCAGGACCTGCAGCACTCCGACTGCATCGTCATCCAGGGCTCGAACATGGCCGAGAACCATCCGGTCGGCTTCCAGTGGGTGATGGAGGCCAGAGAGCGCGGCGCCAAGCTCATCCACGTCGATCCGCGCTTCACGCGTACGAGCGCGATGGCCGACCTGCACGTGCCGATCCGCGCGGGCAGCGACATCGCCTTTTTGGGCGGCATCATCAACTACATCCTCGAGAACGGGCGTGACTTCCGCGAGTACGTGATCCCCTACACAAACGCGGCGACCATCATCAACCCGGAGTTCGCCGACACCGAGGATCTCGACGGCCTGTTCTCGGGCTGGGACCCCGAGTCGGGCGCCTACGACCCGTCGAGCTGGCAATACGAGGGCGTGGCCGCAAAGTCGGCCGCGGGCAGCCGTCCACAGGGCGGCACGGCCGGTGGCGGCGAGCAGTCCCACGGCGCCCACGGCGCCGGCCTCTCGAGCGGCCACCAGCCCTCGACCGACCCGACGCTCGAGCACCCGCGCTGCGTCTACCAGCTGCTCAAGCGCCACTACGCGCGCTACACCCCCGAGATGGTCGAGCGCATCTGCGGCGTCCCGCGCGAGCAGCTCGTCGAGGTCGCCGAGTCGCTGTGCGCCAACTCGGGGCGCGAGCGCACGAGCGCCTTCGCCTACGCCGTCGGCTGGACCCAGCACACCGTCGGCGTCCAGTACATCCGCGCCGCGGCGATCGTCCAGCTCCTGCTCGGCAACATGGGGCGTACGGGCGGAGGGATCCTCGCCCTGCGCGGGCACGCGTCGATCCAGGGCTCGACCGACATCCCGACGCTCTACAACCTCCTGCCCGGCTACCTGCCGATGCCGCACGCCGAGGGTCACGAGACGCTCGACGACTACGTCGAGGAGCACCGGCCGCCGGGGGGCTTCTGGGGCCACACGCGTTCCTACATCGTGTCCCTGCTCAAGGCGTGGTTCGGCGACGCCGCCACGCAGGAGAACGACTTCTGCTTCGACCACCTGCCGCGGCTCACCGGCGACCACTCGCACTACGCGACGTCGTTCGAGATGCGCGACGGGAAGGTCGACGGCTACTTCGTGATGGGTCAGAACCCGGTGGTCGGCACGGCCAACTCGAAGCTTCACCGGCTCGCGCTGGCGGAGCTCGAGTGGCTCGTGGTCAGGGACTTCAGCGAGAACGAGACCGCGGCCTTCTGGTACGACTCGCCCGAGGTCGTGTCGGGGGAGCACTCACCGGAGACGATCGGGACCGAAGTCTTCTTCATGCCCGCCGCGACCCACACCGAGAAGGACGGCGCCTTCACCAACACGCAGCGCCTGCTCCAGTGGCATCACAAGGCGGTCGAGCCGAAGGCCGACTGCCGTTCGGAGCTCTGGTTCATGTACCACCTGGGGCGCAGGATCCGCGAGAAGCTCGCCGGATCGCAGGACCCGAAGGACCGGCCGGTCCTCGATCTGACGTGGGAGTACCCAACCGAGGGCGCGCACGACGATCCCGACGCCGAGGCCGTCCTCAAGGAGATCTCGGGCTACCGCGTCTTCGACGGAGCGGCGGTGTCGGGCTACACCGAGCTCGAGGCCGACGGCTCGACCGCGAGCGGCTGCTGGATCTACTCGGGCTGCTACGCCGACGAGGTCAACCAGACCGCGCGCCGCAAGCCGGGGCGCGAGCAGGACTGGGTCGCGCTCGAGTGGGCTTGGGCGTGGCCGCTCAATCGCCGCACGCTTTACAACCGCGCTTCCGCCGACCCCGAGGGTAGGCCGTGGTCGGAGCGCAAGAGGTACGTCTGGTGGGACGAGGTCGAAGGGCGCTGGACGGGCTACGACGTCCCCGACTTCGAAGCGACCAAGCGGCCGGACTACTTGCCGCGCGACGGCGCCGAGGCCGAGGACGCGCTGCGCGGAGACGACCCGTTCATCATGCAGGCCGACGGCGTGGGATGGCTCTACGTGCCCGTGGGACTTCAGGATGGCCCGTTGCCGACCCACTACGAGCCGCAGGAGTCGCCGGTGTCGAACCCGCTCTACGGGCAACAGGCGAACCCCACTCGCGAGGAGTTCCCGCGCACCGACAACGCCTACAACCCGGTCGACGGCCAGCCGGGAGCGAACGCCTTCCCGTACGTCATGACAACGTATCGCCTGACCGAGCACCACACCGCGGGCGGCATGTCGCGGACGGTGCCCTACCTGTCCGAGCTCCAGCCGGAGATGTTCTGCGAGGTCTCGCCCGAGCTGGCCTACGAGCGCGGCCTCGAGCACGGCAGCTGGGCGACGGTGGTGACCATGCGTCAGGCGATCGAGGCGCGCGTGATGGTCACCGAGCGGATTCCGTCCGTGACCGTCGACGGGCAGCGCATCCACACCGTCGGGCTGCCGTATCACTGGGGCGCCAAGGGCGTGGTGACCGGCGACTCCGCCAACGAGCTCCTGTCGATCGTTCTCGACCCGAACGTCCACATCGGCGAGTACAAGGCGGCCACCTGCGACATCCGCCCCGGGCGTCGCCCACGCGGAAAGGCGCGACTCGAGCTCGTGGAGCGCTACCGCTCGCAGACCGAGGATCGGAGGGGGCCGGCGTGAGCGCGGGCCCGGAGGTCACCGTCATCGAGACGCCTGGGGGAGCCGCGAAGCGGCGAGGGGGCGGAGCCCCCGTGCCGTCTACCTACGGCGAGGACGCCAAGCCGCGCGTCGGCTTCTTCACCGACACCTCGATCTGCATCGGCTGCAAGGCCTGCGAGGTGGCGTGCAAGGAGTGGAACCACGTTCCCGCGACCTCGTCGGAGCTCACCGGCCACTCCTACGACAACAGCGGCGACCTCGGCGCCGACACCTGGCGCCACGTGGCGTTCGTCGAGCAGCGGCTGGCGGTCGGAGGCGTGGCCGAAGGCGCCCCCGACTCGTTCGTCGCGGAGGCGCACCGGCAAGAGGTCGTCGAACGCAGCGGGATCGTGCCCGAGCGCGACGGGGAGGGGCTGCGCTGGCTCATGAGCTCAGACGTCTGCAAGCACTGCACGCACGCCGCCTGCCTCGAGGTATGTCCGACGGGCGCGCTCTTTCGCACCGAGTACGGAACGGTGGTGGTCCAGGAGGACGTCTGCAACGGCTGCGGCTACTGCGTTCCCGCGTGCCCGTTCGGCGTGCTCGACCGGCGCGAGGGCGACGGACGGGTCTGGAAGTGCACGCTCTGCTACGACCGGCTCGGCGACGACCTCGAGCCCGCCTGCGCCAAGGCGTGCCCCACCAACTCGATCCAGTTCGGCGACCACGGCGAGCTTCGCGCACGCGCGCAGGAGCGCGTCGAGCGCCTGCGCGCCGACGGCATGGCCGAGGCTCGCCTGTACGGCGAGGACCCGGGCGACGGGGTGGGGGGCGCCGGCGCCTTCTTCCTGCTGCTCGACGAGCCGGAGGTCTATGGGCTCCCGCCCGATCCGGTCGACACCACCCGCGACCTCGGCGGGATGTGGAAGGCGGCGGGGCTCGCCGCGGGCGCGATCGCGGCGGGAGTGCTCGCGGCCTTCGCCGGAGGCTCGCGTTGAGCCTTCCCGACGGCGAGCGGCGCGGGGCGACCTACGTCTCGCCCGACGCCGCGCACGAGAACGGGCGCGGCGCGATGACCGAGCGTGCTCGGTTTCGCTCCTACTACGGGCGCCCGATCCTCAAGGAGCCGGTGTGGACGTGGGAGATCCCCTGGTACTTCTTCACTGGCGGGCTCACCGGCGCGTCGTCGGCGCTCGCGGCCGGGGCGCGGATCGCGGGCAACGAAGCGGTGGCGCGGCGGGCGACCCTCACCGCGCTCGTCATGACCGCGGTCAACCCCGCACTTCTGATCGCCGACCTCGGCCGCCCCGAGCGCTTTCTGAACATGCTGAGGCTGTTCAAGGTAACCTCGCCGATGAGCGTGGGGACTTGGATTCTTTCGGCACACGGGGGTGCGGCGACGCTTGCCGGATCGAGCGAGCTGACCGGCCGCGCGCCGCGGGCCGGCTTGGCGGCCGAGCTCGCCGGCGGAGCGCTCGGCTGCGCGCTCGCGACCTACACCGCGCTGCTCGTGTCCGACACCGCGGTGCCGGCGTGGCACCAGGCGCGTCACGAGCTACCGTTCGTTTTCGCGGGCGGGGCGATGGCGAGCGCGGGGGCGGCGGCGGCGGCGCTCTCGCCGGTGTCGGAGGCGGGTCCGGCGCGGCGGCTGACCGTTGCCGGCGCGGCGCTCGAGCTCGGCGCCGCCCAGGTCATGGAGCACCGGCTCGGCGAGCTCGGCGAGCCCTACCACGAGGGGCAGGTCGAGAAGCTCAACCAGGCGGCCAAGGGGCTGACCGCTGCTGGTTCGCTTCTGCTGGCGACCGCCGGTCGGCGCAGCCGCCTCGCGGCGCTCGCCGGCGGTGTCGCCACGCTCGCGGGGGCGGCCTGCGAGCGCTGGGCGATCTTCCGCGCGGGGTTCCAGTCGGCGCGCGACCCCAAGTACACGGTCGTGCCGCAGCGGCTACGGCTCGACGAGCGCCGGCGCGCGATGGCGGACGGGGCGACTCAGTCTTGACCACCGCGGGCGACACCGCTGCGCTCGATCGCCGGGCCGGCGAGGATTACGCCGGGTCTGCGCCCCCGCCGGCCCTGCCCGCTCGAACCGTTGCCGACGTGGGCTTGAAGGCCGGGGTCATCGCCGGCGCGGTGATGATCACCTGGGAGATGACCGCGGCCGAGATCGCGAAGGAGCCGACCGTGGTGGCCGGGATCGACTCCAGCACCTGGACGCCCGTGACCGCGATCGCCTCGTTCCTGCTCGGAGTGGACGCCCTCTCGGCCTCGTTTGCGCCCGGCGCGATCGTGCTCGGGCTGCTCGTCCACTTCGCGGTGTCCGCGGTGCTCGGGGTGGCGGGGACCATGGCGCTCGTCTGGGTGCTCGGCTACCGCCCGGGGCCGATCGGCGCAGCGCTGTTCGGAGCCGCCTACGGGCTATTCCTCGAGATCGTGGTGATGAACATTGTGGTGACCTCGATCCAGGATCCGGATGTGGTCTACCGCGCGGCGCCCGAGTGGACGTGGTGGGTGGCGCACGGGGCTTACGGAATCGGACTCGGGCTCGTGGCCGCGCTGATGCTCCTGCGCCGGGGCGAGGGTGGGTTCAAGTTCCAGCCGACCACAGCGTGAGGTCGCGCGCGCCAGGCCCTCAGCGGGATGGGGTGCGCACGCCCAACGGCGGTAAGGTGAGCCGCCGTGGCTGACACCCGCGAGCAATACGAGAACGTGGCAGCGGTCTACTGGCCGATCGCCATCGGCGTCTTCGTGCTCGTGGTCGTGCTCATCGTTG
>Ga0136616_10000160_pt1 | contig 27819 bp, 29 predicted proteins | sample AntDrymUQ2992106_2_FD_106648 | JGI IMG/M metagenome (GOLD analysis project Ga0136616, IMG submission 106648) | Polar desert sand microbial communities from Dry Valleys, Antarctica - metaG UQ299 (21.06) | ecosystem: Environmental > Terrestrial > Soil > Desert | place: Antarctica: Dry Valley... | reverse complement strand
CGACGAATCCTCCTACGTCAACGGTGCCGCGTTCCTCGTCGACGGCGGGCTGACCGCCGCTTACGTCACGCCTGAATAGCCGAGCGTCCGGACCGGACTAGTTCTTTGTGTGCGCCGGCCGCACGGACTAGACGCCGACGACCTGAACGAGCCAGCGCCGGTCGCGCTCGCGGTCGAGCTCGAGGAAGAGCACCCGCTGCCAGGTGCCCAGGCAGAGGTCCCCCTCGCGCACGGGAATCGACTCGCCTGCAGGCCCGAGCAGCATGGACATGCAGTGCGAGTGGCCGTTCCCGAAGTCCATGTCCTCCGGGCAGATGTTCTCGGTGCGCTTGTCCCAGTCGTCGTGGGCGTAGTACCGATCGCTAGGAACGAGGCGCTTCAGGAGGAGCGCGAAGTCTTCGAGAAAACCCGATTCGAACTCGTTGACCCGCACCGAGCAGGTTGTGTGGGGCGAGTAGACCGAGCAGATTCCGTTCTTGACGCCGCTCGCCGCGACCGCCTCCTGTACCTCTTCCGTGATGTCCTTGACGGACAGCCCCCCCGCGGTCCGGAGCTGCGTCTCCTGCCCATAGGCTTTCACTGCGTGACATTGTGGCAGTCGGCTGCCGCCCACCGTGGGGAGAACCGGCCGGCGTTACGCTCCAGTGAGCGGGCCCGTAGCTCAGCGGTTCAGAGCAGCCGACTCATAATCGGTTGGTCCCTGGTTCGAATCCAGGCGGGCCCATCGCGCCAATGGCTGCACGCAACGAGGTTCGCCCCGGGCCTGTCCGCCTAGCAGCTGTCTTCGCCGAGCTCACGCTCGGCGCACTCGGGACAGAGGACGATGACGTTCGTCTCGCGTTCCGCGTCCAGCCGGTAGGCGCGCCAGCCTCTTTCGAACTCGCAAGCACCAGAGTCGCAGGTCAGGCATTGCAAAAGCCTCATGTCGAGCCGGCCCTAGGAGACTCGCGCCGCGAACACGACGTACCGGAATTTGGCGCTGCCGGCGGGATGGCAGGCCGAGAGCACGAGACCGGTGTAACGCAACACCCAGAGCTCGGTCGGCCGTACCACAACGCTTCGTCTCACTTCGTAGCGCGTCCTGCCGAGCCGGATCTGGTCGCCACGACGGAGCTTCGGGAGGTGCAGGAACGGATGCGTGTGCGTCGTCCTGTGCCCTGCGATGCCGATCGTGTCCTGGTCGCGGTAGTACAGCCTGGGGCCGCCCTCGAGCTGCGAAGCCACCGGCACGTCGAGGTGCAGCCGCGGGATCACGAGCCGCGGTGACGGCGCCGCCGTGACGGGACTGGCAAATGCCAGCCCCGTCCCGACGACGACGAGTGCCCTAAGGAGTGAACGGAAGGACACGGAGGTTCTTGATCTTTGCCTTGTTCAGCTTCGGACGCGGCGTCGGCTTCGCCTTGACCTTCGCCTTCGCCTTGACCTTCGCCTTCGCCTTGACCTTCGGCTTCGCCTTTGCCTTCGGCTTGGCCGCCGCGGGCGTCTTGGTCGAGATCACGCTCGTGATCACGCTCGCAATTGCAGCCGTCGGCGGGCTGGCGGCCGGTGTGGAGGGCGTCGAAACTGCCGCCGGGGTGTTCTCGACAGCGGGGGTGTTCTCGACAGCCGGGGTGTTCCCGGCAGCCGGCGTCGAGGGTGTCGAAACTGCTGCCGGGGTGTCCGCTCGGGGCGTGCTCGACTGAACGACGAGGCAGGTACCCGCAGAGTCTTTGACCATCCCCGCAGGCACGCTCGCCTGCATGCCCTCCAGGTTCGGGCAGACATCCGTCACCACCACGATCGGCAGCGGCGCAGGCGTCGGCGTCACACAGTCGCCGCTCGACTCCTTAACCATCCCTGTAGGCACCGAGGACTGGTCGCCGGCGATGTTCGGGCAGACGTCCGTTGCCGGAATCGGAACCACCAGCGGTACGCAGTTGCCGGCCTCGTTCTTGACCATTCCCGCCGGCACACTCTCCTGCATGCCCTCCAGGTTCGGGCAGACGTCCGTCACGGGTACCGGAACCACCAGCGGTACGCAGTTGCCGGCCTCGTTCTTGACCATTCCCGCCGGCACACTCTCTTGCATGCCCTCCAGGTTCGGGCACACGTCGACGGGTGCAGGCGGAAGAGCGGCGCAGCCGTTCTCATAGATGAGGATGTGCGCGGCGTCCCAGTTCTGGCCCGCGGCGAGCGAATCGTCTTCGTCTCTGCCGTTCCCGTTCGGCTGATAGCGGAACGGCGGGATGATGTCCTCGCCGAGCTGGTGCCCCTCCCCAGCGTGGCCGAACACGACGCCTGCCGACGGTGCGATCTGGATGTAGGTGTCCTTGTTGTCCTCACCGAGGGCGTGACAGATCACGACGTGGTCCCCCGGCCCGACAACCGGGACGGGCGCTCCGCCGGCCAGCACCAGCGTGTTCTGGCCCAGCGCGTAACCCGCCGGCCCGACGACGACGTGGTCCCCATTCCCGGCGAGCGCCGATGCCGAGAAGGCAACCGACGCCAGAGCAGCGCCGGCCACCGAAAGAAGTACTCGCTTCATGAAATCCCCCCAAAGCCGCAGTTGCGTTCTCCCACCGACAGCCGGTGGCATGAGTTCCTTCTAGTCCGGGTTCGGGAGCAGCGCTCGAAAGATCCCCTGGACGAGGGATCTGTGGGTCAGAAGATCACTCGAATGGGTGTCAGGATCCAGTCAGCGCACGGGCTGTGACAGGATTTCGCGCGCTCGCCACCGATTCGATCTCGCAGCCGGTTCCCTGATACCGGATGGGTAGACTCAATCTGTGAGCGAAACCGGGACGATGCGCGTCAAGAGCGGCCTTGCCGAGATGCTCAAGGGCGGGGTGATCATGGATGTCGTCGACGCCGAGCAGGCCCGGATCGCCGAGGACTCCGGTGCTGTCGCCGTGATGGCGCTCGAGCGCGTGCCGGCCGACATCCGCCGTGACGGGGGCGTCGCCCGCATGTCGGATCCGGCGATGGTTCAGGAGATTCAGGAGGCGGTGTCGATCCCGGTCATGGCTAAGTGCCGCATCGGTCATTTCGTCGAGGCGCAGATCCTGCAGGCGCTCGAGATCGACTACATCGACGAGTCGGAGGTGCTGACGCCCGCGGACGTCGCTCACCATGTCGACAAATGGCACTTCACGATCCCGTTCGTCTGTGGTGCCACGAATCTCGGCGAGGCGCTTCGCCGCATTGCGGAGGGCGCAGCGATGATCCGTACGAAGGGCGAGGCCGGGACGGGTGACGTGGTCAACGCCGTCACGCACATGCGCGCTGTCTACGGCGGCATCCGCCGCCTCGGCGCCCTGCGGCCGGAGGAGCTCTTTGCCGAGGCGAAGGAGCTCCGCGCCCCCTACGAGCTCGTCCGCTGGGTGGCCGAGCACGGACGGCTGCCGGTCGTGACGTTCACAGCGGGCGGAATCGCAACGCCTGCCGACGCCGCGCTCTGCATGCAGCTCGGGGCTGACGGTGTCTTCGTCGGCTCGGGCATCTTCAAGTCAGGCGACCCGGCGCTCCGCGCGAAGGCGATCGTCGAGGCCACCACGCACTTCCGCGACGCCGAGATCCTGGCGCGCGTCTCCGCTGGGCTCGGCGAGCCCATGGTCGGCATCTCCGCCGCCGAGCTCGCCCCCGAGCAGCTGCTCGAAACCCGAGGCTGGTAGCCCCGCCGCGCCTCTGGCCGGCGTCGCCTCCCGGGCCGGCGGAGCCGGCCGCCCGGCGCCGCCTCGCGCGCCTGAGCGCACGCGGCTCTCCGGGTCCGGCCTCTCGGCCTCTCCCCTCTGACTGCGGGGCTTCCGAGCGGGCGAAAACTACTATCACGACATGAAGGTTGGAGTTCTGTCACTCCAGGGCAACTTCCGCGAGCACGCGGCACTCTTACGAGAGCTCGGCGTGGACGTCGTGGAGGTCCGGTTGCCTGATCAACTCGACGGGCTGGATGGCCTCATCATTCCCGGCGGCGAGTCGACGGCGATCACGCGCTTGATGCAGCTCTACGGACTCGAGGATGCGCTGCGTGCTTTCCGGGGTGCCGTGTTCGGTACCTGTGCGGGCATGATCCTGCTCGATCGAGCGCACCTGGGCCTTGCCGACGTCGAGGTAGACCGCAACGCGTACGGCCGCCAGAGCCGGAGCTTCGAGGCTGATCTCGAGCTCGTCGGCGACGACCGACCGCTGCGCGGTGTCTTCATCAGGGCGCCGCGAGTCGTCTGCTGGGGCCCGGGGGTCGAGATCTTGGCGGAGCATGAGGGGATGCCGGTCCTCCTGCGCGACGGCCGTATTCTAGTGGCGTCGTTTCACCCGGAGTTGACGGAGGACACTCGGGTGCACGAGGGGTTCTTGGATCTCGTACGGGAGGAGCAGCGTGTCCGGTCATAGCAAGTGGTCCTCGATCAAGCACAAGAAGGGAGCCGCCGACGCCAAGCGCGGGCAGCTCTTCACGAAGCTCTCGCGGGCGATCATCGTGGCGGCAAAGGAGGGGGGGCCCGATCCGACCGCGAACCTCTCCCTCCAAAATGCGATCGAGAAGGCCAGGAGCTACTCGATGCCGAAGGACAACATCGAGCGGGCGATCGCGAAGGGTTCCGGCGCGGACGCGTCTGCTTCTGCATTCGAAACCGTTGTCTACGAGGGCTACGGGCCGGACGGCGTCGCGGTGCTGGTCGAGGCTCTCACCGACAATCGCAACCGGACTGCGGCGGACGTCCGAAACCTCTTCGCGAAGCATGGGGGCAACCTCGGTACGACGGGCGCGGTGGCGTGGCTGTTCGAACGACGCGGTCTCGTTCTCGTCGACTCGGAGGCCGTCGACGAGGACGAGCTGACACTCGCAGCCGCCGAGGGGGGCGCGGACGACGTCGAGCGCGACGGCACCGTCTTCCAGGTCTCCTCGGGGCCCGAGCACCTCGTTGCTGTTCGACAGGCGATCGAGGCAGCGGGGATCAGGGTCTCCTCCGCCGAGCTCTCGATGGTGCCGAAGACGACCGTCGAGGTGGCCGAGGAGTCTGCGGCGAAGAAGCTCGTTCGGCTGATCGACGCCCTCGAGGAGAACGACGACATCCAGGACGTCTGGGCAAACTTCGACATCTCGGATCAGGTGCTGGAAGCCGCTGTCTCGTAGCGCTGCGGGCAGGTAGGTGCTGCCTCCGGGAAACCGACGAGGCGGCGTCGCCCTGCCCCCGCAGGGGCGACGCTGCCCCGTTCGGCTTCCGCCCCCCGAGCTAGCGGCGTCTGCTGACCGCCGCCTGTTCCGCGCGGGCCGTCTGAGTCGAAGCTCATAAGCGCCGGCGGGTCCGTGCTCAGTGAATCTCCGAATCGGTGCACGCGAAAACGCCCCGCCGGTAAATCGTCACCCAGGTGACGTCGGGTGACCTAGCCTGAGAACGAGCCGTTCAGAACCAGCCGTACGCCCGGCCGAGGCGACACAATGCACGTCGCTTGGCGTGCGGCGGCAGCTCCGAGAGACCAGCCTTCGCATAGGTTCGGCGTAGGCCGGCCTTGACCGAGCCCACTGCATCAGGGGTTCCGAGGTAGGCGGCGATCTCCTCGTTCGTCGGCATGCGGTCGAGACTCCGCGCGCCGATCCAGGCGCCGCACAGGGCGCGGACGAGCTGAAGCTGGAAGGGGGTCAGTTCGATCGATCGGGGTTCGATCGCGTCGAACTCGTTGGTGCGATCCGGATCGTCGCGCTGAACGGGCCAGGAGAAGAGCAGCGTCGCCCCGCCGACGCCGATCCGATCGCCATGCCTGAGCGGGTGCGGCGACCCGAACGGAACCCGTGCGTCGTTCACGAAGGTGCCGTTGGCGCTCCCGCGATCCTCGACGAGCCAGCGCGACTCCAGCCAGACGAGCCTGGCATGCCGCCTGCTCACGGCGGGCTCGGTGAGAACGATGTCGTTCTCCTCCCCGCGCCCGATTGAGAGCTCGTGGCGGAGCCGATGTTCCTCTCCCTCCGCGAGGAGCACACCCTGGTCCTCCATGATCCGCAGGTACCACAAACGCCACGATTCGACGCCTCGGACACTTCGGTGAGCCGCTGGTACCGCCCGCGCAGGAACGTCCGGCCTGCCGCCTAACCTCTCCGCGTGAGGGTTCTCGGCATCGACCCAGGGACGGCGACGTGCGGATACGGGATCGTGGAGGGAGACGGCGGACGTCTCCGGGCCATCGACCACGGCTGGTGGCAAACGCCTGCGGGCGAGCGCCCGGAGCTCCGCCTCAGGACGACCTTCGAGCGCGTGCAGAGCCTCATTGCGGAGCACGAGCCGGTCGCCGTCGCGCTGGAAGAGTCGTTCGTGGGAGCCGACGCCCGCATCGCGCTCTCCGTCGGGCAGGCACGAGGCGCCGTCCTCGTCGCAGCCGCGACGGTCGGCGTCGAGTGCAGCGAGTACGCGCCCGCCCGCGTCAAGCAAGCGGTCTGCGGCTACGGCCGTGCCGAGAAGGCGCAGGTACAGCGGATGGTGCGCGCGATCCTCGCTCTCGACGCGCTGCCGACCCCGAACCACGCTTCCGACGCTCTTGCAGTCGCGATCTGCCATGCGCTGGCGCCGCCGCTCCTCAAGATTGCCCGCGAGGTGGCGGGGGTAAAGGGAGCACCGTGATCTCGAGGCTGCGCGGTATTCCGGTCTCACGGTCGGTGGAAGGCCTCGTCCTCGACGTCAACGGCGTCGGCTACCTCGTCGCGGCCTCGTCGGCAGCACTTCGTCGAGCGAACGGAAGCGGTGAGCTGGTCGTCGAGACCTATCTCCACGTACGGGAGGATGCTCTGCAGCTGTACGGCTTCGCCGACGCCGCAGAGCGCGAGCTCTTCACCCAGCTCCTGACCGTCAACGGCATCGGCCCGAAAGTCGCCCTCGCGATCGTCTCCGGCTCGGCCACAGCAGACCTGCGTCGCGCGATCGCCCGTGAGGACGCAGCCCGCTTCCAGGCGATCCCCGGGATCGGCAAGAAGACCGCCGAGCGGATCGTGCTCGAGCTGAAGGGCAAGCTCGGCGCGGAAGACCTGGCGCCGGTCGCCGCCAGCGGTACCGACGAGCACGTCACCGCCCGCGAGGCCCTCGTCGAGCTCGGGTACTCGCTCGGCGAAGCGGAGCAGGCACTGGCGGCGGTCGACGCGGAGCTCCCGCCGCAGGAGCGCGTGCGGCTCGCCCTCAAGGCGGCGGCATGAGGAGCGGTCTCCTCACGCCCGCCCTCGAAGAAGATGCGAGCGCGGACGAGCTCGAGCGCTCGCTGCGGCCGCGCTGCCTTGCGGACTTCGTCGGGCAGGAGAGCGTCAAGGAGCAGCTTGCGATTGCGTTGGCGGCAGCGAAGGCGCGCGGCGAGGCACTCGACCATGTGCTGCTCGTCGGTCCGCCCGGTCTCGGCAAGACGACCCTAGCCCAGATCGTGCGGGAGGAGCTCGGCGTCGGCATCCGCACGGTCGCTGGACCAGCGCTGGAGCGCAAGGGCGACATGGCCGCGATCCTCACGGGCCTCGAGGAGCGCGACGTCCTCTTCGTCGACGAGATCCACCGCGTCAACCGGGCGATCGAGGAGATCCTGTATCCGGCGCTCGAGGACTTCCGGCTCGACATCATCGTCGGCCAGGGTCCGGCGGCGCGGACGCTGACGCTCGACCTGCCGTCGTTCACGCTCGTGGGCGCGACGACCCGCACCGGTCTCCTGACGACCCCGCTGCGCGACCGCTTCGGCATGACGTTCAGGCTGGGCTATTACGATGCGGAGCAGCTGACGGCGATCGTCCGTCGGTCCGCCGGCATCCTCGGCGTCACGATCGAGGACGATGCGGCCGGTGAGATCGCGCGGCGCTCGCGCGGGACGCCGCGTATCGCCAACCGGATCCTCCGGCGTGTGCGCGACGTGGCCGAGGTGCGGCACAACGGTGCCGTGACGAACGCGATCGCACAGGAGGCTCTCGACCTGCTGGAGGTCGACGACGAGGGGCTCGAGGCGACCGACCGAGAGCTCCTGCGCGCGATCGCGCACAAGTTCGACGGCGGACCCGTCGGCCTCTCGACGCTCGCCGTCACGCTGGGCGAGGAGACGGACACGATCGAGGACGTCTACGAGCCGTACCTGCTGCAGCTCGGGTTCCTGCAGCGAACGCCTCGTGGCCGCGTGATCACGAAGCTCGGCCGCGTGCACATCGGGGCTGCTCTCTCCGCGCCAGAACGGGATTCGCAGGAGCGGATCCCCTTCGCGCAAGACCGCTGAAAAGCGGCGCAAGCGACCGCGCAAGAGAACCCTGAAAGTCGCTCCGGTCACCGTTTCAGCGCGGTAGGCTCGGGTGGTGTCTCACCCAGACCTGCTGGCCGAGCAGGCGTACGTCGACCATGCCCACGTGTGCCTCGAGCGGATGCGGGAGGTCGTCGGACGGGCGGCGACCGCGACCGACCAGGAGGTGGCGGCGCTCGCGCTCGAGGCTTGGAGCGCACGTCGGCTCGCGACGTACGAAGACGCAGAGCGTGGCCTCATCCTCGGGCGGCTCGACTTCGAGGAGGTCGAGCGGTCTCTCTACATCGGCCGACGCTGGGTGCACGACGAAGAGCGCGAGCAGGTGGTCGTGAACTGGCAGGCGCCCGCCGCGCGGCCCTTCTACACCGCCACCCCGGTCGACCCGCAGCGCGTGACGCTCCGCCGACGCTTCCGTACCGACGGCCGTCGGCTGCTCGACCTCGCCGACGAGGTGCTGGACGGCTCGACGCTCGACGGGGCGACCGTCGGCGACTTCTTGCTCGAGGAGCTCGAGCGGAGCCGAGAGTTGCACATGCGCGACATCGTCGCCACGATCCAGGCCGACCAGTACCGGTTGATCACCTGGGAACCGGATCGTCCACTCATCATCCAGGGTGGGCCCGGCACGGGCAAGACGGCCGTCGGGCTTCACCGTGCGTCGTGGCTGCTCTACACCTTTCGCGAGCGGCACTCGCGGGAGCGCGTCCTCATCGTCGGCCCGAACCGGACGTTCATGGAGTACGTCTCCCACGTGCTGCCTGCCCTCGGCGAGAACGCGGTCGAGCAGCGCGCCGTCTCCGAGCTGGTGCACGGTGTCGAGGCGACCATCAGCGAAGTGCCGGAGGTGGCGCGCCTGAAGGCGGATCCGCGGCTCTCCGACGTCGTCCGCCGCGCAGCTGAGCTGCGCGGGCAGGGCGAGCCGGAGGAGGTTCTGCTGCGGCTCGACGGTGTCTATGTCCGTGTCCGCGCGCGTGAGGCTCGCGAGCTTCTCGAGGAGGTTCGCGAGGAGCACGGCGCCACCGCCGCTGCGCGTGAGCGCTTCCGGATGGGGCTCGTCCGGCGCTTCTACGCGGCCTACGGCCAGACGCTTGGCGGCGGCGCCGTCCGCGACGGAGAGCAGGTCGAGCAAGCGTTGCGCGCCGGCGGTTACCTGAACCGCGTCGTCGAGCGGGCGTGGCCCGCCGTCAACCCCGAGAAGCTCGTGCGCGCGCTCCTCACGAAGCCTGCGTTGCTGGCGGAAGCTGCGGACGGGATCCTCTCTCCGACGGAGCAGCGGCTCCTGCGACGGCGTGGCACCGGCTGGAGCGAGGCCGACATCCCACTGCTCGACGAGGCTCATGCGCTCGTGGGGGAGCCGGTGCGCACCTACGGACACGTGATCGTCGACGAGGCACAGGATCTGACGCCGATGCAGCTCCGCATGGTGGCACGACGAGCAAGGGCCGGATCGCTCACGGCACTCGGGGATGTCGCGCAGGCGACGGGCGCCGTCGTCTACCGGAGCTGGAGCGACGTGCTGCCCCACCTGCCGCGGGGGGACGAGGCTGAGGTGGAAGAGCTCCGTCACGCCTACCGCGTTCCCCGCGAGATCATGGAGCTCGCGCTGCCGCTACTCGACGAGATCGCACCGGACGTGGCTCGACCGCTCGCGTACCGGACGGGGGCAGCACCGCCAGTGCTGCGGCAGGTGCGTGCCGAGGAGCTGCTGCAGGAGGGCTACCGCGAAGCGGTTCGACTGGCGCGCGGTGACGGCCTCGTCGCGCTGATCGTTCCCGACGAGCTCGCGGAGCCGGAGTTGGTGGAGGACAACGCCTACGAGCGTGTCGCCGTCCTCACGCCGCGCCAGGCGAAAGGGCTCGAGTTCGACCACGTTGTCGTCGTGGAGCCGGCCCTCGTCGCCGAGCGCGACCAGGGCCTGCGGCACCTCTACGTTGCCCTGACCAGGCCCACGAAATCGCTCGTCGTGATCCACTCGCGACCGCTGCCGTCCGCGCTCGCGGCGTAGAGTCAGGCGGATGCCGGAGCTCTGGACACCGGGCGTCCACGGCCCTCACGACGACCTCGTCACGCGGATCCACCGCCGGGTCGAGGCGTTCGCGCGAGAGCACGGCGTGGAGGCGATGGTCGAGGCCGAGTTGTCGGACGGTTCGCTGCACCGGCTGAAGTCGATCTCGCCTGAGCCCGGCTACGGCTTCGTCACGTTCTGCCCGCACGGGGAGGTGGGCGAGCCGCAGGAGCTGATCGTTCCCCTAGGCGCCATCCGCCAGCTCACGATCGGCGTCACCGAGCCGGAGCGCCGTTTCGGTTTCTCGCTCCCATCCGAGCAGCCCTAGAACTCGTTTTCAAGATGAAGCGGTGAGCTTTCGGGGCGCGCTGTGCGGCACGATCGCCGTCCTCGGTCGCCTCGAGAGCGCTGCTATCGAGGCTCTGCCGAGCTACGCGAGGCCCATTTGCGCTCGCACCATCCAGCACACCCCGCCGGCGAAGCGCCACTCCGAAACGAGTTCTAGTCAAGCATCGCAGTGTCGTCACGGTCCCGTTGCGGCTTCGTTGCTTCGCAATGCGTCTGGGAACGCGCCGGTGTGTGCGCGACCGTCCGCGAGGGACGTGGCCGTGGCTCTAAGCCATAGACGCGGCCCGAACCGACCCGGCGCTCTGGCGTGGCCCGGCTGCTTGCCCTTGACGGGTTCCGCCGGAGCACGCTGCCGGAACGTTGCCCGAGCGCGACGAGCCTCGGGGCGACGGCAAGCGCGACGATGTCGAACCAGACGTAGCCGCTCGCGACACCGCTCGGCGGGTTGCCGTTCGCGACCTCCGTTCCGGGCACGACCGGGGCCCACTCCCACGTCCCGATCGCAGTGCCGTAGAGCTCCAGCCAGGCGACGACCAGGAAGACGCCCGCGTAGATCTGCGGTGCACGACCGCGAACGAGGTAGATCGCGAGGAGGGCGGCGCCGAGCGCGCCGGCCGTGTCCTCGCGTGGCAGCACCGTGATTCCTGCGACTCCCCAGGCAAGCACGAGCACGAGCGCGATCCCGACCAGCATCTTGGGCCGCGGCGCCGCGGCGCGCGCGATCGCTGCGCCCGCAAGATAGACCAGCCCGTGAGCCGGGGGCACGAAGCTCGGCAGGTTCTCGAGCCGGTAGGTGTAGACGCCCCACACGATCGAGCCGAGGAGCTCCGCGCACGTCGCGACGACCACGACTACGAGCGCCTGCGCCCGCAGGAGCGGCGGCACGCCCCGGCACGCGAGCCAGAGCGCGATCCAGGCGGCCGCCCCGAGCAGAAGCTGGAGTCGCGCGTCGACCTGAGTGTCGACGGCGAGGAGAATCGCGAGGAAGCCGACGATGGCGAGCGCACGGTTCATCGGGGCGGATCGAGCCCTCGCGAGCAGAGGATCATGTCGCGCAACGTCTCTCCGATCCGCTCGTGCTGCCTGAGGACCCCTCTCTCGACGAACCCTGCTGCACGAGCCACTGCTCTCGACGCCTCGTTGGCCGGTTCGATGTACAGCTCGAGTCTCTCGACGCCGAGGTCGGTCAGCGCCCACGCACTAACGAGGCGAAGCCCGCGGGTCGCGAATCCGCGCCCACGGAACTGCGGAAAGACCCAGTACGAGAGGTGCGCGACGCCTTTCTCGCGCAGCCGCACCTGGACGCCTCCGGCCAGAACGCAGGAGTCGGCGTCCCGTAGAGCGAACGTGCGATTGGGGCCGTTGGAGCTCCAGTCCGCCGCCCACCCGTCGAAGGCGCGGCGGACGCTCGCCCGCGTCGAACGCCGGGGGTACCAGCCGAACCGCCGAGCTTGCTCCTCGTCTTCACCGGCTAGATGCGCCTCGAGGTCGTCGTCGGAGTGCCGGTCGAGCACGACGGTTCCGTCGCTCAGGCTCGGCTGCACCTCAGCGTTTGAACTGGAGCTCGTGCCACGACGGCACCGGTGCGAGCTCGAGGAGCGCACGTCCGCCGCGCGGCTCCGCGTAGCCGAAGTCGGCCAGCTCCTCGTCCCACGCGATCTCGAGCAGGCCCTCCTTCACACGGTGGTCGAGCCACGCGCCGCGAAAGACGAGTTTGCGCAACCAGTACACGAGCGACTCGCCCTCGAGCAGGCCCACCCGTTCCCAGTGACGCACGAGGTACCGGCCGAGCTGGCTGCGCCCGTCGACGATCCTGCCGTCCGCGGCGAGCTCGACGAGATCGGCGGTCTCGTCCTCGTCGAGGTCGTTCGAGCCGATCAGGCCGAGCTTCACGGCGGCGGCGGTGATCCGCTCCTCGAAGTCCGTAGCGCTGAACCCGAAGCTCGAGCCCAGGAACTCGACGACGTAATCCTTGCCGGACGCGTAGTTCGTCTCACTCATCCCGTTGAAGGGTACCGTGGCCCCATGTTCGCGCCGTCGCAGCGCCGCCTCATAGTCGTGATGATCGTCGTCGTGCTCGCGATCTGGCTCCTAGGGACGTGGGTGACGAAGTTCTCGCTCGGGGAGATGGCGATCTACACGCCGATCGCGGTGCTCGCCCTCGGGGCGCTCGCCGGCATCGTCCTCCTCTGGGTCAAGATCGTGACCGAGTCGTTGCGCCGGCGTCGTACGCACGAGCCGTAGTCAGGCCTGCTACCGGTCTGTCCGATCCCGTCCGTACCGTCGGTCAGCCATGTTCGACGGCAACTGGACGATCCGACAATGCTCCTACTCCGAGGTGCAATCGCTCGCGCGCGAGCTCGGCGTGAGCGAGGTTACGGCCTCCATCCTCGCGCGCCGCGGCCTCTCTGACGCCGCCCAAGCTCGTGCATTCCTGGAGGGGGAGCGCGAGCCTCACGACCCGTTCCTGCTGGGCGACATGACCGAGGCTGTCGCGCGCATTCGCGCTGCCGTCGCCGAGGGACGGCGGATCTGCGTGCACGGCGACTACGACGTCGACGGGATCTGCGCCACGGCGCTTGCGGTGCTGACGCTGCGAGTGCTCGGCGCGGAGGTGGAGTGGCACCTTCCGAGCCGCTTCGAGGAAGGCTACGGGGTCTCGCGGCAAACCCTCGCACGGCTCGCCGAAGCGGGCTGCGGGCTCGTGCTCACCGTCGATTGCGGGATCACCGCAGCCGAAGAGGTCGCTGAGGCGAAGGCGCTCGGTCTCGAGGTGATCGTGACCGACCACCACCGTCCGGCGCAGACGCTGCCCTCGTGCCCGCTCGTCGCGACGCGACCATCCGAGTACCCGTTTCCCGAACTGTGCGGCACCGGCGTCGTGTACAAGCTTGCGCAGGCGCTGCTCGGAGTCGACCATCCTGCCCTCGCCCGGCACGCCGACCTCGTCGCCCTCGCGACGATCGCGGACGTCGTCCCCCTGCTCGACGAGAACCGCTCGCTGGCGATCGCCGGTCTCCGGGGCCTCGCGCGGACCCAGAAGCCCGGTCTGCGCGCCTTGATGCGACGCGCCTCCGTCGACCCGGCGACGGTCGACGCAGGGGCTGTCGGGTTTCGGCTCGCGCCTCGGATCAACGCCGCGGGACGGCTGGGACGTCCGGACGCCGCGCTCGAGCTCTTGCTGACCGAGAGCGAGGAGGAGGCGAAGCGTCTCGCGGACGAGCTCGAGACGCTGAACCGCGACCGGCAGGCCGTCGAGGAGCGGATCCTGCGCGCGGCCGTCGCACAGGTGGAGTCGTGGCCGGAGGCGAAGCGGCGTCGTCGGGGATACGTCCTCTGGGACGAGGAGTGGCACGAGGGCGTGATCGGGATCGTCGCGTCGCGGCTCGTCGAGCGCTTCGGTCGGCCGGTCGTGATGATCACGCGTGCAGAGAGCAGTTGGAAAGGCTCCGGCCGCTCGGTCACCTCATTCGACCTTCACGGCGCTTTCGCCGCCTGCTCCGCACACCTGCTGCGCTTCGGCGGCCACCGGGCCGCCGCCGGCCTTTCGATCGAGCACGACCGATTGGAGGCGTTCGCGAGCGCCTTCGCTGCGCAAGCCGACCTGACGCTCGTCGACGACGACCTCGTGCCGACGACGCACATCGACGCGGTCGTGCCCGGCCGCGCGCTCACGCTCGACCTTGCCACCGAGCTCGAGCGGATCGCGCCCTTCGGTCTCGGCAATCCGGAGATCACGCTGCTCGTGCCGAGCTGCGAGCCGGTCGCGCCGTCGCTCGTTGGCGAAGGCAAGCACCTGCGGTTCCGTGTCCGCCAGGGTGGACGGGATGCGGGCTCCGCGATCGCGTTCGGGCTCGGCGGCCAGCTCGACCGCTTGTGCCGAACGAACGGACAGAGCCCGATGCGGTACGACCTCGCCTGTCGGCTGAAGGAGAACCACTGGAACGGAACCGTGGCGCCGCAGCTCGTCATCCGCCGCGTCTTCGAGGCACCCGACGGGTACGAGGCGCTGCGAGCCGACCTCGGGGAGCTCTGGCGGGCAGGTGAAGGCGCCTGGTCGCCCGGTGCCCGCAGCGTCTTCGAGGAGCTCGAGCTGGACGAAGGTGTGCAGCGCCAGCTGTACGAGTCCGAAGCCTTCCGCGCGCTGCTCCTCGCAGAGCCGGCGATGGCCGCCGCCGCATAGCTACGGCACGTAGACGATCTCGAGCTTCAGTCCGTCGGTATCGCCGAAGAAACCATGGAGCCCGAGCCGCACGAGCGCAGGTTTCTAGCGCCTAGCGGGCGCCGATCGAGAGCCGGTTCCGGCGGGGGAGCGACGATCGACGCTCGCGCGCCGCGTCGTCCAGCGCCACGAGCAGCCGCGCCAGCTCGGTCGCCTTCTTGACTTGTCTCCGGCGGCGGAACAATGCGTGACTCCGTTCCCCACCAAGACCGAGAGTCCTGCCGGGCGGTTTCGCCCGCAGAGGTGCTCAGTACACTGAAAGGGTGGCTGTCGTTGACGTTTCGAGGCATCACCAAGACCTCGTCGACGAGCTGATCGCTGCGGTCGAGGGGTACTTCCCCGGCCTCGACAAGCAGCTGATCGCCCGCGCGTTCCAGTATGCGGCCGCAGCGCACGAGGGCCAGGTTCGGCGGTCCGGCGAGCCGTTCGTGCACCATCCCTGGTCGACGGCGAAGATCTGCGCCGAGCTCCATCTCGACGATCAGTCGATTGCCGCCGCGCTTCTCCACGACGTGGTCGAGGACACCGACCGCGACCTCGACGACGTGCGCGCCGAGTTCGGCGGCGAGATCGCGCAGCTCGTCGAGGGCGTCACGAAGCTGACCCGGACGAGCTTCCAGAGCCGTGAGCAGGCCGAAGCGGAGAACTACCGGAAGATGATCGTCGCGATGGCCCAGGACGTGCGGGTCATCCTGATCAAGCTCGCGGACCGGCTCCACAACATGCGCACGATCGAGTACCAGGGCAAGCAGGCCCAGGTGCGCAAGGCGAAGGAGACGCTCGAGGTCTACGCGCCGCTAGCCCACCGGCTCGGGATCCACGCGCTCAAGTGGGAGCTCGAGGACCTTTCGTTCGAGATCCTCCATCCACGCAAGTACGCGGAGATCCGAGCGATGGTCGCCGACCGGCGGGCAGACCGGGAGGCCCAGGTCGCGAAGGCGAGCGCAACTCTGCGCGCCGAGCTCGAGAAGGTGGACATCCCGGTCGACATCTCCGGGCGCGCGAAGCACTTCTACTCGATCTACGACAAGATGGCGAAGAAGGGCCGCGAGTTCAACGAGATCTACGACCTGACGGCCATGCGCGTCACGGTCGAGCGCTCCGGGGACGAGGGAACGCGCGACTGCTACGGCGCGCTCGGCCTCATCCACTCCCTCTGGAAGCCGATGCCAGGCCGGTTCAAGGACTTCGTCGCGATGCCGAAGTTCAACCGCTACCGCTCGCTGCACACGACGGTGATCGGGCCCGAGGGCAACCCGCTCGAGATCCAGGTACGCACCCGCGAGATGCACGAGGAGGCGGAATACGGGATCGCCGCCCACTGGGTCTACAAGCGCGGCAAGGGAGCGAAGCAGGACGACGACTGGCTGACCTGGGTGAAGTCGCTGATGGACTGGCAGCAGGACGAGGCCGACCCGCGCGAGTTCATGAAGACGTTCCGCACAGACCTCTTCGACGACGAGGTGTACGTCTTCACCCCGAAGGGAGAGGTGAAGACGCTGCCCACGGGAGCAACCCCGATCGACTTCGCCTACGCAGTCCACACGGACGTCGGACACAAGACCGTTGGCGCCAAGATCAACGGCCGCATCGTCCCGCTCCACTACCGCCTGAAGAGCGGCGACTTCGTTCAGATCCTGACCTCCAAGACGGGCCGCGGCCCTTCGCGCGACTGGATGTCCCTCGCCGCGTCGTCGCGCGCGCGCAACAAGATCCGCCAGTTCTTTCAGCGGGAGACGCGAGGCGAGACGGAGGCGAAGGGTCGCGAGCTCCTGGACAACGCCCTGAAGGCCCAGAGCCTGCCCTATCGCAAGCTCCAGGGCTCGGCCGTGCTCGCCCAGGTGATTCGCGAGACCGGCTTCAAGAAGGCGGAGGACTTCTACATCGCGCTCGGCTCGGGGAAGCTGCAGGCCGGCCACATCGTGAACAAGGTGCTCCAGCGCCTGAAGACGGAGGAGGTCGCGGAGGAGCCGGTCGTCTCGCTAAAGCCGCCGAGATCCCGCTCCACCGTGGCGAGCGACAGTCTCGGGATCAAGGTGCACGGGGTCGACGATGTGCTCGCGCGCATGGCCAAATGCTGTACGCCCGTCCCGGGAGACCCGATCCTCGGCTACATCTCCCTCGGACGAGGGATCACGATCCACCGCGAGGACTGTCCCAACGTGAAAGCGCTGATGCGCACCCCGGAGCGCTTCACCCCGGTCGAGTGGGACGGCAGCATCGCGGCGAGCTTTCGGGTGCAGATCGCCGTCGACTCGTTCGACCGACCACGGCTGCTGGAGGACGTCGCGCGGACGTTCGCCGAGCACGGCGCCAACATCGTCTCGTACGGCGGGGTTGTCGAAGACGGCATGGCCCGCAACTGGTACACGGCGGAGATCGGCGAGGTGAAGGAGTTGCGCACGCTGCTCGGCGCGCTGCGGAACCTCGATGCGGTCTTCGACGCCTATCGAATGACGCCCAACTAGAGGCGTCTAGTTCCCTCGTTCGAGGGATCGTCCCTTAACCCAGCGGGGTACCTCGTCTGAGGGATGGACGCCGTGCCCGATTCGACGTAGAACGAGAGAGAAGCAAGGGGGATGGGGACGCGGGAGCTGCAACGCCCGTTCGAGGCTGGGGGGCTTCGAACGGGCGCGCCCCGCAAGACTTCAGGGCGTCCAGGCCTCGCCGCCCGTGTCCCAGCCAACGAGGGCGTACGGCGAGATCAGCGTCGCGATTCGGCGGACGAGCTCGCCGTCGTCAGTCGCCAGCTCGAATGTGGCGACTTGCGAACCGCCGAAGACGACGGGTGCCTCAATGCCGTCGGCCTCGCGGCCCGCCGACGGACCGGGCACGAGCCGGTCGCCCTCGACGAAGCTGACCGCCGCGTACGAGAACCCGCGCTCGTGCAGCACCCGAACGACGTCTCGCAGCACGTCGTCGGCCTCGCCGCCCCGATTCACGACCCGCTCGATCGCCTCGAGAGCGCCCCCGGGATCGCTCACGCCTGGAGATCAGCTCCCTCGAAGCGGCGGATGACATCGCGGTATGCGGCGGGGATCTCGGTCGCTCGCCGTTCCAGCAGGTCGACGAAGACGAGCGTCTGGGTGGCGGTGACGGTGAGCTCGTCGTCCTCGAGTCGGTACGCGGCGCACTCGTAGGTGGCGCTCGTCCGGCCGATGCGCGCGAGCCGCACGAAGATCTCGAGCAGGTCGTCGAACCGAGCGGGTGCGTGGTATTCGACGCTCGAGGCTCGCATCACGAAGTCGTGGCCCTCCATCCAGGTGCCACTGATACCGAGGTGGCGGTGGTACTCGGTGCGCGCGTGGTCGAAGTAGGGGAGGTACCGGCCGTAGTAGACGATCCCTTGCGCGTCGGTGTCCGAGAACCAAACGCGCGCCACGGCGGCGTACTTGAAGGACGACTTGCGGTCGGTCGTGTGGCCCAGCTCGTAGGTCATCCTCGAATCAGCCCGACCACCTCGTCGCGCTTGCGCTCCATCAGGTCCCGCGAGGTTGCCTCGAGGTTCAGGCGCAGCAGCGGCTCCGTGTTCGAGGGCCGCACGTTGAAGTGCCAGTCGTCGTAATCGACCGAGATGCCGTCGAGATGCGTGATTTTCCCGTCGCCATAGCGCTCTTTCAGCTCTTGCAGCTTCAGGGCGACGTCGGCGACCGGCGTGTTGATCTCGCCGGTGAGGAAGAACCGCTCGCGAAACGGCGCGAGGATCTCGGACAGCGGTCTGCCCTCCTTCGAGATCAACTCCAGCATGAGCAGGAATGGGATGATGCCGGAGTCGGCCTGCGAGAAGTCGCGGAAGTAGTAGTGGGCGGAGACCTCGCCCCCGAAGACGGCACCCTCCTTGCGCATGCGGTGCTTGATGTACGCGTGGCCGACGCGGTTCATGAGGGCCTCGCCGCCAGCCGCCTCGATCGCCTCCGGCACCGCGCGGCTCGCGCGCACGTCGTAGATGACCTTGGCGACGCCGCCTTCCTTCGCCAGGATCGACCGCGCGAGCAGGGCCGTGATGAAGTCACCCGGCACGAACTGGCCGGTGTCGTCCACGAAGAAGCAGCGGTCGGCGTCACCGTCGAAGGCAACGCCAAGGTCGGCATCGGATTCCGTCGTTTTCCGGACGATGAACTCACGGTTCTCGGGCAGCAGCGGGTTCGGCTCGTGGTTCGGGAACGTCCCGTCCGGCTCGAAGTAGCACCGTACGGCATCGATCGGAAGTCGCTGAAGGACGGGCGGAAGCATCGTTCCAGCCATCCCATTGGCGGCGTCGACGACGACGCGCAGCGGCTTGATCGCAGCGACGTCGACGAACGAGAGCACCTTGTCGATGAACCCGGGCCAGATGTCCTCCCCGCGTACCGTGCCGCGCCGACGGGGGAGATAGTGGCTCTGAGCCACTATCTCGACCGCGCGATCTCGGAGCTCGAGCAGGCCCGACTCGCCGCCCACCGGCAACGCGCCGCGGCGGACGATCTTCATGCCCGTGTACTCCTTCGGGTTGTGCGAGGCGGTGACAACGATCCCGCCGTCGAGCCCCAGCTCGCCGACCGCGAAGTAGACCATCTCGGTGCCGACGAGCCCGAGGTCGAGCACGTCGGTACCCGCGTCGGCGGCACCGTCGATCAGCGCGGCAGCCATCGCGGGGGAGGAGAGGCGCATGTCTCGGCCGACGGCGATCCGCCGCGGCTCGAACTGCTCCACATAAGCCCGGCCGATTGCGCGGGCACCGTCCTCGTCGAGCTCGGACCCGTAGAGGCCGCGGACGTCGTACGCCTTGAAGGCCTTCGGATCGAGCACGCGTTCGATGGTAGATGAGTGCTCGCTCGCGCCTCAGGCCGAGGGGTCGCGGTCACTACAATCACAGGGTGGAACGCAAGCTCGCAACCGTCATCTTCGTCGACCTCGTAGGCTCGACGGAGTTCCTCTCCACGCGCGACCCGGAGGTCGTCCGTCGCCGCGTGACGTCGTTTTTCGAGCACGTCTCGCACTGCGTCACGACCCACGGCGGGATCGTCGAGAAGTTCGCCGGCGATGCCGTGATGGCCGCCTTCGGGATCCCGCAGGCCCACGAGGACGACGGCGAACGCGCGGTGCGGGCGGCTGTCGGGATTATGGAGTCCGTTCATGGGCTCGCGCTCGAGGCACGCATCGGGATCGAGTCGGGAGAGGTGGTCGCTGACGAGTCGGAGTCGACCTTCGCAACCGGCGAGGCGGTCAACATCGCCGCCCGGCTGCAGCAGGCAGCCGCGCCGGGCGAGATCCTGATCGGCCCGTACGCACACCGTCTGGCAGGAGCGTGCGTCGAGGCCGAGGATCGCGGCACCCTCGACCTGCGCGGTTTCGGCGAGGCGCTTCCCGTCAGGCTCGTCGTCGGCGTCCGCGCGGGCGACGGTCGCGCGCCCACGATCTCGGCGCCACTCGTCGGTCGCGACTACGAGCTCGAGCTGCTCCATACGACCTTCGCCCGCGCGACCCGCGATCGGCGTGCTCACCTGTTCACGATCTATGGCGAGCCCGGAATCGGCAAGAGCCGGCTCGCACGCGAGTTCGCCGCGGGTGTCGAGGGCGCAACCGTCCTCACAGGGCGATCCCTGCCCTACGGGGAGAGCATCACCTACTGGCCGCTCGCGGAGATGGTCAAGGTCGCGGCTGGGATCACGGACGACGACCCGGTGCAGGAAGCGGTCTCGAAGCTGCGTGCCTGCTGCGGCGACGACGCTGTCGCCGACCTGCTCGCGCTCGCAGCCGGCGTCCTCGATGCGGTCCAGACCGAGCGTAGCCAGCAGGAGATCGCGTGGGCGGCACGCGAGTGGGCGACCGAGCTCGCTCACGCGCAGCCGCTGATCCTGGTCTTCGAGGACATCCATTGGGCCGAGGAGCCGCTGCTCGAGCTTGTCGAGCATCTCGCCGGCCGAATCAAGGACGCGCCCTTGCTCATCGTGTGCTTGGCACGCCCGGAGCTGCTCGACCTGCGTCCCGGCTGGGGCGGCGGCCGGGTTCGTGCGACGGCGATCGAGCTGGAACCGCTCGCGCTGGCCGAGAGCGAGGAGCTCGTGGACGCCCTCCTCAAAGACCGGGAGCTCTCGATCGCCGATCGGCGATCCCTGCTCGAAAAGACGGAGGGAAACCCCCTGTACGTCGAGGAGACGGCGCGGATGCTGCTCGAGGACGGCAACAGCGCGAAGCGCATCCCCGACACGCTCCAGGCGATGATCGCCGCGCGCATCGACAGGCTCCCGCGGAACGAGAAGACGCTGCTCCAGCGCGCGGCCGTCGTCGGGCGAATCTTCTGGGAAGGCGCGGTCGCGACTCTCGCTCCCGAGATCGAGGCGCTCGACTCGGTGCTCGACGACCTGCTCTTGCGCGACTTCCTGCTCCGCGAGAACCGCTCGACCATCTCCGGCGAGCCTGCCTACCGTTTCAAGCATGTGCTGATCCGCGACGTGGCGTACTCCGGCTTGACGAAGGGCGCGCGTGCGGAGCTGCACCAGCAGGTGTCGAACTGGCTCGAGGAGCGCACCGGCGACGAGCTGCTCGAGATCCGCGCGTACCACCTCGACCAGGCGGCCGGTCTGCTGGGGGATCTCGACGGGTCGCCGCCGGCCGAGCTCGCAGCCGAGGCGGCCGCGGCGCTCGAGTCCGCCGGCAAGAGGGCGCTTGCACGCGAGGCGAATACCGCGGCCCGGCGCCTGCTGCTGCGCTCGGTTGAGCTCGAGCCCACGCTCGAACGCCGCTATCAGGCTGCCCGTGCGGCGTGGCGGCTCACCGACCTGCCCGCCGTCTCGACGGAGATGGAGAACGTTCGGGCAGCGGCGGCCGAAGCCGGCGACGCCCGACTTCAGGGGCGGGCGCTGACGGCTCTCGCGGAGGTCGCGCTGTCGCGTGACGCAGACGTGACCCGTGCGCGCGAGCTCGCCCACGCGGCGCTCGACGTGCTGCCCGGCGACGATGATCCCGGCCGGTACGACGCGCTCGCGCTGCTCAGCCAGATCGGCTGGTGGGAGGGCGACCTGACGAGCGTCGAGCGGTATGCGCTGCAGACGCTCGAGATCGCTCGGCGCGCCGACCGAAAGGACCTCGAGAGCGGCTCTGCGGTCGAGCTCGCCGCGATGCACTACTCGCGCCTCGACGACGACCAGGCCGAGCAGTACCTCACGGAAGCGATCAAGCTCGCGGAGGAGAGCGGCAGCTTCGTCGCTCGGGCTTGGGCGCTGCGCACCCAGGGCGAGCTGCACGTGCGCAGGGAGGAGCTCGACGAGGCAGAGGAGGCCTTCGAGGAGGCCCTGCGGCTCTTCCAGGAAGCGGGCGTCACGATCCCGACCGCAAGGGTGCTCAACTGGCTCGCGCTCGTTCGCTGGCGTCGCGGGCATCCCGCCGATGCCGAGCAGCTCTTGCGTGAGGCGATCCGGATGCTGAAGCCGCTGGAGGACCGCAGCACGCTCGTCGAGACCCAGCGCACGCTGGCCCAGGTGCTGCTGGAGCAGGGCAAGGTTCCCGAGGCGGAGCGGTATGCGCTCGAGTCGAGGCAGACGGTCGGCCCGCGCGACATGAGCTCGCGCGCCACCACGCGCGTCGCGCTCGGGCTCGTGCGGGCCGCTCAGGGCAACGACGAGGAGGCCGAGGCGCTGCTGCGGGAGGCGCTCGAGATCCTGGATGGCACGGACTACCGGCGCTACCGGATCGAGCCGCTGGAGGCACTCGCCACCTTCCTCCGCTCTCGCGGCCGGGCGGCCGATGCCGCTCCCTACGAGGAACGGTTGGCCGAGCTCGTTCCGGCCCCCAGTAGCGCGCCGATCGTCTGAGTCGACGCTTCGTCGGGCGACTCCGAGATCACCGTCGCATCGCGGTTGAACCGCGCGAGCGCCTCGGCGAGCGGCTCCGCGCGCAGCGTCCCCTCGCCGTAGGACAGGTGCTTCGTCTCGTTGCGGTTCGCGTAGGCGATGTCAGAGAAATGGATGTGGAACGCCGCGGCCGGCTCGAGCAGAGCATCGGCGCGCGCGAGGGCTTCCGCGAACGGCTCGACGTCGGTGAAGGCGCCGTCAGAGGTCGCGTGCAGGTGCGCGAAGTCGAGCACCGGCCGGGCGAATGGGACGCGCCGGGAGAGCTCGAGCACGTCGTCGAGGGAGCCGAGCTCGCGGACGCGGCCCATGACCTCGACGCCGAAGGGAACGGTGCGGTCCTTTCGTTCGAGCCGCTCCCACAGCGCCTCCAGCTGGCGCGCGACGTCGTCGAGGGTCTGCAAGCGCTCGCGACCGAGCCAGAAGCCGGGGTGGATCACGACGATCCCTGCTCCGGCCGCCGTCGCCAGGCCCGCGCTCCGGTCGAGGGCGCCGAGCGCCTGCTTCGCCTTCCGCTCGTCGGGATGACCCGGGAAGGCGAAGAGGGGTGCGTGCACGGAGAGCGCGATGTCGTGTGCTCGCGCGGCTGCTCCAAGCCCCTCGGCCCAGGGATAGTCCATCCAGAAGCCGCTCTCGAAGTCGAGCTCGCAGGCCGTGTAGCCGCGCTCGACGAGGAGCGCAATGGCGCGCTCGGGCGTCTCGCGGGAGGGGAGGCGCGCAGGTCCGAGCCGGATTCGGCTCACGGCCACGAGCGTGATCCTAGCCTCGCCGGCAGGTGTCGTCCGACGGGGGACCTACGCTTTTCCTATGTTGAACACGCCGACGCGAATCGACCTGCTGGAGCTCGACATCGACCTGCGCCTCACTGATCTCTGGCGAGAGGCAGCCGAGGTCTCGGAGTGGAGCATCGAGGTGATGGCGGCCTTCATGCGAGCCGCGTACGGGAAGGGCTATTGCGACGCCCTCACCGAGGACTCGCCCGGGTCGCTGTGCCACGACCACGGCTACCGCGTTCCCGCTCGTCGTGAGACCGCTCCCCGGTCGGTCTGACAGCTCCGTCGGCCTGACCACCCGGTCGAACTGACCGCGCCTCAGGCGGCGCCACGCCGGCCGACGGTACGATAGGCGTTGTGGCACGGAAGCGCAGTCCCGCGCGGCTCGTGATCGCGCTGTCGGTGGCAGCGGTGCTTGCGGTCTTCCTGCTTTACACGTCGATCGTGGGTGGCGGCACGCCCATGATCCAGCCGAGCGAGCTCCTGGGGAGAACCGAGGTCGTCTCGCTCGCGGGCCATGTCGTCGGCTCGCCACGCGGGGACGCACATGCCGGCGGCCTCCGGTTCCAGCTGCGGGACATCCGGGGCGAGGGGCAGGGACGTGTGACCGTCCTGTACGAGGGCTCGGTTCCGGACCTCTTCCGGCCGGGGCGCGACGTCGTCGTCGACGGGCAACTACGCAACGGGACGTTCGTTGCGATCCCGGGTTCCCTGATCACGAAGTGCCCTTCGAAGTACGCGCCGGACACAGACAAGAGCACGACATAGCCCCCTCCCGCTGATGCCTGAGCTCGGTCGCGCCGCGCTCGTCGTTACGCTCGCGCTCGCGCTGTACGCGGTCGTTGCTGGCGCCTACGCCGCGCGCAACCGGAAGCGCAGGCTCGCGCACTCAGCGCAGAACGCGCTGATCGCGGCCTTCGGCAGCACCATCATCGCCTCTGGGGTACTCGTCGTCGCGCTCATCCGCAACGACTTCTCATTCGTCTACGCCGCGGCCCACACGAGCCGCGACCTGCCCACGGGCTACACGATCTCGGCGTTCTGGGGCGGCCAGGAAGGGTCCCTCCTGCTGTGGCTCCTCATTCTCACCGGCTACGCCGCGATTGCCGTCCTGCTCAACCGTCGCAGCGCCCGCGACCTGATCGCGTGGGTGGTGCCGGTGCTGGGACTCGTTGCAGCTTTCTTCGCGTTCCTCGTCGTCTTTCGGGCCTCGCCGTTCGTGACCCAGGTCGCACCGCTCGATGGGCGTGGGCTCAACCCGAGCCTGCAGAACCCCTACATGATGGCCCACCCGCCGCTGCTCTATCTCGGCTACGTCGGTCTCACCGTCCCCTTCGCGTTCGCGATCGGCGCGCTGCTCGCCCGCCGTGCGGACGAGCGTTGGATCGTCGCGACCCGACGCTGGACGCTCGTCGCGTGGACGGCGCTCGGCATCGGCCAGTTGCTCGGGGCCCACTGGGCCTACGAGGAAGTGGGTTGGGGCGGCTACTACGCCTGGGATCCGGTCGAGAATGCCGCCCTGATGCCGTGGCTCGCGGCCACCGCGTTCCTGCACTCGGTCATGATCCAGGAGAAGCGCGGGATGCTAAAGGTCTGGAACGTCCTGCTCGTGCTCCTCGCCTTCTCGCTCTCGCTCTTCGGGACGTTCCTGACGCGATCCGGGATCATCAGCTCGATCCATGCGTTCACCGAGGGAGACCTCGGCCCCTGGTTCCTGGGCTTCATCTGCCTCGTTGTGGGCGGCTCGCTCGCGCTCGTCCTGTCGCGGCTGCCGCTGCTGCGCGCGCAAACTCGCCTCGAGTCGCTCGTCTCCCGGGAGGCGACGTTCCTCTACAACAACCTGCTCTTCGTCGCGCTCACGCTGACTATCCTCTGGGGCGTCACGTACCCGATCCTGCACGAGGCCGTGTACGGCGAGCAGCGGATCCTCGGGCCGGGTTACTACAACTTCTTCCTGCGTGCGTTCGGGCTGCCCCTGCTGCTGCTGATGGGAATCGGGCCGCTTGTCGCGTGGCGCCGCGCATCCCTCCGCAGCCTCGCGGCGTCGTTCGCCTGGCCGGCGGGTGCCGCCGTCGCGACCGGCGTGCTGCTGCTCGCGCTCGGCGCCGGCTCCTCGATCCCAGGGCTCGTCGCCTACACCTTCTCGGCTTTCGTGCTCACGTCGATCCTCTACGAGTTCACGCGTGGGACGCGAGCCCGGCGCGCTCTCTCGGGCGGCTCGTGGCTCCGCGCGTTCTCCGATCTTGTCGCACGTAACCGGCGCCGCTACGGCGGCTACGTCGTCCACGCCGCCGTTGTCCTCTTCGCGATCGGCGTTGCCGGCTCGAGCGCGTACGACACCGTCGCCGAAGGGCGGCTGACGCGCGGCGAGACCCTCGCAGTCGGCGACTACCGACTCACGTACGTGTCGCTCGAGGAGACGGCCGGCTCGAACGCGACTGAGTTGCGCGCGAAGGTGGACGTGACGCGCAACGGCACGTCGCTCGGCACGCTCGAGGCGGGGAAGAACGCCTATACCGCTGAGCAGCAGGTCTCGAACGAGGTCGGTATCCGCAGCGACCTCGTGAGGGGCGAGGATCTGTTCCTGATCGCGGAGCAGCTCGATCCGGACGGCGCGGTCTACTTCCGCGCCTTCGTCAAGCCGCTCGTCAACCTGATCTGGCTCGCGGGCCTCGTCTTCCTGCTCGGGTCGCTCGTCACGCTCTGGCCGGACGCGCGCGAGCAGCGCCGCCTCGCGCTCCGCTACGCGCGCGCGGGCATCTCAGCGCGGTCGTGACCCTCGCGCTCGCTCTGGGCGCGCTGCTCGCAGCAGTCTGCGTGGTCGCGGTCGCGTTGCCGTACCTGCGCGACCCACTCGCAGCCGAGGACACGCTCGAGGAGCCAGGCGAGCTCGAGCGGCGCCAGCTTGAGCTCGGCGAGATACGCGATCGGGCGCTGGCGTCGCTGAAGGAGTTGGAGCTCGACCACCGCACCGGCAAGGTCTCGGACGACGATTACCGCACGCTCGTCGGCCCGCTCCGCCGCGAGGCGAGTGAGGCGCTCAGGGCGCTCGAGCCTCAAGCCGCGCAAGCTCACTCGCGTGTAAGAGCGGACAGGCCGGGGTAGAGGTCTCGCATGGAACCCACCCCGCAGCCCCAGCCTCCGCAGCCCCAGCCGATTCCCGAGCCGTATCCGCCGCCCGGCGAGCTCGACCCCCCGCAGCCACCGCAGATCCCCGAGCCGTATCCGCCGCCCGGCGAGCTCGACCCCCCGCAGCCACCGCAGATCCCCGAGCCCGGCCCGCTGTAGAACGCCTCGAAGAGGGCGTCAGCAGGCATTTTTCTCGCGCGCCGCAACGAATACCTGTCCAAATCTGATTAGACTGGCGGCTTGCCGATCCGGGAGGGACGGCTGACTACCTGCCGAAATCTATTTTGGGAATGACACGGCTCGTCATCGCTGCTGCGCTGACGCTCACGCTCTGCGTCGTCGCACCGGCCACCGGTCAGGATGCCGGGCTCCGGAAACGGGTGCTCGACGCCCGCATCGACAACCTCGAGCAGAAGATCGAGCGCGCCCGCGACCGTGAAGGGGTCCTCTCGTCGCAGATCGAGGTGGTGACACAAAAAATTGCCGCGCTCGAGGGTGAGGTCGGCTCGGCCCAGGCGCGGCTCGACCGGCTCGAGAGCGAGCTCGTGCTGCAGCAGCGCCGGCTCGACCGGCTGAACGAGCTCTTCCACCTGCAGACGAGCAGGCTCGAGTTCCTCCAGGCCCAGCACGCGGCCGCCACCGTGCGTCTGAACAGGCGACTCGTCGAGATCTATACCTCCGACCCGACCGAGCCTCTGAGCGTCGTCCTGGAGGCGGCGAGCTTCGGCGACATGCTCGACCAGCTGGAGTTCCTGAGCAATATCGGCCGGCAGGACGAGAAGATCGTGACGGAGGTCAGGCGCGCAAAGCTCCACATGCACCGGCTGCGCGAGAACACCAAAGAGACGCGTGAAGCCCAGGTCGAGACGACGCGGGCGGTCGAGGCGCGGACGGCCGAACAACGGGCGGCTCGTGACCGGCTAGCGTGGAGCCAGCGCGAGCTCGCGACCGCCCGGCAAGCGAAGCAATCGACCCTGCACGGCGTGCGAGCAGACCGTAACGACGCGCAGGCGCACATGGACGAGCTGGAGGCTGAGAGTGCGGCGCTCGCGGCCAGGATCCAGGCGGCGCAGGCCGCGCGGGCGGCGCAGGCAGCCCAGGCAGCGCAAACCGAGCGATCTGCGCACGCGGATCGAGCCACGAGCCAGGCGATGCCGTCGCCAGCGTCATCTGAGCCAGCGTCACCTGAACCAGTGTCATCTGGATCCGGGTTCATCTGGCCGGTGCACGGGGTGGTCACGAGTGTCTTCGGCTGGCGCTGGGGTCGGATGCACGAAGGTATCGACATCGCGG
>Ga0136616_10000158_pt1 | contig 28138 bp, 27 predicted proteins | sample AntDrymUQ2992106_2_FD_106648 | JGI IMG/M metagenome (GOLD analysis project Ga0136616, IMG submission 106648) | Polar desert sand microbial communities from Dry Valleys, Antarctica - metaG UQ299 (21.06) | ecosystem: Environmental > Terrestrial > Soil > Desert | place: Antarctica: Dry Valley... | reverse complement strand
GTCAGGCCGAGAGGAGCACCGGGTTCGTGGTCGGCTGCGGCGAACCGCCTTCGGGCTCAACCGTTACCGCCGCCCGCTTGACGCCTTCGAGCGACTTCTCAGAACGCACGATCGCGACGCCGTCCCTAACCTCAAAAGTTCCTGCGCTGATCTTCCTGCAAGCGGGAGCTGCGACATCCGCACAGGTTCCACGCATCAGCCACAGCTGATAATCGCGGCCCTCGTCCACCGCATCTAGCCCTCGGGAGACGAAGATCGCCCCTCCGTCCGAGGCGGCCAGTACCTTGCTGTAGACGCGGCCGTCGCCCTCCAGCGTGAAGTCCGCCTTCGCCTGCCACAGCGCCGACGAGATGCGCTTACTACTCGCCAAATCGCTGCGCGCGTCCACGAAGCCGGCCGCCATCACGGCGGTCGCGAGCAGCAGGGCCGCGGCCGCCAGGGCTGAGCCCAGCGAAAACGAGAACCTCCGCTGCGATCGGATCCCGACTACCTCTGCGGGTCTCTCGGCTGCGACCTGGGCCATGACTCTTTCGGCGAAACCAGGGGGCAGAGGCACAGGCTCCACGGCGAAGGCGAGATCGCCGACTGCGGACTGGATCGATTCGAGCTCCGCCGTGCACTCTTCGCAGCTCATTATGTGAGCGCGGGTCACGTCCATCTCATCGGGAGGGACCGCCCCCACCGCGTAGGGAGCGACCAGGGCCTTGAGCTCCTCGTGGGAACGATCCACGCTCATGCCTCGCTCGCCAGTAGCTGCCGAAGCCGCAGCAGCCCGTCTCGCAACCTCGTCTTTGCCGTGCCCTCGGGCACGCCGAGCTCTACCGCCACCTCGCGGTAGGTGCGCCCCCCGAAATACGCCAGCACGAGGGCTTCCCGTTGCATGTCAGAGAGTTGAGCGAGCGCGTCCTTCACCTGCTCGCGATCATCGACGGCCCCGAGCCTGTCCGCAGCCGGATCTATCGCGGACATCGCTTCGACCTCGGCGGCAATCGAATCCCGTCGTCGCCGCACAGACTCCTCCCGGCGAACGAGGTCCACGCCCTTATTGCGAGCCACACCGACAAGGAAGCTGCCCATGCCGCCCCTCCGGGAATCGAAGGCTTCCGGGCGGCGCCACAGGCTTAGAAAAGTGTCCTGGGCTACCTCCTCAGCGAGGTTCGGATCGTTTACGATCCGTTTCGCCATCCCGAACACCATCCCTCCGTAGGTTTCCATGACTTCCCGCAGCGCGTCCTCGTCACGAGCCACCAGCCTTCCAGCGAGAGTCATGTCGGCCTCGAGATCCATGGTGAAAATCGTAGGTCAATCGCTCCCAGCCTGCTCAAGGAGGACTTTCTAAAGCTAGTTCGGCCCCAGATCGGTTCGCGGATTGCAGAAACCTCCCGTGAAAGCCTAGAACAGAGCGCGCGACAGCGCCCTGCGAGTGGAGACGAGACGAGGATCATCCGGCGGCAGCGCATCCATGAGACCTACGAGATGTAGGCGCGCCTCTTCCCGATCCGACTCGGAGCTGGTGCGGACGGCATCCAGCAGACGCTCCAGCGCCTCCTCCAAGCGTCCCGAGACGGCCTCGACATCGGCGAGGTTTCCGAGAAGCTCGACATCGGAGGGATTCTCGTCGAGCCTGCGCCTGAGCTCTGCCTCGTCAAGGCCTTGCGCACGCAGGGCGAGCTCGACCCCGGCAAGGCCCCTGCGCGCCCCCGGGTGCGCCGGTTCGAGGTTGAGCACGCTCTGGTAGCTGGTGGCAGCTTCTACAAGGCTACCGGCCTCCTCCAACCGTCCGGCCCGATCGAGCTCAAAATCCGCCGGCGATGGGGCCAGTCCCTTGAGCCATTCGCGCACCTGGGGCTCGGGAAGGGCTCCGGTGAACTCAGCCACGGGGCGGGCGTCCTTGAAGGCTCTGACCGAGGGGATCCCCCGAACTCCAAAGGTCTGGGCGAGCATCGGGTTCTTGTCCACGTCCACCTTGGCGAGAGTCCAGGAACCATCGGCCTCGGCGGCGAGCCGTTCGAGAACCGGCCCCAGCGCCCGGCACGGCCCGCACCACTCCGCCCAGAAGTCGACCACAACCGGCGTCTCGCGCGAGCGCTCGAGGACCTCCTGGTCGAAGGTCGCCTCGTCCACTTCCATCACGGGAGTCACGAGGGGCGGTGTGCCTCCAGCTCCTTGCACTTGGCACGAATCGCCTCGGCAGCCTCGTTCAGTTGGTTGCTTTCGTCGTCGTTGAGCTCGAGCTCGACGATCTCTACGACACCGGAGAGGCCGAGTCGCGCAGGAAGCCCCAGATAGACATCAGAGATCCCGTACTCACCGGTGGTCCAGACACAGGTTGGGAAGACCTCACCGGTGTCTTTCAGTATCGCATCCACCATTGCGGCGGCCGCGGACGACGGAGCATAAAAAGCGCTGCCCTTCTTGAGGTACCCCACGATCTCGGCCCCCGCATCGCGCGTGCGAGCGAAGAGTCTCGCCAGACCATCGTCGTCGATGAGCTCCGGGACCGGTCTGCCGCCGGCGGTGGCATGTCGAGGAAGCGCTACCATCTGATCGCCGTGAGAGCCGAGCGTCATCGCCTCGACGGACGCGGGCGGCACCGAAAGACGTTCGGCGATGAAGAAGCGAAGGCGGCTCGAGTCGAGCACGCCTGCCATTCCCATCACGCGCTCCTTGGGAAAGCCCGAAACCAGAGAGGTGAGATAGGTCATCTCGTCGAGTGGGTTCGAGACGACAACGAGCACGGCGTCGGGCGAATGCTTAGCGATCTGCTCGGTTACCCCCGACACGATCTCGGCGTTCTTTTCGAGCAGGTCCATGCGGCTCATGCCGGGCTTGCGGGCAAGACCGGCGGTGATCACTACGACGTCGGATGAAGCCGTGTCCGCGTAGTCGTTGGTCCCCACGACGGTCGCTTCGAAACCCTCCACCGGAGCTGATTGATTGAGGTCGAGCGCGAGGCCTTGAGGCAGGCCCTCGACGATGTCGATCATCACGACTTCGTCGGCGACATCCTTCTCCGCGATGCGGCGAGCGGTATTGGAGCCGACGTTTCCTGCACCTACCACTGTTGCCTTGGTCACTTTTCTGAGCTCTCCTTAGTATTGCCCGCCTTAACTGCTCTCGAGCTTTCTGATGACGGCGTCCGCCACTTCAGAGGTACCCACTGCGCTCGGATCATCACGGTTAGGCTTCATGTCGTAAGTGACGCTGCTGCCTTCCTCGATTACTGCTGCGATGGCCGCTTCCAGACGCTCGGCCGCTTCCATCTCCTGGAGGTGGTGCAGCATCAGGACTCCCGAGAGCATCATCGCCATGGGATTGACCTTGTTTTGTCCCGTGTACTTGGGGGCCGAGCCGTGGGTCGGCTCGAACACTGCGGCCTCGTCACCGATGTTGCCTCCGGGCGCCACCCCGAGCCCTCCGATCAGCCCCGCCCCGAGGTCCGAGATGATGTCCCCGTATAAATTGGGGAGCACGAGCACATCGTAGAGCTCAGGCTTCTGCACGAGCTGCATGCACATGTTGTCGACGATGCGATCTTCGAACTCGATGCCCGAGTCGGAGTACTCTTCGGCGACCTCGCGTGCCGTTTTCAGATAGAGCCCGTCGGAGAACTTCATGATGTTCGCCTTGTGCACTGCGGTGACCTTGGAACGCTCGTGCTTGATGGCGTAGTCGAACGCGGCCGAGACGATCCTGCGCGTACCCGTGACCGATATGGGCTTGATCGAGATGCCGGAATCGTCGCGTATACGGCGGCTGCCGAGGTCGGCTAGGAAGTCGATGAGCTTCCTCGCCTCGGCCGAGCCCTGCTCGAACTCGATCCCTGCGTACAGGTCTTCATGGTTCTCGCGCACGACAACGAGATCGATGTTCTCGTAGCGTGATCTCACGCCCGGATAGGACTTGCACGGCCGCAAGCACATGTAGAGATCGAGTTCTTTTCGCAGAGCCACGTTGACACTCCTGAATCCGGTGCCCACCGGGGTGGTGATCGGACCCTTGATGGCGACTCTGTTGGAACGGATCGAGTCCAGGACCTGGTCGGGAAGCGGAGTGCCGTACTCGTCCATGACGTCCACGCCGGCGTGCTGCACCTCCCAGTCGAAGCTCACGCCGGTGGCATCCAACACTCGCCGGGTGGCCTCGGAGATCTCGGGGCCGGTCCCGTCGCCTGGAATCAGGGTTACGCGGTGTGTTTTGTCGCTCATTGGGACTCCTGAGGGGGCTGGAAAGGGGGCCGAGGTTGAAAACTACTCGATGGGCAGGGGCCGCCTGGGCCTTGGGGAGAGTTGGCTGAGTCCGAAGGGACCGCGGGGCCTGAAGGCGGGGGGCGGAAGACGGTGCGGGGGACGGGGGGCGGTACGGGGAGCGAAGCGGCGGTATCAAAATGGGAACCGTTGGCCGTTCGACCACCGATTCGGGTAAGTGGAATGGGAACTGTGCATGATTTTATCCCACCGCCGGGGACCGAGGGGCGGGGGGCGGCTAGCGCAGGGCCTTCAGGCCGCCTATCATCGTCTCAGAACACTAGCTACGGGGGACTGATGAGCAACGAGCCGCAAGCGACAACCGAATACACGTGGAAGGGCCGCACCGGTCCCTTCACCGTGTCCCTGACCCCCGGAGTTTTCAAGCCGACCTCCACGAGCGTCGCGCTGGCGGAAGCCATGGAGATACACGAGGGGGACGTGGTCGTGGACGTGGGCTGCGGCTCAGGCGTCCTCGCCTTCGTCGCGGCCCGGCTAAGGGCCGCCATGTCCTATGGCTGTGATCTCTCATCCGAAGCAGTGAAAACGGCGGGGGAGAACGCTCGCCGCCTCGGGATTTCGGCCGTGACCGAGTTCAGAGTCGGGAACCTGCTGGAGCCCGTAAGAGACATCAGGGCCGACGTCATCATCGGGGACGTCTCCGGCATTCCCGACCCCATAGCGCTGGCGACCGGGTGGTTCCCGGACGGCAAAGGGGGAGGCCCGACCGGGGCCGAGCTGCCGGTCGCCATGCTGGAGGGCGTCCAGAGCTGTCTCAAGCCCGGTGGCCGTCTCTACCTCCCGACCGGCACGATCCAGGACGAGAGCACGGTCCTCGAGACGGCCCGCCGACTGTTCGGAACGGAAAACGTCAAGAAGCTGATCGAGCGCCAGTTCCCGCTGCCCGGCTCGATTCTGGAATCGGACAAAGTGGCACGTTTGATCTCGGACGGACTCGTGGATCTCAAGCGCCGGGGAAGCCGCCTGCTGTGGAGACTCGCCGTCTGGTCGTGCCGTCAGGCCTAGGTACACCTCCCCGTCAATACGGTCACATTCGAACCCCCCTGCATCCCCGCTCGCGGCGTTCCACGGCACGGCTCCGCCGAGGTCGGAATTGGGATTCTTATCCGCCGAGGTCGGAATTGGGATTCGATCTGTCGCTCACGCGCCCTCCAGGTACGCGGCGCTCCTCGCGTCTAGCGACGAAGGTGCAATGGCCTCTCGGTACGGACCGTATCTCCGGTGCGGAGCACTGACGTGACGGCGGAGGGGCCTCCGCCGTTCAACCGCTTCTTCCGCTACAACGAGCTCCGTGCGATTCTCGAGGGCTGGGCGAAAAGCCATCCCACGCTGCTGCGGCTGGAGAGCATCGGCAGATCCTATGAGGGACGCGACATCTGGCTTGCAACGGTCACCAACTTCGACACGGGACCCGATCGGGACAAGCCCGCGCTGTGGCTCGATGCGAACATCCACGCCGCCGAGGTCACCGGCTGCACCGCCACCCTGCATCTCATCCACCATCTCCTGAGCGGCCACCAGCGCGACCCTCGGGTCACTGCGGTGCTCGACACCCGGGCCTTCTACATCGTCCCTCGCCTCAACCCCGACGGCGCAGAGCTGGCACTCGCAGAAAGGCCTCGGTTCGTGAGATCGAGCGTCCGGGCCTATCCCTTCTCTCATCGCCGCAAGGGTCTGCATGAGGAGGACGTCGACGGTGACGGACGCATCCTCATGATGCGTATGGAGGACCCCAACGGCGCTTGGAAGGCGCACCCCGAACAGCCCCGGCTGATGGTTCGCCGGGAGCCCGACGAGCCGGCCAAGGCCGGCACCTTCTACCGCATCATCTCCGAAGGCACCCTCGAGGGCTACGACGGGGTGTCGGAGAGGCCCGCCGAGCCGGTCGAGGGGCTCGACCTCAACCGCAACTATCCGATGGAGTGGTCGCCCGAGAGCGAGCAGTCGGGGGCCGGCCCTTACCCGACGTCGGAGCCCGAGGTCAGGGCCATGGTTGAAGCGGTGGTAGCGAGGCCCAATATCACCGCCCATATCACCTACCACACCTTCTCAGGCGTCCACCTGCGGCCCTACTCGAGCCATCCCGACGACCACTTCCCCACCAAGGACCTGGTCGCCTACAAGCTGATCGGAGAGAAGGCGACGGCGCTAACCGGATATCCATCCGCGTCCGTGTTCCACGACTTCAAGTACGACCCCAAATCGACCATCAAGGGGGGCGCGGACGACTGGACTTACGAGCACCTGGGCGTGTTCTCGTGGACCACCGAGTTCTGGAGTCCCCAGCGGCGTGCCGGCATCACCGATTTCCACCTGATCGAGTGGTTCAAGGAGCACTCCGTCGAGGACGACTTGAAGCTGCTCGCCTGGAACGACGTAGAGCTATCGGGCCGCGGCTATATCGACTGGTATCCCTTTGATCATCCACAGCTAGGGCCCGTCGAGCTCGGCGGGTGGGACCTCTTCTATTGCTGGGTCAACCCGCCCCCGGAGTTCCTCGAGCAAGAGATCGCTCCTCATTCCGAATTCGCCGTCTACCACCTCTTGATCTCGCCGCGACTCGAGCTTCAGCGCGTCGAGGTCGAGCGGCTGGGCCCGAGCACCTACCGCATCACGGTGGTGGTCGGGAATTCGGGCTTCTTGCCCACGAACGTTACCGCCAAGGCGAACGAGCGCAAAGTGTGCACGGGAGTCGAGGTCGAGCTCACCCTGGGCGGGGATGGGGATCAGAAGCACGCTCGGCTGCTCACGGGCGAAGCAAAGGTCGAGCTCGGTCAGCTCGGGGGCAGGGTGACGGAGCGCAGCTTTCCATCGTGGCTCGATGCCGACGAGCCGTCCGACCGGGCCAAGGCCCAGTGGGTGATCGAGGTGCCCACAGGCACTTTGCGGCACGACTCCGACCGCCACCCCCCGGGAAGCCCCGTCGAGATAGAGGCCCGCCACCCTAGAGCGGGCGTGGCACGGCGCACGATTGCGCTGGGATAAGCGGCCCGGTTGTTGCTTCGATCCGGCCCCGTTCAGCTGCGGGCATTCCAGCAGCAGGAACTGGACGATGTCATAGCAGGACGGGCGGTCACGCCGGGGATGGTTGGACCCGAGCCCGAGCGCGACAGTCTTCTCGATCGCTTGGCCCGCTCCGGTCACTGGAATGAGAACCGGCTCGATCTCGCGATCGAAGCCGAGGGCGAACTAGTCGGGGAGATGGATGCCAGGCGGGGACGTGGCACCTATCCCCCGGGGGTGGTGGAGATCGGAATAGGCCTCTATCGCGCCTCAATGCGCGGCCGGGGCATCGGCACCGAAGCCGTGGCCCTGTTGACTCGCCACCTCTTGGAGCAGGAGGGGGCCGAGCGCGTGCAGGCCTCGACCGCAGACTCGAACCACGCCATGAGACGCTGCCTGGAGAAGGCCGGCTACGTCTTCGAGGGCACGATGAGGGACTTCATGCCGGGCGATGGGGGCCGGGTCGACTACCGGCTCTACGCCGTCACCAGGGCCGACCTCCCCGGGTTGTGAAGACTCCCGCGCCGGACCCCTCGGGCACCTCGTGGTGACAAATGTCCGCGGTCCGCGCCACCCACTAGGATTCCGTGGGCAGACGCACGCGGAACGCTGTTGCCACCCTTCGGGCGAGGATTCAGCGGTCAAGGACCGAGACCGCGGCGGTGACGATCGCCTCCGCATCGATGGAGAACTCCCGGTACAGCTCGGCACTGGTACCGGAGCGGCCGAACCCCGTGACCCCGAGGGGCGCGCCCCGCCTTCCGAGAGCGCCCGGAAGCCAGGCAAGCGTGTGGGGATGGCCGTCGATGACCGTGACGACGGGCGAGTCGGATCCTTCGAAGGCGGGATGCGACCACGGCTGAGCCAACCCGCCCCTAGAGACCTCTTCGAGCCCGGCTCCTTGGGCCTCTTGGTAGCCGCGGTAGAGGCGGCCGGGCGAAGTGACGCTGATGACGTCGACGGCGACGTCATCTTCCGAGAGTTGGCGCGCTGCCGTGATCGCTTCTGCGACCATGACCCCGCAGGCCGCTATCGTGACCGCGCTCCCCTGCTCCCCAAAGACACGGTGAGCTCCCGAGAGAACCGCCACGCGCAGCGCCTCGCGCTCGTCGTCGCAAGCAACCGGCAGCAAGCTCTGATCCACCGGCCGGGTCGACAGCCGCAGGTAGGACGAGCCGCCGTCGGAGCGGTCCGCCACCGCACGCAGCGCCTCGAGCAATACCCATTCCGTTTCTCGCGCAAAAGCCGGCTCCCAATAGGTGAGCTGGGGCAGCTCGAGGCCGATCGAGGGAGTGATGACGCTTTGATGGGCGCCCCCTTCGGGGTTGAGAGAGACGCCCGAGGGAGTAGCGACGACCACGAACCTAGCGCCCGAGTAGAGCCCATAGATGAGCGCGTCCAGGCCCCGGCACACGAACGGGTCGTAGAGGGTCCCGATGGGAAATAGCAACTCGGAGAAGAGCTCCTCGGACAGCCCCAGTGCACCCAACAACAGGAACAGGTTGTTCTCTGAGATACCCAGCTCGACGTGCTGCCCTGTGCGCCGTTCGTTCCACTGGAGCAGGCGGGGGCCTGCGTCGGAGAAGACATCGGGCCTGTCGGCGGCGGCGAAGATGCCGCGCCGGTTGATCCAGCCGCCGAGGTTGGTCGAGGTGGCGACGTCGGGGCTGGCGGTGACGACCCGGTCGGCCACGCCCGCGTGCGAGCGTGCCAGATCGGAGATGGCCAAAGAGAAGGCGCGCTGGGTCGAGATCGAGCCGGGATAGTCGCCCTCGAGATCTGAGGGAATCTCGACCGCCGTTGGAAGCCGGGCCCGCGAGGGGTCTCCGAGGCCGAGACGCTCGGCGGAGCTGCGGCACAGCTCGGCCTCTTGCGAACCCTCCTCGAAGCGCTCGAGCTGCTTTCCGTCCGGGACGCCGAGGTCCGAGGAAAGCTGAGCTATCTGCTCGGTGCTCAACAGGGCCGAGTGGTTCAGGGGGTCTCCGGCAATAGGCAGCCACCAGCCCTTGATCGTGTAGGCGAAGATCACTGCGGGCTTATTTGCTTCGTCGGCGGCGCCCAGCGCCGCCCTCAGGACCGCGAGGTCGTGTCCTCCGAGGTCCGAGACCACGCGGGCCAGCTCCGACGGCTCGAAGGCGGCGGCGAACTCCCTCAATTCTTCGTCCGATGCCGCCAGCCTCTGAGCCAGCGCGTGTTCGGGAACCCGCAGGAGCCGCTGGTACTCGTCGTTGGGAAGGTCGTCGATACGCCGGCGTAGAAGCTCTCCTGAAGGCCTCCGACAAGCCGCCTCCAGCCTGCGCCCGTACTTCGCATCGATCACGGCCCAGCCGTTGGCGGCGAACATCGCCCGCAGCCGCTCCACTCGGATCCCCGGCACGACCCGGTCGAGGCTCTGCCGGTTCAGGTCGACGATCCAGATGAGGTTGTCGACTCCCTCGAGCACGGGCTCAGCGACCGTCTCCCACACCGAGCCCTCGTCGAGCTCGGCATCGCCCAGCACCGAGATGAAGCGAGGGCGGGCGCCCGACCGGCCGAAGTGGGAGGCAATGTAGCGTTCGGTCAGCGCCGCGTAGTTGGGGGCGACGCACCCGAGCCCCACGGACCCGGTCGAGAAGTCGACGGGGTCGGGGTCCTTGGTGCGGCTCGGGTAGGCCTGTAGGCCGTGCCACGACCGCAAGGTCGTGAGGTATTCCTTATCAAGGGCTCCGAGAAGGTACTGGCAGGCGTGAAACGCGGGCGAGGCGTGGGGCTTGATCGCCACTCGATCGCCGGCCCGCAGGAAGTCGAAGTAGAGCGCGGTGAGGATGCTCACGACAGACGCCGACGACGCCTGGTGGCCGCCCACCTTGATGGGATCGGGGTTCTCTCTGACCTTGTTGGCGTGGTGCACCATGAAGGTGGCGAGCCACAAGACGCGGCGCTGGATCGACTCCAGGACGGCGAGATCATCCGGCGCCGATTCCGAGGATGGCCGGGGCAGCAGTGTAGTCACAACCTCGCTCCCGCTTTGAGGCTCGGCAGAGCGGCCAACAACTCTTCGGAGCTCGCCACCACGGCACCGATGCCTTCGAGCTGGGTCACATCGCGACCTTGGATGCCAGAGATCGCATCGCGCACGACGATGAGCCTGTAGTCGCGGCAGCTTGCGTCGTAGATCGTTGCCCGCGGGCAGTTGGCGTAGTTGCAGCCCGTAACGACCAGCGTCGAGATGCCCGCAGCCAAAAGATAGGGGTCGAGGGGCGTGCCGAAGAATGCACTCCAGCGAGGCTTGTAGATGACGGCTTCGTGGGGGCCGAGGCGCTGTATCTCTCCCCGAAGCAGGAGCTCGCAGTCGAGGTCGTCTGCTCCTTCCGGGGTAATCCCTGAAACCAGTTGTGAGCCGCTGGAGCCGGGACTGACCAGCCGCATCCCGCTCTGGATGAGAGAGCGCCTGCAGGCATCGACGTTCGAGCCATCGTCCCGGTAGAAACGGACGATGTGCACGATCGGGAGGCCGGATGCGCGCCAGCCTCGCGCCAGGCCTGCAATGGAGGAGGCGGCCGCAGCGGTCCCCGCAATCGTGTAAGGGCCCTCAGCGAAGTCGTGTTGCGTGTCGATGGTGAGGAGCGCGGCCGATGAGAGATGGGGTTCGACATAGGGATCGCCCGGCACACGGCCTCCAGAGTTGCACGCTCGACGGATCTCCAGTCTAGTAGCTTCCCTGCCTCGAGAAGTGAGAGGTCGCTCGGCAGGTTCGGCCCCCATTCGACGGAGCGATTTGCCTCTAGTGCCGCTTCTCGGTAGGGTGCCTGGGCGGGGCCTCAGCAGGCAGCGCCCCTTCGATCGGGGCCCAACTCTTTCCACACTTCCTCTGGGGTCCCCCGACGCCGTCCACTCGAGGCGGCTGGGAGGCAAACTGTGCAAGAAAAAAACCTCATATTCGGCGCGCGAGCGCGCCGAAGCCGACGACGAGCGCGGCTTGGCCTGGCTGCGTGGATCACATCGCTGATTGCGGCCGGTGGCGGAGCGGTGACGCAGGTGGAGGAGGCACCCGGCGCTGCAATGCAGGGTGTCGTCTCGCTACAGAGCGCTTTCGTCGCGCCTGAATCCCGGCCCGAGCCCGGGCCCCCTTCTCCGCCTGAAACCGCCTCTCGCAAGGCTCGCAACGAGTCGGGACCGCGCCGGTCCTCACCGAATCGCAGGCCTCAGCCCCGTCCACCCTCCGACCCGATCGAGGATGCGATCAGCTCGGCGGCCGCAGAGTTCGGAGTCGACGGCGACTACCTGCGCTCGCTGGCGTGGTGCGAGTCTGATCTCGACCCCAACGCTTACAGCTCTGCCGGCTACTACGGGCTGTTCCAGTTCGACGAGAAGACGTGGTCGGAATACGGATACGGGTCGATATGGGACCCGGAGGCCCAGACCCGCACCACAGCACGGCTGCTGGCGATGGGCGAGGACGACCGCTGGCCCAACTGCGCCTGACCAGCCACGATCTTTCTACTTCAGACCCGCTCTCCGATGCTCACGTCGAATAGATCATTGCTCGAGCTCAAATTCCAGCTCATGACGCAACGATGTTGTGGTCCCGGTCGTCTTGACATCAGGAGGATCGTTCTACGGACACCGGCTGGGGGGAGAGCGCAGCTTAATCAGGCACCGGCTATCTAGTCGCAGGCGCTGGTACGCGCGACACTTGCAAGGGAATCCGACCTTCATCAATATGTTCTAGTCCGCACCTGCGTGGACCGCGCCCCGAACAGAGGGTTAATCAAACATCCCCTGTGATCATCTTGATTCGCGGTAAGCGGCTGGATGGAACCTGGACGCAAACCCGATAGCGGAAACGTATTCCCGCACCAACATCCTGACCCCGACACTTCCGGAGATATTCCCAAAGAAATTTGAGAAATGCACTTTGCGGGTCAGTTTGGACCCCTTGAAGTGTCACAGTGCCCTGCCATAGTGACTTGCATGGAGTTCACGGCGATGGCCGAGGCGATCAAGCAGATCGAGAAGTCAAACATCGATCTCGAGCCCGAGGTCTTGGAACACCCTATCGGTGCGGGAGCTCCTGTCCTCTATGCACGGGCAAAGAGCTGGTGTCCTACGGCGAGACCATGCTGGCGGCAAAGCTCGGCGACGCTGCGGTGGTGGCGCGCACAACCGGGGTGTCCCTGGGCAAGGCGAAGGCCGAGGTGGGCACCGGAAACTCCTTGAAGTCGGCGAACGAGGTTCGAGGCGCGTTCAAATCGGGCGAGCTCTCCTTAGATCAGGCAGCGGAGATCGCCACAGCGGAGAACGCTCCCCAGGCCATCGACCGAGCTCTTGAAGCTGGCCCAGGAGGAGTCCTTCCAGACGCTCAGAGAGAGGTCGAGAAAGCTCGTCCTCGAGGCCGAGCAGCACCGGGGCCTGGCCGAGCACCAGCACCAGGCAGCTATCGGGTCGAGCTCGGCATGATCTCCATCAATCTCCTGTTGGAGCCTCATGTTGGAGCGCCCCTCGTCAACCGGGCCGAGGCCGGGCGCCTGTTCCGTTCAGCCCAAGAAGGACGGCCGCTCGGTGCCCTTCGAGCGCTGCCTCGCAGACGCCTACGCCTGTTTGCTCTCCTCTAGCCGGACCTCAATCAAGACCAGAAAGCCCGAGCTGGTAATGCTGGTCTCACACGAGATCGCAACCAGGGGCTGGAACGAAGTGAGAGAGGACGAGGTGTGCAAGATCCAAGGGGTCGGGCCTATCTCTCCCGCCGCGGCCAGAGAGATCGCCTCAGATGCGTTCCTGAGCGGGCTGTTCTATGACGGCAGAGACCTGCGCCACTTCGCCGCTGGACCCGCAACTCCGGTGGAGGTTCTGTTGGCACTACAGCTGGGGGAGCCGCCCGAGTTCGATGGGTTCAAGTGCATCGATTGCGGCCGCCGCTTTCGAAACGAGAAGGAACACACGGAGCCTCATGTCGCCGGGGGCTGCCAAGATAATCGAGTTCAGTGCAGAGCCGACCCCGCTGAGCAGCGGGGCTGAGCGTGCATAGAAAGCTTGCTCAGCGGGCCTTCAGGTAGTGGGTCTGGCCTTCGAGGGGGCCGGCGTCGTTGAAGAAGGCTGTGACCGGTTCGGGAAGATCGTCGTGCTCGGCCACAGCAAACTCGAAGCGCTCGTAGTAGGGAACGAGATCCTCGTAGCAACGCAGATAGAGCGTGCCGCCGCGGCTGTTCATCGCCGCTCTCATCAGCTGCTCGCCAACTCCCTGTCGCCGTCTCTCCGACGCGACCAGCATGTCTTGCACGATGACCGCCTGCGGCGCCACCTCGATGAAGCGGATGCAGCCGAGCACCGCTCCTTCGCGTGCAAAGAAGAAGGTGCCGGCCTTTAGATCCGACACCTTCCAGTCGTGGCGCCGGAGCAGCTCCTCGATGTCTGAGAGGTCGTGGCGCGTCGCTCTGCTGATGAACACGGTGCTCAGGCGGCTTGCCGCAGCTCGCCCGCCACTCGGCGAAGAGCTTCGAGCGCCTCGGCGGGCGCCAGAACGCCGCGCTTTCCTCCGGGCATCGCTCGGTCCGGGCGCATACGACCGTGATAGTCGCTTCCTCCAGACACCACCAAGCCGCGCTCCTGTCCCAGCGCCCGCAGCGCCGCCTGCTCCTCTTCGCTCCAGTCGCCGTGGTACCCCTCGATCCCCTTGATGCCGGCCGCGGTCAGCTCGTCGGTGAAACGCGCCAGCTCGTCGGCTTCCAGATTGAGAGTGAAGGGGTGGGCGAAGACCGGCACGACTCCGGCGTCCAGCATCAGCTTGATCGCGTCTGACGGCCGGTAGAGCTTGCGACTGAGGTAGGCCTTGGCGCCCTTAGCGAGGTACTCGTCGAAGGCAGTCTGGTAATCGGGAACCGCCCCATGGCGGACAAGCACCGCGGCGAAGTGGGGGCGCCCTATCTGGGAGCCGGGGCCGCCGGCCTCTTGCTCGACCTCCTGGAACGTCATCGGTATCCCCAGCTCGTTGATTCGCTCCACGATCAGTACGTTGCGATTGGCCCTGTGGTACTGGAGTTCGGCCAGCGCTTCGGACAGGGGATTGTCAAGCTCTGGGATGAAGTAGCCGAGGAGGTGCATGGTGGGGCGGTCGGAGGGGTGGTAGCCGCGTGACGAGAGATCCTCGACGTCGCATGAGATCTCAACTCCGCGCACGACCTCGATGCCCGCGCGCCGACCTGCCTCGACTGCTTCGTCGCAGCCCGCGTCGTTGTCGTGATCGGTCACGGCGATCGCCTCGAGACCTGCTCGCGCTGCCTTTTCAACCAGCTCGGTCGGGGAATCGCCTCCATCGGAGACTGTTGTATGAGCGTGAAGATCGATCACGCGCTCAGGCCTCCAGGTACTTCAGCTCAACGAGCTTGTCGATCACCTTCTGCGCCGACTCCTCGGGGGATTCCTGCGCGGTGTTGCACGTCACTTCGGCAGCGCTCGGAGCCTCATAGGGGTCATCGATACCCGTGAAACCCTTGATCTCGCCGGCACGCGCCTTCGCGTACAGACCCTTTACATCGCGCTCCTCGCAAACCTCCAGCGGCGCTTCAGCATAGACCTCGACAAACTCCTTGATCATCCCGCGCGCCTCGTTGCGGATCGAGCGATAGGGAGAGATCGCAGCAGTTATCACGAACGCCCCATTGCGCTGCAGAAGGTGAGCCACGAATGCAATCCGGCGGATGTTGATGTCGCGATCCTCTTTGGAGAAGCCAAGGCCCTTGGACAGGTTCTCCCGGACGACGTCGCCGTCGAGGATCTCAATCGGCACGTCGCCGTCGAGCAGCTTGTGTTCCACGATCTGCGCGATCGTAGTCTTCCCCGATCCCGACAGCCCGGTGAACCAAATGACGCATCCGCGCTCGCGGTTCGCTTGCCTCATGTCGTTGTTCCTCTCTCCCTCGGACGATCGAGGGCCTGGGTTATTTCTTAAGCACAGAGGTCCCGAGAGCGCCTGGGGCGGGCTCGAGACCGAACAAGTCGAGGATCGTCGAATGGACGTCCCACAAATGCAGACCCTCCTTCGGCCCCGTTTCCTGGCCGGGAGCGTTGTTCATGATGAAGATGCCCTGCTCGGCGTGGTTTGCCTCGTCGGGGCCGGTGTCGTTCTCGAACGTGTAGATCGATCCGTGACCCAACGACCCGACTGAACGCCACTTTAACTCGCCGAAGATCACGATGAGATCCGGAGCCACGCCGTTGTTCTGCTGATATATCTCTTCAGGCTTCAACGCCCTGTTTTCCATGGGGTTTCCGTCATGGTCCACCATCGACTCGATCTTCCTGATCAGCTCGTCCCGCGTCTCCTCGTAGCGGTTGGCAGGCACGATCCCGTCCGGCTCGCGCCCTTCGACGTTCAGGAACAGACGCCCGTAGTACCCACCGTCACCCCACGCAGTCGTCTTCGACCAGTCGATGTCGAGCTTGTCGACAGGAGTAAGTCCCTCGGGAATCTCACCCGTGAACGAGAGATAACCCTCGCTCCTCAGCCATTCGTTGAAGCACACGCCGCCTACCATCGCCTTGGCCCCGTGGTCTGAGACCACAAGCACTGTCGTGTCGTCGTCCGCATGGCGGAGCAACTCGCCGATCTTTCCATCAAGAAAGCGATAGTAGTCACGCAGTGACTCTTGATAGGGATTGTTCGGCTTGTGCCGGGGATGCTGTGGGTCTATATAGGACCAAATGCCGTGGTTGAGACGGTCGGGGCCCATCTCGACCACCATGAAGAAGTCCCACGGCTTGTGCGACAGTAAGTAGTCCGCTGCCTTGAACTTCTGTTCGGTCATCCGATAGGACTCGTCGAGGATGTACTGCGTATTGTCGGTACGGAAGTTGCGAACGTCGAAGATGTACTCGCCGACGTTCTCTTTGAGCTCGGCTTTGATCTCCTTCGGATAGGTGTACTCCGCATTGTCGTTGGGGGTGAGAAAGCAGCCGATCTGAATTCCGCGCAATGGCTTCGGTGGGTACGAGGGCGGCACCGACATGACGATGGAATCCTTGCCGGCGTCGGACAAGATATCCCACACAGTGCGTTCCTTGACCGCCCATGAGGTCGCAAACGAGAGTCCATCGTAGGTGTGGTCCTTGCGATTTCTGAACCCGTAAATGCCCAGCGTGCCGGGATCCTTCGACGTCATCATGCACATCCACGCGGGCACGGTGATGGGCGGAGTGATGGACTCGAGCGGGCCCCACAACCCATTCTCCCGCAGCTTCGTGAGGTTGGGAATGTCATCGGCGTACTCATCGAAGATGTGACGCGGCGGAGCACAATCGAGGCCGATGACCATGACTCTTCCTCGCGCCGCCGTCTGGGGAACCGCTCGTTCCTTCTCAGAGGGCTGAGAAGACTGAGACAGATCCGTCGCCTTCTTCTTGATCTTGTCCAGCAGACCCACTTGAACCCCCTTAAGCGCGGTTGCGTTCGGCTTCGATCAAGATGCGAGCTACTTCGGGCCGCGAGAACTCCGCGGGCGGCTCTTTGCCTTCGAGCAGCATGCTCCGCACCTGAGTTCCAGAGAGATGCACGTGCTGGTCCTTGCCGTGCGGGCACGTCTTGCCCGACGCCATTCCCTCGCACGCCTTGCAGAAGAACGAATGCTCGAACTTCAACGGCCAGATACCCAGCTCGCCGGTCTCGAACTCGTCAAAGATCTTCTGCGCGTCGTAGGTCCCGTAGTAGTCCCCCACGCCCGCGTGGTCTCTTCCCACGATGAAGTGAGTCATTCCGTAGTTCTTGCGCAGCAACGAGTGCCAAATCGCCTCTCGCGGCCCCGCATAGCGCATGGCGGCGGGGAACACAGACAGGATCACGCGGTCGCGCGGGTAGTAGTTCTCCATTAGGACCTCGTAGCACTGCATGCGAGTCTCGGCGGGGATGTCGTCGCCCTTGGTCCCCCCGACCAGCGGGTGGATGACGAGGCCGTCGACGATCTCGAGGGCGCACTTGGTCAGGTACTCGTGCGCCCTGTGAATTGGGTTTCGGGTCTGAAAGGCGACGACCGTGGTCCAGCCGCGCTCGGCGATCTTCTCGCGCAGCTGCAGGGGCGTGAGCCGGTATTGGGCGAACTCGTGCGCGAAGACGTTCTCGAGAACGGTGACCTCGCCGCCCACGTAGACGGGCCCCTGCGCATAGAGGTGGGCAGCGCCGGGGTGCTTGTCGTCGGTGGTCCGATAGGTCTTCTCTGCCTCCGCCGAGGGGTCGTAGGAAAAGACGTCCTCGACCTCGATGACGGCCACGGCCCTGCCCTCGTGGAGGATCGCGGCTCGCTTGCCCTTCTTCAGGGTCTTCGCCTCGGCATCGGTGGCCGACAGCGTGATCGGAAGGCTCCATGGAAGCCCGGAGGCGAGGCGCATGTCGTCCACCACTGGAAGGTAGTCGGCCTCGGTCATGAAGCCCCGGTTCGGCGACACCGCGCCGACTGCCAGGAGCTCGAGATCGGAGAGCACTCGCCGAGAGGTCGCCTGGATGGTAGGGAGCGCGGACGCTTCCTTTGCCAGCGCGGCGCTCTCGTCGGGGGCCGCAGCCCTGATCTCGAGGGCGCCGCCGTGGGGGGCGAAGCCGGGCACGTCCTTGAGCGAATTGGGCATGATTCTCTCCTCTACAGACTAGGTTGCCTCAGTGGAACGGGGCAGGAGGCGCCTCGATTGGGGCCGAGGACTCGAATGTTGCGGCCCGGCACACTCCTATAGCACTCTGAGTCTAACAGGTGGGGTCGGCGGTCGAGGCGGGCTGGGCAATTGGCTCTCGAGCATTGCGGCCGAAACCACCTGTGGCGTGGGCGACGGGCAAGGGCTCGAGCCACGAGGGCTGAGAAGAGGTAAAAGAAATGCACCCGCCGAACCTTCATCCCGACCGAAGCCGGTTTACGGCTCAACGGGTGCACCACCGACGCTAGCACCCCCGGTCGAGGGACAGCAAGAGGCCGCCCACCGATTTGTTCGCGAGGTCCTATTGCCACACGCTTCGCCCTGTGGGACGATGCCTGCGACCTACCCTGGGGCTTTTTTAGGGGTGGAACCAGCTTTCTGACGCGCTATGCCGGTTCACCGCGCGCGGACAGGTGTGGGCTCGTGTTGCTCGACAAGGAGCTTTATTGGGGCAGAGGTTTTCGCACATGCTGGCAGCCGGCGTTGCCGTCGGCACCCTGCTGGTCCCTTCGCTCGCCTCCTGGGCCGGCCCCCGTGGGGAGCTGAGGGAGACTAAACATAGGCTCGCGCAGGTCCGAGGCTTCATCGATCACGACTCCACGCGAGCCGCTTCGCTCAAGAGGCAGATCGATCGGCTCAATCTCAGAATCACCGAGACACAGATCGCGCTCAACAGGCTCGATTCCGAAATCGGCCGAGTCTCTTCTTCGGTTCGAAGCGCTCACGCTCGTATTCGATCTATCCAGCGCGAGATCGACCGCGTAGAGAACCTGGCCGCCGAGCAAGCAGTTGCCCTCTACAAAGCCGGGAGCACCGATGCCCTGGATGCGCTTCTCACCTCCAGCTCCCTCGGCGAGCTCAACTCGCGCGTCGAGCTGCTGGGGGCCGCAGCCGCAGAGAACACCGGGGCCTTGATCCGCTTTGGGCGCCTGCAGACCCAGGTTCGTCAGGAATACAGGACCTTGTTCGACATGGAGGCCCGGCTCAATGAGAGCAAGGCGAATCAGACGCGGCTGAAGAGTACTCTCGCATCGAACGAGAAGATGATCTCTAACGCCTTTTCAGAGCTCAAGAGGAAGCTCCGCGACCACAAGGAAACCGAACGCCACCTCGAGGGCGCGGCCGCCGAAATCAGACAGAAGATCCTGACCGCGAAAGTGGGGGCAGAGCTGGCCGCTCTGGGCATCTCTTCTGAGGGCTTCATCTGGCCACTCAACGGAGGCGTTACGTCGCCGTTCGGCGAGCGCTGGGGCCGCTTGCACGCCGGCATCGACATCAACGGGTACACCGGGCAGCCGATCGCGGCGGCCAAGAGTGGGGTGCCCATATACGCGGGGTCCGGAATGAGCGGTTACGGCAACGTGGTGATCCTCGACCACGGAGGCGGCCTCTCGACCCTCTACGCTCACATGTCGAGCTTTGCCGAAACCTCTGGCAGCGTCGAGCAGGGAGACCTCATCGGCTACGTGGGTTGCACCGGCAACTGCTACGGAGATCACCTCCACTTCGAGGTACACCTCGGCGGTAACCCGGTCGATCCGATGTCCTACCTGCCGTAGGCCTAGCTCCGCACCGGGGCCCGTGTCCGCCCCCCTTGCCGAGTGGCGTTGCGATATTCAACGACCACTCGGCACGGGGTTTTACTGCTTGCTTACATCATGCCGCCCATGCCACCCATTCCGCCGCCCATGCCACCCATACCGCCGTGGGCGTGGCCGGCTTGGGCCGCCGCGGGGTCTTCCTCCTCGGGCTTATCGACCACGGAGGCCTCGGTCGTCAGCATCAGCGCAGCGATGGAAGCTGCGTTCTCGAGTCCCGAACGCGTAACGCGCGCGGGGTCGATGATGCCCTCGACGAAAAGGTCGCCGTATTCGCCGGTGGCCGCGTTGAGGCCGTGGCCGGGCTTCTCCGAGAGCACTCGCTCGACGACCACTCCGCCTTCGAATCCGGCGTTCTGGGCGATCCACCACAGCGGCATCTTGAGAGCCGATATGACGACTTTGGCTCCGGCGGCTTCGTCACCCGTGAGCTCGAGAGCCTCGACCGCCTCCCGCGCCCGCAGCAAAGTGGTGCCGCCACCTGCGACGACGCCTTCCTCGACCGCGGCCCGAGTTGCGCTAACCGAGTCCTCGATGCGGTGCTTCTTCTCCTTGAGCTCGACCTCGGTGGCGGCGCCGACCTTCAGTACCGCCACTCCACCTGCCAGCTTGGCAAGCCGCTCCTGAAGCTTCTCCCGGTCCCAATCGGAATCGGTGCGCTCGATCTCGGCCCGGATCTGGTCGACGCGCCCCTTGATGTCGGACGCCTCGCCGTCGCCCTCGACGACCGTCGTGTCGTCCTTCGTGACGACGATCTTGCGGGCGCGGCCCAGCATGTCCAGGCGGGCGCTCTCGAGCTTGAGGCCTATCTCCTCGGAGATGACTTGGCCACCGGTGAGGATCGCCATGTCTTGCAGCATCGCCTTGCGCCGGTCGCCGAACCCGGGGGCCTTAACGGCAGCGGCCTTGAAGGTGCCGCGGATCTTGTTGACTACCAGCGTCGCTAGGGCCTCGCCGTCGACGTCCTCGGCGATGATCAGCAACGGGCGGCCGGACTGCATGACCTTCTCGAGCACCGGCAGAAGATCACGAACTGTTGAGATCTTGCCCTGGTACAGAAGCACGTAGGGGTCTTCAAGTACCGACTCCATGCGATCCTGGTCGGTGACGAAGTAAGGCGAGATGTAACCCTTGTCGAACTGCATTCCCTCGACCAGCTCCAGTTCCAACCCGAAGGTGTTTGACTCCTCGACCGTAATGACACCGTCCTTGCCGACCTTGTCCATCGCTTCTGCGACGAGCTCGCCGATCTCGGGGTCGTTATTGGCGGAGATGGCTGCGATGTGGGCGATCTGCTCGCGCCCCTCGACATCACGAGCCTGGGAGCGAATCGAGTCCACCGCTGCCTTGACACCCAGCTCGATGCCCCGCTTGAGGCCCATGGGGTTGGCGCCGGAGGCTACCTGCCGCAGCCCCGCGCGGACCATGGCCTGCGCCAGCACGGTTGCGGTGGTGGTCCCGTCTCCCGCCACGTCGTTGGTCTTGGACGCGACTTCTTTGACGAGCTGAGCGCCCATGTTCTCCCACGGGTCCTCGAGCTCGACTTCCTTGGCGATCGTGACGCCGTCGTTGGTGATCGTAGGCGCGCCCCACTTCTTGTCGAGGACGACGTTGCGGCCTCGGGGGCCGAGCGTCACCCGCACGGCGTTGGCCAGCCGGTCGACGCCGGCCTCGAGCCCGCGCCGGGCTTCCTCATCGAACTTGATCAGCTTAGACATGAACCTTCCCTTCTAGACCTCTAACTGGAATTGAAAATGATGGGCGGTCGCGCGTGTAGGGCCATTGCGGCCCCCCACGCAGATTCTGAGTCGCTCCCGATCAGCCGACGATTGCTAGCACGTCCCGGGAGGACAGGATCAAAAGGTCCTCGCCGTCGAGCTTGATGTCGGTGCCGCCGTACTTGGAGTAGATGACGCGGTCGCCCTCTGATACGTCCATCGGAATGAGCTCGCCCTGCTCGGAGCGCTTGCCCGGGCCGATAGCGAGAACGGTGCCCTCCTGAGGCTTCTCCTTAGCCGTGTCGGGAATCACGATTCCAGACGCAGTGGTTTCCTCGCCTTCCTCAGGACGCACCAAAATCCGGTCCTCGAGTGGCTTGATCGTCTTTGTTGCTGTTGCCATGCCCTGACCTCCTGAACACCTAGTAATTAGCACTCCACCTGTTCGAGTGCCAGCCTAACCGCCTCGGCGAGCCCGGTCAACCGACCGCAGCGCGCGCCGTCCGGAGCAGGAGCGGCACGCACAGAAGGCCTGCGGCGACCACGGCGAGACCCCCGCCCAGCCCTATGAGCTCGGCCAATCCACCGACTGCCGGGGGGCCGAGGAAGAAGCCCATGTAACTGAGGATGCCGACGGCGGCGATGCCCGGCCCCCCTTCGCCGTGGCCTGCGCTGGCGAACATCGCCGGCACGATGCAGGACAACCCCCCGCCCAGCAGACCGAAGCCCACCACTGCGATCGTCGCATCCTGCGTCACCACGGCGACGCACATTCCCACTGCTGCAATCAGCGAGGAGTTCCGCACCAGGCGCACTCGTCCCCAGCGCTCCGTCAAACGGTCGCCCACGAATCGACCCCCGGCCATCACCAGGGCAAAGGCGGTCAGCCCCGCGGTTGCAAGAGCTTCGGAGGAGCCCAACGACTCTCTGAGATAGACCCCACTCCAGTCGAATGCGCTGCCCTCGCCCAGCACCGCGCAGAACGCGATCGCTCCGAGTGCGGCGAGGCGCTTGGTGGGGCGGGCGAAGGCGGGGGGACGCTCCCTCGCCTCGTCGGCGTCGAGCCGGGGGAGGCGCCCGGCGGCGAGCACGGCCCCAGACATCAGCAGCAGCGCTCCCGCTCCCAGATGGGCGGCGCTGCTCCAGCCTGCGGCCGCGGCAATGCCGGCGAGCGAGGCTCCGGCGAAGGCGCCCAGACTCCACAGTCCGTGGAAGCTCGACAGAATCGGTCGCTCGTAGCGACGCTCGACATCGACCCCGTAAGCGTTCATGGAGACGTCCATAAAGGCCCCCGACGCCCCCAGAAGCGCCAGCGCGCCGAACAAGGCCGGCAGGCTCCCGGCCAGCGCCGGAAGCGCGAGCGTGAGCGGAAACGCGAACGCTCCGATTCGCGTCACCCGCAGGGTTCCCGCACGTGCGCTTGCGGCTCCAGCCACAGGAAGTGAGCACAGGGTTCCGAAGGCGGCGCCGACGAGGGCAAGTCCGAGCTCGCCTTCGGTGAGGTCGAGGGCCGCTTTGATCGAAGGGATGCGCGCCGCCCAGCTTCCGGCGACCGCACCGTGGCAGAAGAACACCACGCAAAGCAGGCGCCGGGCGACTCTCAGGTCTGGTTGTGTCCGGATCACCCCCCGCACTCTAGGGGCTCCTCGGGAGGAGAGAGGGGCTAAATGCGGAACGAGGACACCTACCCACACGAAAGGCAGGGTAGAAGCGGACCGAGGACATTTGCCCACCACGACGCGCTGGGCCCGCGAAGCTTTGGTTCAACGTGCGTGGAGAGTCCTGCGCGAGGAGCGCGCCCGGGTCAGCGGGCCAGCGGCAGGTTGGGATCGGGGGCCGCGTCGAGGCCCGAAAGCTCCCCCGCCCTCAGCATCTCGGTTCCGCACGCTGCGATCATTGCCGCGTTGTCGGTGCACAAATCGAGGGGCGGCACAGTGAGCTCCAGCCCCCGCTCCTTACAGGCCGCCTCCATGCCTCGGCGCAGCCCCGAGTTGGCGGCGACTCCTCCGCACATGCAGACGCGACTCGCCCCGGTGCGCTCCGCCGCAGTCATCGTCTTGGCCACCTGGACGTCGACCACCGCCTGCTGAAATGAGGCGGCAACGTCGGGGACCGATATCTGCGCGCCGGCTTTCTCCCGACCCCTGACGTAGTTGATTACCGCCGTCTTGAGGCCCGAGTAGGAAACGTCGAGACCGTCCTGATTGAGCATCGCTCGCGGAAAACGGACCGCCTCCGGATCGCCCAACAACGACAGTCGATCAATCTCCGGCCCCCCCGGATAGTCGAGACCCAGGAAGCGTGCAACCTTGTCGAAAGCCTCTCCTGCGGCGTCATCGAGAGTTCGGCCGAGGATCTCGTAGCGAGCGTGACCCGACACGTCGACAATCAGGGTGTGTCCGCCGGAGACGATGAGACAGAGGGCCGGCCAGCGCGCCGCCGGATCTACCAGCAGATTAGAGTAGATATGGCCCTCGAGATGGTTGACCCCTATGAACGGCAAGCCCAGGGCTGCGGCTATGGACTTGCCCTCGGCGATCCCGATGAGAAGGGACCCCACGAGTCCGGGCCCCACGGTCGCGGCTACTGCATCGAGATCCCAAAAAGTCACGTCGGCGAGCACCAGCGCTTCGGCGATGACGGGGGTGAGCGCCTCGATGTGGGCGCGCGCTGCGATCTCGGGAACGATGCCTCCGTACTCTCGATGGAGCTCCGTCTGGGACGCCACGACGTTGGAGAGGATCTCGCGGCCCCCCTTGACCACGGCCGCAGAAGTCTCGTCACAGGAGGTTTCGATACCCAGGACCAGGACACGGTCGTCCCACTTCTGGAGGGCACGAGGTGCAGTAGCGACCGCTGGGGCAGTCGCAATCGTGTCCGTCATCCGGTAGTGCTCACTGTGGTGGAATTGTGGCGATCAAGGCGCTCGTTCATCGCGAGGCGGCTCGAGCTCGGCTCTGATTGTCTGCAACCGCTCTCGGTACTCGGTGGAGAGGGGACTTGCAACAACCATCACGTAGGCGTCCTCGTTGGTCTCGATGTAGTAACCCTTGCGCACGCCCGTCACCTCGAACCCAAACTTGTCGTACATCGACTGGGCCGCTGCGTTCGTTACTCGGACCTCCAAGGAAATCTGGGTGGAGCCCCGGGCGAGAGCCTCGGTCACCAGCGCCAATAGAAGGCGTGTGCCGATCTTGCGACCGTGCCAGTCGGGGTCAACGGCAATGTTGGTGACGTGCGCCTCACGCCCGGCGAACATCATCCCTGCGTAACCCACCACCAACCCGTGCATCCGGACCACGAGATAGCTGCGCGATGAACGCTGGGCCAACTCGGAGAGGAACAACGAGGCACTCCACGGGCGCGGGTAAACGCGGCCCTCGATTGCCAGAATCCGGCGCAAGTGACGTCGCCTCATCCGGATGAGCTCGACGTCACCCGTCCCTTCCTGAGGTATGCGAGCCACGGCGCTCAAGAGGCGCTCCTGGCCTGGCGAATCCGATCCCACTGAATGCGTTTGGCGGATCGCCTCAAGTACAGAGGTTGCAGCTCGAACAGTGAATCGAACTCTTCTCGAATCAGGCGCGGAACGGCGAGCTCGACCAGCGAGCGCGCGTCGGGGAAGGCATGGCTCATCGTACCGACCTCGGCCACCGAGCCGAGCTCCTCGAACTCGTCGCGGTAGAGCATCGCTCCGTTGCCGACCATTAGGACCTCCTCGGGACGGGAGCCGATGCCCACGGCGAGCTGACCCGGCTTCTCCACCCTGTACTCGGTCATCCTCTGGATCCCTCCGGGCGAGGTCCGGTAGAAGGCGTGAAAGACCTCCGAGCGCCGTGCGTCGAGGACCGCGCAGATGGTCTTCGGTGAGTAGCGAACCTCATAGGCGAGCAGATCGAGGCTGGCAATGCCCACGATCGGAACCGCCAATGCCTGAGCCAGCGCCTTGGCCGTCGATACCCCCACGCGCATGCCCGTGTACAGCCCCGGGCCCAAACCCACGGCCACGCCGGTGAGATTGCGCCAGTCCGAACCGGAGCAGTTCAGGCAGAATGTGATCGCGGGCAGCAGGAACTCGTTGTAAGTGGCCCCCCTCGCCACGAGCGCGCTCGCGATCACGCCCTGGTCGGAGCCGAGGGCCACACTCGCTTGTGGGGTCGAGGTTTCGATCCCGAGGACCAGCATCAGGCCTCCGCGTCCTTCTCGTCCGCTCCCGACCCATGGTCGCGTGTCCGGGGGCCGGACTCGTACGAAAACCGATATCCGCCGGAACTCTCTGCCGACGCCGCGTCCAGCAGCGCTTCGCCGGTCACTCTCACGCGCTCGAGCTTGCGCCCCCACTCCCGGCCGACGGTCTGAAAGGCGAATATGCGCGAATCGGCCGGCCCGTCGTCCGTTAGCTTGATCTCGACGTCTAGATAGCGGCGTGGGAGAAGGGGGGATAGGGCCTCTCCCCACTCGACCAACATGACTGCGTCGGGCTGAAGCAGCTCCTCGAAACCAAGGTCCAGAACCTCCTGGATGTAGTCGAGGCGATAGACGTCCATATGGACGACCGGAAAGCGGCCCTCGTAGTGATGGATTATCACGAAGGTCGGGCTCGTCACCTGAACCGTGACTCCGAGAGCCGATGCAACCCCTTGCACGAACGTCGTCTTACCCGCGCCAAGGTCACCAGAGAGAGTGACCACGTCCCCGGGAAGCAGGACGGGGGCCAGGGACGTGCCCAAGATGCGGGTCTCCTTTGGTGAGTTGCTCGAAACGGTGAGTACCCGGTTCATGGCTCTCTAGAAGAGGTCGAGCTGCTCCGAAGCGGCGACAACTTCTTCGACGGGGTGCCGCGACTGGGGCGGAGGCTCGTCGAGAACGGCTCTGACCACGCGGAAGTCTTGACGGATCGCATCGATCGGGCTGATTCCGCCGAAGCGACCGCCTCGAAGCGCCGCGGCCGGGTGGAAGGTTGGTACGACCGTCGCCTCCCCCCGTCGGTACTTGCGGCCCCGGGCTCGTGTGATTCCGACGCTTGACTCGAGGATGAACCTGGTCGCGAAGTTTCCCAGGGTAACGATCACACGCGGTGCCATGTGGTCTATCTGGGCCTGCAGATAGGGGCGGCAAGCGTCTATCTCATCCTCTTGCGGGTCGCGGTTGGAGGGGGGCCGGCACTTGATCACGTTGACGATCGCGGCCTTCGTCCGATCAAGTCCTATCTCGCCCAACAACTTGTCCAGCAATTGACCCGCGGCCCCCACGAACGGCTCGCCTTCACGATCTTCGTGGAAGCCGGGCGCCTCTCCAATGAACAAGAGGTCGGCCTCCAGATTGCCGGCCGCCCACACCACCTGGGTCCGGCCGGCGGCGAGCCGGCACTTGGTACACGACAGGGCGGCAGCGCGCACCACATCGATGTCGATGAGCGCCGGAGTGCTGGGGGCATTCGGCATGACTGCTCCATCCGTGACGTTGGTATCTGAGGTCAGGGTAGAGCCACGGCGGCGGGAGGGTCAACCTCCGGTTGACGGCCATTCGGCGGTCGAACAACTGCCGAGCGGTGAATAAATGCTGCAAAAGCCACTACTCACCGTCAGACGACGGTGAACTTACCGTTCTCCATCAAGACTTCACCGTCGACCGTGATGCGGCCTCCGTCTCGGAGGTCGCACACCATGTCCCAGTGCACCACAGATTCGTTGGTCCCGCCCGATTCAGGATAAGACGCACCGATGGCGAGGTGGACGGTGCCTCCGATCTTCTCGTCCAGCAGGATCTCTCCGGTGAAGGAGGGGATGCCGAAGTTCGTGCCGATGCCCAACTCGCCCAGGGTGCGTGAGCCCTCGTCGGTATCGAGCTTGGAGACGAGAAAGTCCTCGTTCTTCTCCGCCGAAGCTTTCACGACCTTTCCTTCCTCGAACTCGAGTTCGATCCCCTCGACGGACTGGCCCCCGTAGAGAGCGGGGTAGCTGAAGCTGACTACGCCGCGGGTCTTGGTCTCGATGGGGCCGGTGAAGATCTCGCCGTCGGGGAAATTGCATTCGCCGTTGGCCGGGATAAAAGTCCGTCCCCCCACCTCGAGGATCAGATCGGTGCCCTCGCCTTCGATGTGAACCTCGTTGCGCCCCTGCATCCATTCGATCATTCGGGCGTGGCGCTCGGCGACATTCCGCCACTCGGCGACTGGATCCTCTGCGTCTACCAAGCAGGCGCCGTAATAGAAGTCCTCATACTCGGCAAGGCTCATCTGCGCTTCCATAGCGTGAGCCTCGGTGGGAAACAACGTCACGTTCCAACGCAATTCCCCAGCGGCAGACCGCTTGAAGAAGACATCCGTGAGCGGCTTACGAGACTTCGAAACGAGGACCTGCCGAGCGGGATCGACGCGCGAGAGCTGGCGCGTGTTGGTTTCGGCGATGACGTTGAAAGTCACATCGAGGTTCTCGATCAGCCAGCGGTCCGTCTCCCAGACATACTGGAGCTGCTCCTCGGATGCGTTGCGGTAGAAGGCCGGGGTGGCTTCGGGCAGCGAGGGACGCAGGAGGGGGTGGGCGCCTGCGTCCAGACACCGGTTGTAGAGTGCCAGTAGCAACGGCTCGGCCACATGGGGCCCTCGAATGCTCACGAGCTCCCCGGCTTGGACCTTGGTCGAATACGCCACCAGAATCTCGGCGAGCTTCTCTGCGCGCTGATCTTTCATGTGCCGGCCTCTCTTTTTGTTTCGCTCGGTAGCCCCTCGGTTGTTTCGCTCGGTAGCCCCTCGGTTGTTTCGCTCGGTAGCCCCTCGGCTCTTGTTGCGCGCTGCTCGTTGAGATACAGGCGCGGAACTCGCGAGGGAATGCGCGATGTTATCTCGTAATTGATCGTACCGATCCTAGAACCAAGCTCCTCTGCCGTGATGTGCTCTGAG
>Ga0136616_10000157_pt1 | contig 28167 bp, 25 predicted proteins | sample AntDrymUQ2992106_2_FD_106648 | JGI IMG/M metagenome (GOLD analysis project Ga0136616, IMG submission 106648) | Polar desert sand microbial communities from Dry Valleys, Antarctica - metaG UQ299 (21.06) | ecosystem: Environmental > Terrestrial > Soil > Desert | place: Antarctica: Dry Valley... | reverse complement strand
TTGCTGTTCGCGCTGGACATGGCGGGGGTCGCCGCCTCAGCTGGTTCCGCCTGCCAGTCGGGCGCCGCCGCCGCCAGCCACGTCCTGTCCGCGATCGACGCGCCGGCGGACAAGGCTCACCTGCGCCTGACCTGCGGGCGCACCACCACACAGGCCGACATCGACACTGCCGTCGAGGTGTTCGGCGACTGCGTCAAGCGACTGCGCGACGCCGGCGGCGGCTACCTGTAGGCGGTGGCGTGAAGGTCCTGGTCGCGATGTCCGGCGGCGTCGACTCGTCGATGGCCGCAGCGCTGCTCGTGGAGCAGGGCCACGACGTCACCGGCGTCCATCTGAAGATGGCCGCCACGCCCTCGGGCCTGCCCGGCAAGGGCTGCTGCACCCTGGATGATGCCCGCGACGCGCGACGGGTCGCCGACCGCCTTGGCATCGCCTTCGCCGTGTGGGACTTTTCCGCCGCCTTCGCCGAGCGGGTCGTCGACGACTTCGTCAGCGAGTACGAGGCAGGGCGCACCCCCAACCCGTGCGTGCGCTGCAACGAGCGGGTCAAGTACGCGGCGCTGCTGGACCGGGCGCGGGCTGTCGGCTTCGACGCCCTCGCCACCGGCCATCATGTCCGCCTGCGTCGCGACGACGACGGCACCGCGCACCTGTGGCGGGCCGCCGATGCGGACAAAGATCAGACCTATGTGCTGTACATGGCCGACCAGCGCCAGTTGGTCGCCACCCTGTGGCCGGTCGGCGAGTACCGCAAGTCATCGCTGCGGGCGATGGCGGCCGAGCGCGGCCTGCTCACGGCGGCCAAGCCGGACAGCTCGGACATCTGCTTCATCCCCGACGGCGACCTCGCCGGCTTCCTGCGCCCGCGACTGGGCCAGCGCGCCGGGAGCTTCGTCGGGCCTGACGGGCTGACGCTGGGCGGACACGACGGCGCCTACCGCTTCACGGTCGGCCAGCGCCGGGGACTGGGCCTGTCGGGCCGCAGCCAGCCGCTGTATGTGACGGCAATCAACGGCCGGCAGGTGCACGTCGGTGGCCGTGAGCGGCTGCGCTGCAAGCGCCTGCTTGCTCGGGGTGTGTCCTGGATCGCGGGGCATCCACCCATCACGGGGCACCAGCCCATCGCGGAGCACCCGCTCCTCGCCGGCATCGGATTGACGGCGCAGGTTCGCTACCGCGGCCGGCCCCTGCGGTGCGAGGCAGACATCGTCGGCGACGTCGCGCAGGTGCGGTTTCCAGATGAGCAGCCCGAGAGCGTGGCGACGGGACAGGCGGTGGTGTTCTACTCCGGGCGGGAGTGCCTGGGCGGGGGAACCATCACCAAGTCGTGGCCGGTGACCTGAGTGGCGATCGCCTGAGCAGGGCCAGTCGGCTGGCTCAGCTATCGTCCTCGGCCGCGCGACGGGCGACGTCGGCGCGCTCTTGCAGGGTCGGGTTCCGGCGGATGCGTAACAGCTGCGGCGTGGGGGTGGTGTGCCACCAGGACAGCGCCATGGCAAGCAGCACCACAGCCAACACCACCGTGGCCATCATCACGTCCGCAGCACCCGTCATAGACACAGTGTTCTCGGAACGTGGTAGTCCGAAACGCGGCGCCAATTACCTGCTCGCTCGGACCATCACCCCGAGTACCCCACACCCGGGAAGGTAATCCGCCTTCGATCGGTGCCCGCGGAGAGGGTGGCTGAACGGTCGGAGTGTGCCCACTCGGTAAGCCAACCCTCGACGAGCGCTGGTCGCATCGGGCGGCTCACCGCCCACCCCTGGATCTCATCGCAGCCCAGCGCAGCGAGCCGTTGCAAGACCTCGGGGGTTTACACACCTTCAGCGATGATGCTCAGTTCGAGGTCCTTGGCGAGCTGGATGACGCAGCGGACCACCGCCTCGCATGAGGGGTCGTCAAGCATTGAGGTGACGAATGCTCGGTCGATTTGAGCGTGCGCACCGGCAGCGAGCGCAGCAGGGACAGCGAGGTGTACCCGACGCCAAAGTCGTCGACCGAGACCCCCACCCCGAGGGCGCGCAGCTGTAGGAGCATCCCGCAGGCTGCTTCCGGTCGGTCATGACAGCGGTCTCGGTGATCTCGAGCTCGAGCGCCTCTGCGGGCAGATCCCCGGCCTGCAGTGCCGAAAGCACCCCGGTGAGCAAATTGGGGTCGAGCAGGTTGCGCGGTGAGACGTTCACCGCAACCGTGATGTCGTGTCCGGCGCGGCGCCAGGCGGTGCACTGTTTGACGGCTGTGCACAACACCCATTCGGTGAGTGGCTTGATGAGCGCGGTTCGCTCCGCCATCGGTACGAACCTGTCCGGCGACAATAACCCGTGCTCAGGGTGGTTCCATCGCACCAGCGCCTCGAATCCGACGATCGTGCCCGACCTCAGATCGAGCTTGGGCTGGTAGTCCAGCACCAGCTCCTCGCTGGCCAGCGCCCGTCGCAGCTGCGCCAACATGGCCAGCTGCCGGACGTCGTGCTCGTCCTGCGCGGGTTCGTAGGTCACGGTGGCGATGCCACTGCGCTTCGCCTCATACATTGCGATCTCGGCGTGTTGCAGCAGTGTGTCCAGGTTCTCGCCGTCGCGGGGGTATGCGGCGATGCCGACACTTGCACCGACCTCCAGATCAATGCCACCCACCGTCAGGGGCACGCGTAACGAGTCGAGGAGGTGCCCCGCGACGCTTTTCGCGACGGCGGGGTACGGCAGATCCGTCAGCAGCACGACGAACTCGTCGCCGCCTAATCGCACCAACGTGTCCTGAGGGCGCAGCGCATTTCGCAGCCGGGTAGCCACGGCGGAGAGGAGGTCGTCACCGACCCGGTGGCCGAGTCTGTCGTTGACCTCTTTGAAGTCGTTCAGGTCAAGCAACAGGAGGGCCGCGCAGTGGTCCCGCTGCAGCGACCGTAGCCGTGCCTCCTGCTCGCCGAGAAACCTGCGGTTGCCAAGGCCGGTGAGCTGGTCCTGTCGCAACTCGCGCTCCCGGACAGCGAGCCGGTGGCGGATCCATACCAGGCCGGCCGCGAGCAAGAGCAGGAGCACAGCGGTTGCGCCGTACAGCCGCAGCGACGCGCTCTCGATGACCTGCTCCACCTGTCCCTCGGACAGGATGACCTCGAGGATGGCGTCCGTGCGGCCATCGCGATCCGCGTCGGCCGTCAGGAAGATCTCGAACGTGTCGATCCCACGGCCGCCGCCGTCCTTGTTGACCAGCACGTATGCCGGCTCCCGGCGACTCCGATCGAGCTCGTAGGCGGGCAGGGACGTCTCGACCGTGGGGTGGGCGCGGTCCGCGAACAGCAGCGTGCCGTCGGCACGCCACAGTTCCAAGCCAACGACTTTTTGATCTTGCTGGAGCACGGTCACGTCGCGATGGAGTTCGGCAACCTGCGCCGGGGACAAACCGTTGGCCAGTGACGCGGCATCGAGGTGGCGCGTGATCACCAAGGACAGAACCGTCCGCGACGTGACAACGGCGTCTGCGTGGCGCGCTGCTGGATCTCGGCGCGGAAGGTTTGGACTGCGGTCCACGCCAGCCCGGTCCCTAACAAGAGGATCGCCGCCAACGTCACCCACGAACGAGTCCAGGCGTGCCATGTGTCACCTCCAGCGGCCGGGCCCGTATGGGCAACAAATCGGTCACCAATAGGATCGGAACACCGTAAAGCGACCTTGAACACGCGTCAGAACCACCGTGCCTGTCGGCTGCGGCGACCACATCTTCATGGCACCGCCCACGGCACCGCGCCGAGACCTACCATGCGTAGACTCCGACGCATGGCCCCCGATGGCAGCGTCGGCGTCGAGCACGAGCCTCGGCGGCGGGTGGAGCGCCTGCGCGTCGAGATCGAGCAGCACCGCTATCGCTATTACGTGCTGTCCGACCCTTGGATTCCCGACGCCGAGTTTGACGCGCTGTACCAGGAGCTCGCGCGGCTGGAAGCCCTGTATCCGGAGCTGGACAACCCCGACTCGCCAACACACCGGGTGGGCACGCCCCCGTCACCCGCCTTCGGGGCGGTCCCGCACCGGCAACCGATGCTGTCGCTGGACAACGCCTTCGACGACAGGGACTTGCTGCGCTGGGCCGAGCGCAACGACCGGATCCTGGAGGGTGCGGCGGTCCGCTGGACCTGCGAGCTCAAGGTCGACGGCGTCGCGATCTCGGTTGCTTATGTGCGTGGCCGCCTCGATCGTGCCGTCACCCGCGGCGACGGCATGGTCGGCGAGGACGTGACGGCCAACGTGCGCACGATCCAAGGCATTCCGGACTACCTGCAATTCGACGACCCACCGGCGCTGCTGGAGGTGCGCGGGGAGATCTACTACCCCGTGGCCAAGTTCCAGTCCATGAACGACGCCCGCGAGGAGGCAGGCCTCGCCCGCTTCGCCAACCCGCGCAACGCCGCGTCTGGCGCGTTGCGGCAGAAGGACCCGGCCAAGACCGCGCAACGACCGCTGCGCCTGGTCTGCCATGGGATGGGAGCGGTGCAGGGGCTGTCAACCCCGACCCACAGCGGCTTTCTGGAGGCGATCGGGGCTGCGGGCCTTCCCGTCGCAGAGCAGACCCGCACCTTCGACGACCTGGACGCAGTCTGCCGGTTCATCGCCGACTGGGGCGAGCGTCGCCACGCTCCGGCCTACGAGATGGACGGGGTCGTGGTGAAGGTCGACGACCTGGGCCAGCAGCGGCGACTCGGCGCCACCAGCGCCGTGCCGCGCTGGGCGATCGCGTTCAAGTACCCGCCCGAGGAGCGGCAGACCAAGCTCATCGACATCTTCGTCAACGTGGGGCGCACCGGGAAGGTGACGCCGTTCGCCTCGTTCGAGCCCGTCCTCGTCGCCGGTTCCACGTTGCAGCTGGCGACCCTGCACAACGAGGACCAGGCGCGGCTCAAGGACGTCCGCCCGGGCGACACGATCGTCGTGCGCAAGGCGGGTGACGTGATCCCTGAGGTCGTCGGGCCGGTGCTGTCGCAGCGCCCCGACGAGGTGATGTCCGCAGGACCGTGGCAGATGCCGACGACCTGCCCGTTCTGCGGCTCACCGATCGAACGGTTGGAGGGGGAGGCCGCCAGCTTTTGCAGCAACATCGACTGTCCCAACCGCCTGCTGGAATCGCTGGCCCACTTCGCCAGTCGCGGCGCTCTGGACATCGAAGGCCTCGGTTACGAGACGGCTCGCACGCTGCTGGACCACCGGCTGGTGCGCAACATCGCCGACGTCTACCGCCTCAGCCCCGACGACCTGCTGCCCTTGGAGGGCTTCGGCGACAAGAAGGTCAGCCAGCTGCTGACCGGCATCGACGGCTCCAAGTCCCAGCCACTGGAGCGCCTGCTGGTGGCGTTGAACATCCGCATGGTGGGCGGCACGGTCGCGCGTGTCCTCGCCCGGCACTTCGGTTCGCTGGCGGCGCTGCGGGCGGCCGACACCGGCACCATCGCCGCGGTCAACGGTGTTGGTCCGATCCGCGCCGCCGCGGTGCGCGCCTTCCTGGACAACCCGCGCAACGCGGCACTGCTGGACGAGCTGACGGCCCTTGGCGTGCGCACCGACACCGAGGCCACGCAGCGCAGCGACCTGCTCGACGGCTGGACGGTGGTGCTCACCGGTGGGTTGACGGGGTTCACCCGGGATGAGGCCAAGCAGGCGATCGAGGATCGCGGCGGCAAGGTGACCGGCAACGTGAGCAAGAAGACCAGCGTGGTCGTCGTCGGTGTCGATCCGGGCAGCAAGGCCGCCAAGGCGATGGACCTGGGTGTCCCGACCGTGGACGAGGACGGGTTCGTCGCGCTGCTGGAAGCCGGTGCCCTGCCGTAACCGGCGCCCGCAGGCAGGAGCGCGGTAGCCTGCGAGCAGGTCCCCCACCCGGGTCCCCCACCAGACGTTTCGGGAGTTGGTGTCCTCATGTCCCTGAGCACCGACGACGTGCGCCACGTCGCCCGATTGGCGCGCCTCGCGCTGTCCGACCAGGAGGTCGAGTCACTGCGGGGTGAGCTGTCGGAGATCCTGGCTTACGCCGACAAAGTCAGCGAGGTTGCCGCCGCCGACGTGCCGCCCACCAGTCACGCCTATCCGCTGCGCAACGTCTACCGCGATGACACGCCGCAGCCGTCGCTCGCCGCCGACGAGGCCACGGCGGCCGCTCCCCAGGCCGAGGATGGCCGCTTCCGCGTTCCCCGGATCGTTGAGGAGCCCTAGATGCACCCGCTTGTCGCCGCCGACGCCGCCGGCCTCCAGCGTCTGCTGCACGCCCGCGAGGCCAGCGCCACAGAGATCACCCGGGCGCACCTGGACCGCATCGCCGAGACCGACCAGCACGTCAGCGCATTCATCCGCACCCTGGATCAGTCCGCCCTGGACCACGCCGGCGACATCGACCGGCGACTGTCGGACGGGGATGATGTCGGGGCGCTGGCCGGCCTGCCGCTGGCGCTCAAGGACATCCTGTGCATGAAGGGCGTGGAGACGACCTGCGGGTCGCGGATGTTGCAGCACTACCGCCCCCCGTACGACGCGACCGTGGTGCGCAGGCTGCGGGAGGCCGACGCGATCGTCGTCGGCAAGGCCAACATGGATGAGTTCGCGATGGGCTCGTCGTGCGAGAACTCGGCCTTCTTCCCCACGCGAAACCCGTGGGACCTGCAACGGGTCCCGGGTGGCTCGTCGGGAGGCTCGGTGGCGGCCGTCGCGGCCAATGACGTGCCGCTGGGCATCGGCACGGACACCGGCGGCTCGGTACGCCAGCCAGCGGCCCTCTGCGGGGTCGTCGGGGTCAAGCCGACCTACGGGCTGGTCAGCCGATTCGGCCTGATCGCCTTCGCCTCGTCGCTGGACCAGGTCGGCCCCATCGCGCGCGGGGTGCGCGACGCCGCCCTGCTGCTGGAGGTCATCGCCGGCCACGATCCCCGCGACGCCACCTCGATCCCCACCGAGGTCCCGGACCTGCACACCACCCTGGAGGCCGGCGTGGAGGGCCTGCGGGTCGGGGTGGTTCGCGAGTTCATGGGCGAGGGGATGTCGGACGGTGTCCGCTCGGTGGTGACGGCGGCGATCGACCGCTTGGGTGCGCTGGGGGCCGAGGTCGTCGACGTCAGCCTTCCGCATGCCGGCTACGGGGTCAGCGCCTACTACCTGATCGCGCCCAGTGAGTGCTCCTCGAACCTGTCGCGCTACGACGGCGTGCGCTACGGCCTGCGGGTCGACGGGGAGACGACCGAGCGGATGATGGCCAGCACGCGCGAGGCCGGCTTCGGCCCGGAGGTCAAGCGACGCATCATGATCGGGACCTATGCGCTGTCGGCGGGCTACTACGACGCCTACTACGCCCAGGCGCAGCGCGTGCGCACCTTGATCATCCGCGACTACGAGGCCGCCTACGCCGACTGCGACGTGCTGGTCAGCCCAACGTCGCCGACCACGGCGTTCAAGCTCGGCGAACGAGCCGCGGATCCGCTGGCGATGTACCTGTCGGACGTCTACACGATCCCGTCGAACCTGGCGGGGGCGCCCGCGCTGTCGCTGCCGGTGGGTCTGGACGACGGCGGCCTGCCGGTGGGGCTGCAGCTGATGGCGCCGGTGCTCGGCGAGCCGGTGCTGTTCCGCGCCGCCAGGGCGCTGGAGCGCGAACTGGCGATCGACTCGACCCCCCGCGGGCGCGGCTCGCTGGCGGAGGTGGCGGCATGAGTGCGGCCCCCGGCGCCTCGCCGCCGCCGCCGACCGCCGCCCGCGACTCCGGCGTCGAGCAGGCCAGCCGCTTCGAGGCCGTCATCGGCTTGGAGGTCCATGTCGAGCTGAACACCGCCACCAAGATGTTCTGCGGCTGCGCGATCGACTTCGGCGGCGCCCCCAACGTGCGCACCTGCCCCGTCTGCCTCGGTCAGCCGGGCAGCCTGCCCATGATCAACGCCAAGGCGGTGGAGTCCGCCATCCGCCTCGGCCTGGCGCTGGGCTGCGACATCGCGCCGTCCAGTCAGTTCCACCGCAAGAACTACTTCTATCCGGACATGCCCAAGAACTACCAGATCTCCCAGTACGACGTCCCCATCTGCCTGGGTGGCGAGCTGCAGGTGGCGACGGCCGAGGGCTTTCGGCACGTCGGGATCACCCGCGTCCACATGGAGGAGGACACCGGCAAAAGTTTGCACGTCGGTACCTCCGGGCGGATCCACGGCGCCGAGTACAGCCTGGTGGACTACAACCGCGCCGGGATCCCGCTGCTGGAGGTGGTGTCCGAGCCTGACCTGCGCAGCGCCGAGCAGGCCCGCGCCTACCTCGCCGAGCTGCGCGCCATCGTGCTCGCGTTGGGGATCAGCGACGCGAAGCTGGAGGAAGGCTCGATGCGCTGCGACGCCAACGTCTCGCTGCGGCCCGTCGGCCACTCGGTGTTCGGCACCCGCGTCGAGGTCAAGAACATGAACTCCCTGCGCTCGCTGGGCCGGGCGATCGACTACGAGGTCGCGCGCCAGACCGATCGCCTGTCCTCGGGTCAGCCGGTCGTGCAGGAGACGCGTCACTGGAACGAGGACTCGGGCACCACCTCAACGCTGCGGGCCAAAGAAGAGGTCTTCGACTACCGCTACTTCTCCGACCCTGATCTGGTGCCGGTGGAGCCGGACAGCGACTGGGTCCAGCGGTTGCGGGCCGAGCTGGTCGAGCTGCCGGCGGCGCGGCGCAACCGCTACACCGCCGAGCACGGATTGTCGCCGGGCACGGCCGCGCTGCTGCAGACCTCGGGCTTGGCCGATCGCTTCGACGAGGCGGTGGCGGCAGGGGCCGTTCCCGCCGATGCCGCCAAGTGGCTGACCAACGAGGTCGCCGCCTGGTGCAACGAACACCTGATCGACTCGGCGGGAGTTCCGCTGTCGGGTGCCCACCTCGCGGAGCTGACCCGTTTCGTCTCCGACGGCACGCTGTCGACCAAGCTCGCGCGGGAGGTCTTGGAGGCGGTGCTGGCCGGCGAAGGGTCGCCTGGCGAGGTGGTCGCCGCGCGTGGTCTCGCGCAGATCTCCGACACGCAGGCGCTGGGCGCGATCGTGGACACCGCCATCGCGCAGAACCCCGACGCGGCCCAGCGCGTCCGCGACGGCAACGCCAAGGCCATCGGCGCCCTGGTCGGGGCTGTGATGCGCGCCACCAAGGGGCAGGCCAACCCTGGACTGGTCAACCAGCTGTTGCAGGCCCGTCTTCACCAGGCGGGGGAGCGCTAGAGTTGCCGAGGATCGCAAGGTCGTCCGTGGAGGGGCAACCGATCGACAGGGAAGCGATGTCCGACTCCACGACGCGAGTCGCCACAGGTTTGGCGGCCACCGCACCGCCACCGCAGGTCGGGTCCGTGCCAGCGCTGGAGGCGGTGTCCGGCCCGACCGACGCCCTCTTGGAGCGGTTCCTGGCCGACCGCGTCGGCGAGCTGACCGAGCTCGACCCGGCCCTCAAGGTCGTCGGCACCGAGATCGCCGCCTTCGTCGCGGCCAGCGGCAAGCGCCTGCGCCCCGCGTTCGTCTACTGGGGTCACCGTGCCACAGGGGCCGCCCACGATGACGGCGTGCTGGTTCCGGCGGCGGCGGTGGAGCTGCTGCACACCTTCGCGTTGATCCACGACGACATCATGGATCGCTCCCCGCAGCGGCGGGGGCGTCCCGCCGTGCACGAGGCTCTGCGTGCCGCCCACGCCGACGACGGGCTGCGTGGAGACGCCCCCTGGTTCGGCGTCGGCGGTGCGATCCTGGCCGGCGACTTGGCGTTCGTCTGGGCTGACCAGCTCATCGACAGTGCGGACCTGCCACCGGCGGCGCTTGATCGCGCACGCCGGGTGTTCACCGCCTTGCGCGTGGAGGTCATGGCCGGCCAGTACCTCGACCTGCGGTTGGCCGGCCTGCGCAGCGCTTCTGAGGAGGAATCTCGGCGTGTGGCGTTGCTCAAGTCCGGGCGCTACACGGTGACTCGTCCGTTGCAGCTGGGAGCGGCCATCGCCGGTGAGAACCCTGAGCTGGACGGGGTGCTCTGCGGCTACGGCGACGCGGTCGGGCTGGCGTTCCAGCTGCGCGACGACGTCCTCAGCCTGTTCGGGGATCCCACGGCTACCGGCAAGGGCGCCATGGAGGATCTACGGGAAGGCAAGCGCACGCTGCTCATCCTGCAGGCGTTCGCACGGTGCAGCGCCGCTGACCGGATGGCGTTGGAGCACACGCTCGGCAATCCCCGGCTGAACGCCGCCGACGCCGACCGCGCACGCTCGGTCATCGTCGGCTGCGGCGCGCTCGACGCCGTCGAGCGGGTCGTGTCCGAACAGCACGACCGCGCCTGCCTCGTCCTCGACCGCGTCGGCCAGCCGGCGCGCGACGCGTTGGAGCAGCTGGCAGGCTTCGCCGCCTTCCGGTCGGTGTAGTGGCCAAACGCGTCGTCGTGGTCGGCGCCGGCCTTGGCGGACTGGCCGCGGCGATCCGACTGGCGAACGCCGGCTGCCAGGTGACACTGCTGGAGCGAGAGCAGCGGCCGGGGGGCAGGGCAGGCCGCCTCGAGCAAGCCGGGTTCTGCTTCGACACCGGGCCCTCGGTACTGACGATGCCCTCGTTGCTTGCGGAGCTGTATGCGCAGGCTGGCGAATCGCTGGCCGACCACCTGAGCCTGGTCCGCCTGGATCCGGCGTACCGGGCGGTGTTCCACGACGGGTCGGTGCTGCACATCCGCGGCGATGCCGAGACCATGTCCTCCGAGATCGCCGCGGTCTGCGGGCCGGCCGAAGCGGTCCGCTTCGAGCGGTTCGCGGCGCACCTGGCGGCCCTGTACCAGGCCGAGTACGCGACGTTCATCGAGGCAAACTTCAATTCGCCGCTGGACCTGGTCCGGCCCGTGCAGCTGGCGAGACTCCTGTGGCTGGGTGGATTCCGCCGCATGATGCCGCTGGTCTCGTCGTTTCTGACCGACTGGCGCTTGGTGCGCCTGTTCACCTTCCAGGCCATGTACGCCGGCATGAGCCCCTACGAGGCGCTCGGGATCTACGCGGTCATCGCCTACATGGACGCCATCGCCGGGGTGTACTTCCCGACCGGCGGCATCCACGCCGTCAGCCAGGGGTTGGCGGACCTGGCCGTGCGCTGCGGGGTCGAGTTGCGCCTTGGCACCACCGTGGAGTGCGTCGAGACGGTGTCCGGCCGTGCCGTGGGTGTGCGGCTGGACGGCGGCGAGCGGGTGACCAGCGATGTCGTGGTGCTCAACCCCGATCTGCCGGTGGCCTACCGGGACCTGTTGCCACCCGAGGCCACGCCGCGCCGGGTACGCCGGCTGCGATACTCGCCGTCGTGCGTGGTGGTGCACCTGGGCCAGGACCGCAAGCTCGAAGGGGCGGCGCACCACAACATCCACTTCGCGCGGGACTACGCCGCGTCGTTCGATGACATCCTGGCTGGCCGCCTGCAGCGCGATGCCTCGTGGTTCTTCACCGTGCCGACCGTCACCGACCCGCGGATGGCCCCGGTCGGCGGTGACGTCGGCTTCTACCTGCTGCCGGCTCCCAACCTGGTCGGCAACGCCTTGAACTGGGACGCGCAGGGCCCTCGGGAGCTGGCGCAGGCGCAACGCCGACTGCAGGCCGCAGGCTACGGCGACGTCGCCGCGCACACCATCGTCAGCTCGGTCGTCACGCCCGCCGACTGGGCGCGGCAGGGGATGGCCGCCGGCACCCCGTTCGCCGCCAGTCACCATCTCGCCCAGACCGGCCCGTTCCGGCCCAGCAACCGGGCGCCCAAGCTGGACGGGGTGGTGTTCACCGGGTCGAGCACCACACCCGGGGTTGGCGTGCCCATGGTCCTGATCTCGGGCAAGCTCGCCGCCCGACGTGTCCTCGAGCAGCTGGATCCCGACGCGGCGGTGGTGCGATGACCGGCTACGCCCACCCGGACCCGTCCCCTCGGATCGTCGCCGAGGGGCTGGCTGGGTACGCGGGCAGGCCGGTCGACCTGGCCACCAGCTACGAGCTGTGCCGCCGCCTGCACGCCGCCCACGGGCGGACCTACTACTTCGCCACCCGGTTCCTGCCGGCCGAGCGTCGCCACCACGTCCACGCCCTGTACGGCTTTGCGCGCTACGCCGACGACCTGGTCGACCATCTGGACCTGTCGTTGACGCCGCTGCAGAGACGTGTCGCCCTGGAGGGCTGGTCAGCCAAGTTCCTGGCTGCCCTCGACAGCGGCTCAAAGATCGACGACCCGGTGCTGCCCGCCGTGCTGCACACCGCGCGGGTGCTCGGGATCGACGGCGGCGACCTGCGGGCCTTCCTGCACTCCATGGCCATGGACCTGACCGTCACCCGCTACCGCACCTACGACGACCTTGGCGAGTACGTCCACGGTTCCGCCGCGGTGATCGGGGCGATGATGCTGCCGGTACTCGGCCCCACCCATCCGGACGCCCGCGCCCGCGCCATGGATCTGGGGATCGCCTTCCAGCTGACCAACTTTCTGCGCGACATCAGCGAGGACTGGGATCGGGGACGCATCTACCTGCCGCTGGAAGACCTCGACCGCTTCGGGGTCGGCGAATGGGACTTCCGAGCCCGCCACGTGAGCGCGGGATTTCGCCGCCTGCTGGCGTTCGAGGTGGCGCGCGCCCGCGCGCTGTACCGGCGCGCCGAGCAGGGATGGACGATGCTGGAACCGGCCAGCCGGGCGGGGATCCGCATCGCACATCGTTGCTATGCAGAGATCCTGAACCGCCTCGAGGCCGCCGACTACCAGGTGTTCCGCGTGCGAGCGGCGGTGCCGACCCGCCGCAAGCTGGCCATCGCCGCTCGGGAGCTGGCGTATCCGTCGCGGTCGGCGACGGGTTGAGGGCGCTTCACCACCCGGCGATCACACGGCACGGGCCGCCCGAACCCTGCTCCCAGGGGACCAGCCCGACGAACATCGTCGCCCCGCGCGCCGGGATCTTGCCGAGGCCGGCCAGGTTCTCGATGCCGTAACGGTCGGCGCCCAGCAGGGTCACGTGCACCGCGAACGTGGATGATCTGCCGTAGTCAAGGCTCAGCGTGTCGACACCGATGCTGGTGATGTCCCGGCGCTCCAATAGCCACTCCACGGCGTGCGCGCTGAAGCCGGGAAAGTGGAACACCCCATCGGGGTCGGTGCCCCGGTACGCGGCGGAGTCCCCGGCGCGGGACTCCCAGCCCGAATACATGCACACGGCCGCCCGCCGGGGGATGCGGCTATGCCGGCGTTCGAAGGCGATCAGGTCGGCGACGGTCACCTGGGCGTCGGAGTTGCGGCGCGCCTTGCGGGAGATGTCGACGACGACCACCGGCACGAACAGCTCGGTGGGTGGGATCTCCGGCGACAGCCGCCCACCGGGGGCGAAGTGCCCCGGGGCGTCCACGTGGGTGGCGGTGTGCTCGTAGAACGACCACTCCTGCAAGTAGTAGCCGTCGTCTTCGATGGTGACGTGCGTCCGGCGGGTCGCTCGCTCGCTGTCGGAGAAGACGGGGAAGTCGACCGTGAAGGGATGGGTCAGGTCGACCAGGTGACGGGGCACATGGCCGCGGGCGTGTCCGGGAGGCGTGGGGTGACTGGGCTTGTGATGTGCCGCCGCCGCACTGGGCCACAGTGCGCTCAGTGCCAGGCCGGTCGCCCCGGCCTTGAGTGCCGCGCGACGACTGATCGGCGGCGGGTGACCGTCGGTCAGCTGGGGTCGGACGGTCTCGGCGGTGTGGTCAAGGCACATGGCCCCTCCTTCGCAACGCGCTGCCCGGCTGCGGGCACGCTACGCGCGAAGGCAGCCCTGCTCAACCCCGCAGGTCAGCTGCTGTCGAGCGCCTTGCGGGTGGTGGCGGCGATGCCTGGCCCGTCCAGGCCCAGATCGGTCAGGATCCGATCAGGCTTGGCCTGCGGGATGTAGCGGTCGGGCGTGCCCAGCACCAAAAAGCGCGGCCCGTCCCGCGTCTCGTCCAGCCGCCCCACCGCGTCCCGCAGGTACGCGCCCGCGCCGCCGATGCGGGTGCCGTCCTCGACCGTGACGACGAGGGGGTAGCGCGCGGCGTCGTGCAGCATCGCCGGGTCGGCGGGCTTGACCACCCGGACGTCCCAGACGGCCGCGGACACGCCTTCGCCGGCGAGCTGGTCGGCGGCCTCCTCGGCGGACTCCAGCAGCTTGCCCACCGCGAGGAAGCACACGTCGGTGCCGTCTCGCACCTTGCGAGCTTGCAGCCCCTCGCCAACCTGGTCCGGGCCGACGTCGCGGGCGACGCCCTTGGGGAAACGGACGACGGCGGGACCGCCGAGCATCACCGCGTCGCCGAGCATCCGCGACAGCTCCTGGGCGGAGGAGGGCGCGAACAACGTCATGCCGGGAACCTTGAGGCACAGGGCCAGGTCCAGCACACCGTGGTGCGAGGCACCGTCGTCACCGGTGATGCCCGCGCGGTCCAGCGCGAAGGTGACCGGCTGGCCGTGCAGGCCGACGTCGAGGTTGGCCTGGTCGAACGCGCGGGTGAAGAAGGTCGAGTAGACGGCGACGACGGGCCGCAGGCCTCCCATGGCCATGCCAGCGGCGGAGGCGACGGCGTGCTGCTCGGCGATGCCGACGTCGAGCACCCGGTCGGGATGGCGCTCCTGCATCGGCAGCAGGCCGGTCGAGCCGGGCATGGCCGCGGTGATGGCCATGAGCTCGGGATGCCGGTCGGCGAGCTCGACCATGGTGTCGCTAAAGACCTGCGTATAGGTCCGGGCGCCCCCTGGGCTGGCCTTGCCCGTGACGGGGTCGAATGCGGAGACGTCGTGCAGGCACTTCTCGACGTCGGTCTCGGCAGGTGCGTAACCCCGGCCCTTCTGCGTCAGCACGTGGACCACGACGGGGCCGTCATAGGTGGCGGCATGGCGCAACGCCTGCTCCAGCTTGGCGACGTCGTGACCGTCGATGGGACCGGTGTAGCGCACCCCAAGCGCCTCGAAGAAGGTCGGCGGCTCCTCGAAGGCTTCACGGAGTGCGGCCTTGGTGCCGCGCATCCAGGATCTCGTCATCCCGCCGAGGACACCCGGAAGGCGGCGCGCCCGGCGCTCCCAGCGCTTGCTCGCCGACACGTATGAGGGATTCAGCCGCAGCATCGCCAGGCTCTCGCCGAGGCGCGACACCGTCGGGGCGTAGGAGCGTCCGTTGTCGTTGAGAACGATGAGCACGCGTTGCCCGCTGTGGCCGAGGTTGTTGAGCGCCTCGTAAGCCATGCCGCCGGTCATCGCGCCGTCGCCGATGACCGCCACCACCCGACGGTCAATGCCCTGAGTGGAAAAGGCGGTGGCAAGGCCGTGCGCGTAGGACAGGGCCGTGGAGGCGTGGCTGTTCTCGATCCAGTCGTGCTCCGACTCGTCGCGCGCCGGGTAGCCGGACAGCCCGTCCGCCTGCCGCAGATGGGTGAAGCCCTCGCGGCGCCCGGTGACGAGCTTGTGCACGTAGGACTGGTGCCCGGTGTCCCACAGCAGGACGTCGTCGGGCGAGTCGAACACCCGGTGGAGGGCGAAGGTGAGCTCGACGGCCCCCAGGTTGGAGCCGAGGTGACCACCCCCACGTGCTACTGACTCCACGATGAACGAGCGGACCTCGGTAGCCAGCGCCGTCAAGCTTTGGTGGTCGAGCGCCCGCAGGTCGCTCGGGCCGTGGATCCGCTCCAGCAGCATGGACGTGCCTTCGTGGTTGCGATTGCCGTTCATGCCAACCTATCCCTTAGGCCATCTGCTGGTCACTGCGCCATCGGACACGCGCCGGCAGTAGGGTCGGCTGCCCGCGATCGGAGCCGGGAGATGAGCACCGCCAGATGAGCCCGCCAGGGATGAGCCGTGACGACGCGGCCGACCAGATGGCGGTGCGCAAACGCGACCATCTGCGCATCGCCTTACAGGAGCCGGTCGGCTTTGCGTCGCTGACCACGGGTTTGGAGCACGTGCGCGTGCGCCCGCGGGCCTTACCCGAACGTGACCTGCAGGCCGTGGACCTGTCGCTGCGCGTCTGGGGGCGGGTGTTGGCGGCTCCGATCCTGATCTCCTGCATGACCGGCGGCGTGACCGAGGCCGGCAGGATCAACCGGGCGCTGGCCGAGGCCGCGCAGGTCCACGGTGTGGCGCTGGGTCTGGGATCGGGACGAGCCGTGCTGGAGGGCGCCGAGGCCGATAGCTTCGCGGTGCGCGGGGTCGCCCCCGATGTGCTGCTGCTGGCCAATCTGGGGGTGATGCAGCTCCACCAGCACAACCCGGCGGCATGCCGTCGGCTGGTCCAGCTGTGCCAGGCCGACGTGCTGGTGCTGCACTGCAACGCGGTGCAGGAGGCGATGCAGCCGGGCGGTGACACGGCGTTCGGCGGCTTGATGGCCCTGATCGCGGCCCTGTGCGAGACGCTGGACGTACCCGTGGTGGTCAAAGAGGTCGGCTTCGGGCTGTCGGGCCAAGACGTGACTCGGTTGGTCGAAGCCGGGGTGGCCGGCATCGACGTCGCCGGCGCGGGCGGTACCAACTGGGCACTGATCGAGGGTCGCAGAGACACGCGAGCAGGAGCCGTGGCCGCGGCCTTTGCCGACTGGGGACTGCCGACTGCCGAGGCCGTTGCACAGGCCCGGCGAGCCTTGGACGAGGCCGGCGCACGGGATGTCGTGCTCATCGGCTCGGGGGGGCTGCGCAACGGGGTCGACGCGCTCAAGGTGTGCTGCCTCGGGGCGGATCTGGCCGCGGTGGCGCGCGGGCTGCTGTCGGCCGCGGCCCAGGGGCCCGAAGCCGCCACGGAGGCGGTGGGCATCCTTTGCGAGCAACTGCGGGTTGGTGCGTGGGCGGCGGGCGCCGGCAGCGTCGCCGATCTGGGCCCGGCGCTGCTGGCCTAATGCGATGCCCGGCCCATGCGCCTGCCCCACCACACCCACCACATCAAGCCCTGGCTGATCATGGCGAACCCGAACAGCAGGTCTTCCAGCGGCATGCCGCCCGCCCGGAAGATCGCCAACGGCGGGCACCCCAACCGCAGACCGCTGAACTGCGCCTCGGCGTAGGTCACCACCGGTCGGCAGGTGAGCCAGCCGTCCACCAGCACCTGGAAGAACCCAACGATGGCCATTGCGATCCAGAAGCGGCGGTCGCGAAACACCCCGGTTTTCAGCAGTCGTTCCAGGACGAGGGTGAGGGCCAGCGCGACGAGGCAAAACAGTGTGTAGCCGAAGGTCATCGGCGGGTCCGCCCCAGATGCCGGGGCGATGCGCGCCGAGGTCGTGCGCTGCCGCCATCCAGGGTCACGCGAACGGCCTCGTAGGCCATGATCCCGCACAGCGGCACCACCAGGAAGAACAGGTACTCCTCGATCGGCAGGCCCAGCAGCCGCAGTCCGGTGACGCTGGCGGGTTGGTAGTCCCAGTGACCAAGGCGGGCGCCCAGCAGGTCCCACCCCACGAAGACCAGACCTGTACAGCCGAGGGCGCGTGCCAGCCGGCCTAGCTGACGGTAGACGCGTACGCCAAGCAGCAGCTCTAGGGGCGCGGTTACGAGTAGGCACAGCGTGAGCAGCGCGAGGTACTCCAAGCGACCCATGCGAGGAGTCTGCCATTCCGGTCTCGAGCCCGGCGGTTGTTAGGACATTACAAAGAGTGGCCTCAATATCGCGCCTAGTGCTTTTCCTGCGGCCAATAGTGTGCTACACCAACAATGTCAACAAGGGGCCGATCGACTTTCTGCGACGAGCGGAGGGACCCTGCCGGCCTACAAGCCCTTCGCACGGCCCGCTCGAACTGCGCGAGAGGTAACGGGATGTCATCTCAGGCTACTGTGCGTTATCGGATCAACGCACTCGGTATGACGTTGGGATGCCTTCGCGCTGGTCGCCTCCCCGAGATGGGGGCGTGCATGATCACCTGGTCTCGTCCAGCAGCACAGGAATGGCTGCTTGCATCCCCCCGACTCAAGCGAAGGTAGCAAGCCATGAAGAAGTACTCGCCCCGTCTGCTGGCCGCATTGACCGCAGTGTCCGCCGTGATGAGCGCTGGTGCTGCGTCCAAGACCGGCTGGTAGTGCCTTGTCCGGGGGAACCACACAAAGGAAAGCACCAATGAAGAAGCTGTCGCCCCCCATGCGTTTGCCACATTGACCGCTGTCTCCGCGCTAATGAGCGCAGGCGCCGCTGCCAAGTCCGGTTGGTAGTAGTCGTTGGCCCGCCGTCCGTTGGAGAACGAAAGGAAGCAGCCGTGAGGCTTGCCAAGTCCGGTTGGTAGTCGTTGGCCCGTGGTCCGTTGGAGAACGAAAGGAAGCAGCCGTGAGGCTTGCCAAGTCCGGTTGGTAGTCGTTGGCCCGCCGTCCGTTGTGCAGCGAAAGGAAGCAGCCGTGAAGCTCGCCAAGTCCGGTTGGTAAGTCGTCACCGAGGGCGGCAACCACCGTCCGTTAGGCAAAGGGGCCTTTGTCGCACCAGGGGCCCCTGGCAGGAGGTCGCTGTGGCCTCCGATCGCAGGGCTGTAGGAAACGCGTCCGGTCTGTCACGATGGACAGGCCGTGACCGACACGATGGGACTGTCCGACACTGAGCCACCGGGCACCACCCGGTCCAGCCTCGTGTTGCGCGGCTACGTCGTTCTCCTGGGACTCTGCGTGGCTGCGTTCATGCCGGCGGGCATCGCCCTCGCGCTGGACCGTCCTGTTGAAGCAATCCTCTGGGTTGTCCTGATCGCCGCGGCGAACATGGTGGCCGTCCCCATACTACCCAAGGTCGATGTCGAGGCGAGTCTCGGCAGCCCCTTGATCGTCGCCTCCGCTGTGCTCTTTGACCCCGCGCTCGTCGCCCTGCTGAACGTGGTCGGCTTCACCAACGAGCGAGAGTTCCGCTCGGGAACGTCCGCCTGGGCCATCGCCTTCAACCGGACACAGAATGGCCTCGCGGCTGCCGCCGCCTCGTGGTGTTCCACTCGACAGCCATACGGCTTGGTGGCCGGCGCCGTGGTTGCCGGGCTGGTCTACAACGTGATCAACACGCTTGCCGTCGGCATCTGGGTCTATCTGCGCGGAAGAACCGGGCTCGGACGCGCCACCCGAGCGGTCTCCAACCCGTTCCCAAGGTTCACCATCGACTACGGGCTGGTGGCCCTGCTGGCGATCGCCATTGTGCTGCTGTATCGGGAAGTCAGTCCGTGGGCCTTGGTGCTGATCCTCGTTCCCGGCTACCTCGGCTACAGCGCGATGCGCTCAGCCCGCGTCGCCGAGGATCGCGCAGAGGAGCTGGCAGCGCGCGTCCGTGATTTGGAGATCTTGAACGCGCTGAGCGTCGAGCTGCTGTCCACTCGTCGTGCCGACGACGTGACCGCCATCGCCAGCTCCGGACTCGCGCGCGCCCTCGACTTCCACGACGTCGAGGTGAGGCTGGATGGCAGCGTTGCGTCGCACTTGCGGGCGATCAAGGTGCCGGGGGTGGAACCGGCAGCCATCGGGGTGCCCACCGATCTGCCCGACCGCTCGCTCGCCGTCGTGGAGGCGGCGGCAGCGCTGCTCGGCATGGCGCTGCAACGCCTCGAGCTGGAGTCTGAGGTGGCGGCGGGCCAGCGCGCTCGTGTGGCGCTGTCAGGCCAGATCCTGGAGGAGGGCACCCGCGAGCGCAGCCGCATCGGCCTGGAGATCCACGACGAGGTGCTTCCGTATCTGGCTGCTGCCGAGATCCAAGCCGACAATGTCCGGTCTGCGATGATCGGCGGTGACCCCGACCGTGCTGATCGGCTCGTTTCGCTGACTCGGGATGCCGTGGCTGGAGGCGTGGTACGGCTGCGCGAAGTGCTCGAGGCGCTCCGCCGGCAGGTGGTGGTCCCGGGTGGCCTGTGCCAGGGGTTGACCGAAACGTTGGATGAGCTGCGACTGACGACCGGCATCGAACCCAACCTCGTGACCCCGAAGCCGATGCCCGGGCTGCCGCTGGCCGTGGAGATCATCGTCTTGGAGCTGGTGCGCGGTTGTCTGACCAACGTTGCCCGGCATGCCAACGCGACGTACGTTGAAGTGCGCATCGAGACCAAAAAGGACGTTTTGGTGGCAAAGGTGTGTGACAATGGGCAGGGTTTTGATCCGCAGCGCGTGCCGGCCGGCCATCACGGCCTGCAGCTGATGGCGCAACGTCTCGAGTTGGCACGCGGTAGGTTCGCCGTTGACAGCGCGCCGGGCTCAGGCACGCGCGTGGTCTTGGAGGTACCCCTATGAGTGACCTACGCACCGCCCTGGAGGCGACTCCCGCCCCGGCCGCGACCCTCGCCAGCGAACGGCCGGTAATCCGTGTGGTCATCGCCGAGGATCACGGCGTCGTGGCGGACGGCGTCGCCACGATGCTGTCGTTCGAGGACGACATGGAGGTCATCGCCATCGTCACCTCCGGCGAGGACCTCATCGAGAAGGCCACGCAGGAGGTTCCCGACGTTGCGCTCGTCGACGTCAACCTCATCGGGATGGATGGACTGTCGGCCGTGCGCGAGATCGGCGCCAAAGGCCTGCCGACCCGAACGATGGCGTTGACCATGTTCACCGACCATGACACGGTGACACGCGCCGTGGCGGCTGGGGTGGCGGGCTACCTGCCCAAGAACGTGCGGCGACAAGAGCTGGTGCAGGCCGTGCGCGCCGTCGCCTCCGGCAAGGGCTTCCTGCATCCCGATGTCACGCGTCCGTTCCTGGAGCGCGTGGGGCCGCTGGCGATGCACGCCGGGTTGCAGCCCCTGTCACGACGCGAACAAGAGGTGCTCGAGGAGCTGGCCACGGGCAAGTCGACCCACGAGATCGCCGAGAGCCTCGGCTTGGGTGACGAAACCGTCAAGAGCCACCTGTCACGGATCTACCACAAGCTCAAGGCCACCGACCGCGTCCAGGCTGTGGTCATCGCGATGCGCCACGGCTTGGTCCGCTGACGCGTTCAGGTTGAGCCGAACGCTGCCGGTCCGAGCGCCCACTGCGTCGGGGCATGAAAAAGGACACCGTCTGCGGGGGGAGGGGGCGGGAACCCGCCCCCCGCATGGTGCCTCGAAGTACGGACAATGTTCCCCTCGGTCCGGGACTCTGAACCTCTATCGCCGGATTTTTTCCTCACCGGCGCCGCAGCACGACACTGGCCGCCCCGAGGCCGCACATTCCGTGGACCCCGCCACCGGGTGGGGTGGACGACGAGCACAGGTAGAGGCTGCGGTCGGGCGTGCTGTACGGAGGCCACCGCGGCGTCGGCCGGGTGAACAGCTGACCGAAGTCGGAGATGCCGCCGTTGATGTCGCCGCCGACGTAGTTGGCGTCGTGGGCCTCGACATCGGCCGAGTTCATGGTGGAGCGGGCTAAGATCCGGTCGCCGAAGCCGGGAGCGAAGCGCTCGAGCTGTGCCTCGATGGCCATGGTCATGTCGACCGTCGAGCCGTTGGGCACGTGGCAGTACGCCCACAGGGTGTGGCCGCCGGATGCTCGGGTCGGGTCGAACAGACTCGCCTGCACCGTGAGGACGAAGGGACGGGGGTGGTGGCCGCCGCGCGACATCATGCGTTCGGAGGCGGCGACCTCCGGCATCGTCGCGCCGAGGTGCACCGTCGCCGCGCGAGCGCATTCGGGAGCCGTCCACGGCACTGGGCCATCCAGCGCCCAATCCACCTTGAACACCCCAGGCCCGTACCGGTAACGGCCTAGACGGCGGCGGTAGGCCGCCGGCAACCGTGAGCCGGCGATCTTCAGCAGCTGACGCGGGGTCACGTCGAGCATGACCACTGTCGACGGGGGCAGCTGTGCCAGATCGTCGATCCGGCAGCCGGTCACGATGTCGCCGCCGAGCTCGCGCAGGTGGGTGGCCAGGGCTTCGGACAGCCGCTGCGATCCACCCCGAACGATCGGCCAGCCGTAGGCATGGGCCAGCGTCGTCAGCAACAAGCCGAAGGCAGCGGTCGGTGGCCGCTCCAACGCCAACAGGGCGTGCGCCGCCACTCCGGCGAACAGCGCCTGCGCGCGGGGACCGTCGAAGCGCGCCCGCGCTAACGCCAGCGCCGAGCGCATCGCCGGCAACCCGAAACGAGCCATCACGATGGGATGGCGGGGCGGCACGGGGGTGGGGGCAAGGAAGCTGTCGACGATCTTGTCCGCATGGTCGACAAACGGGCCGAACAACCGCCGCCAGGCGGCCGCATCCTTGCCGATCGACCCCGGCATGTCGTCCAAATCTCGTTCAAGGATCGCTGCCGTGCCGTCGTCGAAAGGATGCGCCAGCGGCGCCGGCGGTTGCACCAGCTCGACGCCGAGGCGTTCGAGCGGCACGCTACGAAAGAACGGGGAAGCGACGGCGAGCGGATGCACCGTCGAGCAGATGTCATGGATGAAACCGGGCTTGGTCAGCTCCGCCGAGCGCGCTCCGCCTCCGATCGTGTCGGCAGCCTCGACCAGCAGCACCGAGCGCCCGCGGCGGGCGAGGTGGATGGCGGCGGCCAAGCCGTTAGGCCCGGCACCGACGACGACCGCGTCGTACCGGTCAGAGCCGGCCTTGTCCCGCACGCCAGAGACATCCACACCTCGCAGCGTATGGCGGCCCGGTGGCAGGTGCCGCATCTGCCCGCTGGTTGCCCGCCCAGCGGCGCGGCTACGCTGCCTCGATGCAGAGGACGGTCCGTGAGCTGTTGGCGACGGGGGAGCCGTCGTTCTCCTTCGAGTTCTTCCCGCCCAAGACCGACGACGGCTGGAACCAGCTGTGGCGGGCGATCCGTGAGCTGGAGCCGCTGCAGCCGGCGTTCGTGGACGTCACCTACGGCGCCGGTGGGACCACCCGGGACCGGACGGTGGAGCTGGTGCGGCGCATCGCCGAGGAGACGTCGCTGACGGTGGTGGCTCATCTGACGTGTGTGTCGGCGACCGAGGCCGAGATCCTCGAGGTCATCGACGAGCTCGCCGCGGCAGGCATCCGCAACATCCTCGCCCTGCGCGGTGACATGCCCGGCGATCCTTCGGCGGCGTTCCGGCCGACGGCCGGTGGTTTGGACTACGCCGAGGACCTCGTGCGGCTGCTGAAGGCTTCCGGCGACTTCTGTGTCGGCGTCGCGGCGTTCCCGGAGAAGCACCGCGAGGCGCCTGACATCGACACCGATACGAAGTTTCTGGCGCAGAAGTGCGCCGCCGGCGCCGACTTCGCCGTCACGCAGTTGTTCTTCCATGTCGCCGACTACGTCGCGTTGGTGGAGCGGCTGCGTGGGCTGGGGTGCGATGTGCCCGTCATCCCCGGCGTCATGCCGGTGACGAATGTGCGGCAGATCCTGAACATCAGCAGGCTGTCGGGGGCGGCCTTCCCGCCGGATGTCGCCCGACGGCTGCACGCCGTGGAGGACAATCCCGAGGCGGTGCGGGCGATCGGCGTTAAGGTCGCGGCGCAACTGTGTCGGCAGCTGCTAGCTGCCGGCGCTCCGGGCATCCACTTCTATACCCTCAACCGGTCGACGGCGACGCGGGAGATCTACGAGTCGCTGCACGCGGACCTGGCCTGACGGCTGATCCCTGCGAGCCGGACGTCGCCGGCGGGCCGGTAGCCTAACGGAATGGACACGCCGAGGGTGCTGGTGGCTGACTCGCTGTCGCCGGCGGGAGTGACGGCGCTGGCCAACCATTTCAAGGTGGATGTTCGTCCAGGCATGACCCGCCCGGAGCTGCTGGAGGCCATTCGCGACTACGACGCGGTTGTGGTGCGATCGGCGACCCAGATCGACGCGGACGTCATCGCCGCCGCCGACCGCCTCAAGGTCATCGCCCGCGCGGGGATCGGGTTGGACAACGTGGACGTGACGGCAGCCACCGCGCGTGGCGTGATCGTCTGCAACGCCCCGCAGTCCAACGTCATCAGCGCCGCCGAGCACACCATGGCCCTGCTGCTGTCGCTGGCCCGCAGCGTTCCGCAGGCCGACCGCAGCCTGCGCGCGGGCGAATGGCGGCGCAGCGAGTTCGAAGGCGTCGAGCTGTACGGCAAGGTGCTGGGCATCCTCGGTCTCGGTCGCGTCGGCACGCTGGTGGCGCAGCGGTGCAGCGCGCTGGGGATGCGTCTGGTCGCCTACGACCCCTACGTGACCGTCGAACGCGCGCATCGTATGGGCGTGGAGCTGGTGGAGACAGTGCCCGAGCTGTGCGCCCTGGCGGACGTGCTGACCGTCCACCTGCCGAAGACGCCGGAGACGGTCGGCATCGTCGGGCTGGATGAACTGCGCTCGATGAAGCCGACCGCCCGTGTGGTCAACACCGCCCGCGGCGGCATCATCGACGAGGAGGCGCTGTACGTGGCGGTGGCCGACGGCTGGATCGCCGGCGCGGCGCTGGACGTGTTCGCTCATGAGCCGATGACCGACTCCAAGCTGTTCGGCCTTGACAACGTCGTCGTCACGCCGCACCTCGGCGCGTCGACGACCGAGGCGCAGGACAAGGCGGGCACGATGGTCGCCGAGGCGGTGGTGCTCGCGCTGCACGGCGAGTTCGTGCCGTCGGCGGTCAACGTGGCCGTCGGAGCGGCGATCCCCGAGGCCGTCAAGCCGTTCATGCCGCTGGCCGAGAAGCTGGGTCGACTGTTCACCGCCCTTGGCTCGGGCGGCGTGGACGAGGTGACCGTCGAGTACGTCGGGCGGATCGCGGACGAGGACTGCCAGGCGCTGACACTGTCGGCACTGCGCGGGTTGCTCTCCGGGGTGGTCCACGAGCCGGTCACGTTCGTCAACGCGCCGCTACTCGCTGAGGAGCGGGGTCTGCGCGTGTCGACCCTGACGTCTCGCGCGACACGCGACTACGTGTCCGTGGTGCGGCTGTGCAGCGATGACCTGCGGATCAGCGGAACGCTCGTGGGCCCCGCCAACCGAGAGCGCCTCGTCGAGGTCTTGGGCTTCGATGTGGACATGGAGCCCAGCGACCACATGGTCTTCTTTCGCTACGCCGACCGCCCGGGCATTGTCGGCCTCATCGGTAAGGTGCTGGGCGACGCCGACGTCAATATCGCCACCATGCAGGTGGGGCGGCAAGAGGCCGGCGGCGATGCGCTCATCGCCATGGCCGTCGACACCGCCATCCCCACCGACGTCGTGGCCCACATCGCCGACGTCATCGGCGCCACCGACGCTCGCGCACTGGACCTGCCATGACACCCAAGATCGCCGTCGCTCCGGAGGGAACTCGGGAGTGGATCGCTGACGCGGTGCGTGCGGGCGGCGCCGAGGTCGTTGCGCCGGCGCAAGCGCAGGCCCTGGTCTGGACCGACGCCGGCTACGACGACGGCGGGTCGAGCGGCCCAGAGGGACTCAAGGCGCTGGTGGCCAAGCATCCCCACTTCGACTGGGTGCAACTGCCCTGGGCGGGCGTCGAGCCGTACGCCGAGGCCGGGGTGTTCGATCACAAGCGCCGCTGGACCTGTGGCAAAGGCGTGTACGCCAGACCCGTCGCCGAGCATGCCCTCGCCCTGGCGTTGGCGGGCCTGCGGGACCTCAAGCGGTTCGCCACCATGCAGTCCTGGGGTGAGCAGTCGGGGATCAGCCTCGCCGGCGGCAAGGCGACGATCTTCGGCGGGGGCGGGATCGCCCGCGAGCTCATCGCACTTCTGGCACCGTTCCGGGCGGAGATCACCGTCGTCCGTCGCCACCCCCATGACATGGACGGCGTGAAGCGGGTGCTTGGCTACGACACTCGCTACGAGGCGTTGCGGGGTGCTGACGTCGTGTTCGTGGCGTGCGCGCTGACGCCAGAGACCACCGGCCTGATCTCGTCGATCGAGCTGGAACTGATGGAGCCGCACGCATGGCTGGTCAACGTCGCGCGCGGCCAGCATGTCCTGACCGAGGACCTGGTGCTGGGGTTGCGCGACGACACCATCGGTGGGGCGGCGCTGGACGTCACGGATCCCGAGCCGCTCCCCGACGGCCATCCCTTGTGGGAGCTGCCCAACTGCTTCATCACGCCGCATACCGCCAACACCGAAGACATGGCCCGACCGTTGCTGGCTGAGCGGATCACGGCCAACGTGCGTCGGTACGCCGCCGGGCAGGAGCTGATCGGCCCCGTCAACCCCTCGCTGGGCTACTGAGCAGCGGGCCGATCAGCAGTTGCGTCTGCCACCCGCGATCGGGACCGGTCGGGAAGCGGGTCGGCGAAGGTATAGGCCTCGGCGAGCGCAATGTCGCTGCGGCCGTCGAGCATGAACATCCGCGAGCACAGGTAGCTGATGTCCTGCGGCTCGTGACCCGCCGTCACCAGCGTGCACTCGGCGACCAGGGTGCCGAGCTGCTCGCCTCGGGCCGAGGCCTGTCAGGGTCGCTGCGGTCGAGGCTGAACAACCGCTCCCGGTACACGTAGCGGTCACCGGGGCTGGGGACGACGGTTGCCGTCCTCGTCGAGTTCGTTGTGGCCGTGCCTGGCTCGCACCAACGCCGTCCCTGGCTCCTGGAAGGGAGGTAATTCCTCGTCTCCGGCGAACACCCTGCCGTCGGCGGTGATCAACGAGATCTCGTCGAGTTCCTGTTGGCCGAACAGCCGAATGGTCTCGCGCGCCCTGCCGCAGCGCTGGTCGTCCAGCGTTTGTAAGAACGGCGCCGGCCCGCCCTGCGGGCGGCCCTGACCTTTCATGGCTGGCCCGGATCGCGCGCTGCTCGCCAGCGCGGTGCCGCCGGCCATGACCGTCAGTAGCAGTACCAGCAGAACGGCGAGCGCTACCGTTCGCCTGCGGCCAGCTAGATGGACCGTTCTTGCTGCTCCAGGTGGGCGGCAAAGCGTGCGCTCAGCGCCGCCATCTCGCTGGCAAGATCCCCGAGTCGCTGATTTATCACTGTGGAAAGGTCCGTCACCCTGTCATTGGTCGCATCGATGCGACCACGCAACTGGAACAGGGCGGTACCGAGCAGACCGATGACGGCGAACAGCGCCGTTGCCAGTAACCCGATCAGAAATCCCTCCACGCTGGTCAGCGTACCCAGTGAGGCGAACAATGGTCCGCATGCCTTCGCAGCCATGTGGATGGAGTTCAGCGCTTAGGGTCGGCGGTGCCGCCGCCGGACGGCGCGGCCACCCGCCCCTGCAGGCCGGGTAGCGGCACCCGGTAGGCGCACAGGTCGCAGTTCATGCGCACGTCGCCGATGATGGCTTCTGAGTAGCGGTCCAGCACGACCTCGGCGACCGCCGGATCGGGACCGAAGCGCCCGCCGTCGACCACTCGCAGACCGGCGTCCGCCGCGACTCGGTCGGCCGCCTGGCTGACGCTACGCTCCAGCCGCCCCGCCAGCAGCGACCAGCTGAACAGCACCACCCCCTGCGCACCCGCCGCGGCGACCCGGCGCAGCACCACCTCGATCCGCGGCCAGGTCACCCCGGCAAAGGCATGCTCTGCCCAGCGGTGGCCGCTGCCCTCCGCGAGGAACCTGGCCGCCTTGGCCAGGTCGGCGTTGGCGTCCGGATCGGAGGAACCCGCTGCCGTGACAACCAGCACCTCGTCGCCGCGGCCTTCGACTGGGCTGACGGCGTCGAGGCGTCGCCGGGCCAGCGCGAACAACTCGGCGTGCAAGCCGAGCACGCGAGCATGCGCGATCGGCACATCGGGATGGTCGGCACGCGCCTGGGCCACGGCGTTGGGCACATCGGTCTTGGCGTGCCCAGCGCCGAGGTTGAGGAAGGGAACGGTCACGATCCGGTCCGCGCCCTGACTGACCAGGCGAGCCATGGCCACGTCCACGGAGGGCTCCGCGAAGTCCTCCAGCCAGCCATGCTCGACCGGCGCGGAGTGCCGGGCCCGAAGGTGGCCCAGCAGGACGTCCATCTCCTCGGCGCCCCGAGGGTCGCGGGTGCCGTGCGCGATGAGCAGCAGAGCTGGAGCGTCCGAGACCATGCCGCCAGGATGCCCACAGAGCGAGGGCGGGGCTAGGCCGGGATGTCACAGCAGCCTGCGATGCTGGACCGCACGATCGCTCCGACGACAGTCCGACCGACAGGAGGACCGGTGTCGCGCCGCATTCAGCAGCCCCTACACCCGGAGAAGGCAGCGATGGTGCTGGTCGGCGCCGCGATGGACATCGACGCCGTCGCGCACCGGACCGCCCTGAAACTGGAGGAGCTCGAGGCCGGAAGCGCGTATCCCAGAATGACGCGCGCCACCACCCAGGCCATCGAGTCGCTCGTCGAGGTGGCCAAGCGCCTTCGCGCCGACGGGCTGCTGGGACCCCCCGAGGGCTGGCCC
>Ga0136616_10000156_pt1 | contig 28257 bp, 34 predicted proteins | sample AntDrymUQ2992106_2_FD_106648 | JGI IMG/M metagenome (GOLD analysis project Ga0136616, IMG submission 106648) | Polar desert sand microbial communities from Dry Valleys, Antarctica - metaG UQ299 (21.06) | ecosystem: Environmental > Terrestrial > Soil > Desert | place: Antarctica: Dry Valley... | reverse complement strand
TCGGGCTCGTGCTGTACTTCGTCAACTTCCAGATCCTCGGCCGGGTTGCGTTCGAGTGGTTCCAGGAGGGTCCGAACCAGACGTTCGAGGTCTTCGCGCATCTCGGCTACGGTCTTCTCGTCGCCCCGTTTCTCGTCCGCTTCGCTTCAACGACTGCCGAGCAGCACGCTGACAGCCATGTGAGCGCGGCACGGCCCGCGGCGACCTGAGCCGCAGGCGCGGACTTGACCTGAGCAGCTCAGAGAATCGGGCGAACCCCATCGACCGTGCCGGCGGGCAGCCCCCCACGGCGCCGCGGCGGCCGGGTCGGCGGGCCGCGATGAAAGAGGCGGTCGCCTACTGCGGGCGCCGTCAGCATCTTCGGCGCAGCGTGACAACCGCGCTCATCGTCGGCTTGGTCCTCACGGCGATCAATCAGGGCGCCGTGCTCCTGGATGGCGCCGCGACCACAACCACCTATGCGCGATGTGCCCTGAACTTCATGGTGCCGTTCGTCGTCACCAACGTCGGGCTCCTGGGTGGCCGCCCCCGGCCTTCTCGCACGACACCGTCGCACAACGAGCTCAGAACGTGATGACTTGGAAGCCGTCCGCGATGAGGCCGCGGACGCTCGGGTGGTCCTTGAACTCCGAAACGAACGCTACACCGGCCTGCTCGATGGCGTCTTTCACGCCGTAGGCGCGCGCAGTACAGACAGGCACCTGTGACCGCGGGACGGACGTTCTCGAACAGGCGTGAGTATTTCTCGGCCGGGTCGGTCAGGCGGGGGATCCATGTCACGCCCGCGCCGTCGAACACGAGCCGAACCGCATCGCCGGCCTCGTGAAACTCGAGGGTTGTGGTCAAGGCGTTGGCCATGCGCTCCGTTCCTTCCGGGGTGTCCTGTGCTGCGAGCAGGATGATCGCGATCTGGGGCAGGGGTCTCCTTGGGGTTTTAGTTTGTGGGTGAGGCGAGGCGACGGGCGCCGAGGGCGAGCCGTGCGATGGTGCGCGGCAGGGGCTGCGCGTACTTCCGGCGCAGGTACTCGTCGGCCGCGCGAGCGGGTCCCTCGGCCATGGTGGGATACGCGTGGACGGTCGTCGACACGGCGTCGATTGGATCGCGGTGCTTCACGCGCGCGGTGAGCTCGGCGATGACTTCGCCGGCGGCGCCCCCGACGACGGTGGCGCCGAGCAGCCGGCCCCGGCGGTCCCCGACGAGCAGGCAGAAGCCGGCCGCCCGGCCGTCTGTGACTGCGCGGTCAAGGACGGCGAGATCGCTTCGCGCGACCGTGAGACGGTCGCCGTGACGCTCGCGGGCCTCCGCGAGCGTGAGCCCGACGTGTGCGACCTCCGGGCGCGTGAAGGTCACCCAGGGCAGCACCGGGTCGACGCGGCGACGGGTCCCGAACAGGGCGTTGACCGTCGCGATCCGCGCGTGGTGTGCGGCGACGTGCGTGAAGGGCAGGCGGCCGGTGACGTCTCCGACGGCGAATACGTGGCGTGCGCTGGTGCGCAGGTCGTTCGCGACTGGGATCTGGCCATGCTCGTCGGCCGTGACCCCGAGCCTGGCGAGGCCGATGCCGTCGGTTCGCGCGCGGCGTCCGACGGCCACGAGCAGCGCATCGAACGGTAGGACGGCCGGGCCGTCGGGTCCCTCGATGGCGAGCTGGCCCCGGCCGTCGTCGTCGCGCCGCATCTCGACGGCACGTGTCTGGAGGTGAAGGGCGATGCCCTCGGCCGCAAGGTGCTCGGCCACCATCGTGGCGGCCTCCGGCTCGTCTTTGGGCAGCAGCCGGTCGGCGACGTCCACGATCGCGACCTCCGATCCCAGCCGCCCAAGGGCCTGGCCGAGCTCGCAGCCGATCGGTCCGCCGCCGAGCACCACCAGGCGCTCCGGGAGGTCGCGCAGCCCCCAGATCGTGTCGGAGGTCAGGACGTCGGTGCCTTCCATCCCGGGGATCGCCGGCACGACGGGAGCGGCTCCCGTCGCCACGATCGCCGAGCGGAAGAGCACCTGCCGGGCGTCCACGGTCAGCGTGTGGGGGTCGGTGAACGCGCCCGGTCCCTCGATCACGTCGACCCCGGCCTCCCGCAGGCGCTGCGGTGAATCGTGCGGCTCGATCTCGGCGATCACCCGCTGCACCCGCTCCATCACCCGGTCGAGGCTGACCGGATCGAGTCGGGCCTCGAGTCCGTATTCCTGCGCTCGCCGGACACCATGCGCGAGGTCGGAGGCGGCGATCAGGCTCTTGGAGGGCACGCAGCCCGTCCACAGGCAGTCTCCGCCGGTTCGCTCGCGCTCCACCAGGGCCACGCGGGCGCCGGTGCCCGCCGCCACCTGGGCCGACACCAGGCCACCCGTCCCGCCGCCGAGCACCACCAGGTCATAGGTAGTAGTCCGTCTCAGGCGCATGTCCGTCGGATCCGCCGGTAGTCGGACCGGTTCAGGACGTGCGCTGCTCGTCGTCTGACCGCAGCGCGTCGAGCACATCGGGGACCACGCTTGCTCGGCTGGATCCGCGCAGCCCCCGCAGGCCGCTGATCGTCCGCCGAAGCGAGTCGAGCATCTCGTGGCACTTGGGACAGATGTGGGCGTGGTCGTGGACCCGGCGTGCCGCGTCTGCGTCGAGCTCCCCGTCGAGGTAGCCCGAGGCGTGGATCACCGTGAACCGGTGATCGCGGTGAAACCGGATCGGGTGTCGCATCGCGCGCCACATGGCGGATCAAAGGTACTTCGCCACGGCCTCGCGGACGTTCAGCCGTGCCCGGTGCAGGCGGCTCTTGAAGGCGGCTGGGTGCAGGCCCGTGATCGCCGCGGCCTCGTTGGTGGAAAGACCCTCGATGTCTCGCAGGATCAGCGGCGTGCGGTAGTCGGGATGAAGATCGCGCACCGCCGCCTCCAGCGCGGTCTGCAGATCGCGCTGCTCGCTCTGCCCCTCCGGTCCCGGCGCAGGATCACGCGGCTCTTGAGTCAAGTCTTCGAGTGAGCGCTGCGTGGCGGCGTTCGCGGTCCGTTTCAGGCGGCGGTTGGCCTCGTTGACCCCGATTCGGTAGAGCCAGGTGAAGAACTGCGCCTCTCCTTTGAACCCCCTGATCCCACGCCAGGCGCGTAGGAATGTCTCCTGGGTGATCTCCTGCGCCTCGTGCTCGTCATTGACGAGCCGCTGCACGACGGCGTGCAACCGGTCTGCGTGGAGGCGCACGAGCTCCTCGAACGCACCCGCGTCGCCCTGTTGGGCGCGGGCGACCAGCGCGTCGTCGGGGCTGTCGGTGGCCATCGTTGCCCGCATCATGCCGTGCGCGATGATGCGAGCGACGTGTCCCCCAGAGCGAGCGCCCAGCCCGGTCGCGGCTGCTGTTGCTACGACGCGCTCCCTGGCCGCTGAGCGTCGATCACCGTCGCGGTGCGCAGGTACTGCAGGATCCCATCGGCCCGAGCACTACCCGCTCCGACGCTGCGACCCAGCCCGAGAAGAATGCGACGAAAGCGCAACAGGTCCAGCAACACCGGACCACACTCCGGGCAGTCATCGGCGTGCGCCTGGAGGCGCCGGCGCTGCCGCGTGGTGAGCTCGTCGTCGAGCATCGCCGGCAGATGCGACTGGGAGAACCGGTGCTCGCGGCGCATCCGCCACCTCTTCATGCCCACTGGGACCCGCCGCAGGCCGAAACGATTCGTTTGGACCGGCTGCTCGCCGCCTGGGCGATGGCCCGATTGCGGTGACTACTGACCACTGTGCAACCCCGCTGTCGTCTTCGATCGGCGGGTCGACGGCGCGACTGTGGGCGTTCGGCATCAGGTGCTAGGCCGTGCACGGGAGCCGCCACGCGCCAGCTGATACGCACCGCCGGCCACATTGAGCAGGCCGACCACCCCGAGCGCGATCGCGTAGGTCGTCGCGTCCTCGAGCGTCCCGGTGGCGCGCGGCGTGAAGGCGAGCGTCAGCCCCGCCGCAGCCAAGGTGGCAGCGAACCCGACCTCGCTGATGAGAAACCCGCGACTCCGCAGCGCCGCAGCGGCAATCCCGGCGAGTCCCGCGCCCGCCAGATACGCCCGGCCGGATCGATGTCCTGCGGTCGCACATCGCCGACGTACACGACGGTCAACCCCCACCCCGTCAGCCCGAGAGCTGTGGCCCAGTAGCCCCCACTCCGACCATCCACGATTGCGGCCACGAGGTAGGTGAGGCCGAGAATGAGCGGCGTCCAATAGAAGGGAGCAACCACGGCGGCTCGCACGGTCCTCGTGTCAGGCTATGCTGACATGAGTGTCTGCTCAATCTGTGACCGAGGGCCCGTTCCTGCTTCCCGAGCAGCCGACCGAGCCTGATCTCGTCGCGAAGTACTTCAAGGTGCTTTCGGACCCCGCCCGGGTGCGGGTGCTCGAGATGTTGGGCGAGCGCGGTGAGATGTCGGTCGGGGAGTTGACTGAGGCGCTCGGGCTGGGGCGGACGAACGTCTCCAACCATTTGGGTTGCTTGCGTTGGTGTGGGTTCGTGCATACCCGGCGTGAGCACCGCACCGTGCACTACCGAGTCGCGGATCAGCGGGTCACCGAGTTGCTCGGGCTCGGCAGTGCGCTGCTGGGCGATAACGCCGAACACGTGGCCGCCTGCCGGCGGGTCGACGGGCAGGGATGCTGATGAGCGACAAGCTGAAGAAGCCGGACGCTAGCCCGAGGGGAGGTCTCGCCGCCGTCGGTTTCGGCGCGTTGGCTGTCGTCTGTTGCGCCGGTGCGCCGTTGATTGTGGGCGTGCTCGGGGGTGTTGCGCTCGGCACCGTGCTCGGTGTGGGTGCCGGTGTGCTTGCTGTGACTCTTGGGACCGTGCTGATCGTCGTCCGGGTTCGCGGGCAGCGCGCGACGCTCACGCCCGTCGAGACACGTCGAGACGGTGGGGCGTGAGCTTGGCGCGTTATGACGCGGTCGTGATGGGCGCCGGCCCCGCGGGTGAGGTCGCGGTCTCGCGGCTCAATGGCCAGGGGCTGAAGGTCGCCCTAGTCGAGCGGGAGCTCGTCGGCGGCGAGTGCGGCTATTGGGCGTGCATCCCGTCGAAGACGCTGCTGCGACCGCCCGAAGCACGGTCGGAGGCCGAGCGCGCGGCGGGCGTGGCAGCGCCGGGGGTTTCGTGGCCGGAGGTGGCGGCGTATCGCGACACGATGATCCGCCACCTCGACGATTCAGCCCAGGTTTCGGGCTACCGCGACGAGGGTGTCGACGTCTTCAAGGGCGAGGCAAAGATCGCCGGCCCCGGGCAGGTGGAGGTCGACGGGCAGACGCTGCAAACCGATCGCATCATCGTCGCGACCGGCAGCGACGCCTCGATCCCGCCCGTCGACGGGCTGAAGGAGGCGGGCTACTGGACCAACCGCGAGGCGACCACCCTGTCCGAGATCCCTGAGAGCGTCGTGATCCTGGGCGGCGGGCCGGTCGGGGTCGAGCTCGGCCAGTTCATGCGCCGCTTCGGCGCGCGCGTAACCATTGTCGAACACGGCGAGCGCCTGCTCTCCCGGGAGGATCGCGCCGTCGGCGAGCTGGTCGCCCAAACCCTGCGAGACGAGGGCATCGAGCTGCGCCTTGGCGCCAAAGCGACCACCGTCGAGTGCAGAGACGGCGAGCGCATCGTGCGCCTCGACGACGGCGAAGAGGTGCCCGGGCGGGAGCTGCTCGTCGCCACCGGCCGGGCGCCGCGCGTGCACGGCATCGGCCTGGAGTCCATCGGCATCGATCCCGACCCCGAGGGACTCAAGGTCGACGAGCGCTGCCGGGCGGCCGACGGCGTGTGGGCGATCGGCGACGTGACCGGCGTGATGGCGCTGACCCACGTCGGTATGTACCAAGGCCGGATCACCGCCCAGGACATCGCCGGCGAGCAGCCCCGCGCGGACTACTCGGCGATCCCCCGCGTCGTCTTCTCAGACCCCGAGGTCGCCGCCGTCGGTTTGACCGAGGAGCAGGCCCGCGAGCAGGGGATAGAGGTCGCTACCGCCCGCGTCGCGCTCGCTGAGGCGATCGCCCGCCCCGCGACCTACGAAGAGAACCCACGCGGCGACCTCGGCCTGATCGCCGACCACCAGCGCCAAGTGCTGATCGGCGCGTGGGCGGTCGCGCCGCTCGCCAGCGAGTGGATCCACTACGCCGCGCTCGCGATCAAGACCCAGACCCCGCTGGTCGTACTGCGCGACACCGTCGCCCAGTTCCCCACCTTCACTGAGGCCTACCTGAACGGGCTGGAGCGCCTTGAGGTCTGATTACGACCTGGCGATCGTCGGCTCGGGCGGCGGCGCATTCGCTGCCGCTATCGCCGCGCGGCGCAGGGAACTGCGCGTAGTAATGATCGAGCGCTCAACGGTGGGCGGCACTTGTGTGAACGTCGGCTGCATCCCGTCCAAGGCGCTGCTCGCCGCCGCCGAGACCCGCCACCGCGCCGGCCAGGAGCGCTTCCCCGGCATCCGCACCGAGGCCGGGCCGGTCGACTTCGCCGTGCTCATCGCCGGCAAGGACGAGATCGTCGACGGGCTGCGTCAGGAGAAGTACCTCGACATCGCCGCCGAGTACGACATCGAGCTCCTCGACGGCAACGCACGCTTCCTCGACGGCCCCGCGCTCGACGTCGACGGCCGCCGCATCGAGGCCGCCCACTACCTCGCAGCCACCGGCGCCGAACCCGCGATCCCCGACATTCCCGGCCTGGCCGACAGCGGCTACCTGACCTCGACCACCGCGATGGAGCTCAACCACCTGCCCGAGTCGTTGATCGTCATCGGTGGCGGCTACGTGGCCCTGGAGCAGGCGCAGCTGTTCGCCCACCTCGGCACCCACGTGACCATGCTCGTGCGCTCCAAACTCGCCCGCACAGACGAGCCCGAGGTCAGCGAGACCATCCGCGAAGCATTCGAGACCGAAGGCATCACCGTGCACGAAGGCCTCACGCCCGAGCGCGTTATACGGGACCGCGACGAGGCTGTCGTCTCGGTCGGCGGACGGGATCTCCGCGCCGACCACGTGCTCGTGGCCACTGGCCGCCGCCCGCGCACCGATGGGCTCGGCTTGGAGGCCGTCGGCGTCGAACTCGGCGAAGCAGGGGAGGTCATCGTCGATGACCAGCTGAGCACGAGCAACCCGCGCGTCTGGGCTGCGGGCGACGCCACCGGCCATCCCCAGTTCGTCTACGTCGCCGCCAAGCACGGGGGGCTCGTCGTCGAGAACGCCTTCGACGGCGCCGACAAGCGCACCGACTACTCGGCGCTGCCGCGTATCACGTTCATCAACCCCACCATCGCGTCCGCCGGGTTGACCGAAGCCCAAGCAGTCGCGCAGGGCATCGAATGCGCGTGCCGCACGCTGTCGCTCGAGCATGTGCCGCGGGCCATCGTGAGCCGCAACACACGCGGGCTCGTCAAGCTCGTGGCCGAGCGCGAGAGCGGGCGCATCGTCGGGGTGCACATCGTCGGCGATGGCGCCGGTGACGTCATCCTCGCCGGCAGCCTCGCGATCCAGACGGGCATGACCGTCGAGCAGCTCGCCGCCGGCTGGAACCCCTACCTGACGCTCGGCGAGGGGCTCTACCTGGCCGCCCAGTCGTTTACCCGCGACCCCAGCAAGCTCTCCTGCTGCGCGGCATGAGCACGCGCCGCAATCGCCTCATCGGGATCGCGGCCGTCGTCGCGCCCGTCGCGGCCGTATAGCCGCCATCTCCGCGGGAACAGACTCCAAGCGCGCCGACACCCCGCGGGTCTCGGCCGTCGGACCGGGGGCCTCTAGAGGACTGTCAGCTGCAGGGCGGCGCCGATCAGCCGCAGCCGAGAACGACGACAAGCACGGTCAGCTTGGCTTGGAAGCGATATAGGGCGAGGAACGCGCCGGTTGCGAGTAGGGCGGTCGGCACGTCGATGCTCTCCTTGAGTATCTCGATGGTGACTGCTGCGATAAGTCCGATCACCCCGGCCGCGACCCCGAGCAGGAAGGGCCTGATGCGTGGATTCTCGGCAACCGCGACCAGCCAGCGGTGGAAAAAGATCGGGAAGATGAACGCCGGTAGGAAGATTCCGAAGGTCATAGTCAGACCGCCGGTGAGTCCGCCCGCAAGGTAGCCGACAAAAGTAGAGAAGATGATCATCGGGGCGGGCAAGATCCCGCTGAGCGCGAGCCCGTCCAGGAACTGCGCGTTGGTCAGCCATCCCTGGGACTCGACGGCCGTCTCTTGAAGGAACGGCACGACGGTGTAGGCGCCGCCGAACGTAAGCAGCCCAGCCTTCAGGCCCTCCACGAAGATCTCGGCGGTGAGCGAGAGCGTGACCGCACCGAGCACGACTGATATTCCGATGATCGGCGTGACCGAGAGCGAGTGCGCGACCCCCGCCCGCGTCCCCACGCTTGTCCACAGCTCATACGCGACTCCGGCGGCTACGAGCACCAAGATGAAGCTGAAATCGAGCCCGAGCGTCAGCGCGAGGCTCGCGGCCGCAATGATCGCGAGCGGCACGTCGTTGATGAACTTCCGGCTGAGGCGGACGATCGCCATCGCGACGAGCGCGCCGACCGCTGCCTTGAGTCCATAGAACAACTCTTCGAAACGCTCGTCGAGCCCTGCCTCCACGTAGAGGACCGACAGCCCGAGCATCAGGAAGAAGCCAGGCAGCATGAACGCCAGCCCGGCGACGAACCCCCCGAGCTTGCCGCCCCTGATCCGCCCAAAGTAAACGCACAGCTCGTGCGCCTCGGGGCCAGGCAGCACCTGATAGACCGCGAGCGTCTTCTTGAAGGTCTCCTCGGAGACCCACCGCTCCTCGTCCACGCACTCCTTCGAGATCATCGCGATCTGCGCCGCGGGGCCGCCCCACGCGAGCAGCCCGAACTTCAGGAACCGGACGAACAGGGACCAGCGAATCGTGGCCGGCCATGAGCGCGGCAGTCTGACGACCTGCCGAGGACGGCGCTTCACGATCAAGGGCTTTGCGAGCGTGGTGATCGTGGGCCGGTTCACGGGCTCCCGTGCCCTGTCGAAGGCCGCGGAGCACCGCGCCTCAGAAGCTCGTCGCCGTGCAGTTCTTCATCCTCGCCCCTACCTCGCCGTGGAGGCCGGGCGGGCCCTCGTCGCCGCGCTCAGAGACCCACGGCGAGCGACAGCTCTAGCTGCTGCACTACGGAAAGGAGTAGCGCCGACGCGCACGCGCTCGTGATTGCTTCCGGCGCGAAGGAAAACGCGCGGCATCCGTGATGTCTTGCGCCAAGACCTATGCGACGCGCTGCGGTCGACCGCACGACTGCTTTGTGTCGGGAGCGGTCGTGGTCGAGTGTGCGGGCGCATCGGGCTTCTAGCCCTTACTCGGTCGCGCGCCGCCCGCGGATTCGACCAGCGCGGCCATCACCGCGACGGCTTCGGCGTCGTCGAGGCCCTGTTGACGCACCAGCGATTGCCAGGTGGGGAAGGAGAGCGCGTGTCCAACCGCCGCTTGCACGCGCCGTCGCGCCTGGCCGCGCTCTGGCCGGCCAGCGATTATCGCGGCGGCGGCCGCGTTCAGGTAGCCGCGAAACTCCGTAACCGGCCTGGCCATCGCCTCGACCAGGGGCGCATCGCGGCTCGTCTTCTCGAGCATCCCCTCGGTGCGGCGGAAGAACACGTATATCTCGCCCAGCGCGTGTCTCAGTCGGGCCTCGGAACCGGAGATCGACGACCATGCCCCGGGGTCCGGCATCGGGTTTGTCGCCCAGTAGTGCGCCGTGCAGGCTGCGAACAGCGACACCTCATCCGGAAAGTGGCGATAGACGGTCGCCCGCTGAACGCCGGCCTCCCTTGCGACACCGCTGACGGTGGTCCGCGCCGGACCAAGGGTGCCGTGGAGCCTCACGGCCGCTTCGGTGATCCGCTCACGGGTCCGCCGCTCCTGCTCGGCGCGACGACGTTTCCTGTACGTCCTAGTTCCGGTCTTGCCGTGTTCACCAGACATGGCTGTTCGCCCAATCTTGCCACACACACCACACGGCCTGTGGTAGGTTCGCCACACATACCTGTTCATCCAATAAGGGAGAGCGCCCATGGAAGCGGCCCCGCAGACAACTGACCTGAAGCGATTCGATGCCTCGCAGGGGCCGCGAATCATCGGACCCGACGGCGGCAAGGCAGTCGACCTGGGATCGATCGGCGCTCGGTTCATGGCTTGGACCGAGGAGACGGGTGGGGGCTTCTCGCTCGTCGAGCATCCGATGCCGCCGCGACACTTGGCGGCCCCAGTCCACAAGCACTCCCGTGAGGACGAGTACAGCTTCGTGCTCGAGGGGCGGATGGGCGCCCTGCTTGGTGACGACGTCGTCTACGCGGAGGTGGGGGACTTGGCGTTCAAGCCCCGCGACCAGTGGCACACCTTCTGGAACGCTGGCGACGAGCGCTGCCGGATCCTGGAGATCATCTCGCCGGGCGGCTTCGAGCATTTCTTTGATGAACTCGGGATCATCATGAAGGCCCCGGCGTTCGACCCGGTGCAGCTCGGGGAGCTGGGAGCCCGCTACGGGCTTGAGTTCCAGCCCGACAGCGTGCCGCGGCTGTGCGAGGAGCACGGGCTCGATCACCCGATGCTGCACATGGGCGAACCCAAGAGCTAGATCCCTGTGCTCGCCCTCCCCGGCCGTTGGAAGCAGAAGCGACGCCACGGCCGACGCACGTGATCGGATTCGGCGCTGAGCGATAGTGCGGGCACGGAGCACGCTCGCCTATCGCTCAGGACGAGAACCGGGTCCGCTAATCGCGGCTGCCTTGACTGGCGCTTTGCGCGACTTGCAGAAGCGAGTCGGCGTTACGCGAGACGCGTGCCCTTCGTCCCGAGCGGCAGCGAGCCGCCAAGCGCCTCTCGCCCGCCGATCCATGCTCCCTCACGCGCGATGGCGAACTCCGTCATCTGCGCGGCTGCCCGCTCTGCTGGGAGCGTCAGACTCCGTGCCCCCCGGGTCAGCTGCTGGCGGTCGCGATATCACCCTGCCCCGCAGGCGCTTGGGGTGTACCGATCAGTGACTTCATCGAGGTTGATGACCGAGCCGTCGTCAGATCGGCCTGGCGCGGCACAGGCCGTGGCCCTCAGATGAACATGGAGGGGACGACCATCAACACGGTGCGCGAGGGCAAGCTCTACCGCGTCGAGTTCTTCTGGGATCACGCCAAGGGCTCGAAGCCGTAGGGCTGTCGGGAGTAGCTAGCGGGCATGGCGGTCCACCGCGCGGTGGTGGGCGCGGCACAAGGTCACGCCGTTGCTCGGGTTGTGGCCGCCCTCGGCGGCGAGCGGGACCAGGTGATGAGCGACCAGGCCCTCGGTCACCGTGCAGCGGCTCCCGTTGGTGACCTTGGTGCACCTGTGGCCGTCCCGCTTTTTGACTGCTCGGGCGAAGCGCTTGTGGGCGGGGAGGTCGCGGTTCCAGCTCCAATGACTGTGGGACTTGTCCCACCTGTGTGACTGCCTGTGCTTCTGCTGCTCGCCTGCCGGGATCAGCTGTTTGCACTCGATGCAGCGGACGTAGGGCATGGGGTCAGGCGGCCGCCGGTGTCGATCGCTCGGCCGCCCCCCGGAAAAGGCTTTGGAACGGGAAAGTCGCGCGCTCAGGTACCGGGGGGTGCCGGGCGATCGGGCGTTCGTCATTGATGGCGCCCCCTGCCCCGCGGATCATGCGGACACTTCCTCGCGGTCGGCGGCTGCCGCTTGCTGTACGGCTTTGGCTGCGCCAAGGGTGGGTAGCGGCGACCGCAGTTCGCCGGCCTGTGTAAGGGCCCGCTTGGCGTCGCGCACGATCGCCTCGGCGCCATGCTGGCTTTCTCCTTCCGTTGGCGGCACGCAGCTCGGCGCCGCGCACCTCCACTTCTCGGTGATGGGCGTGGCAGAACGGCCAGCCGTCCAGGGCCGGGCTGTCGCAGCCCAGCGGGTGCGAACAGACCAGCGTCCGAGTCCACGCTCCGCGCTCGCGGGGCAAGTAGGTCACGCCACCTCCGGGTCCTGTCTAATCGACCGCAGCCAGGCTTCGAGACCGTCGGCGGGGATCCGGACAGCGCCGCGGCCGGCGGTGGACAACCTGACCGCCGGGATCTCACCCGAGGCGATGCGCCTGCGGACCGTCGGCTCGGAGACCGCCAGCATCTCGGCCACGGTGGCCACGGTGAGGTAGCCCTGAGTGCTCATGACCACTCAGGATAAAGAACCTAACGGTCGTTAAGTCGGGCCCAGCCAGCGCCAGAGCCCGGGACACGGCGGGGACACAATGGCCTAGATTTGGCTTTCTAGAGCGGTGTCCAACACTTTGTCACAGTGTAGGACCGTGGAGCCTTCGACGTTCGAGGTGCTGCGCCAGGTCCCGGGACGCGGCAGCGCCACGCTGTCGGGCGACGACACCGGGGGCGGCCCTCCAGTCGTGCTGCTGCACGGCCTCTCGGCCACCCGGCGCAACGTGGTCCAGGGGTCGCGCCTGCTGGAGCGGCGCGGTCACCGGCTCGTGCTCTACGACGCCCGCGGCCACGGGCGCTCCTCCCCGGCCTCCTCCTACACCTACCCCGACATGGTGGACGACCTCGAGGCCGTCATGGCCGACCGCGGCCTGGACCGCGCCGTCCTGGTGGGCAGCTCGATGGGCGCGGCCACGGCGATGGCCTTCGCGATGGCCCACCCCAAGCGGGTCTCCGCCCTGGTGCAGATCACGCCTGCGTACACGGGCGCCCCTGCGGACTCGGAGCGCTGGGAGCGCCTGGCCGCCGCCCTGGAGACGGGCGGCGCGGAGGCGTTCATCGAGGCCGACGACCTCGATGGGCTGCCCGAGCGCTGGCGTGACCCCCTCCGCCGTGTCGTGACGCAGCGGATGGAGCGGCACGAGCATCCCGCCGCCGTGGCCGCGGCGCTGCGGCAGGTACCGGCCTCGGCGGCATGGGACGGCATGGGTGCTCTGGAGCGGGTGCACGTGCCCACCCTGGTGGTCGGCTCGCGCGACGCCGCCGATCCGACACACCCCCTCGCCGTGGCCCAGGAGTACGTCCGGCGGCTGCCGCGCGCGGAGCTGGCCGTGGAGGCCGAGGGCTCCGCGCCTCTGGCGTGGCAGGGCGGACGCCTGTCCGCGGCGATCGCGGCCTTTCTCGAGCGTTACTCGTAGAGCACGCTGCCGAGGCGCACGATCGTCGCGCCCTCCTCGGCGGCCACCCGGTAGTCCTGGGTGGTGCCCATCGAGAGACGCTGCAGACCGTGCTCGCCCGCCAGCTCGGCCAGCCGCGCGAAGTGCCGCCGGCTGTCCTCGGGATCCTCCGCGAAGGGCGGCATAGTCATGAGCCCAGTCACCCGGACCGGGCAGCGCGCGATGAACTCGGCGAGGTCGGCCGGGGGGATGCCTTCCTTGCCCTCCTCCCCGGCCACGTTGACCTGGATCAGCACCTCGGGCGCGGGAGTCTGCTCCAGCCGCCTGAGCACCGAGCCCGAGGACACCGAATGGATCAGCCGCACGTTGGGCGCCACGTCCTTGACCTTGCGGCTCTGGAGGGCGCCGATGAAGTCCCACGAGCGGAACAGGTCGCGGTGCGCCTCCTGCTTCTCGAGCAGCGCCTGGGCCGTGTTCTCCCCCGCCACCTCGATCCCGGCCTCGGCCAGCGCCGGCAGGTCCTCGGCGGCCACGTACTTGACCGCGGCGCAGATCTCCACCTCCGGGCCGAGGTGCTCGCGCACCCGCTCCAGGTTCGCGCGGACGCGCTCAGCGTCGAGCATCGAGCGCTAAGAGGCCGCCCTGGCGGCCCGTGACGCCGTGGTCACGACGGTGGGAGAAGTAGAGGTCGTCACGGCAGGCCGTGCAGTGTTCCACGTGCTGCACGACGTTCACCCCGGCGGCCCCGAGCTTCCGCGAGATCACGGCGCGCAGGTCCAGCATCCTGCCGTCGGCCACGCCGTCGAGGTCCGGGAAGGCGGCCAACACGTCCTCGCCCACCTCGTAGCAGCAGCCGCCGATGCCCGGCCCCACCGCCGCCTGGGGCACCTCGCCGAAGCCGTCGAGCGCGGACTCGAGGATGCCGCCGGCCAGGCCGCGCCACCCGCAGTGGAGGATCGCGGCGCGACGGCCGTCGCTGAGCGCGACCGGATAGCAGTCGGCGGTCAGGACGAGCAGCCCCAGACGGTGCCGCTCGGTGGCGTGGCCGTCCACCTCCTCCAGCTCCCCGCCCGGCTGCGCGTAGACGGGGTCGGCCGGGGGCTCGGTCCATTCGCGCACGCGGGTGCCGTGCACCTGGCGGCCCATGGTCACCCGGGTCGGTTCGAGCCCACAGGATCGCGCCAGCCGGTGCCGGTTGCGGGCCACGCGCGCCGGGTCGTCGTCGGTCATCACGCCGAGGTTCAGCGATTCGTAGGGACCTTCGCTGACTCCACCACGGCGGGTGGAGAAGCGCACGTGGGCTCCGGGCAGGGCGAGGACCGTCATCCGCCGTGCTCCCGAGCGATCTCCAATGCCGTGGCCAGCTCCTGATCGCGACCGGAGACGCGGCCGTCCAGCTTGAGCTCGAGGGTGCGCGCCAGGGCCCGGCCCAGAGCGGGCCCCTCGGGCACGCCCGCAGCCGTCAGGTCCGTCCCGGAGATCGAGAGCCGCACCGCGGCGAGCTCGGTAACCCACCGCAGGATCGGCTCGGGCGGGCCCCCCAGCGCCAGGGCCAGGGCGAGCAGCTCAGGCGGTTCGGTGCCGAGCACCGACCGCAGCTCGGACGGAGCGTGCTCACGCTCGCGCAGCAGGGCCACCACCACGGGGGCCGACCGCGCCGCGCGAGCCACGGCGTCGCGGTCGCGGGCGTCCAGCTGCAGCGACGCCAGCCACAGATCCAGGTCCTGTGGGGCTCCGGCGCAGAGCGCGGCCAGCGAGGCGAGCCCGGGGTCGGCGCCGATGGCGGTCGCCCCGAGCGAGGCCGAGGCCACCAGCTCGGGATCGGGCGCAAGGGCGGGATCCAGCGCACGGTCGATCTCCAGGTCACCCAGGCGCGCGATTGCGGTGGGTGCCTCGAGCTCGCGAAGCATGTCCATCAGCTCGTCCCGCACCCGAGCTCCGGACACCGTCTCCAGCGCGCCCTCCGCCACCGCGGTCCGCGCGGCACGCTCGGTCGCCTCCTCCATGGCGAAGCCCAGCCGCGTCTCGTAGCGCACTGCCCGCAGCAGGCGGGTCGGGTCGTCCAGGAAGCTCGCCGGATGCAGGATGCGGACGATCCCGGCGTCGAGGTCCGGCGAGCCGCCGCGCGGGTCGTAGAGGTGGCCGAGATCGTCGCCACGCAGCCCGATCGCCATGGCGTTGACCGTGAAGTCCCGGCGGCCCAGGTCGTCCGCGAGGGGGGCGGGCTGCACGCGCGGCAGGACGCCCGGGCGGTCGTACGCCTCGCGGCGCGTGGTGGCCAGGTCGAAGCTCCCGCGGCCCGTCCGAACCGTGGCGGTGCCGAACCGCTCGTGCTCCGTGGCCGTGCCCGCCAGCCGTTCGGCCAGGGCGCGGGCGGTGTCCCGCGCGTCGCCCTCCACGGCCAGATCCAGGTCGGCGGGCCGCTCGCCGCGGAGCACGTCGCGCACCGCTCCGCCCACCAGGTACGTCGGGGGCAGGCCCTCCAGCGCGCTGATCAGCTCCTCGAGCCCCGGGAGCCGGCGCACCCGCTCGCGCAGGTGGGCGGGGGTCACAGCCGCACGGGCACGCCGGCCCGGCGCATGTGCTCCTTCGCCTCACGGACCGTGTGCCGCCCGTAGTGGAAGATCGAGGCGCAGAGCACCGCGTCGGCTCCGCCGGCATCCACGGCCTGCACGAGGTGGTCCAGGGAGCCCGCGCCACCGGAGGCGATCACCGGCACATCCACGGCGTCAGCCACCAGGCGAGTCAGCTCCAGCTCGTAGCCGTCCTCGGTCCCGTCGCGGTCCATGCTCGTGAGCAGTATCTCCCCCGCCCCGCGCTCGCTGCCCTCGCGCGCCCATTCCACCGCGTCGCGGCCCACGGGATTCCGCCCGCCGTTCACGTACACGCCGTAGCCGTCGCCCTCGCGGCGGGCGTCGATCGCCAGCACCACGCACTGGGCCCCGAACACGGCGGCGAGCTCGCTCAACAGCTCGGGGCGGGCGACGGCGGCGGAGTTGACCGACACCTTGTCCGCCCCCGCATCCAGCACAGCCTGGGCGTCCTGCACGGAGCGCACCCCTCCCCCGATCGTGAAGGGGATGAACACGTCGTCGGCGCAGCGGCGCGCCAGCTCGGCGGCCGTCTCGCGCTTCTCGTGGGATGCGGTGATGTCCAGGAACACGATCTCGTCGGCTCCCGCCTCCTGGTAGCGCACGGCCAGCTCGACGGGGTCGCCCGCGTCGCGCAGGGCCACGAACTCCACCCCCTTTACCACCCGGCCCTTGTCCACGTCGAGGCAGGGGATCACGCGCCGCAGCAGCATCAGCCCCCGTCCTCCAGCGCGGCCTGTCCGGCCCGCACGTCGAAGCGCCGCTCGTACAGGGCCTTGCCCGAGATCACGCCGGCCAGGTTGACCAGCCGGGCGTCGCGCAGCGCGCGCAGGTCTTCCACCGACCCGATCCCGCCCGAGTAGAGAAAGCGACCGCGCACGGCGGCGGACACGCGGGCGATCTCCGCCAGGTCGGGGCCGTGCAGCATCCCGTCGCGGTCGACGTTGGTGTACACGAAACGCGAGGCACCGCGCTGCTGGAGCCGCGCGATCACGTCCTCGCCGCGCATCTGGGTCTCCTTGGTCCAGCCGGCCACCGACACGCGCCCACCCCGAACGTCGACCGCCACCAGCACCCGCGGCCCCCAGGTGGCCAGGGCCCCGTCCAGCAGGTCGGGATCCGTGTAGGCGGCGGTGCCCACCACCACGCGATCCGCTCCCGCCCCGAGCGCGGCTCGCACCGAGCTGAGCGAGCGCAGCCCTCCGCCGTACTGCACGGGCACGCCGAGCTCGCGCGTGATGCGGCCCAGGTGCTCCAGGTTGGCCGGCCGGCCCTCCCGCGCTCCGTCCAGGTCCACCACATGCAGGAAGCGGGCGCCGGCCGCCACGAACGAGCGCGCGGCGTCCAGCGGGTCGTCGGCGTAGACGGTCTCGTCGTCGAAATGACCCTGCCTCAGCCTGACCGCCCTGCCGTCGCGGATGTCCACCGCCGGCAGCAGGATCATGCGGCCACGGGCACGCAGCTCTTGGCGAAGTTGCCCAGCAGCCGCAGGCCGTCCGGCCCGGACTTCTCGGGGTGGAACTGCACCCCGTAGACCGGGGGGCGGGCCACCGCGCTGACGAACTCGCTGCCGTAGGTGGCGGTGCCCAGCACGTGGGCCGGGTCCGACGGTCGCGGCGCGAAGGAGTTCGCGTGGTAGAACGCGCAGGGGTCGGGCAGCCCGTCGTTGAGGGCGGTTCGGCCGGTCCAGGCCACCTCGTTCCAGCCGATCTGGGGGACCTTGAGCCCGGGGGCGTGCAGGCCCACCACCGGCCCGGGCAGCAGGCCGATCCCCTCCGCTCCGCCCAGCTCGGTGGTGGAGTCGAACAGGAGCTGCATCCCCATGCACACGCCGATTACCGGGCGTCCCGCGGCGGCGCTGTCGCGCAGCAGCTCGTCCAGACCCAGTCGCCGCACGCGCTCCATGGCCTTGGGCATGGCGCCCACCCCGGGTAGGACCAGGCCATCGACCGTCCTGACGCGCGCCGGGTCGGCGGTCACCTCGGGCTCGGCGCCCACGTGCTCCAGCGCCTTGACCACTGAGCGCAGGTTGCCCATGCCGTAGTCCAGTACGGCCAGCCGCGCCCTCACAGCACACCTTTCGTGGACGGGACGCCGGTCTCGTCCGGGTCGACCTGGACCGCCACACGTAGGGCTCGTGCGAAGGCCTTGAACGAGGCCTCCACCATGTGGTGGGCGTTGTCGCCCGTCTCCACCCGCAGGTGGAGCGTGAGCTTGGCCGTGGAGGCCACCGCGCGCAGGAACTCCTCGGCCAGGTCGGTGTCGAAGTCGGCCACCCGCGCCGCCGGGTAGGCGCCCTCGAAGACCAGCAGCGGCCGGCCCGAGATGTCGATCGCGCAGCCGGCGCGCGCCTCGTCCATCGGCACGATGGCGTGGCCGAAGCGGCGGATGCCCTCCCGATCCCCCAGCGCCTCGTCCAAGGCCTGTCCGAGGGCCAGGCCGGTGTCCTCGACCGTGTGGTGGGGACCGGTGTGGAGGTCGCCCTCCACGCGCACGTCGAGCCCCAGGGAACCGTGGCGGGCGACCGCGTCTAGCAGGTGATCGAAGAACCCCACCCCCGTGGCGCGCTCGCCTTCACCACCCGAGCCGTCGAGGTCCAGCGCGAGGTGGAGGTCGGTCTCGTTGGTGGTGCGGTGGATCTCGGCGCTTCTGGTCACGCGCGGCGCTCCATCGACTCGGCGTGCACGGGAAATCCCTCGGCGCGGGCCAGGGCGGCGCCTGCGGGGGCGAGGCGGCCAGGCGACTCGCCGGGCAAGGATACGCGAGCCATCCGGCGCCGGAACGTGGCGGCGGACAGCGCACTCTGGAACCGGGCGGCCCCGCCGGTGGGCAGGACGTGGTTGGAGCCGACCACGTAGTCGCCGAACGCGGTGGCGGCGGCCGCGCCCACGAAGACGCAGCCCGCGCGGCGCACCCGGCCGGCCAGCGCCTCGGCCTCCTCCCCCACCAGCTCCAGGTGCTCGGGCGCGATCTCGTCGGCGATGCGCACCGCCGCTCGCGCGTCGGCGGCCGGAACCAGCTGCAGCTCCGCTTGGTCGGCGGCGGTGGGGCGCTCCACGGCCAGGCGCTCCACGGCGGCCGCCACCCCGTCCAGCACCACGTCGTCGGGGGAGATCAGCCACAGCGGGCTGCCCTCACCGTGCTCGGCCTGAGCCAGGAGGTCGAGTGCCACTGGCTCGGGATCCACGCGGCCGGTGGCCACCACCACTAGCTCGCTCGGGCCCTGCAGGCCGTCCACCCCCACGGCGCCGTAGACCTGGCGCTTGGCCTCCTGCACGTACGCGTTCCCGGGACCGGCGATCACGTCCACCGCCGGCACGGTCTCGGTGCCGTAGGCGAGGGCGGCCACAGCCTGGGCCCCGCCCATTCGGTAGGCCTCGGTCACGCCGCACAGCACGCAGGCGGCCAGCACGACGGGGTGGGCCTCACCGCCCGGGCCGGGCGGGGCGCACACCGCCACCTCCTCCACCCCGGCCGCGCGCGCGGTCACGGCAAGCATTACGACCGTGGACGGGTAGGCGGCGCGGCCCCCGGGGACATAGAGGCCGGCACGCCGGACCGCCGGCTCGGAGATCTCGATCCGCTGGCCCTCGGGCAGCTCGGCCACCGCAGGCTCCCGTAGCTGGGCCTTGACCACGGCGCGCACGTTCTCGATCGCCGTCCGCAGGCCGCGGAGCACCGCCGGCTCGAGCACCCCCACCGACGCCTCCAGCTCGCGAGGGTCCACCCTGAGCCGCTCGGGGCGCAGCTCGGCACGGTCAAAGCGCTCGGTGAGCTCCAGCACGGCGGCGTCCCCGCCCGCGCGCACCTCCTCGATGATCGACCGGACCTCTTCGGACACCTCGGCGGGCTGCCGCCTGCGCGTCCAGCGGGGAGCCCGGACGATCTTCACGAGCGGATCCTCTGGACGAGGCGGTCGATCTCCGCCGCCTTGAGCTTGTGGGCCACGGGGTTCGCGATCAGCCGAGCCGTGCACACCCCCACCTCCTCGAGCACCACGAGGTCGTTCTCCTCCAGCGTCCTCCCGGTGGCCGTGAGGTCCACGATCGCGTCGACCAGGCCCGTGAGCGGCGCGAGCTCTACCGAGCCCTTGACCTCCACGATCTCGACCTGGCGACCGGTCTCGGCGAAGTGCCGCGCCGCCACGCGCGGGTACTTGGTCGCGATGCGCACGCGTCCCAGCCGTTTCAGCGCCGAGGCCACCGGGTCGCCTCCCGCGGGCGCAGCCACCACCATGCGGCACACCCCGTATCCCAGGTCCACCAGCTCGTAGACCTTCCGCTGGGCCTGTTCCAGGAGGACGTCCTTGCCGGTGATGCCGATGTCGGCCGACCCGTGCTCCACGTACGTGGGCACGTCGCTCGGGCGCATGGTCACGATGCCCGGCTCGGCGAACAGGAGCTTGCGGTCGTTGCCGCGCACCTCGGACACGTCAGTGCCCAGACGGTCGAGCAGGTCGAGCGTGTCGTCGAACAGCGCGCCGCGGGGCACCGCCACCATCAGAGCGCTCATCGGAGGGCCTCCTCGGCGGCCTGTGCCACGTGGACCCGTTCCACGTCCACCGCGATCCCGCAGGCCGGGAGGTCGCGCCCGAACCGGCCGAGCAGGTCGTCGTAGCGGCCGCCGCCGCCGAGCGTGAACCCGACGGCGGGGTCGTAGACCTCGAACACGACGCCCGTGTAGTAGCCGAGCGCACGGACCAGCCCGAGATCGAAGATCACGCGGTCGGCCACCCCCCGGCGCTCCAGCAGCTCGTGCAGGCGCCGCAGGCCGTCCAGCGCCTCGCCCACGGGGCCCCCCGCCCGGTCAATCACCTCGCGGCCGCCGCGCATCTCGGGTACGCGCAGCAGCTCGTCGCGCTCGGCGGCGGGAAGGCCCAGCCGCCCCACCTCGAACTCGAGTCCCACCAGGTCGCGCTGGGAGAGCGCCGCCATGACCGCAGTGTGCCGGTCCTCCCGAACGCCAAACGAGTGGAGCAGGCGGCGGTACAGGGCGCTGTCTCCCACCCCGAGGCGGTGACGCCGCAGGCCGGCCTCCTCCAGGGCGGCCACCATCACGGTCACCACCTCGGCCTCGCCCTCGGCGCCTCCGTCGCCGATCAGCTCCAGCCCTCCTTGCAGGAACTCGCGCGACTCGCCCACCCCGCGGTCCACGGCGCGATACGAGTGCGTGAAGTAGCAGAAGCGGAGCGGGGGCTCGGCGTCCTGGTAGCGGCTCGCCACCACGCGCGCGATCGGGATCGTCGCGTCCGAGCGCAGGGCGAGAACGGCGCCGTGCTCGTCGAAGAGGCGGTAGGCGGCACCGGCCGCGCGCTCGTCGCCGAGGCGCAGCACGTCCTCGTACTCCAGCGCCGGGGTGTGGATCTCGCCGTAGCGGGCGCGATCGAAGGCGGCGCGCATCCGGTCGGTCAGGGCGCGCAGCTCGCGCATCTCGTCCGGAAGCACGTCACGGGTGCCCGGCGGGATCGGGTGCGTCATGTGCGCCTCCGTGCCCGTCTGGACCGCTTAGACGGCCACGCGCTCCGAGGCCAAGCGCTCGATGCGCGCACCGAGCGCCTGCAGCCGCTCGTCGATGCGCTCGTAGCCCCGGTCGATCTGCCTGATGTTGCCGATCTCCGAGCGCCCCTCGGCGCACAGCGCCGCGATGAGCATGGCCATGCCGGCCCGGATGTCCGGGCTCTCCATGCGCTCACCGTGAAGCCGGCTCGGGCCGCTGACGACCGCCCGGTGGGGGTCGCAGACGATCACCCGAGCGCCCATGGACACGAGCTTGTCGACGAAGAACAGCCGGTTCTCGAACATCTTCTCGTGGATGAGTACCAGGCCCTCGGCCTGGGTGGCCATCGCGAGCGCGATGCTCGTCAGGTCGGCGGGGAAGGCGGGCCAGGGGCCGTCCTCGATCTTGGAGACGGCGTCGCCCTCGTCCGAGCGGATGCGAAGCGACTGGCCCGATGGGACCACCACGTCGCCGTCTTCGAACTCGATCTCGCAGCCCAGCCGGGAGAAGCAGAGCCGGGTCATGCGGAGGTCCTCGAGGCCGACGTCCCGGATTCGCAGCTCACCCCCGGTGCACGCTGCCAGAGCGATGAAGCTGCCGACCTCGATGTAGTCCGGCCCGATCGTGTAGTCGGCGCCCTGGAGCTCCTCCTGGCCGTGCACCACCATCAGGTTGGAGCCGATCCCCTCGATCCGGGCGCCCATCAGCATCAACAGGCGAGCCAGGTCCTGCACGTGCGGCTCGGCGGCGGCGTTGTGGATCACGGTCGAGCCCGGGGTGAGCGCGGCGGCCATGAGGGCGTTCTCGGTCGCCATGACCGAGGGTTCGTCCATGAAGAAGTCGCAGGCGTGCAGCCCGTCGGGAGCCGACAGGTGGAAGCTCCGCTCCACTCGCACCTGAGCACCCAGCGCGCGGAAGGCGTCGAAATGCGGGTCCAGGCGACGCCGGCCGATCACGTCTCCCCCCGGCGGCGGCATGTCCGCCCGCCCGAACCGGGCCAGCAGCGGGCCGGCGAGCAGGAAGGAGGCCCGGATGCGCTCCGCGGCCTCGGCGTCGACTTCGGTCGACGTCACCTCGTCGGCACGCAGGGACACCACGTTGTCACGCCACTCGACCTTCACCCCGAGGCGCACGAGCAGCTCGATCATGGCCTCGACGTCCCGGATGCGGGGAATGTTGCGCAGCACGACCTCGCGGTCGGTCAGCAGTGCGGCCGCCAGCGCAGGCAGCGCGGCGTTCTTGTTGCCGGCGGGCACGACCGTGCCCGACAGGGGCGTGCCGCCTTCGATGATGAACTTCTCCATGCGCGGGTCCGCCTTGGGTCGCCAATCGAGCGGCCGGAGAAGGGTACCGAAGGCCATAGATGTCCCCTGCGCAGCCGGCTGCTTCGGGCATAGATGTTCCCTGCGCAGCCGGCCGAGCCGGCTGCTTCGGGCATAGGGTCGAGTTCGGCTCGCACGCCGGATACCCTGCCGCCATGCCCCCGACCCGCGACGAGGCCTGGGCTCTGGTCTGCGAGTGGACGGAGTCTGACTCCCTGCGCAAGCACATGCTTGGCGTCGAGGCCGCCATGGTGGCCTACGCCGGTCGCTGGGGAGAGGACGAGGAGCTGTACGCCGTCACCGGCCTGCTCCACGACCTCGACTACGAGCGCCACCCCCACATGGACCAGCCCACCGGGCACCCGCGAACCGCCCTCGCCCTGTTCCGCGAGCGCGACTACCCGGAGGAGCTGATCGACGCCGTGGCGGGCCACGCCGACTTCCTGGACGTGCCACGCGAGTCGACGCTGTCGCGCACGCTCTACGCCGTGGACGAGCTGTCGGGCTTCGTGGCGGCCTGCGCGATGGTCCGGCCCACCGGCCTCGAGGGGATGACGCCCAAGTCGGTCAAGAGGAAGCTCAAGCAGCCGAGCTTCGCCGCCGGGGTCGACCGGGACGCGGTTCGCCGCGGCGCGGAAGAGCTCGGCGTGGACTTCGACGAGCACCTGACGTTCGTCATCACCGCGATGCAGGAGCGGGCCCCCGAGCTGGGCCTGGCACCCGAGACGGCCTAACGCCAGCGCCCGCCCGCGCGGGCCCAGGCGGCCAGGTGGTCGACCGAGCAGAAGGAGTCGGAGATGCGGTGCCGGCCGCGGTGGCGCACCAGGTCCAGCCTGACCTCTCCCAGCGCGGCGCCGCAGTGAGCGCACTCGCCTCCGGCGGTGGGCTCGGGGGAGTCGCCCGCGCCGTCAGGGTCCCAGCGCGCCCCGCGCATCGCCCACGGCACCACGTGCTCCAGCCGGCAGAACGCGGCGCGGCGCGCTCCCGGGGCCTCCTGCAGAAGCCAGCAGTCGTCGGGCTCGACCTGACGGTCGCACCAGGAGCATCGGTCGACGTGCGTCACGGGTACATTGCGGCTCGATGGCGAATGCGCTGCGAATCATCGTGCTCGAGGGGGACGAGACGGGGCAGGAGCTGCTCGAGCAGGCGCTGCGCACGCTGGACCCGGCGGTCACGAGGGTGCCGGTCGAGCTCGAGCACTATGACCTGTCGCTGGACAACCGGCGCCGGACCGACAACGAGGTCGTGACCGCTGCGGCGGGCGCGCTGAGGAAGGCGCGGTTCGCGATCAAGGCGGCCACGGTGACGCCCGAGGGGGCCGACGACGTGGGCAGCCCGAACCGCCTCCTGCGCGAGGCCGTGGACGGCAAGGTCATCATCCGCACCGGGCGGCGGATCCCGGGGATCACGCCCGTGGCCGGTGTGCACTACCCGATTGCCGTCGTGCGCATGGCCGTCGGCGACGCCTACGGCGCGGAGCAGTGGCGAGCCGAGGAGGACGGTGACGAGGTGGCCTACCGCACCGAGCGCATCAGTCGCTCGGTTTGCCGGGCGGTGTCCGAGTACAGCTTCCGCACCGCGTCCCGGATACACGGACGCGTGTACGGCGGGCCCAAGTGGACCGTCAGCCCCGTCTACGAGGGGGTGCTCAAGGAGGAGATGGACGAGGCCTCGGAGCGCCATCCCGAGGTCCCGTACAGCCCGGTGCTGATCGATGCCACCTACGCCGGGCTGATCTCGGGGGCGGCCGACGCCCCGCTGGTGATCCCGGCGCTCAACCGCGACGGCGACTGTCTTTCCGACCTCGTGTTGCCGATGTTCGGCTCGATCGCCGGGGCCGAGTCGGTGCTCCTGGCGTTCGACGACGACTACGAGCCCAGCGTCGTGATGGCCGAGGCCCCTCATGGCACCGCCCCGGCCCTGTTCGGCAAGGACATCGCGAATCCGATGGCGATGATCCTGGCCGTGGCCGCGGTCCTCCACTACGCCTCGGGCCTCGGCCACCCCGGTGCGGACACCGCCTCTCGCGCGATCTACGAGTCGGTGCTGGAGGCCAGCGCCACCGGCGTGCGGACGCCGGATCTGGGCGGCCACGCGAGCACCACCGAGTTCACCGACGAGGTGATCGGGCGCGTGCGCACCAAGATCGATATCTGGGCTTCCCTCTAGCCGTTCGCACGAGGGCGCTTGACGCGCTCGCCCATCGGCAGCCCCGCGGCGCCGCGAGCGGGATCGGTCAGGTGCCGGTGCCTCCGCGCCACGAAATAGCGTCGCTGCACGAAGAGGGTGATCACGCCGGCCAGGACGATCGCCACCAGGTTGATGGCCAGCTGACCGGACGCGCCCGCCGCCTCACCCCCGTCCCCGTAGGCGGCTGCCAGGCCGATGTTCGCCGCGGCGGGAATGGTGGTCACCGAGATCAGCACGCCGATCAGCGCCCCCGACTTGGCCGCCGTGAGCGAGAGCACCCCGGCGGCGCCGGCCACGAAGGCCACGAAGGCGGAGAAGAAGTCCGGCTTGGAGATGAACCCCGTAAGGGGATGGCGGTCGGGCGCGAAGTCTTCGGGAGGCAAGCCGGCCCACTTGAAGGCGAGCACGGTGACGAACGTGATCAGGATCCCCGCAGGGAAGCCGACGCAGAGCGCCACCAGGGAGCGACGGGCCAGGTCACCGCGGCGCTGGACCAGCGCCACCGATACCGCGGCCAGGGGCCCGAACTCTGGGCCCACGACCATCGCGCCGACGATCAGGATCGGCTGGTCGAGGATGATCCCCACCGCGGCGATCTGCATCGCCAGCACCATGAACGTCACGAAAGAGGCCGACAGCTCCGTGGTCTCGCTCGTCCGCTGCTCGACCTCCTCCCACACCACCGCGTCCGACGGCAGGCCGGGCGCGGCCCGCTCCGCCGCCTTGGCGGCGTCGGAGATGGCGGTGTCCACGTTCTCCACCGCGATCGACCCCAGGCGGGGGATGTCCATCTCCTTGAGGTCCCCGAGGATCACGCTGGCATCCTCGCGGGCCACATCGCACATGACGAGGTCCCCCTCCGGCTTGTGGGAGGCGCCGGGCAGGTGGACGACGTTGAGCACGGAGGCCGACCCGCACAGGAGGTCCATCACCCGCGGCGCCAGGTCCGCGGGCACGACGATCCGCAGGTGGACCATCAGGCCCGGTTGGGTGCTGTTGCCGCGTAGGGCTCGAGGGCAGTGCGGACCGCGTCCGGGATGCTCCGCTTGGCCAGCGTGGCCGGGTCCACGAACACGTGTCGCAGCCGCCCCTCGGCGAGCGTCGTGCCCTCCGGCGCGCGCTCGACGGCCAGGTCGGTGGTCATCGAGGTGTCGCCCATCGCGGCCACGGTGGCCAGGAGGTCCACCTCGTCGTCGAACCGCGCCGAGGCGCGGTAGCTGACCTGCGCGTCCGCGACCACCATGTCGGCTCCATCGTCGATCATGGCCTCATAGGGCCCGACCGCCTCGCGCCAGAGCTCGGTCATCGCCACGTCGAAGTAGGCCAGGTAGTTGGCGTAGAACACGACGCCTTGCTGGTCACATTCCGCCCAGCGAACGCGCAACCGGTGGCGGAAGGGCGCGCCCATGCCCGCCAGGGTATCCGCCGTGCAACGGAAGTTGCACGAAAACACGCCTTCCATCCGCGGACCTCCGTAGCTTGCACGAACAGATGTTCCCCCGTCTCGGACAGCGGCTCGGCTCGGCGCTCGACCTCATCGTCGAGTTCTCGACGCTCGGCGAATATCGGCTCGCGGCAGCGTCCGCGGTCGATGCCATCGGCGTCCCGCCGGCCGCCCCCGAGCACCGGTCGCGGATGGGAGGCGCCGGCCGCGTGGCCGCGCGCGCCGCGACCCGTCACACCGTCGCGGGCGGTGCGGTCGCGCACAGGCAGGGTCGAAAGGCCCCGCCGCACGGCGCGGCCGCGACCCCCGCGGCAAGACGGGCGGCCATGGGCGGATGTCCCGCGACGGCACCGACCCGGCGCCCGGCCGCGGCACCACAGTCGGGTAGGCGGACGGGCCGGGAGGCCGACACCCGGGCCGGAGTGCGGAGAGCCCGCTCGGGGTCCCCCTTGCCGCCCGACCAGCTCTGCCTCGCCGTGTAGTCCTGGCCGGCTGCAAGCACCTTGGTGGCTACCGCGACGGCGCGGCTTTCGCCACCTCGTCCAGTAGCCACTCCACCGGCGCATGGCGCTTGCCTTCCGTTGACGCGTCCAGTTGCACGAAGCGGGTGAAGAGGCCTGTGTCCGGCACTCGCTCGAGCATTCGGTCCACGGCGGACCGTGGCACGCGTCCGGTGAGGCGCATGCGTCTCCAGAGGGCGTAGGGCCGGTCGTGGAGCTCGATGGTGGCGAGTACCCGCTCGTCGCCGGTGTGGCGTTCGGCGAAGCGCCGGGCGCGCACGGCGTGGTGATTTTCGCCGGTGCGCGGGCGCCAAGGGGTCACGGCGAACTTGAAAGAGTCGTGCACCAGTGTGACCAGGCGCAGGTCCGCCCGCTGCGCACCCTGCTCGCCCCAGGCTTCTATCGTGGCCAGCAGGTCGGTGACGTGGCGAGCCACGGTTCCCTCGGGATGCGCGCGCCTGGGCTCACCCCACGCCAGCCCCCGAAGCAACATGGGGTCGGCCACAACCGCGGCCTCGATGGTGGTCTCAGAGTTGAATCCGGGCAAGAGGTCCTCCAGAGAGGGCCCGGACACCGCCACCGCCGGAGCTACTTCACGTCGTCGAGGACCCAGCTGCCGCCGGCCCGGCGGATCGCCACGTGGACCTCGTCGTTGCCGGCCATGGCGACAAAGCGAGCCCGGTCCTCGTCCACTCCCGGACGGTCGTCCACTAGCACCAGGTGGAGATTCTCGTAGGCCCAGCCCGGCCGGCGCTCCTCGAGCGCTGCGGCGGCGGCGGCGATCATCACGTCGCGATCCCAGCCGCGGTCCGCCGCCCGGGCCGCCTCCAGGGCGTGGTCGGCGGCAGCCACGTGCTCGGAGTAGACGCCCGCGAACTTGCGGTCGCGGGCCCGCACGGCAAGCACGCCGCCCAAGAAGAACAGCAGGAACACCACCGCGACAACGATGAGCACCGTCGCCAGGGTCGAGACGGCGAGCAGGGACGTGGTCTGGTAGGGGCTCATGAGGCGCACGATTCTAGGGAACGAAACGGGCCGCCCCGTCCGGGACGGCCCTAGAAAGAACGGCGGCGACCTACTCTCCCAGGGCCGCGAGGCCCAAGTACCATCGGCGCTGAGGGGCTTAACTGCTCTGTTCGGAATGGGAAGAGGTGTGGCCCCCTCGCTATCACCACCGAGAGTGGCGAAAGACCGGCTCTCTCCGAGCCTTGAAAACTGCACAGCCAACCATGACGGGAGACGAAAATATCCGTCAAGCCCTCGAACCATTAGTACCGGTCTGCTGAGCGCATCGCTGCGTTTACACATCCGGCCTATCACCTGGTGGTCTTCCAGGGGTCTTACTCCCTCTAGGGGATGGGAGAACTCATCTCGAGGTCGGCTTCCCGCTTAGATGCCTTCAGCGGTTATCCGATCCGCACGTAGCTAACCAGCGGTGCTCCTGGCGGAACAACTGGTACACCAGAGGTGCGTTCGTCCCGGTCCTCTCGTACTAGGGACGACTCCCCTCAATTCTCCAACGCCCACGGCAGATAGGGACCGAACTGTCTCACGACGTTCTGAACCCAGCTCGCGTACCGCTTTAATGGGCGAACAGCCCAACCCTTGGGACCGACTACAGCCCCAGGATGCGACG
>Ga0136616_10000155_pt1 | contig 28334 bp, 24 predicted proteins | sample AntDrymUQ2992106_2_FD_106648 | JGI IMG/M metagenome (GOLD analysis project Ga0136616, IMG submission 106648) | Polar desert sand microbial communities from Dry Valleys, Antarctica - metaG UQ299 (21.06) | ecosystem: Environmental > Terrestrial > Soil > Desert | place: Antarctica: Dry Valley... | reverse complement strand
GACGCCCGACCGACGCTGGAGCCGGCGCGGGCACTGGTGGATCTGCTGGTCTCCGACCTGCAGCTGGTGCTCGTCTCCGGCCGCACTCGGCCGCAGCTGCAGGAGGCGTGTCGGATCTTCGGGGCGGACGGCTACGTGGGAGAGATGGGCGCCGTCCTTGGCTGGGACCGCGCGACGCGCTCGACGGTGCTTCACGGGGCGATGCCCGTCGCGTACGACGCCACCCCGGTGCGGGTGCTGCACGACCTCGGGGTTGTCGACGGGCTGCTGAAGCGCTACGCCGGCAGGCTGGAGTACCACGCCCCCTGGCACCTCGACCACGACGCCGACGTCATGCTGCGCGGCTCGGTCGACGTGGCCGCAGCGCAGCAGTGGCTGGCCGACGCCGGTGCACCATGGGCCCGGCTGCGGGACAACGGCGTGCTGCCCCGCCGGGAGTTGCCCACCGTCGCGGGTCCGGTGCACGTCTACCACCTCATGCCCGACGGGCTGTCCAAGGGGCAGGGAGTCGCCACCGACCTCACCCGGCGGGGCCTGCGCGCCGACGATGCCGTCGCGGTAGGCGATTCGGTGAGTGACCTGGAGATGGCGCCGTACGTCGCCCGGCTGTTCCTCGTGGCCAACGGAGCCGCCGCACCAGCTACCGCCAGCGCGGCAGCCGCACACGACAACGTCACGGTGTGCACCGGCGCCAACGGTGCCGGGTGGGTCGAAGCGGTCCGTTGGGCGCTGCAGTTCCGTTGATGCGCACGGACTGGCATAACCTCAGCGCCATGCCGGTCGCGGGTCCCGCCGAGGTCCTCATCGCCTCCAACCGGGGACCTGTGTCGTTCGCCATCGACGAGCAGGGCGCCTTGTCGCTGCGCCGCGGCGGCGGCGGTCTGGTGTCCGGGTTGTCCGCCGTGGCCGGCGAGACCGGCGAGACCGGCCTGTGGATCTGTACGGCGCTGACCGACGCCGACCGGACGGCGACCCGCCGGGCCGGCGGGGGGCGGATCGACGAGGCTGGGCACGACACCGGCGGCGCGGCGGTACGCATGCTCGACATCGACGCGACGACATTCAACCGGGCGTACAACGCGGTGGCGAACTCAGTGCTGTGGTTCGTGCACCACCTGCTCTACGACATCCCGACCGTCCCGCACTTCGACGCGTCCTTCCGCCGGGACTGGGACTCCTACGTCGCCTACAACGCCGCCTTCGCTGACGCCATCGCCAGCGACGCAGCGCCGGGCGCCAGGGTGCTGGTGCAGGACTACCACCTCACGCTGGTGCCCAGGCTGCTGCGCGAACGGCGACCCGACCTGCGCGTGGGCCACTTCTCGCACACACCGTGGGCCCCGGCGGACTACTTCGACCTGCTGCCCGACGAGGTCGCGCGCGAGATGCTGCTCGGGGTGCTCGGCGCCGACCGGGCGGCGTTTCTCACCATCCGCTGGGCACGCGCCTTTCTCGCCTGCTGCGCGCGGGTCCTGCACCTCGATGTCGACTATCACGCCTTGACGGTCGCCCACGATGGCCGGGTCACCGCGGTGGGCGTCCACGCGCTGGGCGTCGACGGCGACTACCTGCGCGCCCGGTCGCGACAGCCCGACGTGGAGGCCAAGCGGGCCACTCTGCTCGACACGGTCGGCGCCTGTCGCATGGTGCTGCGAGTGGACCGCACCGAACTGTCGAAGAACATCGTGCGCGGACTGGCCGCCTATCGAGAGCTGCTGCGCACTCGGCCGGAGTGGCGCGGGAAGGTGGTGCACGTCGCCTTCGCCTATCCCAGCCGGCACGACCTGCCCGAGTACCGCGAGTACACCGCCTCCGTGCAGCGCATCGCCGCCGAGATCGAGGACGAGTTCGGCACCGCCGACTGGCGTCCTCTCGTGCTGGCCGTCGACGACGACTTCGCCCGGTCCCTTGCGGCGTACCGGATCGCGGACGTCGTGGTGGTCAACCCGATCCGCGACGGCATGAACCTTGTGGCCAAGGAGGTCCCGGTCGTCTCCGAGCGCGGCGTCGCTCTCGTCCTGTCCCGGGAGGCGGGCGCGGTGCACGAGCTGGGCGGGGACGCCGCCGTAGTCAATCCGTATGACGTGTCGGAGACCGCGGGGGCGCTGCACCAAGCGCTGACGATGCCGGAGACCGAGCGTGCCGAGCGCACGCGTCGACTTGCCGCAGCCGCGACCGCACTACCACCCCGGCGGTGGTTCGCGGACCAGCTCGCCGCCCTCAGCGACTGAACGCGACGGCCAGCGCCTCCAGCAGGTCGACGACGCCCCCGGGTCCGTCGACCACCAGGTCTGCCCGCTCGGCCAGCTCTTTGACCTCCGCCGAGGCGCTGCACACCAGCAGGCCGGCCACACCCTCGGCGCGCATCCCCTGCACGGCGTCGTACGCCGCCAGGTCACCCAGGTCGTCACCGGCGAAGAGCACCGCGCGGGCCGCCCGTTCCTGCACCAGCGCGCGCAGCGCGGCGCCCTTGTCCATGCCGGGCGGGCGGATCTCCAGCACCATGCGGCCGGGCTCGAGCACCAGACCGGTACGCGCGGCGAGCGCAGTGAGCGGCTCCCGCAGCAGCTCGAGGGCTGCCACCGGATCGTCGGTACGCCGCACGTGTACGCCGAGCGCGTTGCCCTTGTCCTCCACATGCGTGCCCGCTGGGGCGCCGGCCGCCGCCAGCACCTCGGGCAGCGCCGCCCGCGCGGTGGTCACCCCCTCCGGAGGCGGCGGCGCACTCTGCTGGCCGGTCTCCGCCGCCCAGCGGTGGGCGCCGTAGTGGCCCAACACGACAAGGCCGCGCAACTCCGGTACGTCGGAAACGCCGGCGTAGCGGACCGCGTCGAGCGCTGGGCGCCCGGTGAGGATAGCCACCGTGCCGACATGGGCTACAAGGCGGACGAGTGCCGGGACGGCGCGCGGATGGGCCCGGGCCTGCTCAGGGTCCTCGACTATCGGGGCGAGCGTCCCGTCGAAGTCGAGCGCGATCAGGCTGCGCTGCGGGTCGTCCAGCAGGGCGGTGAGACCCTCGACGCCCTGCGCCGTACGCGGCCGCAGCGGTGTCAGCACCGGCCGAACCTATCCGGCCGGCCCACCCGAGAGGCCCACCGCGTAAGACCAGGGGTCAGAGCTCGATGCCGAGCCGTCGGGCCGAGCGCGCCCGTTGCCGCGCGGTGCGCAGCCGGCGTAGTCGCTTGACCAGCATGGGGTCGTGGGCGACAGCTTCCGGACGGTCGATGAGCGCGTTGAGGAACTGGTAGTAGCGGGTGGTCGACATGCTGAACAGCTCGCGGATCGCCTGTTCCTTGGCGCCGGCGTAGCGCCACCACTGCCGCTCGAAGGCGAGCACCGCGCGGTCACGGTCGTCGAGCTCGCCAGCCGCGGTGCGCGCTGTCCCGGACAGGGAGTTCGCGGGATCCATGCTGACCATCGTAGGCCGCAAACTACACCGGTGTCATTCAGGGGCGCCGCTCCGGCCGGCGGATGTCGCCACCCCGCGCTGACAACGCGATGACTCAGCACCGCTCCGCGGGGTATCGGAAGCGGGATGGCCGAGCGCAGCGCACCAGCGGAGCTACCCGTCGTCGTCCTCTCCCACCGTGGGCCCGTCTCCTTCACCCGGCAGAGCGGCCGGCGCACCGTGCAGCGTGGTGGCGGTGGGTTGGTCACCGCGCTGGTCGGCCTCGCCGGCCGGCTGACCGACGCGGTGTGGGTCTGCGCGGCCTCCACCAGCGAGGACGTCAAGGTGATGCGGGAGAACGACGACACCGCGGTGGGGGTCGTCATGCAACCGCAGCCCCACCTGGCCACCGAGAGCGACGATGACGAGCAGGCGCTGCAGGTGCGCATGGTCGAGCTGGACACGCAAGCGCACGACGACTTCTACGGCGTCATCTCCAACCCGCTGCTGTGGTTCCTGCAGCACGGCATGTACGGCTTGTCGGCCGCGCCGAACATCGACTCCGCGACGCGGTCGGCCTTCTTCGACGGCTACCTGGCGGTCAACGAGGTGTTCGCCGCCGCCGTGGTCGAGGAGGTGCGGGCACGCGGCGGCAAGGCCCTGGTCATGCTCCACGACTACCACTTCTACCCGGTGGCTGGCGTCGTCCGGCGAGAGTGCCCCGACGTGGTGCTCTCCCACTTCGTCCACATTCCGTGGCCTGGCCCGGACGGCTGGCGGGTGCTCCCCCCGGATCTGCGTGAGCCGCTGCTGCGCGGACTGCTGGGCAACGACGTGGTGGCCTTCCATACCGAAGCCTTCGCGCGCAACTTCCTGCTCTGCGCGCAGGAGCTGTTGCAGCTGCCGGTCGACTACGAGCGGATGACCGTGCAGGTCGGCGAGCGCACCGTGGCCGCGCGGTACTACCCCATCTCCGTCGACGTCGACGCCCTGGCCGACATGGCCGCGTCCGAGGACGTCGAGCGCAACGTCAGGCGCATGGAGGAGAACCTGCTCGCCGAGGGACGCAAGCTCATCGTGCGCGTCGACCGGACCGATCCCTCGAAGAACATCGTGCGCGGCTTCCTGGCCTTCGAGACCTTGCTGGAGCAGCACCCCGAGCTCGTCGGCGACGTGACGTTCCTCGCCTTCCTCCAGCCGAGTCGCCAGGACGTGCAGGAGTACGCCGACTACCTGGCCCGCATCGGCGCCACCGTGGCGAGGATCAACGCGCGGTTCGCCCACGAGGGCCACGAGCCGGTCGACCTGCGGCTCCAGGAGGACCTGTCGACGGCGATGGCGGCGTACGCCGTCTGCGACGTGCTCATGGTGAACTCCTTGGCCGACGGGATGAACCTGGTCGCCAAGGAGGCGGTGACGGTGAGCCGGCGGGACGGGGTGCTCGCCCTGTCGGAGAGCACCGGTGCATTCGAGGAGCTCGGCCACTTCGCGGTGACGCTGTACCCGTTTGACATCCAGCAGCAGGCCGACGCGCTGTGGCGGGCGCTGACCATGGGTCCGGCCGAACGCCGTGACCGGCGGTCGGCCGCCGCCGCCGTGGTGGCCGAGAACCACATCGGAAAGTGGCTTGCCACCCAGCTGGCCGACCTTACTGAGCTCACCGGGCTGCCGATCCCCAGCGTCGAGGAGTAGACGTCGATGCGCCCCCCACGAAGTTCTCGTCGGGGCGCATCGGTGACGCAAAGGCTGCTAGCTCAGAGCAGGCCCACCGTGGTGACCGCCGCAGCTGGCGGGGAGAAGGTGAGCTGGCCAGCGAACTGTGACTGGTTGAGCAGGACCGCACCCAGCGGCGTGCTCGACGGGACCCGCACGGTCAGCTTGACGGTGCCGGTGTAGTTCACCGGCACCGTGCCGAGGTCCCACTTCACCGTGCGGGTGTTGGAGTTGTACGTCGCGCCGTCCGAGGCGAAGTTGAACCACACTCCGGCGGGTAGCTGGTCGGTGATGGTTGCCCCCGCCGACGGCTCCGGACCCAGGTTGGTGTAGCTGATCGTGTACTGGATCTGGTCGCCAGGCTTGACGGTGGCCGGTGCGGTCATCGTGGATGCCACCACCCGGTCGCCCGGCGGGCGGGTGCTCTCGTCGAAGGAGAACACCTGAAGCTCCGCCGCCCGGGCCTGCGTGTCCCGGCTGGAGCCGGTGACGCAGTCGGTGTTGTTGAGCGGGTCGTTGTCCTGGTCACCCGCGTAGTCCGGCGCGCCGGTGCACTGGTTCTCCAGCACGACGAGGCGGACGTGCGTCGCCTGGGTGTCCGGAACGTCGAACCGCTGCCACAGCAGACCCGGGCGAGCTGGATGGGCGGATTACGGCCATCCGTCAGCCGCTGGCGCAATAGTGCGCACGGGCCGGATGTACCTAGTCATTGTCGACGGACCGGATTCGGCGCGCCCCCGTCAGCTCAGCGACGCTTCGTTGTCCAGCAGGCGGCGCTTCATCGCGGATCCAAAGGCATAGTCGCCGATCCGGCCGTCGCTGCGCACCACACGATGGCAGGGCACGAGGATCGGCACCGGGTTGCGGCCGAGCGCCGAGCCGACGGCACGTACCGCCGCCGGGCTGCCGATCTCTCGCGCGACCCATCCGTACGTGCGCACCTCACCTGGCGGGATCAGCAGGGCGGTGCGGAGTACGGCGCGGGCGAAGGCGGTCACCGAGGTGAGGTCGTAGGGGAGCCCGCCGCCGCGGCCGTCGCGCAATGCCGGTAGCAGCCCAGGCGGCGGCACTCCGACGGGACGCACCGCCCGACCGAAGCGGCGCCGGTGCCGTTCCGCGAAGCGAGCCGGATCCTCTTCCACCACCGCCGCGGCCGCCACGTGGCAGATGCCCGCGTCGTTGAACGCAACGAACACCTGGCCGACCGGGCCGTCCACCAGCACCACGCGGTCGTCTCCGACCGGCACGCCGACCCGGTGCAGCACCTGCGCGGCGAACCCGACCGGCGGGGTCGCCCGCAGGTTCGACAGCTTCGGCGTCGGCCATTCCTCCGTCATGTGCGGACCTCCTCCGAGTGGCGGCCTTCCTTCGCCGCGGATGCGAGGCGCGTTCGCAGGGCCGCCAGCGCTCTGGAGACGTGCGACTTGACGGTTCCCTCCGGACAGCCCAGAGCGGCGGAGATATCGGCGTAGGACATGTCGAGCACGTGCCGCAGCACCACGGCGACCCGCTGTTGCTCCGGCAGGTCCACCAACAGGTCGGCCAGTTGCGCTCGGCCATCCAGGTCGAGCGCCTGCTGCTCCGGGCCGCTGGCCGGGTCGTGCCGCTCGCCGGCATTGGCGAGCGGCACGACGGTCGGCCGCCGGCTGGCCGCGCGGACCTGGTTGCGCCAGAGGTTGAGGGTGATCGTGATGAGCCAGGGCCGCAGCCGCAACGCCCGGGTCCGCTCCGGCGGGTAGCCGCGCAGCGCGGCGTACGCCCGGGCAAAGGTCTCCGCCGCCACGTCTTCAGCGTCGGCCGGCTGCCGCGACACCCGCAGCGCCGTGGTGTAGACCGCCGGCCCGTGCACCGCCAGCAGCTCGGCGAACGCGGCGTCCAGGTCGCCGGCCAACCGGTCGACCAGGCCGGCCCCCTCGTCGCCGTACGCCGGCTGCCGCGCATCGCCCACACCCCAGTGAACACCGCGGCGGTGGCCTCGGTTGCGGGAGAGGGGCCGTCTACCTCAGCCGCCCACCTCATCCCCCTACCTCAGCCGAGTAGTGCGGAACGGACCGCTGCGGGCAGCCGGGCGGCGTCTCCGTACGGCCGGGCGGCGACCGCGTCGTCCACCGCCGATGCGGCCAAACCGGGCACCCCGCGCAGCACAGCGCGGGCGTGCTCCACGGGCAGCGTGTCGAACCAGCGCACCGCCGCGGCCGCACGACCGGCTGCCGTCGGCTCGCCGTGGACCCGCAGCCGGGCCAACCCACCGTCGGGGTAGATGTCGAGGCGTACCTCGGCGGCCGGATGGGAATCGACGACGAACCGGTGCCGCGTGTCCGGCTGCAGCCGGGTCCGAGGCAGTACCTCCCAGGTCTCGCCGCCGGCCGTGGCGGTCAGCCGCGCCCAGCCGGGCGCGTTGCCGACGAAGTACGACGTGTCGAGCTCGACGTGACGCGGCGATCCTTCGACGGCGAGCTGCAGTGTCACCCAGTCGTTGCCTCCGTCGCGGCGGCGGGCGGTCTCCCACCCCTCACCCATGAGGCGGGCGCGGCCGGGCATGATCAGGTTGGCCGGCGGCGAGTAGAACATGTCCGAGCAGGCCAGCACGGTCCCCCCGTGCTCCGCCGCCGCGAGATCGATGGTTCCGGAGAGGAAGCGCGGGTCGGGCACCACCTCGCCGTGGACCCGCAGCCGGGCCACCCCGCCGTCGGGATAGATGGACAGCCGCACATGGGTATAGCGCCGCCGGTCGGTGACCGGCAGCAGGTTCTGCGCGTCGCCCGCTATCGGCGAGCGCGCGACGAGCGGCGTCCAGCCGGCCGCATCGAGCTCTGCGGGTGAGGGATAGCCTTCGGCGGCCGTCGCCTCGACGGACACCTCCGGCGGGTAGTTGCCGCGGAAGAACGCGGTATCAACGACGACTCCGTGCACGACACCCGCCGCGCCGAGCCGGACGACGGCATGGTCGTGACCTGGTTCCCGGCGGCGACGGGTCTCCCACCCGTCGTACACCTTGCCCTTCGGCCCGAACGTCGCGGCCGAGAGCACCGGCGGTTCGGGCCTGATGAGGTTCTCCCGTATGGCGAAGAGCTCGTCGTTGGCGTGCACGACACTGCCGCCCAGCGCGCGGGAAACGAGGTCTGGCAGGGCGGTGAACGGCCGCGCAGCGCTCATGCCGCCGGCCGCTCGAGGAGCCGGCCGCGCGCTTGGTCGCCGGTGACCAGCTCGCCGCGCAGCCAAGTGGAGCGGACGACGCCGGTCATCGTGTGTCCGGCGTACGGCGTGACGGGGTGGCGATGGTGCAGCATCGTCGGGTCGACCACGAACTCCTCATCAGGTGCGAAGACGCAGAAGTCAGCGTCGCAGCCCACCGCGATGCGCCCTCTGCTGGCCAAGCCAACCAGCTGCGCCGGCGCCTCGGCCATCCAGCGCACCACGTCGGCAAGACCGTGGCCGCGGGCGCGCGCCGTGGTCCAGACCGCCGGCAGACCGAGTTGGAGAGAGGCGATGCCGCCCCATGCCGCGCCGAAGTCGCCAGTGTCCAGCCGCTTGAGGTCCGGTGTACACGGCGAGTGGTCCGACACCACGCAGTCGATGGTGCCATCGGCCAATCCCTCCCACAGCAGTTCGCGGTTGGCGGCTGCGCGGATCGGTGGGCAGCACTTGTACGCCGTGGCGCCCACGGGGATGTCCTCGGCGGCGAAGAAGAGGTAGTGCGGACAGGTCTCCACGGTGACGCGTACGCCGTCGCGACGGGCGGCGCGCAGGATGGGCAGTGCGTTGGCGCTCGACAGGTGCAGCACGTGCACGCGGGCGCCGGTGACCCTGGCCAGCTCGACGACCCGGGTGACGGCCACGTCCTCGGCGGTGTGCGGTCGGGAGCCCAGGAAGTCGGCGTAGCCCGCGCCCCTTGCTGCTGGTGCTTGAGCGACGGTGTCAGCGTCCTCCGCGTGGACGAGCAGCAGCCCGTCGAAACTGCGCAGCGTCCGCATGACCCCGGCCAGCTCGTCGGCATTCAGCGGCGGGAACTCAGCGACGCCGGAGTCCAGCAGGAAGCACTTGAACCCGAACACTGCTGCGTCGTGCAGGGGCCGCAGTGCGGCGGCGTTGCCGGGGACGGCGCCCCCCCAGAACCCGACGTCGACGTGGCATTGCCCATCGGCCGCTGCGCGCTTGCGCTCGAGCGCGCGTACGTCCACGGTCGGCGGGATGCAGTTGAGCGGCATGTCCACCAGGGTGGTCACCCCACCGGCCGCGGCGGCTCGGGTCGCGGTGGCGAAGCCCTCCCACGTGGTCCGGCCCGGCTCGTTGATGTGGACGTGGGTGTCGACGAGACCGGGCAGCAGCACCTCGTCGTCGTCCAGTGCGACGACCTGCTCCGCGGGGATCGACGCGTCGAGTGCAGCAAGCGCAACAACCCGGCCGCCACTGACACCGACCGCATGGGCCGCCTCCCCCGCCGAAGTGAGCACCCGACGGGCGCGAACCACGAGCTCGCAGTGCGGTACGGCGGCGGTCACGGCGCCCGCCGCTGCACGAAGGAGTCGAGACCGGCCCGGTCGAGGCCAGCGAGCTGCTCGACCTCTGCGGCGTCCACCGCCCCGCAGTCCAACGCCCGCAGCAGGAAACCGGCCAGCGCTGCTGCGGTAGCCGGTTCGTCCAGCACGCCGCTGCTCGTTCCGGCGACGTACGCACGCAATCGGGCAGCCGAGGAGGCGAAGCCCTCGCGGTAGAAGGCGTAGGTCGCGGCGAATCGGGTGGGCAGCTGCGCCGGGTGCAGGTCCCAACCCTGGTAGAAGCCGCGTTCGAGCGACCGGCGCACCAGCCGGGTATGCAACCGCCAGGCGTCGTGGACCGCGTCCGCATCGCCCACCGGCAGCAGGTTGGTCGACCCGTCGGAGATGCGCACCCCGGTGCCGGCGGCCGCTGCCTGGAGCACGGCCTTGGCGTGATCGGCGACCGGATGCTCCATGCTCTGGTAGGTCGCGGCGACGCCGCAGGCCGCGCTGTAGTCATAGGTGCCGTAGTGCAGCCCTACGCAACGCGCCCGCGCGTGGTGCACCATGCGAGCCACCGTCGCGGCGCCGTCCGCGCCGACCACGGCCTGGGGCGTCTCAATCTGAATCTCGAATCGCACACTGTCACGCGGCAATGCGTACGCCGCCTCGATCGCCGCGCACACCGCCACCATCGCGTCGACCTGCTCGACGACGCTCACCTTGGGCAGCGTGACGACGAAACTGGCGGGCAGGGGCACGGCGTCGAGCAGGGCACTGACGAAGAGATCGAGCGTGCGCAACGCGCGTCGTCGGGTCGCCGCCTCCAGACCCTTGACCCGTAGCCCGCTGAACGGTGGGGCCGCCGTCGCCGCCACCGCTTCGCCGAGGAAGCGCCCGGCCGCCACCGCGGCCGCGTCCTCTGCGTCGTCCGGACGGTGACCGTAACCGTCCTCGAAGTCGATGCGCAGGTCTTCGATCGGCTCTCGACCGAGTTTCTTGTCGACCCGGTCATGAACCTGCTCGGCGACCGCCGGGTCGAGGCCGCAGATCTCGGCCAGGCGTACGGGTGTCGGTGCATGGGTGGTCAGCGCCTGGCGGGCTGCGCTTCCCCACTCGGTCACCAGCCGCGGACCGAAGCGGTCGGCCGGCACGTACACCGTGTGCACCGGCTGCCGGCCGCCCCGCTCCCCTGGATAGCGGCTGGCCAGCTCCGCATCGACCGGCGCGAGTGCCGTGTCGATCGCGGCGAGGACGTCGTCGTCGAGGCGGCCCCGCTGATCGCCCTGACGGCGCATCAAGCGACGACGGCAGGCAGGGTGCGGAAGGGCTGCCACAGCAGGAGAGCCACAGCACATGCTCACACATGTCTCCGGGGCAACCTCCCGAAGGGAAACGCCTGCGCTGCGCTACGGCGACGTAATCCGCCTCGCCGGCACTCCAGCACGTACCTCGGGCGCACCCGAGTAGTCGCTGATCGCCCGGCAGGGTTGGCGTCGGGTCTCAGCCGGTGCCGGTGAGGTGCTCCGGGCGGACGGGAACACGCGACAGCGGCAGCCCCGACGCGGCCCGGATCGCGGCCACCACCGCGGGTCCGGAGGAGATGGTCGGCGGCTCGCCCACCCCCCGCAGTCCGTACGGCGCATGCGGGTCGGGGTACTCGAGCACCTCGATGCGCATCGGCGGCATGTCCAGGATCGTCGGGATGAGGTAGTCGGTGAACGACGGGTTCCGGATCGCGCCGTCGCTGACCACGATCTCCTCCATCACGGCAAGACCGAGGCCCTGCGCCGTCCCACCCTGGATCTGACCGAGTACGGCCTGGGGGTTGATGGCCTTGCCAACGTCCTGGACGCAGTCCAGCTCGACGACCTTGACGAGCCCGAGTTCGGTGTCCACATCGACGACGGCCCGGTGCGCGGCGAACGCGTACTGCACGTGGGCGAAGCCTTGGCCGGTCTCCGGGTCGATGGCCTCCGTCTGACGGTGCCGCCACTGCACCGTCTCCTCCACGACGTCGACGCCGACGACCTCGGCGAGTGAGAGCAGCACCCCTGCAGAGTCGGAAACCACCTTGCCGCCCTCCAGGCGCAGGTCCGCGACCGTGCGTCGCAACCGGCGCTGGGCGAGCCCGAGCACCCGCTCCCGGATCTGTACGCACGCCGCCTGCACCGCGCCGCCGGTCATGTACGTCTGCCGCGACGCCGACGTCGATCCAGCGCTGCCGACGCGCGTGTCCTTGGGCTCCACGACCACGTGGTCGACGCCGAGCTCGGTGCGGACGATCTGCTGCTCGACGGTGACCAGGCCCTGGCCCACCTCGGCGGCTGCGGTGTGCACGGTGACAGTCGGCTCGCCGCCCACGACCTCCAACCGCACGCGCGCCGTGGAGAAGTCGTCGTACCCCTCGGAGAAGCCGACGTTCTTGTACGCCACCGCGTAGCCGACGCCGCGGACGACGGCCTCGCCATGAGTCGTGTTCGACACTCCTCCGGGGAGATCGCGCAGGTCCGGGTCGTCGGCCCGGTCCGGTGGCATCGGCATGGCCCGCAGCCGGCGCAGCATCTCCTCGACCGGGGCGGGACTGTCGACCAGCTGACCGGTCGGCCCCCGCGACCCCTGCGTCATCGCGTTGCGGCAGCGCAGCTCCACCGGATCCATGCCCAGCGCCGCGGCGAGCCGGTCCATCTGCGCCTCGTAGCCGAACGCCGCCTGTACGGAGCCAAAACCGCGCATCGCCCCGCAGGGCGGGTTGTTCGTATAGGCGCCGTAGCAGTCGATGTGAACGTTCGGCACGACGTACGGCCCGGCGCCCATGGTGCCCGCGTTGCCGACCACAGCCGGCGTGCTCGAGGCGTACGCGCCGCCGTCGAGGTAGATCTCCGCCTTGACGTAGACCAGCGTCCCGTCGCGGTCGGCGCCGTGCTCGTAGCGCATGCGCGCCGGGTGTCGGTGCACGTGGCCGAAGAAGGACTCCTCCCTGCTGTAGACCATCTTCATCGGCTTTCCGGTGTGCAGCGCCAGCAGGCAGGCGTGCACGTGCATGGACAGGTCCTCGCGTCCGCCAAAGGCGCCGCCGACGCCGGACAGCGTGAGGCGCACCTTGTCCGGCGGCAGGTCGAGGGCGGAGCAGATCTGCTTCTGATCGACATGCAGCCACTGGGTGGCGACGTACAGGTCGACGCCGCCGTCCTCCGCGGGTACGGCGAGACCGGACTCCGGGCCGAGGAAGGCCTGGTCCTGCATGCCCACCTCGTATTCGCCGGTGACGACCACGTCGGCGGTTGGCGACGGGTCGCCCTTGCGGACCTTGAGGTGGCGGACGAGGTTGCCGTCGGGGCGCAGGTTCGCGCTCTCCCGGCTGAGCTCCGTCACCTCCGCCTCGTCCTCGTGCACCCGGTTCCACCGCGGGTGACCGAGCGCCTCGACCGGGTCGGTGACCGGCTCGTAGACCTCGTAGTCGATGCGTATCTGCCGCGCCGCCCGGCGGGCCACCTCGGGATGGTCGGCGGCGACGAGCGCGACCGGTTCGCCCTGATAGCGCACGACGTCGACCGCCAGCACCGGCTGGTCGGCCAACTCCAGGCCGTAGAGCTTCTCCCCCGGTACGTCGTCGTGGGTCAGCACCGCGAAGACACCGGGTGTCGCCAGTGCCGGGCCGATGTCGACGGAACGGATCCTGGCGTACGGGTGGGGACTGCGCAGCGTGGCGCCCCACAGCATGCCGTCCATCCACAGGTCGCTGGCGTAGGCGAACTCGCCCTTCACCTTCGCGGTCCCGTCGGGACGCGCCGCGTTTCCCCCTACGCCGCCGCTCGTGGCGGTGGTGTCGAGGGTTGCCGTGGGGGTGGCGGTGGGTGTGCTCATCGCCGGACTCCGGCTCGCTCGAGCAGCGCGGCGCGGGCGGCGGTCACCTTGGGAACGAGGTGCCCCTCATCGACCGTCACCACAGCGTCGCGCTCGACCACCGGTCGGCCGTGGACCAGCAGCAGCTCCAGCGGTGGGGGCGGACCGAGAACAAGGGCGGCCACCGGGTCGGCGATGTCGGCGTGGTCGAGGGTGTCGAGACGCCACAGTGCGATGTCGGCGAGTTTGCCCGACGCCAGCGAGCCGAGGTCGTCCTGCCGGCCGAGCACGCGAGCGCCTTCGACCGTGGCCATCTCCAACGCATCGCGTACGGCGAGCGCGCGTGGCCCGCCGACCGCTCGGGCGAAGAGCAGCGAGTGACGGACCTCCTCGAGCAGGGAGGTGGCCTCGTTGGAAGCCGCCCCGTCGACACCGAGACCGACCGGCACACCGGCGTCGCGCAGATCGCGCGAACGGCAGATCCCGGCCCCCAGCCGCGCGTTGGACGAGGGGCAGTGCGCCACGCTGGTGCCCGAGCCCGCGATGGAGCGGATTGCTGCGTCGTCGAGGTGGACGGCATGGGCAAGCCACACGTCGTCGCCGAGCCAGCCGGTCCTCTCGGCGTACTCCGTCGGCGTGCAACCGAATTGCTCGCGACAGAAGTCGAGCTCGTCGGCTGTCTCCGCGAGGTGGGTGTGCAGCCGTACGCCGTAGGCGCGAGCCAGCTCCGCCGATCGCGTGAGCAGCTCACCAGTCACCGAGAACGGCGAGCACGGCGCGACGGCAACGCGGACCATCGCCTCCGGTGAGGGATCGTGATACTTCTCGATCACAGCCACGGTCGCCGTCAGCGCGGCATCGATGTCCTCGACGATGGTGTCCGGCGGCAGGCCGCCGCTGCTACGCCCGAGGTCCATGGACCCACGGCTCGGATGGAAGCGCAGGCCCACGGTGGCCGCCGCCTCGACCTCGGCGGCGAAGATGTCCCCCGAGTCGTGGGGAAACACGTAGTGGTGATCGGTGGTGGTGGTGCAGCCGGTCCGGGCCAGGCGGGCAAGTGCCGCCTGGGCGGCTACGGCGACCGACTCGGCGTCGATGCCGGCCCACACGGGATACAACGCGGTCAGCCAGTCGAAGAGCGTGTCGTCGACGGCCATCCCGCGGGTGAGCCACTGGTACAGGTGGTGGTGGGTGTTGACGAGGCCGGGCGTGGCGAGGCAGCCGCGCGCGTCCACCCGACGTGCGTGTTCCACCTGCGCGGAGTCGTCATCCTGCAGTGGTGCCGATCCGGGGCCGACGGCGACGATGCGGTGCCCGTCGACGACCACATGGCCGCTGGCGTACTCGTGGCGTTGCGCGTCCATCGTCACGACGGCGCAGCCCTCCAGCACAACGCGTCCCATACGGCTCACCCACCCAGCTGAGTGCTCGGACGATCGGCCAACCGTTCGGCGGCCAACCGCACCGCATCGAGGATCTGGCCGTAGCCGGTGCAGCGGCACAGGTTCCCGGCGAGTGCCTCCCTTATCTCCACGTCACTCGGCCGGGGCCGACTTCGCAGCAGGTCGTGTGCCGCGAGCAGCAGGCCGGGCGTGCAGAAGCCGCACTGCACGGCACCGGTCTCCACAAAGGCCTGTTGCAACGGGTGCAGCAGCTCGCCCTCGGCGAGCCCCTCGACGGTGAAGACGTCGCTGTCCTGTGCCTGGCCGGCCGCGACAAGGCAAGCGCACACCGCGACACCATCGAGGTAAACGGTGCACGAGCCGCATTCGCCCTGCTCACAAGCGTTCTTCGACCCAGGCAGGCCCATGCGCTCGCGCAGCACGTACAGCAGGCTCTCACCGGGCCAGACATCGTCGGCCTCGTGCGACTCACCATTGACCGTGCAGCTGACGCGCATCCGCCTCACCCCTTCCCGGTCTCGTCACGCCGGTACTCCGCCCACGCCCAGAGCAGGGTGCGCCGAGCGAGGACGGACAGGCAATGCACGCGGTAGCGCGCGGTGCCGCGCACGTCGTCGATGGGTGCAGCCGCCTCCGCCACCAGGTCGCCGAAGCGCGTCGCGATGCTCGGCGGCAGCGGGTCACGCGAGTCCCACAGGTTGGCCTCGTCGAGGGCGGTCGCGGCGTACTGCTCCGCGGCGGGAGCCCGTCGCGGGGTCGGAGCGGCCGAGCCGATCCCGGTCCCGACACGGCGCTCGGCCGGGTGCAGCGCCAACCCGAAGGCCGCGACCGCAATGACCATGGCGTTGCGGGTCCCAATCTTGGCGTACTGCTGCGGCCCGGATGCCGCGGGCAAGCGCACCGCCGCGATCAGCTCGTCCGGCGCCAGGGCGTTGCGCTTGACGCCGGTGAAGAAGTCGCCGATCGAAATATGGCGTACGCCGTTGGCCGCCGATTCGACCTCCACGACAGCATCAGTGGCGAGCAGCACCGGATGCGCATCGCCGGCAGGGGAAGCTGAGCCGAGGTTGCCGCCCACCGTGCCACGATTGCGGATCTGCGGCGAGCCGACGGTGCGGGAGGCCATTGCCAATCCGGGTAGCCGGTCGCCGAGCTCGGTGATGACGCGGGAGTAGGTGACACCGGCGCCAAGCCGAACGGGCCCGTCGTCGGTGTCCCACGCGGCCAGCCCCTCGACGCGGGTGAGGTCGAGCAGCGCCTCGGGCCGGTGACGGTCGAAGTTCATCTCCACCATGACGTCGGTGCCGCCGGCGATGGGCACGGCGGCGGGGCGCTCGGCCTTAGCCGCCAAGGCGTCGGACCAGGTCCCCGGCTGCAGGAAGTCCATGGTTGTGCCTATCACTTCCCGGTCAGGTGGCAGCGGTAGCGGTGTGCCAGGCCGCGCCGGCGTCGGGCGCGTCGTCGCGGCCTACCGTCACGTGGATGAGCCCGTAGGGGCGGTCGTCAGCGTGGAAGACCTCGTTGGGGTTGTCGAGCTGGAACGGCGTCAGGTCGACGGTGAAGTGGTGCCGGTTGGGCGCGGACAGCCGCATCTCAGCCACCTCAGGATGTGCGGTCAGCGCCGCCAGGCCCATCTCCCACAGTGTGTGCTGCAGGGCGAGGCTGTGTACGTCGGCAAACGTCGCCAGCAGTACGGAGCGGATCCCGGCATGGGCGGTGGACCAGTTGACGTCGGTGGATGCGTACCGCCAACGCGCGGTGAGCGACGTGGCCATGACCCGGTCATCGGTCTCCGGCAGCGTTGTGTACGCGTCGGTCAGGAAGCCGCGGAACTGCGAGCCGGTGGACTTCAGCAGCACCAGCTCCTTGAGCCCGGACACCACCCACAGGTGTCGCCCTGAGTGCCCGCTCTCCACGGTGACGACGGTCGTGCGTATCTCCTGGCCGCGTCGTACGAAGGCGTGCGGATGGGGACGACCGGCCACGTCGACGCGGTCCCAGGCGTACTCGTCGACCTCGACGCGCGCGCCGTCCACCGGGGCGACGTCGTCGACGAAGTGCGTGGCCAGCTCGAGGGCGTAGTCCTCGATGTCGGTGCAGGCGCCGGTCTTGGCGTAGGCGTACGCGGTGTTCTTCTGCGTATCCGTCGGCAGGATGTGTGACTGGTCGCCGGTGACATGCGCGTCGGTGAAGTCGCCGCGCAGGGACGTCGAAACGTTGAGATCCCAGATCTGGTGTTGCGTCCCGGACCGGGTGACTCGCACCACACGGGTCTCTGCCTTCCCGTACTCGTTGGAGCCGAGCACGATGCCCACTGCTAACTCCCCCGGTAGGTCGAGAAGGCGTACGGGCTGAGCAGCAACGGCACGTGGTAGTGCTGCGCCGGATCGTCGACAGCAAAGGTCACGGAGACCTCGGGGTAGAAACCGACCTGCCCGGTGTCCGCGAAGTAGGTGGCGGTATCAACGGTGAGCCGGTACCGACCGACCGGCAGGTCCCTCGACCCCAGTGGTTGCACCCGCCCGTCAACGTCAGTGACCGCACGGGCAACCTCGCCCGGCGTCGGCGCCCCCGAGGGCGCGCTGAGGCACTCCAACCGCACCGGTACCCCGGCCGCCGGGCGGCCGCGGGCGGCATCAAGAACGTGGGTACTCACCGAGCTCAGCGTCCCACCACCCTTTCCAGCCGCAGCCGGGTGATCCTCGCCAGCTCCCGGCGGACGACCTGACGTTCGGTCTCCCGGTCGTTATCCAGCCGGCCGCGCAGCACGGCCAGCAGTTCCTCCCCCGTCCTGCCCGCAGCCGATACCAGGTAGACGTGACCGAAGCGTCGCTCGTACTCCGCGTTGCCCACGGCCAACGCCGCGCGGGTGGCCTCGCCGGCCGTCCCGACGCCGGCCTGCTCCTGCCGGGACCACGCGGCGCCCGCGCCACCCAGACGCTCTCCGATCCGGGGATGGCCGGCCAGCGCCTCGTCGACAGCGTCCTCGTCCATGCTGGCGATAGTCCGCTCGGCGGCGGCGTACAGCTGCTCCGCCGAAGCGAACGGCCGGGCAGCGACCATGGCGCGCGCCCATTCGCCTGCCGCGCAACAGGCCCGCATGACCCGTTCGGCCGCCTGAGCCGGCAGCGCATTGAGCGCGGGAAGCCCGATCCCCCCGCCGGACACCGGCTGTCCGGCGCTGGTGTCAGCCATTCTTCGCCCCATGTAACCAACATATGACGGATCGTGTGTTATTACCGTCGGGAGGAAAAATGCCGGCAAAGCCGCTTCCACCGGCACGCCGACCTGTCAGTCTGCCCTCCTGACGCCTGCCCTCCTGACGCTCGGATTGGCGGCCGGTACGGCTGCGGAAAAGCGGGGTAACGGTAATGACGAAGCTCGGGTCGGCGACGCTGCGCGTCGTCATTGCAACGGTGGGCCTGGGGCTCGCCGCCATGGCGCTACCGGCCACCGCTGCCGCGTCGATCGCGCAGCCGCGGATCGTCAGCGCCAACCCGGCGGATCGGACCCCGAACGTCGACAACGGCGCCGTCTACGTGTTCGCCCAGGTCGGCACCACGATGTACGCCGGTGGCTCGTTCAGCAGCGTGCAGGGGTTCCGGCGCAGCGGCATCGTGGCCTTCGACACCACGACGTACGCCGTGAGGTCGTTTGCCCCGGCGATCAACGGGGCGGTGTGGGCGCTCGTCCCGTCACCCGACGGGAGATTCCTCTACATCGGCGGCACGTTCACCACCGTCAACGGTGTCGCCCGGCGTGGGCTGGTCAAGTACGACCTGCAGCTCAACCGGGTCGACCCGACCTTCCAGCCCTACCTCGACAACTCGGTCACCGATGCACAGCTGGTCAATGGACGCCTGATCGTGGGGGGGAAGTTCACCAAGCGGCTGGTCGCCCTCAACCCGGTGACGGGCGCGGACACCGGCTACCTGAAAGTGTCGATCTATGGGAAGACCGCGTCCAACACCGGACCGCCCAGCGTGTACCGCTTCGCCGTCAACCCGGCCGGGAGCAAGCTGGTGATGATCGGTAATTTCACCACCGTCGGCGGTCAGAAGAGCCGACAGGCCGCAATGCTGAACCTCGGAGCCACCTCAGCACAGGTCAGCAGATGGCACGCGCCGCGCCTGGACCTGCAGTGCACAAGTATCACGCCTTCGTACCTGCGCGACGTGGACTTCTCCCCCGACGGCTCGTATTTCGTGCTCGTCTCCACCGGTGGGGCGAGTGGCACCACCGGCTTCTGCGACGCCGCGGGTCGATGGGAGTCCTCCAACGAGTCGAGCACGGCCCAGCCGACCTGGATCAACTGGACCGGTGGCGACACCCTCCACTCGGTCGCCATCACCGGAACCACCGTCTACGTCGGTGGTCATCAGCGCTGGCTGGACAACCCGCGGGGTTACAACTACGCCGGGACGGGCGCGGTGAGCCGGCCGGGTATCGGTTCCATCAACCCGACCACCGGTAAGGCCACCGCGTGGAACCCCACCCGGGCCCGTGGCGTCGGCGCCAAAGCGCTGTACGCCACCCCGGCCGGGCTGTGGGTCGGCAGCGACACCACCAAATTCGGTCACGAGTACCACGCCCGGATCGCCTTCTGCCCGCTCTAGGCAGTGGCGTTGCCCTCAGGCGTACGGAGGTATCCCACGGTAGGCGCGGCCGATCATGCCGACCCACTGATGCACCGCGTCTTCAGTTGGCGCGAAAGGTCCCGGCGCGAAGTGCGGTGAGGACAGCCCGCGCTGCACCGACTCGCATGCCGCCCAGTCCTGCCGGTTGGTGAGGTCCCAGAACTCCACCGCGTACGACGGGTCGACCACAGCTTCGGCGAAGTACCACGAACACTCGACCCAGGTGCGATCAGGTGCGAGCGGGACCAGCCGGTGCGTCATCACGTAGTCCGGGTGCAGGGACAGCAGCAGGTTGGGCAGCAGCGCCAGGTAGTACACGCGATGTAGGTCGACACCCTCGAGGGGGACGCCTTCGGACGCCCCCGACATGGACATGGTCGCGGCGTCCTCGCGCAGGTCCATCGAACCGCCGACCCAGGCACCCGGCAGGTCATAGTTCTCTCCCGAGTCCGGCGGAGAGACCCGGCACAACTCCGGGTGAATCAGCGGACAGTGGTAGCACTCGTGGTAGTTCTCGCCCACGACCTTCCAGTTTGCGGCCACCTCGTACGTGTGCCGGGCGCCCAACGTGAGTCGCTCCGGCGCGTACGGCTCGACGAGGCGAGCCAGCTCACCGACGTACGTCTCGAATGCAGGAGCATCTGGTGAGTTCTTGCGCACCCCGGCGCACACGAAGACCCAGCCGTGCCAGACACGCGCCGTCAACTCGACCAGCCCGTGCTCGACTGGCTGGAACCCCTCGACGTCGCGAAAGCCCGGCGCGCAGATCAGCGATCCGTTCAACTCATAGGACCAGGCGTGATACGGGCACGCCACCGCACGGCGATCTGCTGCCTCCCCGTCTTTGAGCAGCTCGTGCCCACGGTGCCGGCAGGTGTTCGCGAGGGCCAGTACCGACCCTCCCGACGGCCAGGTGAGGAGCACCGGCACGTCTCCCACGGTCACCGCGCGCTGCGTCGATGCAGCGGCTTTGACGTGCCGCGCCCCGTTCCCCGCAGATCCGGGATCCCGTAGCTCTGCCTCCCGCCCGACGCAGGTCCACCCACCGGCGAAAAGCTGCCGGCCCTCCCAGGCGAACACCGCAGCGGACGTGTAGGCCGCAGCGGGCAGCATGCGCGACCGGCCGAACGGCTGCAGCGCTCGAGCCAGCTCGGCGGCGTCCAGCGCCGCCGGGTCGAGGGGAGCGAGCGTCACGGCAAGCACCGTTCGCAGATGCGGTCACGCGTCACGAGAGGTCAGCCCGCCGGACGAGCCGGCGCACGGTGCCACGACGGTTCCACCGACGCCGATCGGCCAGAACCTGGCGGACGACGTTGCGGCCGGGAATCCCGGTCACCCCGCCCCCGCCGTGCGTGCCGGACCCGGCCTGGTAAAGACCGCGCACGGGCGTTCGCAGGTCGGCGTAGCCGGCCGCGGGGCGGGCGTGGAACATCTGCGCCGGCGTCAGCTCCCCGTGGAAGATGTTGCCGCCGATCAGGTGGTACTCGTGCTCCATGTCGTACGGCCCGATGACCGTGCGGTGCAGGACGGACTCGGTGAAGCCGGGGGCGACCTCATCCATGCGGGCGAACACCCGGTCGGCGTACGCCTCGAGCTCGTCGCGATGCGGATCTGCGTTCCAGGTGTGCGGTACCCACTGGGTGAACATCGACATCACGTGCCGCCCCGCGGGGGCGAGGGAGTCGTCGAAGACACTGGGGATGCAGATGTCGGCGAACGGGAGGGTGGCCGGCCGCCCGTCAACCGCCTCCTGGTAGGCGGTCTCGATGTCGTCGAGGCTTTCCGCGAGCACGATGGTCCCGCCGTGCACCTGCGGGTCGAACCCGGGCTTGCTGGTGAACTCCGGCAACCGGTCCAGCGCGACGTTGATCTTGACGGTGCCACTGCGGGTGCGCCAGCGTTCGATGTCGTCGACGAAGTCCGTCGGGAGCACCGCGCGGTCCAGCAGCCGCAGAAAGGAGATCTGCGGATGGGCCGTCGTCACGACCACTGGTGCGTGCAGTCGTTCTCCTGACTCGAGCGTCACGCCGGTCACCGCGCCGTCGGTCGTCTCGATCCGCGCAACCGGCGCGCTGGTGCGGATCTGTGCGCCGTACGAGCGGGCTGCGGACGCCATCGCCTGCGTGACGCCACCCATGCCACCGCGCGGAAACCCCCACGCACCGAGCTGACCGTCACCGAGGTCGCCGATGTGGTGGTGCGCCATGACGTACGCCGTCCCCGCCGACCGCGGGCCCGCCCAGGTACCGATGACGCCGGAGACCGACGCCGCCGCCTGCACCGCGTCGGAGACGAAGAAGTCCTCCACCAGGTCCGCGATGCTCATCGTCAGCAGCCGGGTGATGTCCACGGCCCGCCGCTCATCGACGTCCTTGAGCCGGCTGAGTAGCCGCGCCTGGCGGACAAGGTCACCCGGGTGCCGAGAACCGATGCGGGGCGGGATCTCCGCCAGCATGGGGCCGAGGATCGAGGCCAGGGAGTCGAACCAGTCGACCCACCGCTCGAAGGCGTCGGCGTCCTTGTCGGCGAACTTCGTTATCTGTTCGCGGCGGCTCGCCGGGTCGCTCGGCAGCTGCAGGTAGCGGCCGTCGCGGCGCGGGGCGAAGTACGGTCCCTGGGGATACACGTGATAGCCGTGCCGCGTCAGTTGCAGGTCGCGAACCAGCGTCGGTGGCAGCAGCGACACGACGTACGACAGCATCGTCACCGTGTAGTCAGACCCGAAGGGGTGCTCGCTGACGGCAGCTCCCCCGACCACGTCGCGGGCCTCGCAGACCACGGTGTGCAGCCCTGTCTTGGCAAGGTACGCGGCCGCCACCAGTCCGTTGTGACCGCCGCCGACGACGATGACGTCGTAGCCGTCCCTCATGCGTCCCTCCCGTTTTCGGTCCGGTCGAGGCGCATGGTGGAAACGCGGCGGGCCCGCGGTTGAGGGACTCGCTGTCCCCACCGCGGGCCCGACCGAGCCTCAGCGACTGACTACGACCCCTGGTGCAGGCTGAACTCCTGCGTCTGGGGGTTCAAGTGGTCGAGTTTGATGGACTGCTTTCGCACCTCTCTCAGCTTGGGGCGGAAGAGGTTCATGCCTTCGGTGATGGAACTCTCGTGGATGACCTTGTTGTACCAGTACGACGACCACGCCCCGCCGATGTCCAACGGCTCCAGCGGCGGCGGGTCGGACCAGGCCAGCTCACGCGGCGCTGCCGGGTCGGTGAACTCCGTCACCCACGTGCCCGCCTGGTAGTTGCCGCTCACCATGATGTAGCGGTTGTTCTTCATCGGGACGACGTTGTAGTTGTGGATCGTGCAGTTCTCCTCCGCACTCTGCTTGCGCGGGAGGGTCCACTCGCCGAGCTTCTCACCGGTCTTGGCGTCGTAGAAGAAGGCGGTATGCGTGACGTCCGGGTCGGACGCCTCGCACTCGGGCAGGCCACCGCCGCCCGGCTCCCAGCCGAGGATGAGAACTTCGCCGTCCCACGTGAAGGTGGCCGAGTGCCAGTTGCCGCTGTGGTCTTCACCCAGTGGCTTGCGCCCGACCCCCTCTTCCTGGATCGAGTACAAGAACTCCGGATCGTCGAGACTGCCGCCTTCCCACTGGTTCTCGCCGATGTCGAACACGTTGGCCGTGTCGCCACTGGCGCACGCCATCATGTTGACCTCGCCGAGGATGACGCCCGAGTCGTGGCAGGCGTTCTGGCCCAGCAACGGCTCCTGTGACAGCAGCTCGGCGCCGGCCGGGTCGTCCAGCGGCACCGACACGATGTCGAAGAAGTAGCAGGGTCCACCGGACGACTGGTTGTAGACGAGCAGCCGGCCGTTGTCCGGGTCGGGCACGGCCGTGGCCGTGTGCGAGCCGCAGGGCAGTTCGATCGAGGTGACCAGCTCCGGTTGGGTCAGATCGCTGATGTCCCACACGTGCAGGCCCTCGAAGCCCACGGGGACCGCCTGACCGTCGCACATCGCCCCGGTGATGGCCGGGGAGTTCCACGAGCGCACAAGGATGTTGTCCCACACCACGATGTCGCCCTGGTTGCCGTTACAGCGGGCGTGGGAGATCTCCTGCGGGTTGTGCCGATCGCTGATGTCGACCACACGGAAGCCGTCGTAGTTGCCGTTGAAGGCGTAGTCGCCCCAGAAGGCCAGGTCGGAGTTGATCTCGGGGGGTGCGAGTTCAGGGTGCAGGAAGCTTGCCGGGTTGTAACTGTGCCCGACGGCCTTGAGGCGCTTGTGCGGCCGCTCGTCGTGACTCAGCGGTCCCGGGCCACTGTCGGCCAAGTCGTCGGCGGAGGGCCGGTACGTCGAAAGCCGCTCGGCGAAACCGGGGATGTGCTCCTCGGGATCAGCGACCGCCGGAAGCGGGAAGGCAAGCAACCCGGCGACCGACAGTGCAGTCACCAGCAGCTTGGCAGGACGGGTCATGGCAGCTCCTCTATGGAGGGGGCAGGGCGCCTCACCGTTGTTGTTCCGTGCCGGATCGTTGCGCCATTGCCAAGGCGCTGTCAATGGTTGACACGCCGTAGCCAGTGACGCGCCCGAGCATCGTCGCGTCGCGCGCGTCTGAGCCCCAGGTCAGGATCGAACTGACGACCTATCGCTTACAAGGCGATTGCTCTGGCCACTGAGCTACTGGGGCGCATGAGGAGCGTACGACCCCGATCTCCGTCAGGTGAGCTCCGCGGCGACCGCACGGGCCGCCGCTTGGACGCGCTGCCCGATCAACCCTTCGTCGGTGTGACCGTCCAGGTGACCATCCACGAACACGACGGCAACGGCAGCAGTCACGTTCGGCGCGAGCACCGGCGCCGCGACCGCCGACATGCCGCGCAACACCTCGCCGCGGCTGCTGGCGAACCCCGACTGCCGTGCGATCGTCACCTCCGCGCGTTCACCTGGTGTGAACGGCCCGGCAGCGAGCAGGGCCAGGCCGGGCGCGCCACGGTCGATCGGATGCCGCGCTCCCGGGCGGTAGGCGACGTGCGCGTGCGAGTGCCGCGGTTCCACGCTGAGCAGCGTGACGCACTCATCGCGGTCGGCCACCGCGAGGAAAGCCGTCATGCCCAGATCGTTGGCGAGGTCGGCGAGCTCCGGCGTGGCTGCCGACTGGAGCGTGGGCGTAACCCCACGTGAGAGCACCGACAAGCCGTAGCCGAGCTCGAATGAGCCATCCGGACGTCGGCGCACGAGCCGATGGTCCTCCAGCGTGCGCACGATGCGATAGGCGATGGAACGGTGGAGACCAAGGGTCTCCGCCAACGCCGTGACAGTCAGGTGGCACTCCGCCTCAGCCAACGCCTCGAGCACGCGCAGCCCGCGATCGAGCGTCTGTGAATACGGTGCTGGATACGGCCCGCCGGGCGCGGCTGCTCGTCCCGCCGACACCCTCGTCGCCGCCCTCGTCGCCACCCTCCCCGCCACCCTCCCCGCCGTGAGCCACTGCACCTTGTGGGAACACCGCCACAGTGATTAGTGTCGCTCGTAATCAGAACACATCGTTCGATATCCGAACACGTGGGGGGACCTCGTCAATGCTCCGGACCCGTCATGGCGTCACCGTCCTCTTCGCCCTCCTCGCTCTACTCCTCACCGCCTGCGCCGAGGACAGTTCCGGTGGAGGAGGCGGCAGTGAGAGCGCAGGAGGCGGCGGTGCGGACGACGGCCCCATCAAGATCGGTGCCGTGCTGGACATCACCGGAGCCGGCGCCAGCCTCGGCGTACCGGAGCGGCAGACCCTGGAGCTGCTCACCGAGCGGCTCAACGCCGACGGGGGGATCGACGGCCGCCCGGTGGAGCTGCTGGTCGAGGACAACCAGTCCGCCGAGGACGCCGCCGCCCGGGCGATAGGCCAGCTGGTCAACCAGGACAAGGTCGACATCGTTCTCGGGGCCAGCCGCACCGGCCCCAGCCTGGCAATGCGGCCCGTCGCGGAAAGCAGCCAGACGCCGATGATCTCCCTGGCCGCCAATCAGGCGATCGTCGACGACGCCGAGTGGATCTTCAAGACGGCGCAGAACGACATCGTCGTCATGGAGGACATGATCGCGCTTGCCGAGGAGCGCGGCTGGAAGACGATCGGGCTGGCCCGCGACGCCTCCGGCTTCGGCGAAGGTGTCGAGGAGACATTGACCCAGCTCGGCGAGGAAGCGGGCATCGAGGTCATCATCACCGAGAGCTTTGCACCCGACGCGACCGACTTCACCGCGCAGATGGTGAATCTGCGCGACGCAGACGCCGACGTCAACATCATCTGGGGCATCCCGCCGGCGGCGGCGCTGGCGCAGCGGGCCTACAGCGAGCTCGGACCGTCGGCACCGGTCATGCAGAGCCATGGCATCGGCAACTCGGTGTTCCTGGAGACCGCTGGTGACTCCGCGGACGAGCTCATCGCTCCACTCGGCCGCCTGCTGGTCGTCGACCAGCTGCCGGACGACGACCCGCAGAAGCCGATCATCCAGGACTTCATCGACATCTACAGCGAGGCGTACGACGGAGACGAGCCCTCGACCTTCGCCGGCCACGCGTACGACGCCTTCCAGCTTGCGGTGCAGGCCTTCACCGAGGTCGGCACGGACAAGGCCGCCGTTCGTGACTATCTGGAGAGTGTCGACGGCTACGTCGGCATCACCGGCGTCTTCACCATGACCCCGGAGGACCACTCGGGGCTGACCAACGAGGCCGTCGTACCCGTCACCATCAAGGACCAGGACTGGCAGCTGCTGACCGGCACGGCCGCAAACTGAGCCGGAGGCGTCGACAGCCGTGAGCGACTTCCTGCAGCTCACCTTCGCCGGGGTGAGCCAGGGCGGCGTCTACGCGCTCATCGCCATCGGCTTCGTTGCCATCTTCACGGTGAGCGGCGTCATCAACCTCGCCCAGGGCGAGTTCGCCGCCCTGTCCGGGCTCATCGCCATTTCGGCGGCGGGCGCCGGGATGCCATTGATCGCCGCCATCGCCGTCGGTCTGGCGCTGGTCGCCCTGGTCGCCGTCGTCATGGAACGGCTCACCATCGCGCCGGTGCGGTCGATGTCGACGCTGACGTCGATCATCCTCACGCTCGGCGTGTCCACGGCGCTGAAGGCGGCGATGCTGCTGATCTGGGGACCCAACGCACGGGGCCTGCGACCGTTCAGCGAAGGACTCATCGAGGTAGCCGGCATCACGATCCGAGCTCACGAGCTATGGATACTCGCCATCGCGGCGCTGGTGGCGGCAGCGGTCTACTGGTTCTATGAGAAGACCGTGGCCGGCAAGGCGCTCAAAGCCTGCTCCGAACAGCCCACCGCCGCCCGGCTCGTCGGCATCTCGCTCAAGCGGGCGTCGCTGCTCAGCTTCGTCATCGCCGGCCTCGTCGGGGGTATCGCCGGCGTTCTTGCCAGCCCGGTCTTCTTCTCCTCCTGGGAGTCCGGGCTCACCCTCGGCCTCAAGGGCTTCGTCGGCGCGACACTCGGCGGTCTGGTGTCGATTCGCGGCGCAATTCTCGGCAGTCTCGTCCTCGGCGTCCTGGAGAGCCTCACCGCCGGATACGTCGACACCGGACTGCGCGACGCCGTCGCGTTCCTGCTGCTCATCGTGGTGCTCGTCGTCCGCCCCCAGGGGCTCTTCGGGAGACAGGCGGAGGCACGGGTGTGACGGACGACGGCCCGCGTACCGCCACTGCGACCGCTGGCGCACCACCGGCGAGTGACCACCCCGTCAGCCTGACCGGTTGGCGAGGCCGCCGCGGCGACGCCATTGCTTTGCTCGTCCTTGCGGTCGCACTCCTCATCCTGCCGCTGGTGGCTTCGGGGACCACGGTCAACGTGTCGGTCTATGCGCTCATCTACGGCCTCACCGCGATCGGGCTCACCCTGCTCATGGGCCTCGCCGGACAGGTCAGCCTCGGACATGCCGGCTTCTTCGCGATCGGCGCCTACACCCAGGCGATACTCACCACCCGCTATGACGTGGCCAGCCTCCCCGCGTCGATCGTCGCGGTGGCCCTCACGATGGTCGCCGGGGTCCTCGTCGGCCTTCCGCTGCTGCGGCTGCGCGGTCACTACCTCGCCCTCGCCACCCTTGGCTTCGGCATCATCGTGTCGGTTGTCGCGACCGAGTGGCGCTTCACCGGCGCCACCTCCGGAATCTTCGGCATCGCCAAGCCGTCCTTCGGCGGCCGCACCTACGACTCCGCCAGCGAGTACTTTTGGCTGCTCGCGCCCGTCGTCCTGGTCGGAGTGCTGATCGCCCGCAACATCGTGCAGAGTCGGGTCGGGCGGGCGCTCGGTGCGGTCAACGACTCCGAGGTTGCCGCGGAGTCGCTGGGAGTCAACACCTATCGGTTACGGCTGCAGGTCCTGGTGGTGTCGGCGGCTTACGCCGCCGTGGCGGGTGCCGCGTTCGCGCATTGGCTGGCCGTCGTCAACCCCAACGCCGCCAACTTCCCGCTGTCGGTGAAGTTTCTGCTCATCTCGGTGCTCGGCGGGCTCGGGTCGGTGTACGGCGGCGTGGTCGGCGCCTTCGCCGTCGAAGGGCTCGACGAAGTGCTTGGCCGGCTCATCCCACAACTCATCCCGGGCGCGACGGGCGAGGTCGAACTCATCGGCTTCGGGCTGATGCTCACCGCCCTCGTCATCTTCCTGCCTGGGGGTATCTACCAGGCTTGGCGCTGGGCGCTGAACCGGGTACGCCAGCGGTCGTCTCCATCGGGCGCTGAGGTCCCGGACGACCAGCCCGCCGAGGTCCCAGCGGGGTCCAGCGGAGGCGATGACTCCCCGCTGCTGGCGCGCGAGGGACGCCCGGGGCCCGGGAAACCCTTGCTCGAGGCATCCGGCCTGACCCGCCGCTTCGGCGGTCTGGTGGCAGTCGACGACGTGGACCTCACGGTCGGGGCAGG